>SMUY01108321.1_pt1 | contig 17375 bp, 22 predicted proteins | sample 2456441 | NCBI WGS metagenome assembly SMUY01 (sample SAMN11095931, study PRJNA526329) | marine sediment metagenome | biome: Marine sediment; feature: Surficial sediment; material: Deep marine sediment; isolation source: Hadal surficial sediment | place: Pacific Ocean | collected 2014-11 | depth...
CCCAGCCCGGCATAAACACGTGTCATCAATCTTCTTTATTGCCTATTTCTTTCTGGCCCCTTTCAATAATGACACCAACATCACGCACGCCTTTCAACGCGCCCTGCTTGTTCAGCTTCAATCGCAACCAGGGAACGTTAAACTCATTCAACAGAATATCCGAGATCTGTTCTGCCAGCGTTTCTATCAACTCAAACTCACTGCCCCCAACAAATTCAAACAAGCGTTCGGCAACCGTCTTGTAATTCAGCGTGTCCTCAACATCGTCACTTGCCGAGGCCTTGCGAATATCCGTGCCCATTTCAATATCCAGCACTACAGTTTGTCTGGTTCTACGCTCCCAGCCATAGATACCAATGATGGTTTCAATGCGAAGGTCGTTAATATAAATAATATCCATGTGTTAAATATCTATGTCTTAATGTCTATTTCATCTCAGATTGATGCTACTTAAACTGATATCCCCTTGACCTGTCAAGCAAGACAGATTTCAATGTCACTATGTTAATAGATATTTCACTCATTATTCTTGCCTATCTCATCGGCTCAATCTCATCCGCGGTAGTCGTTTGTAAATTAATGCAACTGGAAGATCCCCGCACCCAGGGCTCAAATAATCCAGGGGCAACCAATGTATTACGCCTGTATGGAAAGAAAGCCGCTATTCCGACGCTGGCAGGTGATGTACTCAAGGGCGGTGTTCCAGTTCTTATTGGCCAGGCATTGAACGCACCAGACATGATACTGGCCGGCATCGGCCTGGCCGCTTTTACCGGCCACCTGTTCCCCGTGTTTTTTAATTTCCATGGCGGCAAGGGTGTGGCTACCCTCATCGGTGTGCTATTCGGCACCTGCTGGATACTCGGACTGGCATTCATGGCTACCTGGTTATTGATGGCATTTGTCTTTCGCTATTCTTCACTGGCAGGACTCACTGCCGCCGCAACAGCACCTATCTATACCATATTCGTATTAGACTCTCCGTGGTTCATCGCCAGCAACATGCTCATGGCCGTATTACTATTCTGGCGCCACACCTCAAACATCAAAAAATTAATCAACGGCCAAGAAGACAAACTGGGCGCAAAATGAATCCTTTATTAATAACAAGTTAAAAACTTCTTTGGAGCTATGAGTGTCATCATTATCTGAATTACCAAGCGATCTACCCGTGCCCGTCGATGACGGTGCCTGTAAACATTTAAATGGCAGGAGTCTTCCTGATTTATCGCTGGCTTCAACGAAAGGTGGTGAAGTTAATATCTCCTCTTTTCGGGGGCTTACGGTAATTTATATTTACCCTATGACTGGTCGGCCTGATATACCACTCCCCGATGGCTGGGATCAAATCCCCGGTGCAAGAGGCTGCACCCCTCAATCATGCTCATTTCGGGATCATTACGAAGAATTAAGTAGACTTAATGCAACTGTATATGGTTTGAGTACACAATCTACATCGTATCAACAAGAAGCCGCAGAACGACTCCACCTTCCATTTGCTCTTCTTAGTGATGAGGCCCTAGAGCTTACTGAAGCGTTGTCCTTACCTACAATGGAGATTGAGGGTAAAACTTTGATTAAGCGAACTACGATTATTTGCGATAATCGTGTAATTACAAAAGTCTTTTATCCCGTATTTCCACCAGATGCAAATGCTGACCAAGTTATAGAATGGCTTCATCAGCAAAAGGCCTAACAATGCAATTTCAATCCGGCGTTAATATCAACGAAGGGACTAATCCTCCTATATCGAGCCGAGCAGGTAAATGATTTTAAGGGCATTTGAACAGGACGTTCAAATGAGTGCGACCAAGACAGGAGTCTTGTTTGCGCGACCTTAAAAAATCATAAAGCTGTGAGGGTATCCCCAAGTTGTTATTTGGGGATACGATATCGGGGGCAGTTTTCTTTTGGGTACTTTTCTTTAGTCTGTACAAAGAAAAGTATCACGCCGCTAGAAGGCGGAACCAAAACTTAAAAGAATCAAAGGCGCTTAAAATTGACTGGATACTGGTTTCCACCAGTATGACGGCCAGAAACTCCGAAAATCACAACTCACTCAACGGCCACCTCGCCCTCCCCTCAAACCCCAATGGCTCACCAGCCCCTGCCTGCAAACGCAACGCTCCTGCATAGGCAATCATGGCACCATTATCTGTACAGAATTCCGGTCTTGGATAAAATACCTCTGCACCTTCTTTATCACAAATTTCTCTCAACCTTTTTCGCAATTGAGTATTCGCACTCACGCCTCCTGCGGCGACCAAGGTTTTGATTCCGGTTTGCTGAATGGCTCGTTTACATTTTATCCCCAGGGTGTCGACCACCGCTTCAACGAAGGCACAGGCAATATCTGCTTTGGTCTGATCATCATCACCTTCTTTTTTAAATGTATTCACGGCAAAGGTTTTCAAACCACTAAAACTAAAATCTAACCCGGGTCTGTCGGTCATGGGCCTTGGGAACCTGAATCTTTTGCTATCTCCCTTTTCTGCTAATGCCGACAATGCCGGCCCACCGGGATAGGCCAGACCCAATAATTTTGCCGTTTTGTCAAAGGCTTCACCGGCGGCATCATCCAGGGATTCGCCCAGAATTTCATAACAACCGACACCTTCGACCTTGACCAACATCGTGTGACCGCCGGATACAAGTAAGGCAATAAAAGGGAATTCTGGGGCGTGTTCCTCCAGCATGGGGGCCAGCAAATGGCCTTCCATATGATGTACCGCCACGGCAGGGATATTCCAGCCATAGGCCAAACTTCTGCCGGTTGAGACACCGACTAACAAGGCACCAATCAGACCTGGGCCTGCAGTGTAGGCAACACCATCCAGATCACTGCCCGCAACACCCGCATCTGCCAATACCTTCCTCACCAATGGGATGATCCTGCGCACGTGGTCTCTGGAAGCAAGTTCTGGCACTACACCGCCGTAGACCTCATGCAACTCTATTTGACTGTGCAGGGCATGGGCAAGCAGGCCCTGTTCTGTGTCATATAAGGCAATCCCTGTTTCATCACAGGATGTCTCTAAACCTAATATTTTCATTCAAGATCACTCATATTCTTTGATTTAAGCCCGAAAAAACCTCTAAATTGCCCCATATAACTAATAATTATTGCATTTCTGCGCCCAGACACTAGAATTACCGGCTTTTCCGGTCAAGCTGAGCATGTATGGGCCAGCGACAATTAAATTTTTAGGAACGATAATTATATGCCATCAGTAAGAGTAAGAGACAACGAACCTTTTGATATTGCATTGCGCCGCTTCAAACGCACTTGTGAAAAATCAGGCATCCTTGCCGACGTACACAAGCATGAGTTTTATGAAAAACCAACACAAGTAAGAAAACGCAAAGCTGCTGCTGCTGTTAAGCGCCATCAGAAAAAAGTCATGAAAGAATTAAACAGACGCGTACGCCTTTACTAAGTACGGTTTCATTTAACCCCTTCAACACCCTCAACAAATTAGCTAGCCCCATTGCTTGTGAGTGAACTTCAAAAACGCGTCAATGAAGATGTCAAAACTGCCATGCGCAGTAAGGATAAAGATCGTCTGGGCGTACTGCGATTAATCACTGCGGCCTTCAAACAAAAAGAAGTCGACGAAAGAATTGAGCTGGACGACACCATGGTGCTTGCCATTATGGACAAGATGACCAAACAAATACGTGACTCGATTCAACAATTTGAACAAGCCGGCCGTGATGACCTCGTAGCAAAGGAAGCCTTCGAACTAGAGATTATTCAGGAATACCTTCCAGCACAACTCACTGAAGATGAAATTAGCCAAATCATTACTGAATGCGTTGCAGCCAGTGGCGCAGAATCAGCCAAAGACATGGGTAAGGTCATGGGCCTCCTGAAACCCCGTCTTCAAGGACGGGCAGATATGGGCAAGGTCAGCGGTCTGGTTAAACAACAGCTCAGCTAAACATCTGATTCACTCTGACACTTCCTGAAAGGAAGTGCCTGAAAATTCAATTTCAATCAGTTATCTTCAAACCCTCGTTCGATTTCTCTGGCTCGATTTCTCTGGGACAATTCATCTGGGACAATTCATCTGGCCACAATTTCTAGCCCGATTCATGGCGGGATTTATTGGTATACTCACTCCTGATTATGGCAGGTCTGATCCCACAACATTTTATTGACGATTTACTCACACGTGTCGATATTGTCGATATCGTTGACAGCTCTGTCGCCCTGAAAAAAGCAGGTAGAGACTTTAAAGCCTGCTGTCCATTCCATGATGAAAAAACACCTTCCTTTACCGTCAGTCAGAACAAACAGTTCTATCATTGTTTCGGTTGCGGTGCACATGGTACTGCCATCAGCTTTCTGATGGATTATAGCGGTCTGGATTTTATCGAAGCAGTAGAAGAACTGGCCTCGCGCGCTGGTGTGGAGGTGCCACGAGAACAAGGTGATTTTAGTAAGACCAGAGATAACTCTGAACTCTACGAATTGATGGAACTGGTTGTTCGGCATTTCTGTCGGCAACTTCGTGAGTCTCCTGAAGCCCATCGCGCAGTGGACTATCTTAAACAAAGGGGTCTCTCCGGTGAACTCGCCAAAGAATTTGAACTGGGGTTTGCGCCACCAGGGTGGGATATCCTGCTAAATGCCCTGGGCACCTCCGATGCTGCAAAACAGCGACTCGCACTAATTGGCATGACACTTGAAAAAGACAACGGTGGTTACTACGACCGATTTAGGGACAGAATTATTTTTCCGATTCGAGATCAACGAGGACGGGCAATTGGCTTTGGTGGCAGAGTCTTTGATGACAGCTTGCCAAAATATCTCAACTCTCCGGAAACACCAATATTTCATAAAGGACGCGAGTTGTATGGCCTGTTTCAGGCACGTCATCAACTTAAAGATATGGAACGTATGTATATTGTTGAAGGCTATATGGATGTACTGGCATTAGCCCAACACGGAATAAGAAATGTCGTTGCTTCGCTTGGTACAGCAGTCACGGAAAATCATCTGGAAAGACTTTTTCGAGTCTGCCCACAAATCATTTTTTGTTTTGACGGCGATAGTGCCGGTCAAAAAGCCGCATGGCGCTCAATGGAAATCGCCCTGCCCTTGCTGAAAGAGGGTCGTCAAATACATTTTATGTTTATGCCTGAAGGGGAGGATCCGGATACTTATGTACAGAAACATGGCCGTGAGAAATTTGAAGATGTAAATAATTATGTGCCCCTGTCGAATTACCTGATTGAAAAATTTAAACAGGAAACTCATCTGGAAAGTCGTGAGGGTATGGGACAGTTGGTTGATGGCATCGTACCTCTGGTCGGTAAACTTCCCGCTGGCGCATTACGTGAGCTATTGGTCAAAGATATTGCCAAGCTGGCAGATATGAATATCGATAGCCTTAAAAATCTGATTGATCAAAAACAGACGCCCGTAAAGAAAACTCAAGCGCAACACCTGGTATCAACAAATCAATTTAATAAAGAACACAGCACCCTGATCGCCAATGCCATCAGCTTCCTGCTACAGAATCCGGAATTGGGCATGGCCATTGAGTCAGATGCCTTAAGCGATATCGAGACACAGGGCGTGGAATTTCTTCGTGAATTATTGGCCCTGGTGCATAAACAACCAGATATATCTTGTGCTGGTATATTGGAACATTGGCGTGACAGTAAATATGAAGAACGACTGAAGGAATTATCAATCAAGGATAATTTACTGACCGAGCCAGAAGATATTCAGAAAGGATTTCTTGAAATTATTAATAAAGTCAGAGATGACTACGAGCAACAGCTGCGTGACGTACGCTTACAGAAGCTAGATATCAAAAATCCTGACGAAGCCCGCAGCATCCTCTGCCGCAGCCCAGCCCATAATCCAGAAGAGTAGATCAAACTGGCATGTGCCAAAAACTATGCTATAATTGAACGTTTGGGGCAAATGCTTTCCCCTTCATAAACAGTCACTTAAGGGTTTTCTAATCAAACAGAAGACTTTTACCGAGTGCATAACCTAGAGAGATTAGCAGGCCTTATGGCCACTGGCTAAAAACACGATGGAAGAATTAGAGAAACAAGAAGCTGCCCCAAATAATAAAGAACAGTCCCAGTTGAAAGTGTTGATTGCCAAAGGCAAGGAACAGGGCTATCTGACCTATGCCGAGGTGAATGACCACCTGCCCGATGGAATTGTTGATCCGGAACAGATCGAGGACATCATTAACATGATTAATGATATGGGGATAAAGGTATACGAATCGCCACCTGATCTGGACAACATCATGACCGACAGTACTGAAGGTCCTGATGAAGAAGCCGCCGCAGAAGCCGCCGCCGCACTCGCCAGTGTTGAAAGTGAATTTGGCCGTACAACTGACCCGGTGCGCATGTATATGCGCGAAATGGGAACGGTTGACTTATTGACCCGTGAAGGTGAAATCAAGATCGCCAAACGTATTGAGCAAGGCATTCTTCAGGTCTTATCGGGACTGTGTTCATTCCCGGGAACCATTAATAAATTTTTAAAGACCTATACTGCTGTCGAAAACGAAGAATATAAACTCAACGATCTGGTCGTTGGATTCCAAGACCATTCTTATTACCCGGACAGTGGTAGAGTTCCCCCACAACCTACCCCAAAAGAAGAGGGTGAGGATGACGAAGAAGAAGAGGTTTATGTACTAAGCATTGAAGAAGTACGGGAAACTGTCGATCCACTTTCCAAACAATATGTAAAAACCATGAAGGCCCTGAAGAAATACGGCAGGGATCATAAAAAGACAAAAGTACTCCAGGAAGAACTGACCACTATCTTTCTGCAATTAAAGCTCTCACCAAAATTTTTCGATATTTTAATCAGGAATGTTCAGGATATTATCAGCATTATCCGAACATCTGAACGAGAAATTTTGAGGATATGTGTCAACGACTGTGACATGCCTCGCAAGGAATTTATTACGACTTTTCCTGGCAATGAAATCAATACTGATTGGGTAAAAAATGTTGCCCGTTCGAAGAAGCCATATGCAGAGGCGATTAAAGAACATCAGGCTGGAATCATCAAAATTCAGAAAAGACTATTTTTACTACTTGGTGATATTGATTTAACCATCACTGATATGAAAGAAATCAACCGCGGGATTTCTATCGGTGAGGCGCAGGCTCGTCGAGCCAAGAAAGAAATGGTAGAGGCAAACTTACGTCTGGTTATTTCTATTGCAAAAAAATACACTAATCGTGGACTCTTGTTTCTTGACCTGATCCAGGAAGGCAATATAGGTTTGATGAAAGCAGTCGATAAATTTGAATATCGAAGAGGCTATAAATTCTCAACCTATGCAACCTGGTGGATACGCCAGGCGATTACACGTTCAATTGCTGATCAGGCACGTACTATTCGAATTCCGGTGCATATGATCGAAACAATCAACAAGCTGAATCGTATTTCCAGACAGATTCTTCAGGAAAAGGGCAGAGAACCTACACCGGAAGAACTTGCAGAAAAAATGGAGATGCCTGAAGAAAAAGTACGCAAGGTCCTGAAGATTGCCAAAGAACCCATTTCAATGGAAACTCCAATTGGCGATGATGAGGATTCCCATCTCGGTGACTTCATTGAAGATGCCAACATCCTGGCACCAAGTGACTCCGCCGGCTTTGAAGGGTTACGTCGATCAACCAAGGAAGCGCTTGCTGGTCTGACACCCAGAGAGGCAAAAGTCCTGCGCATGCGTTTTGGAATCGACATGAATACGGATCACACTCTGGAAGAGGTTGGTAAACAATTTGATGTGACTCGTGAACGTATTCGTCAGATCGAGGCCAAAGCACTGAGAAAACTCAGACATCCTTCAAGGTCAGAGCAACTTAATACCTTCCTTGATTCCTAATCTTGATTCATAAACAAGACTAGTAACACAACTCTCCTATTCGGGCCTGTAGCTCAGTTGGTTAGAGCAGTGGACTCATAATCCATTGGTCGTAGGTTCAAGTCCTACCGGGCCCACCATTATTATAATCAAAAACAGGTTCCCAATGCCGTCTGCGTGGCTATAATGTTACTAACAATTCATAAAAAAGATAATTGCTATGCCTGAAACTAAATTACGGGATGATATTGAAAAACTGCGTAACGAGATAGAAAATCTGAGTGCAAATGAAGATATATCAAAGGAAAAACTTGAGATGCTACTTCAGGACATTGAATATGGTCTTGAAACCGAAGAGCAAAATAAAAATCAGTCAGAACTACTGGCCGGGCTTAAAGAATCTGTAGAACACTTCGAAACAGAACACCCTCGCGCCACCGCCATCATCAATGACATTATGGTGACGCTGAGCAATATGGGCATCTAGTGAACTAACCCCCTGCCCCTGTCAGCATGAGAAGCAAGATGGTACCGCCAATTATTAGACCGACAGTTGTTTGATCCAGAACATCTGAATACTTTAACAATTCTTTCTTATCACCTGCTTCAGTCTCGCTTGCCTTATCATCTATCTGGCTATCTTTCTGGCCATCTTTCTGGCTATCTGCATCGCCATTCTCTGCTTCGGTCTCCATTACTTCACCACCGTCCTCATCAACCCTGCTGACGAGAAGGGGCAAGTAATCATATCCATGTAGCTTGAATGCGGTGATACCTTGATGGCCCATCTGAAAATCCAGGGAAGCAGGTTTTTTCATCAGGCCGTTAAAACCGCCTGGATTACTATACATACCTGTTGTCCTGTCAATTGAGACCCTGTCAACACGAAAACCAAATTTATGCTTGTTATCAACCTTCTTCTCACCACCAAAGGGGATCTGATAATAGAGAAGGGCTTGTTGTTCCTCGACTGGTTCTACCGCATAAACACTAGCCGTAAGAATGAACATGATGAACAGTGAAACTGAAGTGATTACTTTCATGGTATCGAACCCCCACCCGACATGAACCCATAATCGCCAGAGGGTAATTGAGCCACTGCATAAAGTAAATAGACAGCTACAGTTTAAGTTTCAGTCACGGTCGACTCTTCAGACTCTTTTCCCAGGGCTTTTATTGCCTCTTCAAGATCTTCCACAAATTCCTCGATCTGTTTTTTTAGCTCAGGAACATGTTCCAGTAATGACTCTTCTATCCTTTTAACTTCTTCCTTAATTTCCGGAATCGCTTTTTGTACCTCTTCCATTGATTGATTGAGCCCTTCAGCCAGTTCTCCCATCATGTTTTTAATTTCGCTGATAACACTGTAAACAGAACTACCCTTGGAAACCCATTTCATGGTTGCCGGATAATCTACCTTCCATTGCTTATTTTCCCTGATTAGTACGGTTTTTATAGGTAGCGTATAGGGTTTATCACCAGATATTGTCACCGTTGTATCTACCCATGCCCCATCACCATCGATGACTGTTTTACCCAAAATAATTTCATCAAGGGGCAAAATATTTTCTCTCAGTTCATCACCCGTTAAACTGTCTTTTGTCGAATATTTCTCTATCGCGTTAACATCCTTATCCTTTACAGCTCTCCAAAAGCCTTCGGACACTTCAATGGGATAGAGACCTTCATCGCACCCGGCAATGAATAAACAGATCAACGATAAGAAGATTAGCTTGAATGTGATTTTACGTCGGCTCATCATGGTTATTATCCTGTGATTTCATCTATTCTGATTCTGTATTTTAAAAATAATTCCCAGTCTAATTCATCATTTGAGCCATATTCAGTAATACTAATTCTCAACATTGCACAAAATGTAGTCTATTACATCCTATAATATATAGATTAGCTGTCCATCGAAATTTCTCGATCTCAGGATTATGTTTATTACTTGCAACAAGATGCCTATAATCGCCGCTTACTCTATGAATCCGATGGGATAATTTATGTCTGACACACTGTTTGGCAAAATCATTAAACGAGAAATACCTGCCGATATTGTTTTTGAAGACGAACAATGTCTTGCGTTTCGTGATGTGAATCCGCAGGCACCGATGCATATCCTGGTGGTTCCAAAAAAATCAATCGCCATGGTTTCCGATGCGCTTGAGGAAGATGAGGCACTGCTTGGACATTTGCTAACAACAGCAAGTAAGATTGCAAAACAGGAAGGTTTTGGCGAAGCATTTCGACTGGTTGTGAACAATGGGACAGACGCCGGACAGTCAGTCTTTCATTTACATGTCCATATCCTTGCCGGCAGATCCTTAAGCTGGCCACCTGGTTAAGAAGGAAGTCTAAGCTAGAACTAAATTATTTATTTAAATTAAAGTAACTATTAAAAATGAACTATCAAACAGATGATCTTCGGATCAATGATATAAAAACTGTCATACCACCTGCTGTGCTGCTGGAAGAAATACCCGTTACGGAGCAAGCCGCAAAAACAACCTATGAGACTCGACAGGCAATTCATAATATTTTATCCGGAGATGATGATCGTCTGCTTGTAATCGCAGGCCCTTGTTCTATCCATGATGTAAAATCAGCAGCTGAATATGGCTCAAGATTAAAACCTTTGATTGATGAATATTCTGATGATTTGTTAATCGTCATGCGCGTCTATTTTGAGAAACCAAGAACAACCGTCGGCTGGAAGGGGCTGATTAACGATCCCCATCTGGATGGAAGTTTTGAGATCAACCAGGGATTACAACTTGCCAGAAACCTTTTGCGTGACCTGAATGAATCAGGTGTCCCAGCTGCAACAGAATATCTCGATCTAATCACACCACAATATGTCACCGATTTAATCAGTTGGGGCGCTATTGGTGCGAGAACAACAGAAAGTCAGGTACACCGCGAACTGGCCTCTGGTCTTTCATGTCCTGTAGGTTTCAAAAATGGTACCGATGGCACGACGAAAGTGGCTGTTGATGCAATTGGGGCGGCAACCAAACCACATCACTTCCTGTCTTTAAGAAAAGAAGGTAATTCAGGAATATTCTCAACCACTGGCAATCCTGATTGCCACATTATTCTCCGCGGTGGCAAGACTCCAAATTATGATACTGCCAGTATCGACAGGGTTGCTACAGAACTTGAAAGGGCCGGCTTATCAAGCAATGTCATGATTGATTTTAGTCATGCAAACAGTAACAAAAAATATGAGTTGCAAATGAAGGTCGGTGCAGATGTAGCCAATCAAATTGCCGCTGGTGATAAACGTATCTTTGGTGTCATGCTTGAAAGTCATCTTGTCGCTGGCAGGCAGGATATTGTCGAAGGTCAGGAACTTACTTATGGTCAAAGTGTTACTGATGCCTGTCTTGGCTGGGATGATTCAGTAACGCTCATTGCAAAACTTGCACAAGCCGCACAAAAACGACGAGCTCAGTAGACAGCTGTCTTTTTCTTATTTCGTTTAATAACAGTGCTGGTTATTATAGATATCACATAGAACAATGCGGCAACGACAATAATCGTAGCACCTGCTGGTAAGTCTGGTTGGTAGGCAATACTTAGGCCACTGATCGTCATCAGCATGCAAAATGCTGTTGCGGCTATCATCATTTTGAATATCGAATGATAAAATTGTGCGGCACACGCTGCTGGAAATATCAGTAAGGCAATCACCAAAATAAGTCCAACTATCTGAATCAATAACACTACTGTCAAAGCCACCATACACATTAGCAACGTATAGTAAATTTCAATCTTTATCCCTCGAAGACGTGCAAACTCTTCATCAAAAACCGCTGCCATAAATTGTTTATAAAACAGGAAAACGATGCTGACGATGAAAATATCCAGCGCCGCCATCAATAGCAGATCTGCTTTCGACACCAGCAATATATTCCCAAATAGAAAGCTCATCAGGTCAACACTGTAGCCCGGTGTCCTTGAAATAAATAAAATACCCACAGCCATTCCTACAGACCAGAAAGCCGCGACAAGAATATCTTCATGCTGTTTCCAGCGTAGTTTGACATAGCTCATGAATACAGCCGCAAACAAAGCTGCGATGACTGCGCCAACTAAAGGTGAGCCTTCGAAGAAGTAGGCGATGCCCATCCCTGCCAGAACGGTATGTGCTATCCCACCTGCAAGGAAACCAACCCGCTTAACAACGACATAGGTGCCGATGATTCCGCAGCCAATACTGCACAATATGCAGGCAATAAAGGCATGCTGCATGAAACTGTAATCCATTAATGCAGAGAATAATTCAGCCATTAAGATACCATTGCCATTAATGTATATGTTGAATCATCTTCACAGGTGCGCCATATAATTCTTCAATGGTCTTGCCACTAATCTCACTAGTTGTATGACAAAGCAACGTTTGATTCAGGCATGCTACCCGATCAACATAAGCAGAAATAAACCCGATGTCATGAGATACAACAATGATTGTCATATGCTCATTGTATTGTTTTAGTAAAGCAAAAATATCCTCTTCGGCACGAATATCGATATTTGCAGTAGGTTCATCGAGGATCAAAATATCCGGCCTGGATGCTAGTGCCCGGGCGATCAAAACACGCTGTAATTGACCCCCTGAAAGTGAATCAATAGTTTGATTACTAATATTGTCAATCTCAACCGCCTTAAGCGAATGCATTGCGATATCTTTATCTTCCTGTGTATAACCTCCATACCAGCGCGTTTCTCCAAGGCGTCCCATCAGCACAGCATCACGAACATCAATCGGGAAATCCCTGGAAAATGCAGGATACTGCGGGACATAACCAATTCTGGAACGCCCTTTATCCGGACTTTTCCCAAATACCTTTATATTCCCCTTATCTGGTTGAAGTAAACCAAGTATCAATTTTAGCAGCGTACTTTTACCACCAGCATTTGGGCCAATCACCCCCAAAAATTCACCTTCACCAACGGCAAGAGTAATGTCACGTAGGACAGGAATATTAGTGTAGGAAAAACTGACATTATCCAGATTAATAATCGTATCCATGCTTAATTCTTCCTGTTCGAGATGGCATCGGTCACATAGTAAAGATTGGCGATATAGTCTTCAGCTAATGGATCGAGTTCGATAATGTCAGCAACAATCTCTCTGGCAATGATCTCTGCTGAATTTTTATTAAATTGTTTTTGTACAAACACCCTGTTTATATTTTTTGACTTTGCAAATTCAATTAATTTTACCAGGGATTTTGCACGAACCTCTTTGCCGTCCACTTCAATTGGCAATTGAATTAAATCATATGCCTCCGCGTAGTAACCCCAGGAAGGATGGGACACAATAATGTAGCGATTATCCAGATGTGCCAAGCGTGATTTAATATCCTGGTCAAGCTTATCCAGATCTTCAATTAATCTGGAATAACTAATTTCAAAATCTTTTTCATGAACAGGGTAACTATCAATCAATGCCTTTTTCATCTTTAAAGCAATATATTTTGCATTCGCAGGGCTCGTCCAAATATGCGGATCCATTGCATTCTCTTCTTTAGCATTTTCTTCTTCAGGGTCATGAGAATGACCTTCACTATGCCTTATGCTTAATTCTGTGCAACACTCGATTATTTTCAGTTTTGAATTTAATTTACTAATTGCATCAATCCATATACTTTCAAATGGGACACCAATCTGAAAATATAATTGTGATTTATTTAGCAGTACCATTTGCTTAGAGGTGGGTTCATACGTCGCAGGACTTTGGCTTTTCCCTACCATTACTGATACTTTTACATGTTCGCCAGCAATCCTCTCAGCGAAATATTTTTGTGGCAGAATACTGACAAAAATATTATTCACATCTGCTTCCCTGGCATAACAGTGCTGCAAAAACTGACATGAAAACAATATGACAAAAAATATTATCTTGAGCATAACAATGGACTTAACCAGACTCATCACTGCATTGTGAGCAAACGCCTTTTACTTCTATAATTTCCTCATAAATTTTAAAGCCCATATCAGCTGCTTTATCTGCGATCAGATTTCGTATCTCGGTATCATTCATTTCGGCTGCCGCACCACACGATTGGCATATTAAAAATTGACTGGCGTGATTATGATCCGGTGCTCCACATCCTACATAGGCATTTAATGACTCAATCCTGTGGACCATCCCTTCGTCCTGCAAAAATTCCAATGCCCGATAAACTGTTGGTGGTGCAGATCCGCTGTGCTCATCACGTAGAGTGTCCAGTATGTCGTAAGCTTTTACTGGCTCATGACTGCTCCAAACCAGTTCCAGTACTCTCCGACGCAATTTGGTTAATCGGACACCGCGCAAATTGCAGGTGTCTTCCGCCATAGATAATGCCGCATCGGTGCATTGCTGATGGACATGATCTAACTTTCTAAAAGGTGTAATTACATTTGTTTTTCGCATGTTATATCTTCGATTATTTATTTTTTAGCAATATGTTATGTTATAATATAACATATTAATGCATCAACAGGTGCAGTTATTTTTATGCGCGCGCAGTAAACTAGGCACTCTCGCATAAAGACATAAATGCTGTGAATAGTGACAATTCGGTAATGACCATAAAAGAAGATCAGATATTAGATGCCAAAGGTCTGAATTGCCCTTTGCCAATCTTGAAGACCAAAGTATTACTGAACAAGATGCAAGCAGGTGAGATACTATATGTTGAAGCAACTGATCCGCACTCAGTGATTGACTTTGAGGCGTACTGTGCCAGAACAGATCACAAATTGTTACAAATACAAGAAGAGGAAAACCTTTTTAAATTTTATATACGACGTGCAGAAAATCCGAATAAAATATAATTAATTTATCTATCAACCCGACATAGAAAATATTTTGCTCAAACCTACCCCAATTGGGGTATGTGAATAACACTTGCTTAATCTCATATAGTAGAATGCACACACCCTTAATCGCTAGAAGCAGTCAAAGATGCATAAAGAAAGTATTTTAATCGTTGACGATGATCGAACAACTGCTTCCGTCATGCAACTTCATCTTAATAACTATGGCTACCATGTCGCCGGTATCGCCTCTTCAGCTAAAGAAGCAATTAAAATAGCTATAGATACTGAGCCTGATCTTGTACTAATGGATATTAGGCTTGGTGAAGGTGCGGATGGCATTGAGGCTGCTACGGCAATCAGCAAATATATGGATGTTCCCATTATATTCGTTACCGCACATTCAGATAATGACACTTTGCGTAGGGCAAAAATTGTCAACCCAGTCGGATTCATTAACAAACCACTTAGAGAATCAGATCTCAAAACGACAATTGAATTCGCAATCAATGCGAAACCAAAAATGCTTAAAACTGACATCAATGATTCCACTTTAGATAATATTCTGATGAAGACATATAAACTGACACCCGCTGAGGCCAGGGTGACCAAGATGCTAATGAAATACCCGGAATTAAACAGCACCGCCAATGCACTGAACCTTGCTGTCTCAACTGTTCGTACGCATTTAAAACATATCTATAGAAAAACCAATACCAATAGTAAATTGATGTTACTTCGTGAAATTGCAACTGGTCCGGCAAGTAAACTGTTAAGAAAACAATCTAATGACAAAACTGATATTGAAAATTGGACCGATATCACTGGTAGCTGAACTTCTAGATACACCAACAGCGAAAGAAATACTCAAACATGTCCCCTTTACTTCCAGTGCAAACACCTGGGGAGATGAAGTCTATTTCGATACGCCCATCATCACGTCAAAAGAAGCCGATGCTAGGGATATCGTCGTAGCTGGAGAACTTGCATTCTGGGTAGAAGGAAGCTGTATTGCTGTTGGTTTTGGACCTACCCCAATTTCGCAGGGAGATGAAATCCGTCTGGCTGCAAAGACCAACATCTGGGGTCAGTCCCTCACTGACGTGAGATTATTATCAAAGGTTAAAGATGGTGATCCGGTAAGTGTTGAAGTATTTGACGAATCTGTACATCCACAATAATCAATCTACATTAATAATCTCAAAATCATGCGTGATGTTCGCTGTCGCGCCCAACATAATTGAAGCAGAACAATATTTCTCTGCCGAAAGTTTGATGGCACGTTCAACCTGCTTCTCTTTAAGATTATGGCCACTGACAATAAAATGAAGTTGAATATCAGTAAATACCTTGGGGTCGCTGTCCGCACGTTGTGATGTAATCTTTAACTCACAATCAGTTATTTCCTGGCGTGATTTCTTTAAAATCGAAACAACATCATAGGTACTACAAGCCCCCATACCGAGGATGAGCATTTCCATTGGTCTGGGCCCGAGGTTTCGGCCACCTCCTTCTGCTGGACCATCCATGACAATGGTATGTCCACTTGAGGCCCTGCCAATGAATGCCGCATTACCCGCCCACTTGAGCTGTGTCTCCATTTACCTCTCCAACTGGTTGATTTACCGGAAAAAGAGTACCATAGTTTATTGTTCAGCAAGAACACTTTATGAAGGGGCGTTCAGGCAATACTTATTTAATCGGGGCAAAGTATTTATGACCACAAATCCATATCAACAGTTAGATAGGGCAACCGAACTCTTTCTTGAACAATGCCACCATAAAGAATACCCGTCTAAAAGTATTATCATTAGAGAGGGTGACCCCTGCTCAGACCTTTTTTATATTATCAGTGGCTCTGTCTCAGTCATAGTAGAAGATGTCAAGGGTAAGGAAATTGTACTGGCCTATCTCAATCCAGGAGATTACTTTGGGGAAATCGGCCTGTTTGATGATCAACATAAACGTAGTGCATTTGTTCGCGCCAAGACAAAATGTGAAATAGCAAAGATCAGTTACGAGCGCCTGAAATCACTTCAGGATATTTTTCCTGAAATATTATTTAATATTGCCTCACAGCTCGCATTCAGGTTAAGAAAAACCAGTCGTAAAGTCAGCGATCTCGCCTTTACAGATGTTCAGGGACGTGTCGCAAGGACATTACTGGATCTGTGTAATGAACCTGATGCCATGACCCATCCGGATGGCATGCAAATTAAAATCACCCGTCAGGAGCTGGGACGTATCGTTGGCTGTTCAAGGGAAATGGTTGGGCGGGTGCTTAAAAGCCTTGAAGAAAACCATCTAATTACGGCAGCAGGCAAAACTATCGTCGTATTCGGCACACGCTAGCGAGATCCCTTGACAAAACCCTGTACTCACAGGAAAATCCCGCTTCCCTAAGTTAACCACTACCTTGGGTTCATCAAACATGGGTTTTCACAATATGGCTATGTAGCTCAGCCGGTTAGAGCACAGCACTCATAACGCTGGGGTCGGTGGTTCAAGTCCACCCATAGCCACCAATTAAATCAATAAGTTAGCTGCTATTTTCTCTTATCTACCAACCAGTAAACTCTAAAATGGTGCACTGGTGGTGCACACGTTCTAATCTCAAAAGCCTATTTATGTAAAAAATTGCATTTATATAGTCAGATCCTTCCTTCGCAAAGACACGTGGGAGGGGGGGTATTTGAC
>SMUY01382996.1_pt1 | contig 17368 bp, 10 predicted proteins | sample 2456441 | NCBI WGS metagenome assembly SMUY01 (sample SAMN11095931, study PRJNA526329) | marine sediment metagenome | biome: Marine sediment; feature: Surficial sediment; material: Deep marine sediment; isolation source: Hadal surficial sediment | place: Pacific Ocean | collected 2014-11 | depth...
ACGGCGCCGTCGCTGCCAGGCTGGCTTTCGAAGTACCCGGTCCAGGTGAGCACCGACAGTCCGCGCCTGGTCTTGAAGCTGCCGCTCTTGGCAGCATAGCGCCGAAACAGATTACGAAACCTGGGGTCACGGAATCTCCGCGGGTCGAGGCGAAATTCCAGGGCACGTTCGGCCACGCGGTGTGCCGCGGGATCCAGCAGATCGCGCTTCAGCAGATGCGTCATGAGGCGCGTCTGGGTGCGCGTATTCGATCGTACGGAGTAGCGGTTGAAGAGCTGTCGCATCTGCTCCTCGCCGGGTTCGCTCACTCGTGGCGGGCACACGCCGATGCGCTGATCCCAGGGCAGCACGGCGGGCTGGCAACTCCGGGCCCGGGCGACGTAATCGCGGTCCTCGAGTCGTGCCGACCAGCGCGCGATTTCGTCCCGGTAACCACGCGCTTCGTAGCCGCTGTATGCGCTCAGCATGCGTTCGCCGACGGCTGGCCGCCCGGGTTGGTCGGGGTTCAGGAAGTAGGTGAGGAACATGGCATCGATGCTCAGCGGCGGATCGTGATAGCCACTGAGACGGTTTTCGATGAAGTGCCGGAAGGAGCGCTCGCCGAACTGATAGAGGAACCAGTCCGCAGCGGCGTTGTCGCTGAAGCGGATCATGACACCCGCCAGATCATCGAGGGTGACCCGCGGGGGTCTTCGCAGATACTCCCAGGAGCGGCGCAGGGATCCCGTGAGGCGTCTGCCGTTGGCGCGTGAAATCTGGTAGGTCCTGCCGTCCGCGTCTACGATGGCTCCGGTGCTGGCCGGGCGGAGCTCCTCGCCGTCGGCGCCGATCCAGAATCGCGCCCAGTGATCCCGGGACAGGCGCCGGGTGGGTTGGATACGCCCGTCCGCGACCCGTTGGGCATATTCGAGGAGCGTCACCAGCTTGTAAGTCGAGGCGATGGGATTGAGCCGATCTGCCTGCAGATGCCGCTGCCAGCCTTGGGAGAGATGGTTTACAGAGATCGAGCAGCGCTCGGAGTTCGCGACGCAGAACTCCAGCAGCTGCAATGGCGTTTCCGGCGGGCTGCCCACGACATTACCGGAGGCGTCCTGGTACCAGGTGCGCGCGTCCACCGGCGAAGTCGAAAGTCCGACCAGTACGAGGAAAACAGTCAGTCCTCGGGCTAGTCGAGGCACCATTTGCATGGCTGATCTCGATGATGTTGGTGAGCAGATCTGGCGGCGCGGGATCGGTGAGAGGAAAAGTCTAGACCACAATGGACTGGCGCGCCGACAAGGGTGCCTGGCTTCGCGACCGTGCGGGCGCGGCCGCTACACGGCTCAAACCCGCACCGAATGCGTTCTCGGAATGACCAGGGCATCCAGCGCAATCGCGCCCCGGCCTTCGGGCAGCACCAGAAAGGGATTGATGTCGACGCTCTCGATTGTCTCGGCCTGGGCGGCGGCAAACTGCGACAAGCGGGCGAGGGCGGTGAACAGCGCCTGCAAGTCGTAAGGTCTCCTTCCGCGGGCGCCTTCGAGAATCGCGCGGCCCTTCAGTTGCAGAACCATGCGCTGCGCCTCGTCCTCATCGAAGGGCGCGACGCGAAAACTCACGTCGCCCAGCACCTCCACCAGTACGCCTCCCAGACCGAACATGACCACCGGACCGAAAACCGGATCCCGGTGAATGCCGAGAATGGTTTCTACGCCGCCGTCCAGCATGGGCGACACGAGAACCCCGTCCAGTCGCGCATGGGGTCGTTGCCGTTTGGCGCCGTCCATCAGTGAGTGGAAGGCTTCACGCGCACTTTCGTCGGAGTCGATGTTCAGCCGGATACCATCGACCTCGGTCTTGTGGGCGATATCCGCCGAGGCAATCTTGAGCACCACGGGAAAACCGAGTTCCCGGGCCGCATCCACGGCCTCGTCGCCGGTCGCCGCGAGACGATCTTCGACGACCGCGAGCCCGGCGCCGGCGAGCAGGCGCTTGGACGCCTGTTCGCTGATGGGGCCGTCGGGAAGCGGGTTCGCGGCGTTGCCGGCCGGTTGCGCCGGTGGTGAGCTCCGTGCGTCGAAGGTCTGCTGAATCCGATGCAACGCGGCAACCACGCGCACCGCGCGGGTGGGATCTTCGAATACCAGGCAGCCGGCATCTTCATAGCGGCGGATGATGGTCTCCGGCGCGACGATGACCAGCACGATCAGGCGGTCGGGATATTTGGCGTGGGCGTTCTCGATGGCCCGGCGCACCGGCGCCACCATCGACTCGGCGGCGGCCACGAAGGTGAGAAAGGCAACCACAGCGTCGTATTCTCCCGACTCGAGCATGATGTCCAGATAGGCGTCGATGAGGCCGGGATCGTTGAACACCTGCGCCGTGGTATCCACGGGATTGCGGGTTGCCGCGTAGGGCAACAGCGCTTTCATTCGTGCCTGCGCGGGCTCGGGCATGGGCGCCACGTCGAGCCCGGCGGCGATGGCGGCGTCCGCCATCTGGATGCCGACGCCCCCGGAGACGGTGAGAAAGCCGATGCGCGGTCCTTTGGGCAGCACGCCCAGGCCGCAGGCATAGGTGATGTCCACAAGCTCTTCGGTATCGCCGGCGCGGTAGGCGCCGAACTGCCGCAATACCGAGTCGTAGACGGCATCGGATCCGGCCAGGGCCGCCGTGTGCGAGGCCGCTGCCTGGGCACCGATAGCCGTCTGCCCGACTTTCATGAATACCACCGGCTTGCGCGCGCTGCGCGCCAGGGTCAGCGCATTCAATAAGGTGTCCCCGTCCCGAACCCCTTCGGCGTAAGCGACGATGACACGAATGTCCGGGTCGCGAGCCAGATAGGCGATGCACTCGCCGAGCTCCACGTCGCACTCGTTGCCGGTGGTGATCCAGTAACGAATGCCGATGCCGCGCCGAATCGCCAGCAGCGACACGTGGCTCCCGTAGGCGCCGCTCTGACTGACCAGACCGACGCCGGCGGGCTTCGGTAATCCGTTCTCCAGCGTCGCAGTAAAGGTCGCGAAGAAACCAATGGCCGAGTTGTAAATACCAAGGCAATTGGGGCCGAGGATGCGCATGCCGCTGGCCCGCGCAATCTCGGTCAGGCGATCCTGCAGTGCACGCCCGGCGTCCCCCGTCTCGGCGAAGCCCGAGCTGAAGACGACCGCGGCGTTGACACCTTTCGCGGCGCATTCCTCCAGGCTGGCGATCGCCTTGTGCGCCGAAACCGCGATGATCGCCAGATCCACCGGTGCCGGTATTGCGCTGACATTGGCAAAGCTCGGCAGGCCCTGGACGGTGTCACGGCCGGGATTGACCGGGTAGACAGGGCCCGCGTAGCCCACATCGATGAGGTAGCGCAGTGGCCGTCCACCGATGCGCGCGGGATCGTTGGAGGCGCCGATGATGGCCACCGATTCCGGTTTCAGCAGCGCCGTTAAATCGCCTCGCTTCTGCGAATCGGCGGTCATGGGTCAGTTGTTGTCGTTCAGGCAGACAAAATCGAATCAATGCGTCGCCGTGGGAGGCCGGCCGGGGACATGATAGGCTGCCGCAAGGGGATAGCAAGCAAGGAACGGCCGTGGCGGTTGATCAGGAAACCCTGAAACAACTGGTGGAGGGTGTGGCGCGTTTCGTGAGGGAACGCCTGGTGCCGTTGGAAGATCAGGTGGCCCGTGAAGACGCCATTCCCCGGGAGATCATCGCCGCCATGGGCGAGCTGGGCCTGTTCGGAATGTCCATCCCGCAGGAATACGGTGGCCTCGGTCTCAATATGAGCGAAGAGGTACAGGTCGCCTTCGAGCTCGGCCAGACATCCCCTGCCTTCCGATCCCTCATCGGCACCAACAACGGTATCGGATCCCATGGGTTGATCATGGACGGTACCGAGGCGCAGAAGCGGCGCTACCTGCCGCGGCTCGCCAGCGGTGAAATTATCAGTTGCTTCGCGTTGACGGAGCCGGGTGCCGGATCCGATGCGGCTTCGCTTCGCACATCCGCCCGGCGCGATGGCGACGGCTATGTGCTCAACGGCACCAAACGCTTCATCACCAACGCGCCCGAAGCCGGCTTGTTCACCGTATTCGCGAGAACCGATGGGGACAAGCCCGGTGCCGACGGTATCTCGGCCTTTCTGGTGGAGGCCGGCACGGCGGGGCTCTCGCTGGGTCAGCCGGATCGCAAAATGGGCCAACAGGGCGCCCATACCAGCGACGTGATCTTCGACGACTGCAGGATCCCTGGCGATGCCTTGCTGGGGGGGCGCGAGGGCGTCGGGTTCAAGACGGCGATGAAAGTTCTGGATCGCGGCCGCATTCACATAGCCGCCGTGTGCGTTGCCGTTGCCGAGCGCTTGATCCGTGACAGCCTGCATTACGCCGCAGGGCGCCAGCAGTTCGGCCGGCCCATCGCCGACTTTCAGCTGGTGCAGGCGATGTTGGCCGACAGCAGAGCCGAGGCTTACGCGGCGCGCTGCATGGTGGAGGAGACAGCCCGCCGGCGGGACGCCGGCGTAAAGGTCACTATCGAGGCGAGTTGCTGCAAGATGTATGCATCCGAGATGGTGGGACGGGTCGCCGACCGTGCGGTGCAGATCCATGGTGGCGCGGGATACATGACGGACTATGGTGTGGAACGCTTCTATCGCGACGTGCGCCTGTTCCGCATTTACGAGGGAACCACCCAGATTCAGCAGCTCGTGATCGCGCGCAATATGTTGGAGGAAATTTCCTGACACGATTAATCCGATGGGCGAACCCATGGAAATCTTCGACCTGACGGGAAAGGTCGCCGTCGTCACCGGCGGCAACGGCGGCATCGGCCTTGGCATGGCGCGGGGTCTTGCACGTGCCGGCGCCAACATCGCGGTGGTAGCACGCAATGAGGAAAAATCCGCCCAGGCAGTGCAGTCACTGCAGGGCATGGGTGTGCAGGCGCAGGCTTTTCAGGCGGATGTCACAGACGCCGACGCGGTGTCCAATGTGATCGATGCCGTGACGCAAGCATTCGGTGGCATCCACATCCTCATCAATAACGCCGGCATCAATATCCGCAAGCGGCCGGAGGATCTGAAACCCGACGAATGGCAGCTGGTGCTGAATACCAACCTCACCAGCGCCTATCTTTGCAGCCGTGCCTGCTATCCGGTATTCAAGCGCGCCGGCGGCGGAAAGATCCTCAACAATGGTTCCATGCTCTCCATATTCGGTACCCCCTGGGGGCCGGCCTATGCCGCCAGCAAAGGCGGCATGGTGCAGTTGACCAAGTCGCTGGCGACCGCGTGGGCGGAGGACGATATCCAGGTCAACTGTTTTCTGCCGGGCTGGGTCGATACTGAGCTCACCCGAAACGCCCGGCGGGAAGTGGATGACCTGCACGAGCGGGTGCTGGCCCGTACACCGGCCGGACGCTGGGGTGATGTGGAAGACTTCGAGGGACTGGCAGTCTTCCTCGCCAGCTCCGCGTCGGATTTCATTACCGGCGCCGTGATACCCGTCGACGGCGGTTTTTCGGTGTCCGGCTGAATGCACGTGGAGAGCTACGATTACATCGTGGTAGGCGCAGGCTCCGCCGGTTGCGTGCTGGCCAACCGCTTATCCGAGAATCCTTCGAACCGGGTGCTGTTGCTCGAGGCCGGTCCCAGGGATTCGAGCCCCTGGATCCACATTCCCGTCGGCTACTACAAGAGTATCGCGAATCCCGCCATCGGCTGGGGTTACGAAACCGAGCCCGTGCCCGGCAGCAACAATCGGCGCATTTCCTGGCCGCGGGGAAAAGTGCTGGGGGGCTCCAGCTCCATCAACGGTTTGATCTATATTCGCGGTCAGGCCGAGGATTTCGATCACTGGCGCCAGCTCGGCAACAGCGGTTGGGACTGGGACAGCGTCAAGCCATACTTCATTCGCTCCGAGGGCCGGGATCGCGGCGCCGACGCGTTCCACGGTGGGGATGGGCCGCTGGGGGTATCCGACGTGCATCGCCACGAGCTGTGCGATGCGTACATCGAGGCAGCCAGGCAGGCTGGCATCCCCTACAACGACGACTTCAACGGTGCGTGCCAGGAAGGGGTCGGCTATTTTCAGCTGACCACCCGCCGCGGATTGCGCAGCAGCACGGCGGTTGGATACTTGAAGCCGGCTCGAAGGCGCCCCAACCTGCGCATTGAAACCGGCGCGCTGGCGACCAAGATCTTGTTCGAAGGCCCGCGAGCCACGGGGATCGCCTATCGGCGCGATGGCGAGACCCGAACCGTGGGTGTCGCGAAGGAGCTGGTGCTGTCGGGTGGCGCCATCAATTCGCCGCAATTGCTGCAGCTCTCCGGGGTCGGCCCGGGAACCCTGTTGCGCGACCATGGCATCGAGGTGGTCAGCGATCTTCCCGGCGTCGGCGGCAGCCTCCAGGACCACTATCAGGTGCGCAGTATATATGAGTGCACCCGGCGGCTCAGCGTCAACGACGAGGTGCGCAGTCCGTTGCACAAAGTCGCCGCCGGATTGCGCTGGGCACTGTTTCGAACCGGTCCCCTGGCCATCGGTGGCGGACACGTGGGGCTATTCACCCGAACGCGGCCGGAGCTGGAAACGCCGGACGTGCAGTTCCACTTCATTCGCTTCAGCGCCGATGGACCTGGCGGCAAGCTGCACGACTTCTCGGGCGTCACCGTGTCCGTGTGTCAGCTGCGGCCGGAAAGCCGAGGCAGTATCCACATACGTTCGGCAGACGCGCAAGTGCCGCCAGCCATTCAGCCGAACTATCTGGATACACCGGGTGATCGGGACACCATCGTGGCGGCGTTGCAACTGGCAAGGAAAATCGTCCAGATACCTGCTATGAAATCCTATGTGCGCAGGGAAGTGTTGCCGGGAGCGGATGTGAACTCCGATGAAGAAATGCTCGAGTATGCTCGTGAGCAGGGCTCGACAATTTTCCATCCTACCAGCACCTGCAGGATGGGCCAGGACGATATGGCCGTGGTGGACGAACGTCTTCGTGTGCGCGGACTTCAATCGTTGAGAGTTGCCGATGCATCGGTCATGCCGACGGTGGTGTCGGGAAACACGAATGCGACCTGCGTGATGATCGGGGAAAAAGCCTCCGACATGTTGCTTCAGGACGCCCGATGAGCTTCAGTGAAACCATGCCCGCAATCATCGCCGTTGCCGTCGCGGGGATTTTGTTGCTGGTGATTCTCGTACTCGGCAAACCGATTCGAAATCATTTCGAACAGTTTCGTCTGACGCGGGCCATCAGGCGGCTCGGCACCGCCTCCATGAACAATATCGTCATCTCCGACGGCTTGGATGGCCACGTGTTTATCGAGCATCTGGTGCTCACGCCCAGCCACGTGCTGGTCGTATCCGTGAGGCGCTACCCCGGCGCTATTTTCGCGGCGGAGAACATGGATATGTGGGCCCAGGTAACCGACGGTGGGAGTTACAAGTTTCCCAATCCTCTTCACGAGGTCGAAATCGCCGCCGCCGCGGTGAAGAGTCATGTGCCGGACGCAGCTGTCAATGGAATTATTCTGTTCGGCCGGGACAGCACTTTTCCCAAGGGAAAACCGGACGGCGTCATGCAGTTCAGCGAGCTCGCAAGACTCCCTGCTCCGGGTCGGGGAACGCCGATTTCCGAGCCCGTCAAGAAGGCTTGGGATCGCCTCCTCGAGCTCAAGACCTCCTCCTGATATCGGCCCGGGTTACCGCTCCCATACGGCCTTGCTCGCGAATATCGTCGGTTGGGCTGAGCGAAGCGAAGCCCAACGATCCCCCGCTGTTGGGCTTCGCTTCGCTCAGCCCAACCTACAAGGCGGTTAATGGGGCCCACAGGGGGCGTCCAGCTCCAAAAAGGAATTAAACAAGTTGTTTCAAGTACTTAATCCATGGGCGGTTGTTGGCCGAATGGGAACAAAAGGAGGTTCAATCAGAAATTAGCTCGTGGTATACCGAGCGTGGTCACGAATCGTTACAATCGTTTACGTCCAGGAAGCAATGGGGAGACGCGCATCTCCTCCAGATAACAACAAGCTGGCGGCGTGCCGTGGAGATGGGCATGGCGCCACCCGACACGCAGGCGGTCACGGATTGGCCCATGGCCTGACGTACGGACTCACCGCGAGCCGCATTGCCACATTTGGTGTTCGTATCCCGCGACAGGAGCGGAATGCGGCGTTAATTCTCGTCCCGGGTCGCCGCGCGCGATGGCCATCTCGATTCGGGCGGCATATGCCGGAAAGGAGCGGGGAGCAGTAATTTGTCACATACGTCCGGCCAGGAAGCGAGGATACGCACGCTTGCGCCGATCTCCAGACTGTCATTGACAGATCAGGAGGCGGTACTGTCGCAGGGGATGTTCCTCACTTTCTCCGCGGGCGAGATCGTCTACGCACAAGGACGTGAGGACAATTACGCTAACTATCTGCTCGAGGGCGGCGTCGAATTTCTGTGGAACGGACGCTTCGTCCGACACTTGGACGCCGAGCAATCGACAACAAAACGCGCCCTCGACGGCCCCGGTGCAAAACGTTACACCGTAAGGGCAAGAACCTGGTCACTGATTCTACGCATCGAACGGACGGAACTGGAACGTAGACTACGCTTGGCTGATCTCGATTCCGGAACATCGGGTCCGGAGGAGTCCGACATTGCCAGGGAGCAACCGTCGAACTGGATGATTCGCATGCTGCAGTCGCAGCGCTTCGCGAATCTTCCGCCTCAGAATATTCAGCGTGTTTTCGAGCGTATGGAACGCGTGGATGCTACCGCAAACGAGTTGATCATCAGACAAGGCGATCCGGGTGGCTACTACTACGTCATCGAGGAAGGCTACTGCGACGTTGCTCGAAAGCCCATTGGTGGCGGACGCGAGGTGCACTTGGCCGAGCTGGGACCCGGCGACGGATTCGGCGAGGAAGCTCTGGTTTCGGATACGCCCCGTAACGCATCGGTGACCATGCGTTCCAGCGGCGTATTGATGCGCCTCGACAAGGAGTCATTCATCGAATTGATCCGCGATCCTCTCATAAACAAGATCTCCTATCAGGACGCGCGCCGGATGATCGATGAGGGTGCTGTGTGGATAGACGTTCGGCACCGTGATCAATTTGCCAAGGGATCATTTCGTAATGCGAGAAATATTCCACGGGCGGTAATACGGGTCGAATGCCGCAAGCTCGTGAAGGGACGCAAGTACATCGTCTGCGGCGAGGAACCGGGTGCTGGTGCGGCGGCAGCCTTTCTTCTTGCCGAACGGGGGTACGACGTCAGTTACCTCAGTGAACCATTGAGCAAGTTGTTCGCCTCCCAGGAGGCGCCTGTCCAGCCGGCGGCAGTCGTCAGTGAAGAGGCCGATGCCGAAACCGTGGTCGCGTTTCCAGCGACGCCGGATGAAACCGCTGACGAAGATGAATCCGAGAGAAGCCTAATCGAGAAGAGTATGGAAGAAAGCACCGAGTCTGATGAAAAGAGCCCCATCGTCGATCTCGAGAATGGTTTTGGTCCTTCCAAACCGGCGCCTAGAGATGCGTATGCAGACACAGTCACTGGAGCGCGTCTCGCCGACCTCGTCGAGGAGATAAACGAGCATTTTCAGGAACTGGAGGGCGAAGGTGGCCAGAAGGAAGGGGATACGCTCGATGAGGACGCCCTCGACATCGAAGGCCTCGACGAGGAAGAGCCCGCTGCCCCGCCGCCGCCCCAGGAACCAGAACAACCCCCGCCGGCACGGTCTCCGGATTTGCGCGATATCAGAGACTTCGATCTGAGTATTCCCGAAGAGGAAATGTCGCAGATTACCCGCGAGATGCTGCTCAAGCTTCGTCGCTGCGTCAGTGCTTTCGCATCTTCTCAGCGATTGCGCTACGAGGAACAGCTTCGGGCGCGCACGGCGCAAATCGAGGTGGCGGCAACCAAAGAGCTGCACCGCAAGGCGGAAGAGATCCGCCTCATCTATCAGAGCAAGTACGAAGCCAAGGAACTGGCTCTTCGCAGGCACTACCAGCGGCTGGTACGGCTTGCAAACAAGATCACACGGCAGAAAGCTGAGCTACAAAAAGCACGCAGGGATCTGGAGAAAAAGCTGGACACGACGGACAGCTTGTACCGTGAGGTGCACGATATCCGCAGGATGCTGAAGCTACGCATCGGTAACCTGGAGGGAATCGATGCCGAGGACGATGAAAACAACGATCAGTCGGCGTGATTTCAATGAATAAATAGATCTGTCCCCATTTATTCATTGAAATCCTGGCGGCGTTGCCTGGTGCCAGGCGGTGGCCTTCTCATAGGCACGGCCGATGCGCAGCGCCAGCGCTTCCTCGAATCCACGGCATATGATCTGAAAGGAAATCGGTAACCCGTTCCTGTCGATGCCGTTCGGCAGCGCCAGCGCGCAATAGTCGAGCATGTTCGCCACCCGTGTGAAGAATGCCGGCGTGGTGCTCTGGTCGATGCTCTCGACCGTCGGAGCAGTCGTCGCCATCGTCGGTGTCAGAAGCGCATCCACATCCAGGAGCGCTTCACGATACGACGCTTTTGTCCGAGCCCGCTCGTCCAGAGCCAGCAGGTAATCGCGCGCCGACATGTTTTTGCCGATAAGGATGCGCGGTCTCACGTCGTCGTCCAGGGGCAGATCCGTGTCCTCGACCAACTCACCCACCAACGTGTAGCCTTCGGCGCCGATGATCTTGCCCAGGATCGCAGCCATGTCACTGAATGGGAGCGGAAGGCTGACCTCGACAATGCGTGCGCCCAGACTCGACAACACTGCCAACGACGCGTCGTAAGCTTCCAGCACCTCGCTCTGCACGCCAACGCGCTCGGCTTCCGGCATGCGCGCCAGACGCAACCCGGCGACCCCGGCATCGAGGGTCGGCAAGGGGTCGTCGATACCATGGCCGAGGGTTACCGGGTCCTCAGGGTCTGGACCGTGAATGACATTGAAGAGCACGGCCGCATCTTCCACCGTTCGGCACATGGGGCCCGGCGTGTCCAGGGTCGGGCTGAGTGGCAGTACGCCGTGCACGCTGACGCGCCCGACGGTGGTCTTGAGCCCGGTCAAGCCGCACCAGCCCGCGGGCAGGCGCACCGAGCCGCCGGTATCGGTGCCGATCGCCCAGGGCACCAGCCCCGCCGCCACGGCGACGCCGGAGCCGGCGCTGGAGCCACCGGGTGCGCGATGTTGCTCCGTGTCCCACGGATTCCAGGGAGTACCCATATGCTGGTTCGTGCCCCAGCCGCCCATGGCGAACTCCACCGTGTGCGTCTTGCCGATGACGATCATGCCGGCGGCGATGAGGCGCCTGGCGAGGGTAGCGGTCACCGGCGATACGCGCTCCGCCCACGCTTTCGAGCCTCCGGTGGTGATGCGGCCCTCGATATCGATGAGATCCTTCAGAGCGACGGGAATACCGTGCAGCGGGCTCACGGCGTGGCCCGCACCGATTGCCAGGTCGGCCGCGGCAGCGGCGGCTCGTGCGTCGTCGGCGTAGACGTCGACGAAGGCATGCAGCTTCACGTCATGGCGCGCGATGCGCGCGAGCAACAGCTCGATCAGGTCCCGGGATCGGAGTTTCCGTGATGCAATGGCCTGTGCGAGCCGCACAGCCGGTTGGTAAGCAAGGGAATTGTCGGCGGCCGTCATGGGTGTACCCCCGCCGGCACTATTTCACAGGGGAGGCGCTATTGTCGACACCAGGGTATCGCGAATGCGGTTCGTAGGTTGGGCTTCGTTCCTCAGCCCGACCTACATTCCGAGATTTTTCCTCAGCTGTCTAGCAGTCTTCCAACGCCGCCTTGACCACGCTTCTCAAATGCTCGACACCGCCGCTGGAAATAGATTTGAACTTCATCCCCAGGGCAACGATGTCCGGCGCGATGAGGGAAAAGTACATGAGCTTGCCCTTGGCCTTCACGCGGCCCTTGCCGGAATCCAACGGCACGTAGAACAGCACCTGTATCTCCAGGGGAGAGTCTCCGTCCTTGATGGCTTTGCCGCCCGGGTTGATGGCGTGGGCCGCCTTCTTGCCGCAACGAAGCTGCAATCCGTCCCGGGACAGATCGTAAATCATGACGTTGACGACGTCTCCGCCGGGGAGGATGACTTTCCCGGGGCAGCCGAGGGTGACTCGTGGCAGGGCTCGACGATCCGTATGAACCGGCCGGAACATCGTCTGTGTCTCATCCGGATCGATTTTCGCCATGGAAGCAGTCCAACGCACGTCTGAATAGTATCCATAGTCATATCGGCTGAAGGCCCGGATTCGTTAGCCCTCGGGGGCGGGAGGGCCAAGGCGGTAAAGGACGTTGCCCGTGAAATCGGGCGCCGGTCACATTCGGAGAAACGGCCGAGGGCTACTGCAGGATATCCCGCTTCCGGTATCCGTCCGGCACCCGAAAAATGTCCGCGTCCAACTCTGCGCTCGAGCGGGAAACCAGGGTGCTGATGTCGCCGTCGACGAGGTCGCGCATGCGAACCGGGATGCCTTTCATGGCGCGCAGATTCATGGATACCGCATCGTTGTCGTTAGCCCCGCTTACCCGCTCCATGATTTTTCTCACGGCATCCGTGGCGTTGACCATGGAGAGGTAATCCTCGGTGTCCAAACCCAACACCCCGGCCCGTGCCACGCACACATCGCCGGACGGCTTGCCGTTCACGAGAACCAACAGCTTGGTGCAGGTAACGCCGGCAACCGTGTCTTCGCCTTGCCGCTGGACGGTGGTTTTCACGGGTTTACGCGCCGCGCCGGGCTGCATGTAGCTGCCCATCATCTGCTGCATCTGCGCTTTCTGCTCGTCGCTCATGTTCTCCATTTGCTGCTGCATCTGCTCCATCGCGGCACTCATCTGCTGTTGCGCCGCGCCCATCTGCTGCTCCATGCGCTTTGCCGTTTTCTCGTCCATGACCATGTAAGTCCTGGACTGATGATCGATGATGATGATCTCCGGTTTGCCGCCCTTTTTGGTGTCCTTGAACAGCAATTTCGAATCTCTGTCTCCCATCAGCACATTGCCATCCTTGACCTGGATGATGGTCTCGCTGTCGGGGATCGCTTCGTTCTTGTACTTGAGCGTCGAATCCGCCTGGCCGAGGGTCGGCAAAAGGAGTGGCAGGAGGAGGAAGTAGCGAAGGTTCATGTTGGCTTCTCCTTAGAATTGCGAGCGGATCCGTCACCAGCGAGCCCGACGATCCCGATAATAACCCTTTTGGGTTGTAACGCGCCCTCGAGCTGGCGATCGGCACCGTTGCTGCAACGATCACCGGCGGTCCCCGGGGGCCGATTACCTGCAGGGTGGATTAATGGGGACATACGATTTAATGGGGACAGATCTATTTTCCCTTTGGACGGGCCCCGTCCAAAGGGAAAATAGATCTGTCCCCATTAAATCGTATGTCCCCATTAATCCACCCTGCAGGTCAGCGCACGACCTGCGACGGACTTCTCAGATCGCCCTGCTCACGCTTTCTGAACACCTCTCGCCGGCCGCTAATTATCTAAAGAGAACCCACTCCAAGCCGATAACACTTCATGCGCGTAGGAATCGAACTCCCACCTGCGCCGGTCCACGGGGGTGCCCCGTGACTGGCCGGTTTCGGCCTGTCCGCGCTAGAAGCGTCGACTGTGTCGCAATCCCGGAATGGGAACAGGATGGCTCAGCCGGGAGTCGGTCACAATCACAGTGATGGCCAGAGAACCCCAGAGCATGGCAGAGCCGGACACGGCGGAGCTTGCCCCGTTGTTGCAGAGCGTCGCCCAGAATTGGCTTGCATGGCAGTGCACCCTGATCACGGGCACTTGTCACGGCGTCATCGCCTTGGGGCGGCCCGATCAGGGGCCGTACCGGCCCACCGCCTGCTGGCCCGAGGGCTCCGATCCGTCGGTGGCGCTGTCGAAGACCGCCAAGGTCGCCATCAGCAAGCGCAAGGGTGTGGTTGCGGAATTAAAATCGTCAAACCCCGATGAAAGCCCGGACAAGGATGCCATTGCCTACCCGATTGTCATCGATGGCAAGTTGCTCGGGGTCGCTGCCATCGAGGTGGAGCGTCAGCCCAATGTTCGCCAGAAGTCCGTCCTGCAGATGCTGCAGTGGGGGGCGGCCTGGTTTCAGGCCATGTGCGACCAGCAGGGGCAGGCCGAGCAGCAGAGCAAGGCCGCCGGTGGCGACAATCTCGGCATGGTGCTGGAGCTGGTCAGCACCGCCGTCGAGCAGGAGCGCTTCCAGGCGGCGGCCACCGCCGTGGTCACGGAGCTGGCGACGCGGCTGAAGCTGGAGCGCGTGAGCCTCGGCTTCATCCACGGCAAGCACATCAAGGTCAGGGCACTCTCCCACAGCGCGCGCTTCGAGGGCCGGCAGAGTCTGCTGCGCCAGATCGGCGCCGCCATGGACGAGGCGCTGGATCAGGAACGCACCATCGTCTATCCGGCCGTGTCGAAGACGGATCTAGACGTCTCTCGCTCCCACGCCGAGCTCGCGCGCCTGCACGGCGCGCGCGCCGTGTGCACGGTTCCCCTGAGCATGAACCACGAGATCTACGGCGCGATCACCTTCGAGCGCCCCGGTCACGAGCCGCTGGAGCCGGAGATCGTGAAGTTCTGCGAGCAGGCCGCGGCCCTGGTCGGCCCGATCCTCGAGGTCAAGCGGCGCGACGATCGCTGGTTTGCCACCAAGGCGCTGGACTCCCTGTCTCAGCAATGCGGCCGCTTGTTCGGAAAGGGCCATCTGGTTCTCAAGGTGGCCGTTCTGCTGCTGGTGGCTTTGGTCACGTTTCTTTCCATCGCCACCGGCCAGCACCGCGTGGCGGCCACCGCGGTGCTGGAAGGAATCGTCGAACGGGTGGCGGTGGCGCCGGAGGATGGTTACGTCGCGACCGCCACGGTGCGTCCCGGCGATGTGGTCAAGAAGGGCCAAGAGCTGGCAACCCTGGACAGCAAGGATCTGGAGCTCGAGCGTGTCAAGTGGACCAGCCAGCGCGAGCAGCTGAAAAAGGAGTATCGGGAAGCCCTCGCAAAGTTCGAGCGTGCCCAGGTCAGCATCCTGCGGGCGCGTATGGAACAATCGGACGCCCAGATCGCGCTCTTGGACGAGCAGCTCGCGCGCACACAGATCATTGCGCCTTTCGATGGCGTGATCGTCAGCGGCGATCTCACCCGAACGCTGGGGTCGCCTGTGGAGCGGGGCCAGGTGCTCTATAAGATCGCTCCGCTCAACGACTATCGCGTGGTGCTGGAAGTCGATGAACGTGACTTTTCCGATGTGGCCATCGGGCAGATCGGCACTCTCGCGCTGGCCGCGGCGCCGAACGAGCGCTTGGAAATCATCGTCAACAAGATCACACCGGTCTCGACGCCGGAAGACGGCAGCAACTTCTTCAAGGTCGAAGCGTCGCTTGCCAGTCCGCCCCAGCACCTGCGCCCGGGCATGCAGGGTGTCGGCAAGGTCGAGGTCGGCGAACGCAGGCTCATCTGGATCTGGACGCACCGAATCGTCGACTGGCTGCGTCTGTGGATCTGGGCCTGGTGGCCATGAGTGACTCGCTGTTCAGTCCACATTGGTACCGGGTTGCGGATCTGACGCCGAAGATACGCAGTCACGCCAAGTTCCGGCGCCATCACTATCGCGGTCAGCTCTGGTATGTGCTCGACGATCGGGCTACCGGGCGCCACCATCGCTTCACCCCTGCGGCCTACCATTTCATCGCCCGCCTGGACGGCGACCAGAAGGTTCAGGATGCGTGGGACGCAACCACCTCGCGTCTCGGCGACGACGCCCCCACTCAGGACGAAGCCATTCAACTGATGGGTCAGCTGCACGCCGCCGACGTGCTCCAGTGCGACGTGACGCCGGACACCGAGGAGCTTTTCAACCGCCATCAGAAGGAGCAGCGCCAGAAGTGGAAGAAGCGGCTGATGAACCCGCTCGCCGTGCGCATCCCGCTTCTCGACCCCGATCGCTTCCTCGAGACATGGCTGCCGTTCGTGCGGCCGTTTTTCGGTTGGTTCGGGTTCCTGGTCTGGGTAGGGATCGTAGCCGCCGGCATCGTTCTTGCCACGACTCACTGGAAAGAGCTCAGCGTGCACGCCGCGTCCCAGGCCCTTTCCCCCATGAATCTCCTGTTGCTCGTCGCCGTCTATCCCATCGTCAAGGGACTGCACGAGCTGGGACACGGCTTCGCCACCAAAGTGTGGGGCGGTGAGGTTCACGAAATGGGGATCATGTTCCTGGTGTTCATGCCCGTTCCGTACGTGGATGCGACCGCCTCGGCGTCCTTCCCCGAAAAGCGCCGCCGGATTTCCGTGAGTGCTGCCGGCATGATAGTGGAGCTGGGTCTGGCGGCGTTCGCCATGTTCCTGTGGCTGCAGGTAGAGCCGGGTATCGTGCGCGACATCACATTGAACATCATGCTGATCGGCGGAATCTCCACATTGCTGTTCAACGGCAATCCACTACTGCGATTCGATGGCTACTATATGTTCGCAGACGCCATCGACGTTCCCAATCTTGGCGCCCGCTCGAACAAGTACATCGCCTATCTTTCGCAGCGTTATTTGTGCGGCGTTCGCGGCGGTCAATCGCCGGCCAATGCGCCGGGTGAAGAGCGCTGGTTTTTCTTCTACGGTATCAGCGCGTTCCTTTATCGCCAGTTCATCATGGTGGCGATCATCATGTTTATTGCTCTCAAGGCTTTTGCCCTGGCCGTCGTGCTGGGCGGCTGGGTCGTCTTTCAACAGCTACTCATGCCAACCGGCAAGGCGATCGCCTATCTGCTTTTCAATCCTGCCGTGCGCCGCACGCGGGTTCGCGCGATTTTCGTCATCACGACTCTGGTGGTGTCCGTCGTGGGTGGATTGTTTCTGGCGCCCGCACCTCACTGGACGCGCGCCGAAGGGGTGCTCTGGTTGCCCGAGCAGGCGAACGTGCGTGCCGGCACCGACGGCTTCATCCTGCGCCTGCTGGTGGCCGCCGACAGTCGGGTGAAACGCGGCGACCCCGTATTCGCGCTCGAAGATCCATTGCTGGATGCACACTTAAAGGTCCTGGAGGCGCAGCGCAAAGAGCTCAAGGTGAAATACGACGCCAGTCAGTACGAAGATCGCGTCGAAGCGCAGAAGATCAAGGACGACCTGAAAACGGTGGAAGCGTCCCTGGCCCGCGCGCGGGAGCGCATCGACGATCTGGTCGTGCGCAGCAGCAGCGACGGCATCTTCGTCGTTCCCCAGGCGCAGGATCTACCGGGGCGTTTCGTACGCCACGGCGAGCCCATCGCATACGTGGTGGATTTCAAAGGCATCACGGCGCGTGTCGTCGTGCCCCAGGCCGACGTCGGACTCGTGCGGCGCGACACCAGGAGTGTGACGGTGCGTCTTGCCAACGATCTGGCGACGATGCTGCCG
>SMUY01119605.1_pt1 | contig 17364 bp, 20 predicted proteins | sample 2456441 | NCBI WGS metagenome assembly SMUY01 (sample SAMN11095931, study PRJNA526329) | marine sediment metagenome | biome: Marine sediment; feature: Surficial sediment; material: Deep marine sediment; isolation source: Hadal surficial sediment | place: Pacific Ocean | collected 2014-11 | depth...
GAAGTGCTCATAGGCCATAAAGCCCTTCGCTGTGAGTGTGAAGATGAAAATAAGTTTATTGTCGTAGAACATGATGGTGTAGAGCGGAGAATCGAATTCGACACACTATTATGTGCTGTGGGCCGTATAGCACGGCTAACGGGTTACGGCCTGGAAGAACTGGGTATTGAAACAAAAAACACGATAGTAGCCAATGAATATCTAGAAACACTGTATCCCAATATTTTCGCTGCCGGTGACGTAGCTGGCCCCTACCAGTTCACCCATACCGCTTCACATCAAGCCTGGTATGCGGCTGTTAACGCACTCTTTGGAGACCTTAAGAAGTTCAAAGTCGATTATTCGGTTATTCCCTGGGCCACATTTATTGAGCCTGAGGTCGCCCGTGTAGGGCTCAATGAACAAGAGGCTAGAGATAAGGATGTGCCATATGAGGTTACAAGATATGAATTTGATGATCTTGATCGCGCTATTACAGATAGCACGACGCAAGGCTTCGTCAAGGTACTAACGGTGCCAGGCAAGGATCGTATTCTGGGTGCGACCATTGTGGGCGAGCATGCAGGGGATTTGCTAGCCGAATTTGTATTGGCAATGAAACATGGATTGGGGCTTTCAAAGATTCTCGGCACAATCCACATTTATCCTACTTTGGCAGAAGCAAATAAATACGTCGCGGGTAAATGGAAAAAAACTCATACGCCGCAACGTTTGTTGACCTGGTTATTTCATTACCACGCTTGGAAACGATAACGAACAAAATGGCTCGAAAAATTATGAAACTATCCATAATCATACCAATACTAAATGAAGCACACAGGATCCCTAAGTTGCTTGAAAGGCTAACACCACTGGTTCGAAGTAACTGTGAAATTATCCTTGTCGACGGCGGTAGTGAGGATGATTCGGCTGATATCGTGGAGCGTGCCGGCTTCACGGTAGAAAGGGCGGCCTGTGGTCGTGCTCGACAAATGAATGCTGGTGCAGCGCGTGCTACTGGAACAGTATTATTGTTCCTACATGCTGATACGCAACTGCCAGATAAGGCTGATTTGTTAGTCAAACAAGCACTTTCAAATAACCCATCATCCTGCTGGGGTCGCTTTGATGTTTGCATAACCGGGCGTCCAATAATGCTTCGTGTAGTCGGTTATATGATGAATTTACGCTCACGTCTAACAAGCATTGCTACTGGCGATCAAGCTATGTTTGTAACACAAACAGCTTTTACGGAGGCGGGCTGCTTTCCAGATCAACCGTTGATGGAAGATGTCGAACTGTCAAAACGGCTGCGTACAATCTCTCATCCTACCTGTATCGCCTCCTGTGTCGTTACTTCAGGCCGGCGCTGGGAGATACATGGCGTTTGGCAAACAATTTTTCTTATGTGGCGGTTACGTTGGGATTATTGGAGAGGAATTCCAGCGAGCCAACTGGCAAAGACATACCAATGAAACCTATCCGTATAGTGATTATTGCTAAAGCAGCACAGCCAGGATTTGCTAAGACACGCCTGATTCCTGCACTTGGGGAACAGGGTGCAGCTGATCTTGCACAACGCATGTTAACGTACACACTGAGCGAAGCTCTAGCTGCCAAAATAGGTCCGGTTGAACTATGTGTAACTCCATCTTCAACAGGCGCGGTGTGGCAAACATTTACCATACCGGATGAAGTGCAATATTCAGATCAGGGTGAGGGAGATTTAGGAGAGCGGCTGGCACGTGTAACGCGGCGCGTTATCGCTAATGATGAATCTGTTTTACTTATTGGGACCGATTGCCTTGAACTTACCACGTTTCATTTGCTGCAAGCCGCTAATACGTTACGTCACTTTGATTCAATACTCATTCCTGTTACCGATGGTGGGTATGCGTTACTCGGTTTGAATTTTTTTCATCCCTCTTTGTTTGAATTTATCAAATGGAGTACCAACACTGTTCTCATTGAAACAATGCATCGCTTGAAACGATTGGGCTACTCAGTTCATAGCTATCCTAGTTTGCACGATATTGATGAACCGGAAGATCTAAGGTGGCTACCCAAAACTTGGGGAGAAAAAGAACATGCATAGTAAATGGGCAGTAGTAGTGTTGAACCTACTGTGCACGAGTGTCCTGGCACAAAATACAGTAAATCATGTAGGCCATTTCGTTGCAGCTGTTAGTACAATACCTCCCCCTCCCTGGCAGGTGATTCGATTCGACAAGAAGATACCTCCCACGAAATACCAAATAATTTCTTGGGACGGTGTAATTGCTGTAGAGGCTAACGCTAACGCAAGTATGGCACTGTTAGCGCGACCACTTTTGCTCGATCTCACACACACCCCTATTTTATGCTGGCGATGGCGAGTCGATGCCCCACTCAAAACCGCAGATATGGCGACTAAGTCAGGCGACGACTATGCGGCACGGGTTTACCTTGCTTTCAATCTACCCACAGAAACAATCGATTTAATCACTATGGCCAAACTCAAGATAGCACGTAGCCTTTACGGTAACCATGTTCCCGATGCGGCTCTTAATTATGTTTGGGACAATCGCTATCCTGTTGGTACTCGGCGCCCTAATGCTTACACCGAACGTACACAGATGATGGTTCTACGTTCCGGGTCCCAATATGCCGGAATATGGGTAACAGAACGACGAAATATACTGGACGATGCCATACTAGCTTTTGGTACGGATCGTGTCAGCCCAACTTTACTAGCCGTAGCATCCGATACTGATAACACCGGCGAGCACGCCCATTCTGGTTTCGCCGATTTGCACTTTGTACCAAGCGATGCAAAGTGTGATTTTCCCATGATTAAACAATGAGACGAACCGATGAACTTATTCTAAATTTTGAAGAGATGAATTTGTTGCTCAATAACTTATATAAACGCGGCAAAATCTACCCATGAATTATAAAAACTACATCCGTTATCACGACCAAATTACAACACTATATTGTAATTATTAGGAGATTAGCCATGCATGAAATTGTTCAAGATTATTACGGACACCAATTACAACATACTGACGACCTAAAAACTAACGCTTGCTGCGACACCAACCAAATTCCGGCTTGGTTAAAACCGCTTCTCTCGAGAATCCACCCAGAGGTACTCTCGCGCTACTACGGTTGTGGGCTGACCTGCCCTCCCCTGCTTGAAGGTTGCCGGGTCTTGGATCTCGGTTGCGGCTCAGGACGAGATGTTTACTTGTTGTCCCAACTAGTAGGGGCAACGGGTGAGGTGGTGGGTGTTGATATGACCAATGAGCAACTCACTATTGCCAGAAAACATCAGGAGCTCCATTCGAATACTTTTGGTTATTCCAATGTAAGTTTCCTCCAAGGCTATATTGAACAACTCGATGAAATAGGTCTGGAAGCAGGTAGCTTTGATGTGATCGTATCCAATTGCGTAATCAATCTTTCACCCGATAAAGATGAAGTATTAAGTGGTATACACCGTCTACTCAAAGATGGTGGTGAATTCTATTTCTCTGACGTTTATGCGGATCGACGCGTGCCGGATTCTGTGCGTAACGACCCTGTTCTCTATGGCGAATGCCTTGGTGGTGCACTTTACTGGAACGATCTCTTGCGCCTTGCATATCGACAAGGTTTTACAGACCCGCGGTTGGTTACTGATCAACCGTTAACGATCACGAACTCTGAACTGGCTTCACGTATAGGTAGTCTCCATTTTTTTTCTGCCACTTACCGATTATTCAAACTTGAAGGATTAGAAACCTCATGTGAGGACTATGGCCAGGCAGTAATTTATCGTGGCAACATTCCTGAGCATACTGACCGTTTCGTACTCGATAAACACCACAATATCGAGACTGGCAGAAAATTTCCAGTGTGCGGAAACACTTGGCGCATGTTGCATGACACGCGCTTCGCGAAATATTTCCATTTCGTTGGTGATTTCACTCGTCATTTTGGTATTTTCCCAGGTTGCGGCAGTGCCCTGCCATTCGACACAATTCTAAATACAAAAGTAATTTCAGCATGTTGCTAATTTCTTATCAAATAGACTTAGTTAAACAGGGGAAATTAGAATAATGGAATGGTTATTGATCATCGCTGCATTATTTATAGCTTTTAGCAATGGTGCAAACGATAATTTCAAAGGTTTTGCCACCGTATGGGGGACTAATACCCTAAGCTATCGCCAGGCACTTATTCTAGCCACCATTGCAACCGTCGCGGGTAGTTTTGCTTCACTAGTACTAGCTGACGAGCTCGTGCAACATTTTTCTGGGAAGGGTCTGGTACCGGATGTGGTTGCCAGTGCACCACTATTTATCTTGAGTGTTGCAACTGGTGCTGCCGTTACAGTTTTTCTAGCCACAAAACTGGGTTTCCCCGTCTCTACCACTCACGCCCTTATTGGTGGACTCGTTGGAGCTGGGTTAGCACAAAGTGAAGGTGTGGTACATTTCGACAAGCTGGCAAGCACGTTTATGTTACCCCTTTTAGTCAGCCCGATAATCGCAGTCGTGCTCGGCATGCTAGCCTACAGAGTGTTTCATATGCGCCCGATTGAAATTGCGAAAGATTGTGCCTGCCTAGTAGCACCAACACAAACACTGATGCCAATGATGGATGGCACCCTGGTTAGTCGGTTCTCTACCCCAGGCATTGTATTGGCTCCCAATGTGGCGTGTGAGCGCCTAGAAACACCAGTTCGATTTTCTGTATCAAACAACATGGATCGTTTACATATTTTATCAGCAATGGCGATCTGTTTTGCACGTGGGGTGAACGATACGCCGAAACTGACGGCGCTGCTCCTTACCGCACAAATAGTACAACCCTCTGCCTCCATAGCCATGATCGGCCTCGCAATGGCCATGGGAGGGTTACTATTTGCAAGACAGGTTGCAAAAACAATGAGCCAACGTATAACAAGAATGGATCATGCACAGGGACTCGCTGCTAATTTAATTACGGCTTCCCTAGTACTAGTTGCCAGTAAGTTTGGCTTACCGGTTTCAACAACCCATGTCTCTGTTGGCTCTATCGCTGGAGTAGGTGCCAGTGCGAAAACTCTTGATTGGCAGACACTACATAACGTCTTGTTGTCCTGGGTATTAACACTACCATTGGCTGCTGGAGTTGCATGGCTCTTAGCTTCAGTAAAATGATGTAGTAGTTCAACTAAACGTTAAATGAGCTAGCCTTGCTTTGCTGAAATAGCAATTAAGGAGAAAAGCAAAAAAACCTAAGACTAAGATGACAAATGTAGTCAATCTTTAGCTGTATTTATAATGCACAGTCTAATTAATTACATTGTAAATTTATCGAATAATGTTGATTAAAAACGATTAGTCATGGCAAGATGTATTGTAATTATTTTTATATGTCCTTTGATAATATAACCTAGAAACCATTTATGTAAATAACACTGAACCATACCATTGTGCCTTCACATGACAAGGTTGAGTCTGCTAAATTTTATTCTAAAATCTTTGGATTCGAATACGTTGGTGAGTTTGCTCGTTTTATTGTAGTAAGAGTAAATAAAACGTTATGTTTAGATTTTGCTAATAGTGAAAAATTTGAACCTCATCACTATGCGTTTAAAGTTTCTGAGCAAGAATTTGATGAAATATTTAAGCGCTTAGAATTTGAAAATATTAAACATGGTAGCGGTCCGAATGATTCAGAAAACATGAAAATAAACCATGACAATGACGGACGTGGAGTCTATTTTCGTGATACAAATGGTCATCTTTTAGAAATGTTAACCACGGACTATAAAATAGAGTCATAAGTAAATCAGAAGGCCCTTCAGGAAATCCTGTGGCATTAAAATATCATCTCCAAGCAAATCAAGTCATTATTCTCAAGGCAATATATGGTGCGAGATTTAGAACATAGATAGCTAGTTTATATTACCCTAGAAATTGAAAGTAAGAGAGTGACAAATCTGCCTGACTTAATTCAAACAATTTAGCATGAATTTTTAAAATAGGGGCACGAGTTAGAGCTAGGAAAATTGTTGCAATTAACAGTATTCCTATGTTGATAACAGTACACTACCCGATAAATTCTCTTACAATATCAATTGAGAACATTTGATCGCCTCACTATATGTTAAATTAATTTGTTTTTAGTGTAGCGTAAACTGCATGAATAAAAAATTAAGCAATTCAATAAGACGTTTTCTTATTCGTAGTTTTAGGATTGCGATTGGTATAGCTATTCTCATGTTAGTTTTTTATTGTGCTACGAATGCTCGGGAGATAGCCACATCGACTATATCCTTCAGTTCTTTATCCGCAATAGAAATTCTTTCTTTTATGTTTTTCAGTGTCTTATCCTATTTATTTATTATATTGATATGGCCCATTGCATTTGGCAAGGATCCAATCGACTTAGCGAAGGCTCAATCGAAGGGGAAAAGGATAAAAAAACGAACCCTTGAATTTTTGAGACAATGGATACGGGGATAAAAGTGTAGCGAAAATCCTGGGATAGCAGGATTACTTCGTGAAACAGATACTCAACATCACTCCATTAATCGAGTAGACTAAGGTCCAAACAGAAACTTTTTTGATTCTTCGGTTACAGTCGGCGTGATATTGATCGCTGTACCCTTTTCATAGGCACGAATGATCGCTGGGCGTGTTGCAAGTTCATCGAGCCAACGTTTCAAGTAGGGAAAATCATCAATCTGCAGCTCTAAAAAGGGATGTTTCAAAACCCACGGGTAACAGGCCATATCAGCAATAGAGTATTCTCCGCAGATGTACTGGCAATGGGCTAATTTGTTGTTGAGAACCTTAAATAATCGCTTGGTTTCATTTACATACCGTCTAATAGCATAAGGAATTTTCTCTGAAGTATACTGACTAAAGTGTTGGTTTTGTCCGAGCATTGGCCCAAGACCACCTACCTGCCAAAATAACCACTTTAAAACTTCCGTGCGTGCAGCAAGTTTCGTTGGGATAAACTGAGCAGTCTTTTCTGCTAGATATAAAAGGATTGCCCCTGATTCAAAGATCGAAATTGACCCGCTGGCGACTTTCGGTTCATGGTCAACAACCACTGGTATCTTGTTATTTGGTGAGATCTGCAGGAATTTCAGGTCAAATTGCTCGCCTTTACTAATGTTGATTGGAATTATGCGGTATGGGATGCTAGCCTCTTCCAGAAACACTAGCACTTTGTATCCATTTGGTGTTGTCCAGAAATAACAGTCAATCATTATTACTTTCTCGGTTCTAAGCGCATTTCATATTCCTTCTGTACACAACCGAGAATCTGTATCACGGTCTCATCACTGTTCTAGGCAGTTGGCATATATCTAAACTATAACAATATAAATATTCTATAAAACATTGTTATATAATTACATTACGAAGTTATTGGCTATTGCTTTCGGCTTTTTGTTATCAAATCGTAAGCAACTTGCACTTCCTGTGCTTGCTCCGTTGCTACAGCAATCATGTCTTCTGGAAGACCTTGACCCATTAATTTATCTGGATGATATTGGCTCATTAACTTGCGATAAGCATATTTGACTTCTTGGTCACTGCCGTCCTTTTTAACGCCGATCGCTTTATATGCATCCTCCAAAGTCGTGGCAGAAGTTGCCTGACCACCCGCAAAGTGCGACTGGTTTAAAACCATATCCAGCATATGCCTGAATGCGGTTTCGTCATAGCCAAGATGACGAGCGATATCGATTAGTAGGCGTTCTTCAGAGGAGTCAATGTGCCCATCAGATAGGGCCATCACAATGAGATAGACCAACAACATTTGTTTTAAGCTATGCGTATGGCCACATGCGGCCATAAATTCTCTTAAACTTGGCTCAAAATCAAAACTTGGGTCAGCCCCTTGTTTAAAAAGGGCAATTGCATTTAGTCTATGTTCAGCAGGCATGCCCAGTTTTTGAATAAACTGTTCAACATGCGCAATTTCATGTTTTGATATATGGCCATCTGCTTTAGCCAGTTTTCCTTTTAAAATAAAAACAGTTTCGAGAAAAACTTTCTGTCGATGACCGCTACTAAGTGGGTTGATACCGCCGATGCCGTAAGCTCTAGAACGGTCGATAATACTCCCTAAGAAATAACCAATAAATGCTCCAAAAAATCCGAAGAAGTAAATCCCCATTAAGGCACAAAGAAGTTTAAACACGTCGGCTCCTCAGATTTTGTATGAAGTAAAAGATTATAAACGTATGGAACACGAACCCATATGGCAATCTTAGTTTTGAGCAGATTCAGGTTTATAAAGCACAACTAATTTCTACTCTTGAATGGATCGAATTGAGGTATTAGATTGATAGTTGCCATTTACTAACTGCTACTTACAGGTCATTATGAGCTTGTTGGCAACCATAATCGTGCTCCTTAAGATACACAAATTTCTTTTTTCTGTATTAGTATACGAAAACTAAAGGAATAATCTGGCGAGTCATTTATGGATCTTCTCAAGAATGCTAGTATAAAAACGCGGCTCTGGGTAATCATGTGCGCCACGGCATTGATGCTACTGTTTAGTGGGGCTATCGGTCTGACCGGTATCGCAATGACAGACAATGCAATGGAGAAAACCTATAAAAATAGTCTCCAGCCCACCAGTAAGATTACTCGCATTATGCAGCTAATGGATGAAAACCGTGTCCTTATCATGCTTGGGTTACAACAAGATCCGAAGAGCCCGCATTTTAAGATACAAAACTACGAGCCTTCTTCACATACCACTGCAATAATCAAGCACCGTAATGAGATCACCGCTCTTATCAATAAATACAAGAAACGAAAACTGACTAGCGAGGAACAAGACCTTGCGAACTTATTTATAATAGCCCGCACGCAGTATGTAAACGATGCGTTAATGCCTGCCGTTACTGCTCTGAAAGCAGCAGATTATCAAAAAGCCAACAAAATCCTTCTGAATAAGATTAATCCATATTACCAAGCTGCCAATCTTCAGGCAGCTAATTTATTAGAAAAGATCCGAGAAACAGCAAGAAAAAACTATGAGGACGCCTCAGAACGTTTCATTCTAATTCGCAATACCCTTATCTACGGCACTTTGCTAGGTATATTGTTTATTTCAATCTCAGCTACGCTGTTAATTCGTTCGATCGTGCGGCCACTAAATAGAGCAGTCCTCCACTTCAAGCAAATTGCTAAAGGCAACCTGGACGAAAAAATCCCTATTTCCAGCCAAGATGAAATAGGCCAAGTTCTGAGTGAGCTGGCAGCAATGCAAGGAAAACTGAAAGTTATGATCAGTGAACTTGATCAGCTCGCTAGTACTGACAAGCTCACTGGTGCATGGAACCGAAGACGATTTGAAGAAACCGTCGAAACTGAGATAGATCGCCTGAGACGATATGGTCAGCCTCTGAGTCTGATGATTTTAGATGTAGATCATTTTAAGAAAATAAATGATGATTACGGACATCCCATTGGTGATCAAGTGCTTGTTGATTTGTCAAATACAATCCGCACATCTCTGCGTGCCTCGGACTCCCTTACGCGCTGGGGAGGAGAAGAATTCGTGATATTGTGCCCAAACACAACAGCCTCAATCGTATCAAAACTTGCAGAAAGGCTTCGTAAAAAAATTGCTACAGTAAACTTTAAAGAGGTGGGCTGTATTACAGTAAGTTTTGGTGTGGCTGAATGTGGTCCTAGTGAAACTTGGGAACAGTGGCTCCGTCGCGCCGATGAAGCGCTTTATTTGGCTAAGTCAGGGGGCCGAGACCAGGTTAAAACTATCAAAAGACCTCCTGACTTCATCGAGAAAGCAACTACAAAATAACAAACTAGATTAATAAATTTTCTAATTAGTGTTGCGTCACCAAATATTCAAATGCGCCCAACGCAGCATTAGCGCCCGCACCTGCGGCAATCACGATCTGCTTATCATGTATATCTGTAACATCTCCGGCGGCGAATACCCCACTGATGCCAGTCTGTCCGTGACGGCCGATCTTAATTTCACCGCGCCCGTTTGTATCCAGTAAATCAAGGACAAAATCCGTATTAGGATATAGTCCAATTTCGATGAACACACCCTGAACATCAAGCATTCGGACCTGACTTGTCTGAAGATCCTTTACCTCAAGTCCCTCCACCTGCTGCAAACCATGAATCTTGACAGGGTCATATAGCGTTAGCGACTCAACCCCCTTGGCGCTACGCACTTTGTCTTGCAAAATAGGATCGCCATTCCACTCCGTACGCGAAATCAGAAAAACATTATGTGCTACCCCGTTCATTTCTATTGCAGCTTCTAAACCTGAGTTACCGCCACCAATGATTGCAATATTCATGCCTTTGAAAAGTGGGCCATCACATGTAGAACAGTAAACTACACCTTTGCCTGCTAGTTCCTTTTCACCTGGAATATTGAGTTTGCGCTTGAACGCACCGGTTGCAATAATGACCGATCGGGCACAAATTTGGCGCTTGGAAGCTGTGTCTAGGATCTTGCAGTGATCTTCAAAACGTAGTCCAGTCACTTTTTCGCCAACCAATTTGTCGATACCGTACTTATCCATGTGTTCTTCAAACTGTTGCACTAGGTCAGGCCCAGTGATCATCTGTAAACCAGGATAATTGCTAACCTCGTATGTAGTCCCTAATTGTCCACCAATATCGGATGCAATTATCAGTGTTGAAAGATTTTTTCGCGTTGCATAGATTGCAGCTGACATCCCAGCCGGACCAGCTCCAACTATTACTACATCGTAGACCTTGTTCAGATCGATCGATGACTTGATATTCAAAAGCCGATCAAGCTCACCTGTCGCGTTCAATTGCGACAGATCATCATAGCCACCCACTGACCGTTCACCTATAAAAATCTGGGGCACGGTCCGGCGCTGGGACCGCTTGATCATTTCCTGCTCAGCCTCAGCGTTTGAGGTCACATCAACTTCCTCGAAATCAAGTTGTTTGCTACGCAATAGCGCCTTGGCCTTGGTGCAATAGGGACACCATTCTTTTGTATAAACTTTTAAAATAGCTTTACCCATTGCATGCCTCCATGTTTGCGATTATCACTTTTTCTTCAGTGTTGGATATGCCTCCACGTACACCCAATCCTTATCTTTTGCTGGTATGTGGCAACCCTGACAGTCGACCTTGTAGTCAGTAGAAATATTCTGCAGATTAATATTCTCTGTCTACCGAGTGTTATCAAAAATTTCTATGTTGCTATAAGGGAAGGTATAGCGGGAGCATTTGCCCTCCTACCCAAGAAGAAATTAGATGAACTCATAAAGATTATTAATACAATATTCACTACAAACTCGCCTATCTTTCTATTAACATTTCTTGCCTAATCAGCCTATATTCGATGACTACTTTGTAGTCTCCGTGTAACCTGCCAATGGTAAAATCTCGCAATACTAGGTCGAACGAGTGGTAAGCTGATCAGCCAAGCAAGCGGTCTTAGCTTTGGTACTTTTTTCATCAGAAGTATGTAAGCATCTAGCTCAGATAGGATACATTGGTTCTCATCTTTGACATGCAACTCCGTTAAAGCTTTATGCGGATCAATGCCCATTTCACGCAGTTGCTCTTCTTGTCCAGTTATATCAAACCAATCTACATTTGCAGCTTCCGCGCCCGCAAGTTTTTCATACCAGCATCTGTCCTTAACACACTCTGGACAGGCACCATCATAATAAACAACAACCTTCCCATTCATAGCATTATCAGCCTGGCATGGGGACATACCAGTCTTGAGTCTCTATGCGTTTGACCCATGACTCAATTTTTGGATACTTACTTAATTTGATTGTAGTATCTTTCGTTAGCATCACATACGGAAATACTGCTAGATCAACAGCCACCTCCTCATATTTTTTTCCAATCAATGCTAACATCAGCCGTACTTTATGAGAGTTGCCAGATAAAGGATCTGTATGAAGTTTCATCGCTTTTCTCCTTTTTGGAAAATACCGTAAATCTCAAAAGCTACAAGTAGGATGAAAATGGGAAGGAGCTGTCTTATATACTTCGTGCTATTTATAAGTGTAGCTACGTTGGCTAGAGCATTTTCCAAAATTCTTCATCAACCAATAATCTAGTCCAAACTTTCCGCCCCCATGCGTCAGCAAAACACCCATCAGCAAAAGCCAGTAATAGTGTTCGGTAGTGTCGGGGTAAACGAAAATCTCAATCACTAACGTCATGCCCATCAAGCCAAGCGCGCTAAGCGGCGTCATTAGGCCCAGGATGAGCAGCATGGGCAAAACCAGCTCGGCGGTAGTGGTTATATAAGCTGCGATCTCTGGAGATAAAACTGGGACCTTATATTCATCTGCAAAGAGAGCGACCGTCGTGTTCCAGCTCTTGATCTTTGTCAGGCCTGACATAAAGAAAACCTCAGCGATCCACAACCGAACCACTAACAACGCAATGGCTTGAAACCAACTAGCGTTGCCAATAAGTCTATTTCCCATGGAGCATACGTATCTGATCAACATTGCTATCCATCCTTGTTTATAAAGACACCCAAAGGTACAACCTGAGCGAACTCCTGTTGAAATTGCTGGAGATCTTGTAGTCCCTCTCCTGCCTGGAACATCGCTTCTGCAAAGCTTTTGCCTTCCCGGCAGGATGCAAGCAATTTTTTCAAAGATGCCGATATTTTTTTTAGAAGAACGTCATCTTCCTGATCACGCCAGATGAGAACAGTTTGTGCGTTTTCGCAGAGTATAATGTTTTCAATCTTGTTTTTTTGATGTTCCTGCCAAATCTCAAGAGAATTAAAACACAGATCAACAAAATGGACCCCAGGATGAAGCGACAATACAAAATCAGGTTGATCAGATACTAGATTTGTTAAGCCATTGAAATCTATTGCCAAAGCATTATCAGCGATCGCCGCTTGGAAAAATGCCCACTCAATTGCAGCTATATCAGAAAGATAAGGCCATGGTGCGGCGGGTTGATATGAGCTTAAAAACGCACCAAGTTCTGTTCCAAATGTATGACGATTGCCAGTAGATTGTGAATGTATCTCGATATAATGGTATCCGATAGTTCTGAAAAAGCCTTCCCCAACGATTTTCTGTAATACAGGATATGCGCCTGCCAGTATGTCTGTTAGACCGAGCAATGTGTTGTTGTAATAAATATTAAGTCTTTCTGGTGAACTAGATTTACTTTTGTTCAAATAAACGGTGCTGGTGTGCTCGCCCGTATAAACATCGTGCATAAATGCAGCCTGAATGTTATGCAATGCAGGCATCGAATTCCTCCTTAACACGCTGATATAACACATTGGCTTTGTTTGCTTCCGCGACCAAAACATCTAACGCAGGAATATCAATATCCCATTCGACTAGGGTCTGTACGTCCCGGAAGCGACGTAGTGCATATTCATACAGGCTCCAAACTTCAGGATAAACAGGCTTGCCATGTGTATCAAGATAGATCTTCTCATCATTTTCTAACGTGTTAATTTGATATCCAGCCAGATGAAACTGCTTAACCCGGCCATCGATTAGAATACTGTCGATATAGCTCTGCGGGTCGTAGTCAAGATTATGTGCACTAACGAAAATATTATTAATATCGAGTAGGAGCCCACATCCACTACGATCTACCAGCTCATTTAAAAATTCTGGTTCGGTATAATCTAGATCGTCAAAGGCGAGATAGTTCGATGGGTTTTCAATCAATACCTGCCGTCCAATTTTATCCTGAAATTCTTTAACATGATCTACAAACACATCCATGGCCTCGTTAATAAAGGGAATAGGCAACAGATCAGGGACGTGAATATGGTTATAAGCACTCCAGGTCAGGTGCTCAGATACAAAAATAGGTTTAATTTCATCAATAAGTGACTTGATTTGCCTGATATGCTCTTGATCAAGGCCATCTGCACGTCCAAGGGAGAGCCCCACCCCATGAAGGGAAACTGGGTACATTTTAGCAATCTGTTTGAGTTGTTTACGAGATTGCCCGCCTCCAAAGTAATTCTCAGAATGGGCTTCTAAAAATCCGACGTCCGCTTTAGATGTTAAAAGTTCCTGCACATGCGGCGCACGCAATCCAATACCGGTTAATTCAAGTGTTTGATGCTGCATGACAGGAACCAGGGAGATTTTAGAGATTACTTAACGATACCGCCGACGATCTTATTGCATGTACCAGTTGGAACATATAGCCATTCCTTAGGATCACCATCCTTCTTCGCTTTACCCGCACAGCTGTGACCATTAGCAGCACAATCATTTTGGCCTGCTTTTGCTATGCCGGTACATTTTTCAAAGCCTTCTTTAGCTTGAACATCAGGGGCAATCATCGCAGCACCAGTGACAAAAACTGCAAGAGCGGCTACGGTTTGGAAAGATTTTGAGAGTTGCATGATTTAGCTTCCTTTTCAGTTAGTTTCAAATGGATAGAAAGAAGACTTCCTACTAAGATGACTAAAAACTAGCCCCCTTTCATCAGTAATAATACGTGTGGTGGATAGATTGGTTACACTTTACAATAATTTTTAATGCAAATGTAACCACGATACCGATTACAACGTATAACAAAGAGATAAATGACGAAGTATAGCAACCAGAGATGGGATGGATGGATGCGTGCCGCTCTAAAAGGCGACCAGAAAGCTTACCTTCTGCTATTAACTAACTTACGTCTCTGGCTTGCGGCCTACTTTACTAAACGTGTTCATTACAACGCCGTGGAGGATTTGGTGCAAGATACATTATTGACATTACATGCAAAACGCCAGACATTTGATCCTCACTATTCTTTCGGCCCGTGGATAGCAGCAGTTGCGCGTCATCGTTGGATTGACCACTTACGCGCAACATTAAAATATGTTGAAACTCAGTTAGATGATAACTTTTTGTATCAGGAAACAGAGCGCGATGCCTGTGCAAAGCACGATGTCAAAGCTTTGCTAAAGCTGATCCCTCCTCCGCAAGCAAAGGTGATTGAGTTAGTTAAACTTAGGGAATTGTCCATAGAAGAAGTTTCTAAGCAAACTGGCCATAGCCCATCTTCAGTAAAAGTTATGGTTCATAGGGGTATGAAAAAAATGATGGCAGCAGTCGAAGAGGTCCAGGATGACTTATGAAGGTGTCCAGAATGACTGACCAACTGATCAAACATTTGGTAAGTGATCTCAAATCGCTAGAACCGCTTATAAATTCTAAGCTTTGGATGCACTGCACCGTGTGCCTCTTAATAATGGCCGGTATAGTCTTAGCCATGATGGGTTTGCGTGCCGACTACCCAACTGCCATACAAGATGGAGCTATGCTCTGGAAACCAGGTATATTTCTGCTCGCCTGGATTGGCAGCATGCTCCTTATATTAGACCTTTCTAGGCCAATTGAAAGAATCGAAAAATGGCATTTTGTTCCCCTCTTTCTAGCAGGAACCATTCTGCTATGGCAAATGATTGTTCAACTACCGTATCTTTTTTCATCTGATGCAACCTTGAGTCTTGATGACCCTAATGCCATTTATTGTCTATCCGTTATCATTGGTGGCGGAGGAATAGCCATGGCGATGTCTTGGAAATTCTGGTTTTCCAGAACGGCTTCTCCAAATCCCACGACCTTGGGTGCGCTAACTGGGTTCAGCGTAGGATGCCTTGCTGCAACTGGATATGCCTTGCATTGCGACAAGGACGGAATATTGTATATATTTATCTATTATGGGACACCTATATTGATACTATCCGTCATTGGCAGCTTATTGAGCAAAAGATTATTAAAGTGGTAAGTTTGATTTCGAGAGGAACTATAACCGCCCCCACCTTTTTTTATAGGCAAGATTCTTGACCAGTGCCACCCCAATCAAGGTGTCATGATTTATTCAAATGAATATTCTACAGAAAAAGCATTACCACTCATTAGTAATCTAATAATGCATTTTTATGAAATTACTCAATAAGAGTGCTGACTATGATTGCCACCATGCTTGCGACGATCTCCACTGTGCATACCATGATCCATTTTCATGGTTTTAAGCTGATCCCTTTGTTCAGTTGTTAAAATCGCGTGCACTACATTACGATTTCTGATGTGCTGTTCAAGCATAGCTTTAAATGCCTCTATATGATCGTTACCAAGTTTACGTAAGGTGGCATCATCTGTACTAGGTTTCATGCTTTCATGATGAAAATGCATCATACTTTTACGAATTCTTTTCCTATACTGCTTGTGTTCTTGTGAATGTTTCAAGTTTAGACGGAAAATCCTGCCAAGTTGTGCATCCGAAAGCTCCAACTCATCCGCATGAGTGGTAATCATATATGCATAACTGCGCCCCCCTCGCCTCATCCTACCTTTCATATGCCCCATCATGCCACCGCCACCTTGGCTCATACTATTTTGACAGTATCTTTGTTGATCGTGTTGGTCTTTATTATCCGTATGCCCTTCATGTTGGTGAGCTTCCGCTACCATAAAGCCTTTGTCCGCGGACTGCGCAGCAAAGGAATTGCCTGAAGCAGAAGCCGTAGATATGGTAGCGAAGACAAAAGCACTAACAGAGACAATAAAAATAGAAATCAAGGGTTTTTTGCAGGGCATGGTAGTTTCTCCTGAATATTTGAGGAAATTTTACGTAACAATTCACTGGAAAACCTAGTGAACCTTTATTACCGAAAACTTATGAGTCAGGTTTTCTGCTAATCCGAAAAATCCGTGCTCCACATATTATACGTATGAATACATATGCTTAAATGGACTGGAAAGTAATTTAAAATGGTTCTGAATGCACCTTATGGCTGGCTACTTTAGCACAATCCATTGAAGAAGAAATCACTCAGAAATTCTCTATACAAATATAGGGCGTTTTTAATTAACTTTTCACGCAAGTTCCCATAATCCTGATTTTAAAAAAATTACCTTTGCTTTTTAGCTGAACATAATAAGCACATAAGACTTATAAATAAAATTTAATTCAATGTAATGCTGTCACTTGTCAATATTCAATGATACTCATGAATAGATAGGTTAATTATATTGCTAAGAATGTATTCGAAACCATTCACCAGATTAATTTTAATTAAATACAGATTCTGTGATTTTACTCACAGAATCTGTTTGCTGATATGAATACTATGGTTTCTGTATTCTCTTATATGGGTTTACTAGAGATAACAATTTTGGTTTCGAAAAAGGAAAAATTGATCATGCCAAGCAAAATTACGTCTAATACTAGACCCCCAGCTCGCAAAACTCGGAAGCGTCGAACGTCTAATGGGGACAAGGAAGAAAAATCAAGTCTACTAAACAGTTTACATCAATGGGGTGAAGATTATTATGGAGCGGAAGACTATTATGAAAAGTCAGTCAATAGCATGCCAAAAACACATAATTACTATGCTCATCAAAAAAAAGCTAAA
>SMUY01032951.1_pt1 | contig 17356 bp, 16 predicted proteins | sample 2456441 | NCBI WGS metagenome assembly SMUY01 (sample SAMN11095931, study PRJNA526329) | marine sediment metagenome | biome: Marine sediment; feature: Surficial sediment; material: Deep marine sediment; isolation source: Hadal surficial sediment | place: Pacific Ocean | collected 2014-11 | depth...
CTGTACATGGGAGATCACACCAAGACCACGATCATCGATAAAAAGATAGCTTTTGTCGGTGGCATGAACATAGGGCGCGAGTATCGCTACGACTGGCACGACCTGATGATGGAGGTCAGCGGCCCGATCGTTGACCAGCTGCAATACGATTCAGACAAGGCATGGGCCCGGGCGAGCGTATTCGGCGATGCCGCCAATTTCCTGCGTATCCTGGGCGGCAAAAAGAAGCGTGCCGGTGATGCAGGCTACCCGGTGCGCACTCTCTATACACGCAATTTCGATTCACAGATTCACCGGGCACAGCTTGCAGCCATTCGCCGGGCGCAGAGCTACATCCTGATCGAGAACTCTTATTTCGCCGACGACCTGATCACCTATGAGCTGATCAAGGCACGCCGCCGCGGTGTTGACGTCCGTGTCATTCTGACTGCGGATGGGAATCACGGAACGCTAAATGCCAGCAACCAGGTTGCTATCAACACGCTGCTCGACCACGGCATCCGGGTATTCGCCTACCCCGGCATGAGCCACGTCAAAGCAGCCGTTTTCGACGGCTGGGCCTGCGTCGGTTCGGCGAACTATGACAAGCTAAGCCTGGAAGTTAACAAGGAGCTGAATCTCGCCACATCGCATAAGGAAACCGTTGACAGGCTTCTGGACGAGTTGTTCATCCCTGATCTGGCGATGTCGCGGGAAATTACCGAGCACGTCGACGTGTCGGTCGCTCAACTCCTGACGGAAAAACTAGTTGACGAGTTGCTGTAAGGGTTAAAGCATCGCCGGAGCCGTGGCCGATCAGGAGCAACTTATGCGGGTATTCGGGCGCCACCGATAATCAACAGCTTGCCAACGTCCTGCGCAGCCGGAGAAACAGCATTGCCGCGCATTGCATTCACAATCAGGTCCGCGCGGTCTACAGTACGGGTATAAGAAGAATCACGGCGGGTGGACAAGCAAATGGGCTTATCAATAGGCATTGCGGCGCTTCTAATCCTCGCGCTTGTCTTTTTCTTTTTTCGGTCTAGACGGCCAGCACCCGATAAGCGACCAGCCGCCAGGAGACCTGTAGACCCAAGCGCAACAGGCGAATTTCACGCCGTATCGCTCAAGTTCGCCTCGAGCGCCTGCGCTGCCGCCAAAAGCCTGGAAGGCAAACGGTTTCTTTCAAGCGCGGCACCACGAATTCCACTCCCTGATTGCGACGTGCTGGACTGCAAGTGCCGGTTTATACACCACAAAGACCGCCGTGATGGCGATGACCGAAGAGATCCTTACGCGCCCAGCATTACCGGACGGACCGGGTCGTTCCAAAAGGAACGGCGAAAACGGCGGGAGCGAAGAGAAGACTCCGACCCGCTATGAATCCCGATCGCCGACGAGCCGGCTAATAGCCGAAGTTTGCAACTGACGCCTGATAGTTTGCGAGCTGCTCCTCGTGCCGCGCGCGATCGTCAACGAGGATCAGAATCTCCGTTTCAAGCTGGCCGTTACGCTCAGACAGGTCTTTCAGGTCCGCCAGCAGCAAGATCCGATCTTGCACCGTCGTCTCTGTGGCGATCAAGAGAGCTTCCTTTTCGCGGATCAGGTCTTGATTACGTTCCAACTCCCGCCGATTGGCGTTGATCTGATAGGTTGCGGAATTGACGTTGGCCTGCAATTCATGAAGGTGATACCCGGCGCGATATGCGTCGAGGAACTCGACTTCCATTTCGGCGGAGCAGACTCCGTTGTAGTGGCCGCCTCTCGCACCTAGATTATAGCCGCGCGATGGCTGACAAAAATCCCGCAGTCCTTCCTCGCGCCCGGCCCGGTATGCCTGCAGGTCGGGTGTGACGCCATGCTTCGCACACGCCTTGCGATGTTCCCCAAGACGCTCGGCACCGTAGCCCCTGGAACCATCTTCAAAACCGATCATTTGCCAGTCGCTGGTCACGCACTCGTCACCACTCATCGTGGCGCAGCCGCCAAGGCTCAAAAGTACGGTAACTGTAAGAATTCTTGCCCATTTGCTATACATGTCATGCCCCGTATTAAGATCTGGAGTCAAAAAATCACTGTGCCGTGACCGTAGCAGGCCTATCACGCGAGCGGCTGTGACAGTATTCACAAATCAACCGCAGAGTGCCGGGACAGGCCAGATACATAGGTCCCGCCGCCATTCAAAAGACCTTCAATGTGATCTGTGTCACAGGGGACGAGACGCCCCGCCATGCTAACCTGCGCTATTCGGAATCTGCCGTCAGGACACGCCTGTATGAATCCAGAGGCTTTAAGTGGTGCAGCGTCGATCGCGCTGCTTAGCACCATTGTGTTTTTGCTGCTTGCAAAATCGTGCCAGGCCATCGCCAGATTCATCGGCAGCACAAGCCGCTTCCCGGCCAGCATCATGCATGAGCCAGCGCAGCGATTTCGGGATGAGATGGATCATCTCACACGCCGCCTTCATGTGTATCTGACATCTGCACTCGTTTTTGTCGTTGTTTTTGCGGTTAGCTATTTTCTCAGGCCCGGAGCACTTTTCAGCACCCTGCCAACCTGGCAATTGGCGATAATACTCGCGGTCTTGTCCGTTGTTTCGCTATACGAGGCTTACCGATTTGTCACTGTGCTGCTGGCCAGACGCCGAGCTGCCTTCCTGCGTGATGCCAATATCGCCGCCGGCCATGAATTACAGAAACTCACGGCTAACCGGAACCGTATATTTCACGACGTGCCCTGTGGCGCCGGCATTATCGATAACGTCATCGTCGGTTCCCACGGCATCTATGCCGTGAACATCGTTGCCCGCAGAACGCGTAAAGACAACACGGTCCGTCTGACCGGCGACACCCTCGAATTTGCTCCCGGCAATTATTCTTTGCCGCTCGGCGAGTTTGCGCAACGCGCGCAGCAATTGGCGCGAGAGCTCCGGAAAGTCCTGAAGCATGACGTGCGCGTTCGCTCCGTCGTTGCAGTGCCCGGATGGGAAATCGACTCACAGTCAAGTGACGAGCATCTGATCGTCAACGAACGCAATCTTGCAATGCTGCGTGGTTGGAAAGACCAGAATGATTACCTGTTGAACGAAGAGGTCGAGAAGCTTCAGAAACTGTTGGCCGCTCGCTGTATGCGGTTCGGCAAAAAATAACGCCGTTTTCTTCCTGTCGGCATTAGTCGTGCAGGCGCTCCTGTGCGTCGTGCCAACTGTCGTGCCGTGGATTTTCAGTGATAAAAGAGCTTGCGCAGTCCGCTAATTTCAAACGGTGCCCATTCGCCTTCCGCCTGTCTCAAGCGATCGGCGAGTGCGAAAAATACCGTCGGATTGAATCCCATGCCGAAGTGACTCATGTTGATTCCAATATTTTCGACGTTTTCGCCGGGCGGAACTTTTGCAATCTTCCATGAAACAATGGCATCGGTTTTACTGTAAATCGCTGTAACCGGCACGTCAGGTATCGGCTCATGAAGTTTATCGATGCGTCTTCGAATATCCTGATCCTGCAGACTCATGCCCGATACGAATTCGTACAAACGCCAGACATTTGTCGCGACCGGATCGCCTACCGGGCTACCGAGGGTAATTACGGTGCGGACGAACTGTGGATTCCGGCGCGCCATTTCCCTTGCGAATAGCCCGCCGAGACTCCAGCCAACGAGACTGATCTTGCCGCCGGTCGCCTCGAACAACAGTTCGAGGCGCTCATCGAGAAGTTTTTCGAGGTCACGCTGCCATGTCAGTCCGACGTTTCTACCGAGTTCCCAGCGTTGAGCGTCGTATCCCCAGCGCCTCATATACTGGCGCATCACTCGCATGGACCTGTCAGTGGCCAGAAAACCTGGCAATGTCATTACCGCATGCCCGTCGCCGGGTGCCAGGCTGCTCAACAATGGATGCATCGGGATGAGTGCAGTCGCCTCGGTCAATGCCCGGGGCGCTTCCAACAAGGTCAGCAACCATGATGGCGGACTGACGTCGTCCGCCTTTGTTGCCCTGCCCGACCGCTGGTCGCGAGACTTGTGCATGTCTGACTATACCCGATTCACTGCAATAGAGATAAATGACTATGTAGCATTTTTACTAGAATTCAATAAGTTATGGTAATAATCTCAACAAGATCTCCAGTTTGCTTCGCGCTCCCCGTGAATCCGCCTGCAAACCCGGGCTTCAGACAGCAGCGGCCGTTCGGCCGGCCGCTTCCAGCCGTTCCGCCGCATCCTTGAATTGCGCCTGCGCCTTGTGCAGATACGCGAAAGCCTCGGCCTCGTAGTCATCTGCGGCTGCCGACCACACGCGGTTCACGTAGCGCTCGCCTGCCGCGAAATCGCTCATGATATCGGCATACGTCTGCAGCCCATACAAGTGCACCATACTTTCGCGTGCATCGGCAAAGCGGCGCAGGTCATCGCGAAGCTTGTCGTCAATCGCGTTGCGCAAAGCAGTTGTCGATATCGATGCCGAGTCGCTTATGATTTGCTCAAGATCCCGGACGATATTGCTCAGAGACTCGCTGAGCTCTGCTCGATTTGCCGTCAGCACACTCTCGGAACGGGCGTCACCCCGAGCCAGTTTCTTGATAATCAAAACGCCGATAATCGCGACGCTGGCCGCCGGCACGAACAAGTTCCAGTTCGTCATCTGCGTATCGAGCGCCGTTGAATATGCCGCCACCAGAAAACCACCGATCACTAACAGATAGCTCATTAGTTTCACAGTGGTCTCCCGATTCGGTGGCAAAGCGTCCTGGGATCTGTTTTCTTCATCGTTTTCGATTCCTAGGCCGCCGATAACACGTATTTGATGGCATAGCCGACACCGATGAGCGCTTCACCAACGATGAGCCCGGCAGCAATGGGAATACCGACGCCCTCGCTCCATGACTCGCCCTTGTAACGGTCGGCAAGTTCACGGCAAAGTGTACCGAGTGAATAGGTCAGCACAATATTGAACGGCAGATAAAAACCGAGGCCGACGGTAATACCGAGACCGCCGATCACTGCCGACAGCAATCCACCCAATACTGCCCCTGCGGCATATTTCTGCGTCGGCACATCACCCCCCAGGATGCCTTCAACCATGCTTGCCAGAGCCTGTCCCTGCGGTGCCGGCAGTCGTTCACTGCCCAATGTGAACGCTTCGTGAAGAACGAATATAAGACCGATCACGACGATGGGGCCGAGCCATGCGCCGATAAACTGCCCCATTTGCTGCATGCGTGGCGACGCCCCGACCAGATAACCTGTTTTCAGATCGAGCATCAGGTCAGTCGCTTGCGACATCGCAACACTGGTGGCAGCACCGACCATGATTGCTGCGACTATCGAATCACCGCGTTCCATGCCGTGTGTCATGATGATGAGCAGCGTGATGCCGATCAGCGTCATTCCTGATAAAGGAGACCAGTTCGTGCGGCCAATCGCCTCCGAAAGAATGATGCCGGACATCCAGATCCAGAGCGTACCGAGCACTGCCATGCCTATGCCGCGAATAAGGCCGACTGACTCAACGGATGTCACGGCGATGATCGCCAGCACGATTGCGGCCCCGATAATCGCGATGTAAAGAAGCTTGATCGGCATCTCATCGGAAGACGCGGCCGAGTCGATCCGCGACGCGTTTTGCATCGATTTCACGGCGCTGATGATCAAAGGCAGGGCGAGCGCAACACCCATCACCGCGCCGCCAATCAGCATGCCGATGCCGAGTGGCCGGTAAAGCATCAGACGCAGCTGCCCCGGATCGCTGATGGCTGCGCCCATCTGATCGAGCGGAAAACTACCGGTCGCCGCCAGCAACGGCGACAGGAACCAGTAGGCAACAAACCCGCCGATGATGAACGCGACACCGCCACGTCCGGCAATGAATCCCGTGCCGATCGTCAGGAGCGAGATGTACCAAACGCCGTTCATGTAATCCGGCAATCCGATTACGGCACCCAGGTTCCAGTTACTGACATCGGTTTGCTGAGAAATGATATGTACGATCGCACTGGCAGCGGCGGCGGCCAGCAGAATAATGGCTTTCCGCACACCGGCGCCCGGAGACTTCAGGATCGTTGCCACCGCTACGCCGCCCGGATAGGTCAGTCGCTCGAAGTCGATCATGTGCTTGCGGAGCGGAATAATAAAGGCAATGCCGAGAAATGCGCCGGCTATGCATCCGAAAGTCAGAATGACCGGATCAAACTTGTCCCCGTAACCCAGGATAAATATTGCCGGCACAGAAAACATCATGCCGGACGACGCGCCATTCACGCCACTGGCAATCGTTTGAACGATATTGTTCTCGATGATGCTCTTGCGCCGTAGCATCCCCCGTAGGATTCCGAAGCCAAGGATGGCGGCAAGCTCTGATCCCTCGATCGAGAAACCTAAAATCAATGCGGCATAACCAATCGAGATCGCGATAATTACGCCGAGAAACCAACCGACGATGACGGCAGTCCATGTAAGTTCGGGGTATGCTCTGTCAGCTACCGCATTCGACGACATTTATTCTTGATTCTTTCTTGTCCGGCGATGTGCGACGAAGACTATCACAACGGCTGGAGTCGCGCCGCCAGCTGCGCATTGTCCATCACATCGGCAAGGTCATCCGCCAGTTCCCTGCACGCGTTAACGGTCTTTCTCCAGGATTGCATGCGTTGGTCCTGATCCATTCTTAGAAAATCAGTCCTGTCCGGAATCTTGGCAAATGGCAGGCGTGACACGAATTCGGCGGAGGGGCATATCAGTATGGTCCGGTCTGTGTGTTGCGGATTCGGTTTTCTCCAGGACAGCTTCTTGTCGAACCAGCCCGGAATCAGCCGCTCGGAAAAGTGAGGGAACAGCGTCAGGCGATCCGGCTCACAGAGCGGCAGATCGAGATGGTAATCAATGACGCCTCCGTCGCGGTAGACGCCTTTTGGCGCACCCTTGATATTTTCGACGCCCGCGATGACCAGCGGAACAGAAGCGGACGCCGCTGCTGCATCGACAATATTTTCCTCTGAAAGCATAATCTGTTGCAGCGGAAATCCTTTTGCGTCAAAGAATGGCGGCAGGTCGCGACCATCATAAAAAAGTCCTCGAGAAAAAAAGGCGCCCAACGCGCGTCGATTGATCAGGTTTGCCGTTGCGGCGACTGTCAGACCGAAACTCAGCGGCAATCTCGAGTCGCTCGACGTCAAAAAACCGCTGCGCACCGTCATTATGTGGCTCCGCAAAACCGGATGTGAGATAACTTGCGCCGCGCCATGTTCGTCGAACAAGTGATGCAAAATTTCGCGCGCTTTGCCTGAAAGCTCCTGCATGTCGGGATTCGGCGAATAGGTCTGGTCGAGATAAGCGGACTCGAAGCGGTCGATCGCAGCCAGCGGGTCGGATTGTGCATAACAGGAGTGACGCCACGAGCCGATTGATGAACCTATCAGGTGAACGGGTGCGGCGAGTTTGGGCAGTACGCGGTCGGCGATGATACGATCAACCTGGCTCAGGACCAGCCACTTCGCACCACCGGACGCCCCGGCAATCGTACCGATTCTGTCGACAGAAAAGCCGTGCTTTCGCACATCTTCGAAGGCAGCGGGACCCGCTTTGAAAAGTAGTGAACCGTTTCTCTTCACCGGATTTGCCCGATCAGTAGTTTTCGGGGACGAACCCCGCGGGGTCCGTCCCAGTTTTGATCCCGCGTGCCTTGTCCGCAGTGCCCGGCGCCACTATCGACTCCTAATCGAAGGGGTGTCGTTTGACGATCGTCTGCTCGCGATCAGGGCCGGTGGAAATAATATCCAGCGGCACACCGGCCAGTTCTTCGATTCGTGCCAGGTAATTCTGTGCGTTCTTCGGCAGATCTGCGTGGCTGGTTGCGCCCACTGTCGATTCCTTCCAACCCGGCATGTCTTCGTAAACCGGCTGGCAATCGGCGAAACGATCAACGACGACAGGAAGCCCACTGATCGGCTCGCCATCGATCTCATAGCCAACACAGATTCGAATCGTCTCGAGACCGTCGAGCACGTCGAGCTTTGTGACACAGAGTCCCGAAACACTGCTGTTGATAATCGACCGGCAGAGAGCAACTGCATCAAACCAGCCACAGCGCCGCGGGCGCCCGGTCGTTGCCCCGAACTCTGCACCGGCCGCGGCAAGGTGCTCACCGAGACCGTCAAACAACTCTGTCGGGAAAGGCCCTGCGCCGACGCGCGTCGTATAGGCTTTGACGATGCCCAGAATGTAATCGAGGTCGCGCGGACCGATGCCACTGCCCGTACTTGCGGCGGCCGCTACCGTGTTCGACGACGTGACGAACGGATAGGTGCCGTGATCGATGTCGAGAAATGTGCCCTGGGCACCCTCGAACAGTATGTTTTTGTCGGCTTTGGCGAGATCGTGAAGTATTTGGGTCACATCTGCTGTGATTGGCGCAATAATCTCAGCCGCACTCATGGCTGAATCCAGCGTGTGCGCAAAATCGATCCGATCGGTGTGATAATAATTTTGCAAGAGAAAATTATGGTAATCGAGTATTTCGCCCAGCTTCGCTGCAAACTTCTCGCGCATAGTCAAATCTGAAACCTTCAGTGCGCGGCGCGAGACTTTGTCTTCGTATGCCGGCCCAATGCCGCGGCCCGTGGTGCCGATTGCAGCGGAACCGCGGGCCTTCTCTCTGGCGACATCCAGTGCAATGTGTGACGGCAATACAAGAGGACAGCCTGCGCTGATCTTGAGGCGCTCGAATACCGGCACGCCGTTGGCAATCAGTTTATCGGCCTCACTGATCAGCGCATCCAGAGAAAGCACGACACCGTTGCCAATGAGACAAGTGACTTCCTCTCTGAGGATGCCCGACGGTATCAGGTGCAGAACGGTTTTTTCGCCGCCAATGACAAGTGTGTGGCCGGCATTGTGGCCGCCTTGAAAGCGAACGACCGCTGCGGCCCTGTCGGTCAGCAAATCGACGATCTTTCCCTTGCCTTCATCGCCCCACTGCGTGCCGATTACAACGACGTTTTTACCCATGTCGCTTATCCGTCCACTCCTAACGCACAATAAATAACAACACCAGGCCCGCAATCATCACGGTCAGCCCTGTCGCACGCAGATGATTGTCGCTGAGCTTTGCGATCTGGGCCACGGCCTGGCGAAACCGGTTTGGACCGATGAACGGAATCATGCCCTCGATCACGAGATAAAGTGCAAATGCGGTGAAGGCATCCTGCCACATAAAACTTACTCACAAGACTTTGAGCCATCGTCAATACGTTACGATGGCTGATGTTTTTTTCAGAATTTGTCGCCTGCAAGCTACCAGCAGCTAACGTTTACCACTCGACTGATTCAGGTAACGGAAGAACTCGTTGTTCGGATCCAGCACGAGTATATCGCCGGGCTTGCCCATTGAATTTCGATAGGCATTGATGCTGCGATAGAAAGCATAGAATTCCGGATCCTTGGTGTACGCGCTCGCATAGATCTCGGCGGCACGCGCATCACCTGCACCTCTGAGTATCTGCCCGTCTCTGTAGGCATCGGCAAGGATGATCGTCCTCTCCTTGTCGGCAGACGACCTGCGTTGTTCGGCAATTTCATGGCCCTGCGCCCGGCGCTCTGCCGCAACTCTCGCCCGTTCCTCGCGCATCTGCGCGTAAACAGAATTCCTGACGTCGTCCGGGAATTCCACCTGCTTGACACGAATGTCGATGAGCTCGACACCGAGCCCCTGTGCGGTAGTTGATGCCATATCAAGCATATCCCGCCTTAAATCCGCGCGTCCGATCGAGATTGCTTCCTGCACCGAACGTTTGCCGAACTCGGTCACGATCGCGTTGTTGATAATCTCCGCCAGGCGATCGCTCGCAACGCGCAGTATTCCGCCTGTCGAGGTGTAGAACTGAACCGGATCGACGATTCTCCATTTGACAAAGGAGTCGACCTGCAATGCCAGGCGTTCGGCGGTAAATATGCGCTCCGGCCTGTCGCTGATCGTCAGAATGCGCTTGGGAAACCTGCGCACAGTCTGATAAATGGGAATCTTGAAGTGCAGCCCCGGTGCGTAGTCGGACTCGACCACTTTACCGACCTGCAATTTGATCGCCAGTTCGCGTTCATTGACCGTGAACGCCGACAGACCAATCGTGACCAGGATCAGTCCGGTAATGACTACCGCTGCGAATCTGCTGCCATTCATTGCCGGGTCCTCCTGTCGCGGGAGGGAGTCGGCTCAGAACGCGATCCACCGATCGTCATTGCCGATTGTTCGCCAGCCGACCGACTCGTTGCAGATTCACTCTTGGCCCTGTCTTGTTGACTAATCAGTTTGTCAATCGGCAGGTAAAGCAGATTGCCGCTGCCCTGCGAATCTATAAACACCTTGTTGGAGTTGGCGTACACCTCTTCGATCGCCTCGATATAGAGCCGATCCCTCGTTACGCGCGGCGCTTTTTGATATTCCGTGAGCAGCGCCGTGAATCTCGCCGCATCGCCAGCGGCGTCGGCTATGACGCGGTCGCGGTACGCCTCGGCATCCTGGCGGACGCGAGCAGCTCTGCCACGCGCCTTCGGAATAATGTCTTTCGCGTAGGTATCGGCTTCGAGAACGAAGCGATCGCGATCATTGCGCGCCTTTTGTGTGTCGTCGACGGCCGCCTGAACCGCCTGCGGATAGTCCAGTTTCTCCAGACTGATCGAAGTGACCGTAATTCCTGCTCCGTAGCTATCCAGGGTTGCCTGAAGAATTTCGCGTGTACTCGGCGCGATCTGGTCGCGTCCCTCGGTAACCAGCGCCAGGAGGGTACTCGTTCCAATCACCTCGCGTAGAGCGCTTTCGGTAACGTCGTGGAGTGTCGCTTCGGGATCGACGACTTCAAAGCTGTACTTCACCGGATCGGAGCGCCGAAACTGAACAACCATCTGAATGAATACGTATTGTTCGTCGGCCGTCAGGATCTCGGTGCGGAACGGATAATTGTCGACAGCATTCGTATTGACGATATCAACCGTTTCTATTGGATAAGGGAAGTGCCAGTGCAGGCCCGGTAATGTCGTGACGGTATAAGCACCAAATCGCTGCAGTACTCCGCGCTCCGCCTCATCGACGCGATAGAGCCCCGTCAAGGCCCAGGCCACGAGAAGCAACACGGCAAGAATATAGCCGCCGGACGATCCCGCGGACGGACCACCGCCACCACTGAGGATGCCACTCAAGCGTTTTTGCCAATTCCGAACAATCTTGTCCAGGTCGTTCGGCGTCCCATCCTTTTTCTTCCAAGGATCCTTGCCGTTTCCAGGTTCGTTCCAGGCCATGTCTTCCTACATTATCTCTGTTCGGCAAGCTCGGAGGATTCCGCAGTTGCCACGTGCTCTAAAATATCAGCGGGCAGATGCTCGCGTTTCAACAACCTTGAGAATGCCCGCTCATCCAGGTTCAACTCCAGCAGCCATCCACCATCCTCGAGAGCAGTTTCCTGCTGCACCGCGCCCAAGTCGAAAAGCACCGCACGAAGCCGGCCCTGACTGGGTTTGAGGCGAATGGTGCCGTTGATCTTTTTGCGGCGCAGGCGATCCCCGATTACTTCGAGCAACAGCGGGATCCCCTCGCCGGTCATCGCAGATAGCCAGACCGCCCGTCCTTCACCCCTGCGATTATTCGTCAGGCGCGATCCACGATGCAACTTATCGATTTTATTGTACACCCTTATCTGTGGAACCTGATCGGCATCCAGCTCTTTTAGTACTGCATTGACCTGCCTGACCCGTTGCCAGCGATCGCCATCGCTCGCGTCGATCAGGTGCAGAATCAGATCGGCCTCCTTCGTCTCCTGAAGCGTCGAACGGAATGAGGCAATCAACTCGTGCGGCAAGTCGCGAATGAAGCCGACGGTATCAACGAGAATCGTGTGGCTGCCGTCAGGCAACGCCAGTTTCCTCATGGTCGGATCCAGCGTCGCAAACAGCTTGTCCTCTACATAAACACCGGCATTGGTCAGCGAATTGAACAGGGTAGACTTGCCGGCATTGGTGTAGCCGACTATTGCGACGGTCGGTATCTCTGCACGGACGCGATTCTGCCGGTTCATCGCACGGCGGCTGCCGACCTGGTCGAGGCGCGCTCTTAGCTGGCGGATCCGCTTACCGATAAGGCGACGGTCGGTCTCCAGCTGAGTTTCGCCGGGTCCACGAAGCCCGATGCCGCCTTTTTGCCGTTCGAGGTGGGTCCAGCCACGGACCAGTCGCGTCGATAAGTGCCTGAGTTGCGCCAGCTCGACCTGCAGTTTGCCTTCGAATGTGCGCGCCCGCTGGGCAAAAATGTCGAGAATCAGGCCGCTGCGATCAACAACCCGGCAGCTCAGACTTTTTTCAAGATTGCGTTCCTGGCTCGGACTCAGTGCCGCGCTCAAGATAATCAATTCGGCATCGTTCTTTCTGACGCTGTCCGAGAGTTCCTCGACTTTCCCCTTGCCGATGAAAAAGCGTGCGTCGGGTTTCTTGCGTGCACTGACAAGCTGATCGACGACGATAGCCCCAGCCGATGTCGCCAATTCAACAAACTCCTCACGTTCGATGCTATCCGGAGCCCCGCCGGCCGCCGTATGAAGCAAAATTGCACGTTCGCCGCTTCGCGGTCGCTCAAACAAATACGACCTCCGGGAGCAATACGACCTCCGGGAGCAATACGACCTCCGAAAGACGTGTGTCGATGTGCTTAGTCGTCAGATTCTCCAGATTCGTCGTCCGGGAGGGGTATACGAACATTTCGTGCCGGCACGACAGTTGATATCGCGTGTTTGTAGACCATTTGGTTAACACTGTTCTTCAAAAGCACAACAAACTGATCAAATGAATCGACCTGGCCCTGGAGTTTGATTCCATTCACCAGATAGATTGAAACAGGCACCTTTTCCTTTCTTAATATATTGAGGAACGGATCCTGCAACGATTGGCCCTTAGCCATTTTGGGTCTCCTTATTATTGTATTTGCCCATTCTTGAACACAGCATTCCGGTGGCCCCGGTTGCCCATATACCACGCTCAGCCCAAACCGGGGAAAATTCTATCATAGGCTACTCACAACAAGTCGAATTTCAGCTCAAATGTTCGTCAATAAGCGACAATATGGCCTCGAAAGCCTTGTCTTCAACCGGGTCGAATGGGTTCAGTTGCCTGTCGGAGCGCAGCCACGTCAGTTGTCGCTTGGCCAATTGCCGGGTAGCCGCCAGTGCTTTGGCTGCGGCCGTCGATAGATCGTATGCGCCATCCAGGTGAGACCAAATCTGCCTGTAACCAACGGCACGCATCGACGAACTCTGACCGCTCAGGCCGGGCCGCTTTCGCAGCGTCTCGACTTCCTCGACGAAGCCATTTTCGAACATCCCTTGCAGTCTGGCGCCAATGCGCTCATGCAGCAGCGCGCGCGACCCGGGCACAAGAGCAATCTTCAGGAATGCGGCGGCGGATCGCCGGTTCCCGGTCTGCCATTGGGTCATCGTTCTGCCGCTGATCTCGAAAACCTCAAGCGCCCGCTGAATCCTCTGACTATCGTTGGGGTTGATCCTGGCGGCTGCGTCCGGATCAATGTCTGCAAGTTTTTCATGCAATGCGGCCCAGCCGATGGAAGCTGCATCGGCGTTCAGTCCGGCCCTCACCTGCGGGTCTGCCTCCGGCAATTCGGCAATTCCCTCGGTCAAGGAATGGAAGTACATCATCGTGCCACCAACGAGTAACGGTATGCGCCCAGCGTCGCGAATCTTGCGCATCTCCGCTTCGGCGTCTCGCACGAAGTCACCCGCCGAATAACTTTCCTCCGGATCGCGTATATCGATCAGTCCGTGAGGGGCACGTTTCAATGTTTCCGCATCGGGTTTTGCGGTGCCAATATCCATACCACGATAGACGAGCGCCGAGTCGACGCTGATAATTTCGAGCGGCAGTTTTTCACGAAGGCGAATGGCCAACTCGGTCTTGCCTGACGCGGTCGGCCCCGCCAGACAAATCGCAGCTTGTTTCGGCATTGAAATTGCTGCCTGCCTAACGTCCGCGAAGGAAGAGCCGGTCCAGTTCAGCCATGCTGATGTTAGTCCAGGTTGGCCTGCCATGATTGCACTGATCGGCCCTGTCTGTTGTTTCCATTTCGCGAAGCAGCGCGTTCATTTCGTCGAGGGTGAGCGACCGGTTGGCACGTATCGAATGGTGGCAGGCCATCGTTGCCAGCAGCTCGTGACACGCGTCTTCAACCTGGTTACTGCGATCCGCTGCCTGCAAGTCGGACAGAATATCCCGAACCAGGCCTTCGACATCAGCTTGATTCAGGAGCGCCGGAACCTCGCGAACGACGATACTGGTTGGCCCTCCCGGAGAGATCACGAGCCCCAGTCGGCTGAACTGGTCGGCTTGTTCGTCGGCAAGCACGGCTTCACTCTCGGAAACTGCGATCGTCACCGGCACCAATAATGGCTGACGAACGATTTCCTTGGTGTCGAATGATCTCTTCAGTTTTTCGTAGACGATTCGCTCGTGTGCTGCATGCATGTCGACGATGACAAGTCCGTCTGCATTTTCGGCCAGCACATAGACGCCGGCAAGCTGCGCGATTGCAAAACCGAGTGGCGGAACGTCGACGGCGTCGGCAACCGCTACGGCCTCGCCTGCCGGTCGCGGACCAGCCAGGGCTCGGTACACGCCGATTGCCTCCGCGACAGCCGCAGACGAGGGCGCGCCGCCGCCGGCCAGCGGCATCCATCTCTGCCCGGGGGCGTTGGACCTTGCGGGCACCGATGCCAACGGTACGACGGCGTGACCACCGGGCCGCGTTTCACTCAATGCATATTCGATGGCCTGGGACACCATGCCGTGCACGCGCCGGCCGTCCCGGAACCGGACTTCGTGCTTGGCAGGGTGTGCATTCGCATCCACCAGCGCGGGATCCATGCTGAGGCTCAGCACATAGGCCGGAAACCGGCCCTGGAAAAGAACGTCGCGGTAGGCATGTCGGGCGGCGTGCCTGAGTGTCTTGTCGGTAATACTGCGGCCATTGACGAACCAGAACTGAAGATCTGGCTGGCTGCGATTGAATGTCGGCAATCCAAGCCATCCTGACAGCGCAATTTCCTCGTCCTCCCGGTGTATGAAAACCACCTGCGTCGCAAACGCCTCACCGCAGATCCTGCTCACTCGTTGCAGGCGACCGTCGTCGTCTGTCGCCGAGGCGAGCTTGAGAACCGTACGCCGGTTGTGTGTCAACGTGAATGCAACATCCGGCCGTGCCAGTGCGAGCCGCCGAACCCACTTGTCGATGTGATTGAATTCGGTCCGTTCGGTACGCAGGAACTTTCGTCGTGCCGGCGTGTTGTAAAAGAGGTCGTGCACCTCGACTGTACTGCCGGCAGGGTGAGCGGCCGGGCGAGGCGAACTGACAACACCCTTGTCTGCCTCGACCTGCCACGCCGAATCACCGGCCGAAATCCGGGAGCAGAGCGTAAGACGCGCCACCGAGGAAATGCTCGGTAATGCTTCACCGCGAAATCCCAGGGAGGCGACCGCCTGCAGGTCCTCGATGCTGGTAATCTTGCTGGTCGCGTGCCGGGCCAGCGCCAGTTCCATTTCATCTTTGGGAATGCCGGATCCGTTGTCACGGACGCGGATCAGTTTTTGCCCGCCCGACTGGATATCGACGACGATCGCACTTGCACCGGCATCCAGGCTGTTTTCCACGAGTTCTTTTACAACCGAGGCCGGCCGCTCGACGACTTCGCCGGCAGCGATCTGATTGACCAGGTGGCCTGGCAACTGGCGAATGGGCATAACAGGATATTAACGCAATTAAGCCGGGGACGGACCCCGGGACAGACCCCGGGACAGACCCCGGGGACAGACCCCGGGACAGACCCCATTTAATTACGTACCGGCGAAAACCGGAATTCTTAGGGTCTGACCGATGCGTAATCGATTGCTTGATAGTCTGTTGGCAGACCTGATCGCCGACATGCTGACGTTATATCGCTCCGCGATTTCGCTCAGCGTATCGCCGCGGGAAATCACGTAGCTGACCTGCTTCGCCGGTGTGCGCTTGAGATCCATCGCGATCCGCGTATCCGGCGGCGGATTCTGGTAAAAATAGCCACGGATTCCCGCCATGATTGCAAAGGCGAGCTTTTTCTGGTGTGCACGGTCCCTGAGCTTCTTCTCTTCGTACGGATTCGATATGAAATTGGTTTCAACGAGAATCGACGGGACATCCGGCGATTTAAGCACCAACAGACCTGCCTGCTGCACTTTCCGTCGATGCACCGTGCCTACCTTGCCGAGCTCTCTGATGACATTTGAGCCAACGTCGAGGCTCGCGCTAAGCGCCGCATTCTGAGACAAATCGAGCAGCACCGAAGCCAGTACGGGATCTTTATCCGCCAGCGATACGCCACCGACGAGACCGGCGGAATTTTCCCTTTGAGCCAGTCGCTTGGCCGCTTCATCGCTCGCGCCTTTTAACGACAGCACATAGACGGTTGCGCCGTTGGCGCGGCGATCGCTGATGGCATCGGCATGTATAGATACGAACAGATCGGCCTTGTTACGTCGGGCGATCTCCATGCGCACGCGGTGATCAACGTAGTAGTCGCCCTTGCGTACAAGAATCGCTCTCATACCCGGTTCGTCTTCGATTCGACTGGCAAGCAATCGTCCAATAGCCAGCGCCACGTCCTTTTCCTTCACTCTGGCACGGCCTACCGCACCCGGGTCATAACCACCATGCCCGGGATCGACTGCAATGACGATATCCCTGCCGCGGACGTAACCCTCCGACGCACGCCTGACTGCCTGCAGGTTGCCCTGCCGCTGCAAATCGATCACCAGCCGGTCGCCATACTGGTGGTTCGGCCCCGCGGTGAAACTCTTTGACCGGACCACTTCATTGAGATCCAGCACGACCCGCAGCTGGCCGTTTGCTCGCACGCCGGTTCGAATCGCTTTGATCACACCAGTGCCCGCCGGTAATCGGACCAGGGAGTCGGAGAGTCTGCCGTTTTTCAGATCGACAACGAGGCGGTCCGGCCCACGCAGCGTGAATATGTTGTACTCAGTCGGCCTGCTCAGATCCAGTACGACGCGTGTCTTGCCATTTTCTGCCCAAACCCTGATGTTTTCGACCGTGGTCTCCGCCTGCCCGACGACCGGGGTCAGCAGCAGAAGGCTAATCACTATGAGGCGCAGCCGGGGCATGTCTATGAATTGGATCTCGAACAAGCAGGATTATGTCCGATCAGTATACGAATCTGAGCAAAAAAGCCAATGTTTTCTGTTCAAAATTATGAAGATACCGGATGTTTTTAAAGAGAAAAGTGCGATCGTGTGAAAGCAGGGCCCGTGCAAATGAGGGCCGAAGCGCCGAAAAAACGTGGCACTCAGA
>SMUY01230289.1_pt1 | contig 17318 bp, 14 predicted proteins | sample 2456441 | NCBI WGS metagenome assembly SMUY01 (sample SAMN11095931, study PRJNA526329) | marine sediment metagenome | biome: Marine sediment; feature: Surficial sediment; material: Deep marine sediment; isolation source: Hadal surficial sediment | place: Pacific Ocean | collected 2014-11 | depth...
AGCTTTGAGGGCCTGGGACGAAGAAGCCATGCGCCATGAGGAAGGGACGGGGGACGAGGGACGAGGTCGGAAAGAAACAGAAGAAACTCGTGACGATCCACGAGAGCAGGCCTTCGGGTTCTTCCCTCGTCCCGCGTCCCTATCTTCGTTCCCTTCTCTGCCTTCTTCTACTCACCCTTCTTGAACCTCACCGCCAGCGGCACCCGGGCGCCGTCCCGGAGCACGGTGATCGTCACCTTGTCGCCCGGCTCGTGCTGCTGGAGGTGCTCGAAGAGGTCGGCCAGGTCGCTGATCGCCACGTCGTCCCAGCCCACGATGATGTCGCCATCCTGCATGCCCGCGTCGGCAGCGCTGGTCCCCTCCGAGACGGTGTCCACGAGCACCCCGGAGTCCGGGCCCTCGCCCATGGCGGGGCGAATTCCCAGACGGACCGGGGCGTAGCCGCGGTCCTGGCCGGGGCCGGCCCCGGGGTCGTGATAGACGAGCTTCTCGGGCCGGGCGGCGAGGTCCTCGACGATCTCGAGCATCAGGCCCAGGAGCTGATCGGCCCCGGCGGGATTGACCGTGTAGGCCTGGTCCTGGGGCGTGGTGTATTCCGGGTGCATGCCCGTGAAGAAGTGCAGCGCCGGCACGCCGATGCGGTGGAAGCTCGCGTCGTCCGAGCGCCCACTGCCGCCCTCGGTCACCGAAACCGTGAGGTCGCTTCTCTCGAAGTGCGGCCGCAGGATCTCCTGGAGCCCCTCGGCGGTGGCCGTTCCCAGCACCGAGAGGTTGTCGCCCCGCAGCCGCCCGACCATGTCCATGTTGAACACCATCGTGATCTGCTCGGGGGGGATCGACGGATCGTTGGCGAAGTGGCGCGAGCCCACCAGGCCCATCTCCTCGGCGTCGAAGGTGAGAAAGAGCACCGACCGCAGGTCCTTCTCGGCCGCGCTGGCGTAGGACTCGGAGACCTTCCTGGCCATGACCAGCACCCCGGCGGTGCCCGACGCGTTGTCGTCCGCGCCGGGATGCATCCGCCCGCGGTTGCGCCGGTTGATCCCGCCCAGGGTTCCGTCGCCGACGTGATCGTGGTGGGCGCTGATGACGATCCACTCGTCGGCCAGGTCGCCCCGGCCGCGGAGGATGCCGCCGACGTTCTGGGCGTTCACCCGCCCAACGTCGCCGCGGGCGACCGTGCTGCCGAACGACACCACGAGGTTGTCGTCAAGGTCGACGGTCGTCACCTCGCCCTCGTCGGCGAGCCGTCGCACCGTCATGAGATCGCGGACTTCGAAATCACCTTCGAGCAGGAGCTGATCGGCCACCTCCGGCGTGACCTGGATGGCCGGAATGCCCAGCGCGGCCCCGAATCGGGAGCTGCGGCGCAGCGGCTCCAGCCCGATGCGGCCGTCCTTGGCTTCGGGCGGGTTGACGAGGATGATCCCCGCGGCCCCGCGCTTCTCGACGCTCGCCATCTTCGTGGCGATGGCCGCGTGACCCGAGAAGCGGCTCGGCGCCCAAAGGCTGTAGCCTTCCTCGTCGAGCGGCTCGTAGCGAAGCAGCAGCGCGATGCGCCCGGTCAGGTCGGTGTCGGACTCGAAGCTGCTGTATCCGTCGGGGCCCGACTCGATGCCGTAGCCGACGAAGGTGACCGGCCCGCTGGCCTGGCCGCTACCGGAGTTGCCGAGCACCACGAACTCGACGACCTCGAGCAGGGCCGCCTCGCCGATCGACGCGACCGACTCGGTCACGGTCGGCGGGCGCAGGCGCCCGCGCCGCGCGAAATCGAAGGGCTGGCGGTAGCTCATGGGTAGGTCATCGGTGCCGCCCGCCCGCGTCGATCCCTCGGCCCCGAAGGCTGGCTCGAGGCCGTAGTGGCGGAAGTAGAACTCGATGTAGTCGGCGGTCATGTCCGCGCCCCGCGTGCCCGGCCGGCGCCCTTCGAAGAAGGGGTTGGCCAGCGTCTGCACGTGCTGGTACCACAGCGTGGCGTCGGGCCCGAGATCCTCGAAGACCTGGCGCAGGTCGACCCTGTGGGCGTCGACGGCGATCGCGTCGCTGACGGGGCCCAAGGCGGTGATGGAGCCGGTGAGGGGAACGACCAGCCCCCGAGGCTCGTCCGCTTCGGCGTCGGTCTCGCCGCCCGCTGGCCCGAACACAGGGGGGGCATCGCTCGACTGCCCCGCCGCGACCCCGGGAGCCGGCGAGCGCGGGGCGAGGGTGTCGGCGGCGGCGGCCGGTGTCCCGCTCTGGCCGGCGAGCAGCGGAGCGAGCCCGATGAGGGCGAGAAGAAGAACGACCGTGCGAATCACTCGGAGGCTCCTGGTCATCGGGAATCTTCCTTTGGGTGAAGGTGCAGGTAGGGGGTCCCGGCAGCCGCGGCTGGACCACCGGAAGCGGCCGTGCCGCGAGCGGCGGGCGTCACCCTGTTGCTCGCGATTTGAGCGGTGAATATAGTGGCCGTGCGTGCGTCCGGCGGCGTTCGGTCGCAGGCATTGTACGCCCGGTCGGGCCGGTGCAGGCCGGCGTTTCTTCCACCCGCAGCAAACCCGAGCCCACCCCGCCGGGTTCGAGAGCCGCTCCCTGTCCGATGAACTACACGCAGATCACCGCCGGCGACCAGGCCGCCATGCTCGAGGCGATCGGCATCAAGAGCGTCGACGAGCTGTTCGCGGTCATTCCCGAGCCGCTGCGGTTCGCCGACACCCTCGATCTGCCCCCGGCCAAGTCGGAGCTGCAGCTCCAGCGCGAGCTGGCCGCGATGGCCGCCCAGAACCACGGGCCGCACGACATGGTCTGCTTCATGGGCGGCGGGGCGTACGACCACTTCTGGCCGGCGCTCATCGACCAGCTGATCAGCCGCGGCGAGTTCCTGACCGCCTACACCCCCTACCAGGCGGAGGCGTCGCAGGGATCGCTCCAGGCCTTCTTCGAGTTCCAGACCCAGGTGGCTCGGCTGGCGGCGCTCGACATCGCCAACGCCAGCCTCTACGAAGGCGCGACCGCCGTCGTCGAGGCGGTGCTCATGGCGGTGCACACCTCGCAGAAGCGCCGCGTGCTCGTCGCCTCGACGCTGCATCCGGAATACCGCTCGGTCCTGGACACCTATCTCTCGGACCTCGCAGCGGACCTGGTCACCCTGCCCGCCGAGGGCGGCCGGATCGCCCCCGAGACGGTGCGGGCCAACCTCGACGACGACACCGCCGCGGTGGTGGTGGCCTCCCCCAACGTCTGGGGGCTCATCGAGTCGTGGGAAGGCTGCTTCGGGGCCGCCCACGAGCGGGACGGCACGTGCGCGATCGCGGTCTTCAATCCGATCGCCGCAGCGCTGCTCAAGAAGCCCGGCGAGTGCGGCGCCGACATCGCCGCCGGCGAGGGGCAGCCGCTGGGGGTGCCGTTGTCGCTGGGCGGGCCCTACCTCGGGCTGCTCGCCGCGCGAAAGAGCTTTGTCCGAAAGATGCCGGGGCGGCTCATCGGGCGGACGACCGACGCCGATGGTCGCGCGGCCTACTGCCTGACGCTGCAGACCCGCGAGCAGCACATCCGTGGGGCCAAAGCCACCTCCAACATTTGCACCAACCAGGGGTTGCTGGCGCTGCGGGCGACGATGTTCATGAGCGCCCTCGGCAAGCAGGGCCTGCGGCAGATGGCCGAGCAGTGCTATCACAAGGCGCACTATCTCGCAGGGCGGATTGCCGGGCTCGACGGCTACGCGCTCAAGTTCGACGGGCCCTTCTTCCACGAGTTCTGCATCACGTGCCCCTGTCCCGCCACCCCCCTCATCGAGGCCGCCAAGCGCCGGGGGATCCTCGCGGGCATCGCCCCCCACGGCCGGCGGATGGGACGGATCGGCGATCCCAACGACCTCCTCATCGCCGTCACCGAGAAGCGCACCAAGGCCGAGATGGACGCGCTGGTGGAGGTGCTGGGGGAGGTAGGAAGGGACGAGGGACGAGGGACGAGGGACGAAGCCGGCAAAGAATGAAAGAAAACCCGAGGTCCGACAACCTCTCTCTCATGGCGCCTGACGCAGCGATCATGGCTCATTTGACATGTCCGTATTGACAGAATCCAAGCCAACCGGGACAACGGCAACCATGGCTGCCGCGCAGAGCCGGGGTGACCGCCCCGTCGAGCCGCTGATCTTCGAGAAGTCCGTGCCCGGGCAGCGGGGGGTCGATCTGCCGCCCCTCGACGTGCCGGTGGCGCCGCTTCCCGAGCACCTCGTCGGGTCGCCCGTCGACCTGCCCGAGGTCGGCCAGCACGACGTGATCACCCACTACACGCACCTCTCGACCCGCAATCTCTCGGTGGACGGCAACTTCTATCCGCTCGGGTCGTGCACGATGAAGTACAACCCGAGAATCAACGAGTGGGCGGCGGCCCTGCCCGGCCTGGCGATGCTGCACCCGATGCAGGACGACGAGCAGATCCAGGGCGCCCTGCGGCTGCTCTACGAGACCCGCTGCTTCCTCCAGGAGATCGCCGGGCTCGAGGAGGTTTCCCTCCAGCCCGCGGCGGGGGCTCACGGCGAGTACACCGCCCTTAAGGTCATCTGCGCCTACTACCGCGATCACGGCCAGCCGCAGCGCCGGGTCGTGCTCGCCCCGGACACCGCCCACGGCACCAACGCCGCCAGCTGCACCATGTGCGGTGCCGAGGTGGTCTGCGTGACCACCACCGACGGCTACACCGACCTCGATGATCTGCGCCGACGGATCGACGACGTGGGCCCGGAGCGCATCGCGGCGTACATGATCACCAACCCCAACACCGCGGGTCTCTTCGACCCCCGCATCCGCGACGCCGCCGACATCATGCACGAGGCGGGGGCGATGCTCTACCTCGACGGGGCGAACATGAACGCCATCCTGGGCAAGACGCGGCCCGGCGACTTCGGGGCCGACGCCATGCACTTCAACACGCACAAGACGTTCTCCACCCCGCACGGCTGCGGGGGGCCCGGAGCCGGGCCGATCGCCGTCCGCGGCGATCTGGCGCCGTACCTGCCTATCCCACAGGTCGTGATGGCCCCGGACGGCTCGTTCGGCTTCGATCGCGACCGGCCCAAGTCGATCGGCAAGGTGCGGAGCTTCACCGGGCAGTTCGGGATGATGGTTCGCTGCTGGGCGTACATCTCCGCGTGCGGGCCCGCGGGACTCAGGCAGGTGGCCGAGACGGCGGTCCTCAGCGCCAACTACCTCGCGGCGCGGCTGTGCAAGGTGTACGAGATGCCCTATTTCGACCACGCCGGGGGCCGCTTCTGCGCCCACGAGTTCGTCACCGTGCCCCGGCGCCTGCTCGGCAAGGGGGTCTCGCTCAACGACATCGCCAAGCGGATGATCGACTACGACATCCACCCGCCGACGATGCATTGGCCGGTGCACGACTGCCTCATGATCGAGCCCACGGAGACGCCGTCGAAGCGGGCCCTCGATCGCTTCGTCGACGTGATGCTGCAGATCGCCGCCGAGATCGAGCGCGACCCGAAGGCCCTGGCCACCGCGCCCCGGGAGGCCCCGATCCGCCGCGCCGACGAGGTGGCCGCCGCCCGCAAGCCGGTGCTGGTGTGGGAGGGGGAGAAGAAGCCATGAGCCATGAGCCATGAGCCATGAGGGAAGAAGCGATAAGCGATGAGCGATTTGCGATCGGCGATCAGGAGGCGGGAGGATCACTCCGCCTCCGCCTTCAAGCCTTCAAGCCTCTCCTCAAGACTCTTCTCCTGTGTCTTCTCCTCGGTGCGGTGACTACCGTGGCGGTGGCGTGGGTGTTCGCCCTGCGGGTGGTGGTGCCCTTGCGGACGCAAAGCTACGTTGCGGCCGAAGGGCTGTGGAAGGGAACGACCTTCGGGACTGACCTGTGGTGCCAGGTCAAACGGAGACCGGGGCTCCTGGTCGTTTGTTGGGAGCCCGTCCAGGTCGACATGGGGCGCAGCGATCCGACGTTCTCCGGGGAGCTTGTCTTCCAGAAGGAGAGGGACTTCACCTACGTCATGGCCTTCCGGGGCCCGTCCAACATTGCGCTCATGGAGCGCCGCCGGATCGATCCGCAAGCCGTCCCGCGCTGGGCGCGCGGCTGCTCCCCGTCCGTAACCTGGAGTCGGAGGGCGCTGGCGGCTGGCGCACCGATGGACGCGGTCAGCGCTCGCGGCTGGCCGCGGTCGGCGTTGTGGTACGAGGTCACGTTCCTCAACGGGGTGCGGACGAACCGTGGGGGGATCGAGGTGCCGGCGAAGTCCGAGCGCTGGCTCGGCCCGGGGCCCGTTCTTCCCTGCCGCGTCCTCCCGGTCGGGTTCGCGGTGAACACCGCCCTGTACGGGGCGGCCTGGTTCGGCCTGCTATTTGTGCCCGGCTTCGCGCGAAGGGCCCGCCGAAGGCACCGCGGGCTGTGCCCGGACTGCGCCTACGACCTCAGCCACGCCGAGCATCGCCGGTGCCCGGAGTGTGGGTGGGGGGAAGGCACGAGAAGAAGGGACTGAGGGACTGAAGGACGAAGGGACTGAGGGAAGAGGGAAAAGGCCTCTGCTCCCTCTCCCTCCGGGAGAGGGCTGGGGTGAGGGGGCCCTCGCTGTGCGTTGATCCGCTCATGCGTCATGGCTCATGGCTTCTTCTGCTATTCTGCCGCCCTATGGCCAAGCCGCTCAACGTCGCGCTCGTCGGCCCTGGGTTCATGGGCCGGGCCCACTCCAACGCCTGGATGAGCGTCAACAAGTTCTTCGACCTGACTCGCGAGGTGGTGATGCACACGGTCTGTGGCCGTCAGGCCGGGCCGACGAAGAAGTTCGCCCGCCGGTGGGGCTGGCAGCAGTCGACCACCAACCTGTCCAAGGTCCTCGCCGACCCCGCGATCGACCTCGTTGACGTCGCCACCCCCAACCACCTCCACGCCGAGCAGGCGCTGGCGGCGCTTCGGGCCGGCAAGCACGTGGCCTGCGAGAAGCCGCTCGCGGGCACGCTCGACGAGGCGGGCGCCATGCGTCAGGCCGCGGCCCTGGCGCGCCGACAAAAGCTCAAGACCTTCGTGTGGTTCAACTACCGGCGCTGCCCCGCCGTGGCCTTCGCGCACAAGCTTGTCGGCAGCGGCAAGCTCGGCCGCATCTATCACATCCGCGCCACCTATCTTCAGGACTGGGGCGGGCCGCAGACGCCGCTCTCGTGGCGGTTCGACGCGGCCCAGGCGGGCTCCGGCGCGCACGGCGACCTCGGCGCGCACATCGTCGACCTCACCCGGTTCATCACCGGCGAGGAGTTCACCGAGATCACCGGGGCGATCGAGACGACCTTCGTCACCCACCGCCCGCGGGCGGGCTCCCGGTCCAAGGCCGCCCGGCGCGGCCGCTCCACCGTCGATGACGCGACGATCTTTCTCGCCCGCTTCCGATCGGGCACCGTCGGGTCCTTCGAGGCCACCCGCATGGCCACCGGCGAGAAGAACCGAAACGCCATCGAGATCAACGGCGAGAAGGGGGCGATCAAGTTCGACTTCGAGCGGATGAACGAGCTGCTCTGGTGGGACAACACGCTGGAGTCGCCCCTGCAGGGGTGGAGCCGGATCCTCTGCACCAACCCCGGCGATCATCCCTACGCCGACGCCTACTGGCCGCCCGGCCACGCGCTCGGCTACGAGCACGGCTTCGTCAGCCAGGCGGCGGATATCATTATGGCGATCGCCGGACGAAAGCCCCCCGTCCCGCTGCCCGATTTCGAGGACGCCTACCGGACGCAACGGGTGCTTCATGCGGTCCTGGTCTCGGCCGGGAAGAAACGCGCGGTCAGCCTGACGGAGATCGGCGATCGCTGAGCAGCCGCGTCGCCGCCTCACGCCACTCACTCCCTGACTCCGTCACCTTCTTCCACACCATGACCGAAAGAGCGGGCATCTTCACCGGACCGGTCGTCATGCTGCTCAGCGCCGCGATCTTCGGCTACTTCGGGTTCGTGATGAGCTGGAATCATCACAGCGCGATCACCGGGCAGTTCCTGCTCTTCGTGGCCCTCCTGGAGTGGACGCTCAAGGGATCGGCGCTCGCGTACGTCGCCGCGGCGGTGCTGACCGTCGCGAGCCCCACGATCGGCAACCTCGTCTTCGGGGTGGCCGGCCTCGCCGGGGCCATCCTCTTCGTGGTGATCGCGGGGATGGACTACGTCGACAAGCAGCACATGGTGCTCTCCCCGGTGCTGCTGCTGATCTTCGCCGCCTGGAACGGGTACGGCTCGATCACCGGGCTGCGGGCGGTGCTTGCCGTCCGAGCCGAGCGAGAATCCTTCGGGCCGCCGTCGGCATGAAACGCAAGTCGATCCTCGCGGCCCTGATCGTCCTGCTGCTGGCGGTCGTCGCCTGGGGGGTCCTGCGCCGCACGGCGATCATCGTGGCGGCTCCGGGCTCCGGCGCCATCGAGCAGTGGTGCGGCAGCCAGCTGCTGGCCATCGCCAACGCCCACCTCGGTCCGGAGCTGGCGTTCAAGAGCCTGGACTACCAGTACCCGGCCACCGTCGTGCTCGGCGAGGTGAGTCTTCGGACCCCGGAAGTGGACCTGATCGTGGCGGAGTCGATTCAAGTCGATTTCGCCGAGCTGCCCAAGGTCGGCCGGCCGATCGTGATCGAGGCGATCGTGCTTCGACGGCCGGTGGTTCGGCTCGTCCGCAAGCCCGGCGGCGGGCTCGAGGGTTTCAGCGGGCTCGTAAAGTCGAGCGGCGGCGACGCCGCGGCCGACGGCGGCTCTACGCAGCCCAGCGACGTCTTCGCCATCCGCGAGATCCGCGTCATCGACGGCGCGGTCCAGTACGAGAACACAGGCCGTCCCCCCATGCGGCTGGACCACCTCACCTTCGCCCTGGTGGGCGAGCCCGACGCCGGTGATCCCGGCTGGTATCGCTTCGATGCCCGGGTGGGGCGCCCGTCCGTCCTCGATCTCGACGTCAATGCCCGCTTGAACATCAACACGGCGCAGCTCGAGCTCTCGCAGGTGACCGCGCGGCTGGTGGTGGCCCCGTCGCAGTATCAGGTCCTTCCGCCGGAGCTTCAGTCGATCCTGCGGCGGCACGAGGTCGCCGGGACCCTCGACTTTCGCCTCACCGGCATGCTCCCGTTGCGGGACCCCGCCGGCGCCGATCTCGAGGCCCAGGTCCGCCTGACCGACGCCCGGATCGCCTTCGGTGAATACGTGCTGCCCGTGAAGTCGATGGTCGCCGACCTGCGGCTCGCCGACCGCGAGTTGCGCTTCGACCCGATGGTGATCGCCGCCTTCCGGGGCACGGTTGAGCTGGCGGGACGAATCGGGTTGCACGGCGACTACCCGGCCCAGGTCGCGGTGAATGCACGGGGTCTGCACCTCGAGGACGCGTTGGGGCAGCGCGGCGACGGTCCGCCCCGGTACGCAGGACGGGTCGACGTCGAAGGGATGGTGTCGGGGTCGGTTGCCGCCCTGGGCCGAACCGTCCAGGGAGGCGGGGACGTGTCGGTCGAGGAGGGGCGGCTGGTGAACATCGCGATCATCGGCGAGTTGTCGCGGGCGCTCCAAGCTCGCCCCGTCGGCGGCGGCGGCACCGACCACGGCAGGGCTCACCTGGAGATCCTCGGCGACCGGCTGCGGATGACGAAGCTCAACTTGGTCAGCGGGGCGATCGCGATCCGGGGCGACGGCGACTTCTTCTACGACGGCCGACTGGACCTGCGTCTCAACGCGGGGGTCGTGGAACGGCTCCAGGCGGTGCTCGGACCGCTCGGGGACCTTATAGGACTCCTCACCGACCGGCTAATCACCTACCACGTGACCGGGCGATTGGGCGAGCCGAAGGTCGTGGTGCGGGCGCTGGACTTCGGCGTTGAGGAATCGCCGCCGGCCCCCGAGCCCTAGAGCCGTTTCGAGCGCTCCGTAGCGGCCTCCGGCCAAACCCTCGCTCTGGTACGGCCGCGCCGCAGTGTCCGGCGGGCCTGAACGGGCGCCAACCGCTACACCTTAACTGAACCTGCCCTAGCAGCCCGTTGAAGAAGTCATTCGGGCCTTGACGGCCCAGATCCGCCAGCTCGGCGTCGCCCCCTTCAGCCCGGAGGGCTGACTCAGCAATCTCGACGTATCTCCGGGATATGCGTACGAACCGGCTCCTTGATCTGACGAATCTGGTCGCGCTCTCGCCAGCGAAGCACTTCTTCAACGGGCTGTGCCAGCTGCTGGTGCCCGCCGGTCGAAAACTCAGGGGTCATCGGACTTGCCAAACCCCGCGGCTTTCCATCTAATACCGGGCCCGTTTCGACTCTGACTGAAGGTGAGCGGCTCATGGCTATACGTGTGAAGGCTCGCGGCGGCGAGTCCATGATGCAGATGCTTCGGCGGTTCAAGAAGCTCTGCGAGAAGGAAGGCTTGACCAAGGACATCAAGCGTAGACAGTACTTCGAGAAGCCGTCGGAGCGACGTCGCCGCGCCCAGCGCAAGGCCATCCAGCGGATACTCCGGGTCAAGGAAGGCAAGGTGGGCCGGTAAGGGCCGGCATCGACTGATCGCCGACGTGGAGCGGGGGACCGCAGGCACGCTCGATCTGACTCGTAGGGCCTTCGTTGGTGACCCGGCCGATCCGGCGGGCCCGGCGGTCCGTCCTCCGCCGCGGGGAACCGCAGGGTCCGGCACCCATCGCCAAGGGAGGTGAACATGTTTACGGTCGCGAGCATCTCGGCCATCGCCAGCCACGCGTGGGTATGGTTCGTGGCGCCCGTGGCCGCCCTCGGGGCGTTGTTCTTCGCCGCTCTCTTGAGCCGTAGGGTCATGGCCTGCCCGGAGGGCACGCAGGACATGGTGGAGATCGCCCAGGCGGTGCGCGATGGCGCGATGGCCTACCTGAGGCGCCAGTACCTGGTGGTGGGGGCGGTCTTCGTGGCGATCGTCGGCATCCTCGTGCTCATGGGGATGGCCGGCATCCAGAGCTTCTGGTCGGCGGTGGGGGTGCCCATCGCGGGAATCCTCTCCGGCCTCTGCGGCTGGTTCGGCATGAAGATGGCGACCAACGCCTCGGCCCGCACCACCTTCGCCGCCAAGCAGTCGCTCAACGAGGGGCTGCGGGTCGCCTTCCGGGCGGGGGCGGTCATGGGGCTGGTCGTCGTGGGCTTCGCGCTGCTCGACGTTTCGGTGTGGTTCCTGCTCTGGAACACCGTCCTGCCCGAGGCGGGGCTCGTCGAGGTGACCACCATCATGCTCAGCTACGGCATGGGGGCCTCGACGCAGGCGCTCTTCGCCCGCGTGGGCGGCGGGATCTTCACCAAGGCCGCGGACGTGGGCGCCGACCTGGTGGGCAAGATCGAGGCCGGCATTCCTGAGGACGACCCCCGCAACCCCGCGACGATCGCGGACAACGTGGGCGACAACGTCGGCGACGTCGCCGGCATGGGGGCCGACCTCTACGAGAGCTACTACGGGTCGATCCTCGCCTCGATGGCCCTCGGGGCGGCCGCCGCCTTCAGCCTCGAGCCGCAGAACGTCGGGCTCGCCCTGAAGCTCACCGTGGCCCCCATGGCCCTGGCCGGGATCGGCATCCTCTGCTCCCTGGTGGGGATCTTCGTCGTTCGGGCCAGGGAGGACGCGACCTTCAGCCAGCTTCTCAAGGGACTGCACAGGGGGGTGTATGCCGCGTCGGTCCTCATCGCGGGCTTGGCGGCGCTCGTCTTCTGGCAGCTCTTCGACGGGACCGCGGTGAGCGGCCTGGGGATCTGGGGGTCGATCATCTCCGGATTGCTCGCCGGGCTGGTCATCGCCTACGCCACCGAGTACTACACGAGCTACGAGCACAAGCCCACGCAATCGATCGCCGAGCAGGCCCAGACCGGCCCGGCCACGGTGATCATCTCCGGCATCGCCGTGGGCATGAAGTCGACTTGGGTGCCGCTCGTCTCCATCGTCATCGCCATCCTCGCCGCCTTCGGCTTCGCCGGCGGCGCCGAGCACTTTCTGCTGGGGCTCTACGGCGTGGGCGTGGCCGCCGTCGGGATGCTGAGCACGCTGGGGATCACCCTGGCCACCGACGCCTACGGGCCGATCGCCGACAACGCCGGCGGCAACGCCGAGATGACCAATCAGCCGGCCTTCGTCCGCGAGCGCACCGACATGCTCGACTCGCTGGGCAACACCACCGCCGCCACCGGCAAGGGGTTCGCCATCGGCTCGGCGGCGCTGACGGCACTGGCCCTGCTGGCGGCGTACGTCTTGATCGTCCAGACCAAGCTCGACGACCAGCTCACCTCGGCGACCGTGGACACCCAAGCGGCCCTGCGGTCGGCGAAGGCGCAGGACTTCGTCCACGCCGCCGTGCACCAGGGGCGCGGCCGCTTCAGCCTGGTCCTGGACGACGACGGCGAGGTCTTCGGCGGGCTGCTCTTCGCCTCCGAGCGGTCTTTGGTCCGGATCAACCGCGAGCTGGGCGTCGGCGAGGTGATCGGGTTCAACGGCCCGCTCGACGAGGACCTCAACGCCTACCACACGACTTGGCGCAGCCCCGACGGCGATCGCCTCCGCTGCCAGATCGTCCGCACCGACCGGATCTCCATCCGGCAGCTTCTGGCGTTCTTCGACATCACCCTGATGAACCCGCGGGTCCTGGGCGGCGTGTTCCTGGGCGTGATGCTGGCCTTCGTCTTCTGCGCGCTGACGATGGACGCGGTGGGGCGGGCCGCCCACCGGATGATGAACGAGTGCCGCCGGCAGTTTGGCATCATGAAGGAGCAGTTCCGCGCCGACGGCATGAGCGAGGCCCAGATCGCCGACCCGAACAACTGGCCGCACAAGGTCGATGTCGACGGCCACCGCTACCCCGACTACGCCCGGTGCGTGGCGATCTCGACCGCCGGCGCCCAGCGGGCGATGATCGTGCCGGCGCTGCTGGCGATCGCCACCCCGGTGGCGGTCGGGCTCCTGCTCGGGGTCGGAGGGGTGATGGGGCTGCTCGTCGGCGGGCTCACCAGCGGCTTCGCCATGGCTATCTTCATGGCCAACGCCGGCGGCGCCTGGGACAATGCAAAGAAGTGGATCGAGAAGGGGCACCTCGGCGGCAAGGGCTCCGAGGCCCACAAGGCCGGGGTGGTCGGCGACACGGTGGGCGATCCCTTCAAGGACACCTCGGGCCCGTCATTGAATATTCTCATCAAGCTGATCGCCATCGTTTCGGTGGTCTTCTGCGGCCTGATCGTGAAGTTCTCATGGTGGTGATGGGGCCGATCTCACCCGAAGCCGATCGCAAGCGCCTGCGCGACTTCGCCATCGAGGCGGCCCAGCTGATGGACGACCGCCACTGTCAGGAGATCCGGCTGCTCGACGTGCGGGGCCTCAGCCAGGTCTGCGACTACGTCCTCATCGGATCGGGGACGAGCGACCGGCAGATGAAGTCCGTGGCCCAGGAGCTGGGCGATCTCGGCGGCCGGTGCGAGAACCCCGCGTTTCGGACCAACTACGACACCGCGGTGACCTGGATCGTGATCGATTTCATCGATCTGGTCGCCCACCTGTTCGAGCCCGACCAGCGGGCCTTCTACGATCTGGAGGGCCTCTGGTCCGACGCGCAGAAGGTCGAGTGGGACCGGACTGACCGCACCGGGACGCCGCGAGCCGAGGGGTCGGATGAGGCCGCAGGAGGCTAGGATTGTTTCGAGCGCTCCGTACGCCCGTCCGGGCCAACCCTCGCTCTGGTACGGCCGCGCCGCAATGTCGGCGGGCCTGAGCGGGCGCGACTCGCTACACCCAGAAGGAGTCTCCTCCAAACCATGCTTCGTGAAGCCCTGTTCGCCAAGATCCACCAGGCGGTCGTCACCGCGTGCAACCCCGACTACCTCGGCTCGGTCACCATCGACCCCGACCTGCTCGACGCGACCGGCATGGTGGTGAACGAGAAGGTGCTGGTGGCCGACTGCCAGAGCGGGGCTCGCTTCGAGTCGTACATTTTCAAGGGCGAGCGAGGTTCGGGGCGGATCGAGGTCAACGGGGCCGCAGCCCGACTCACCGCGGTCGGCCGCCGCGTTCTGATCATGTCCTTCTGCCAGCTGGCCCCCGACGAGTTCGAGACGCACCGGCCCCGGGTCGTCATCTGCGATGAGCACAACCGCATCGCGCAGACCCTTCGGTACGAGCCGGGGGTGCCGGCGCGGGCCTTCGTGTCCGACCCGGCCGCCCGTTGAAAAAGTGCTTCGCCGGCGAGCGCGCGACCAATTTCGTCAGATCAAGGAGCCGGTTCGTACGCATGTCGCGGAGATACTTCGATGGTTCCTGAGTCAGCCCTCCGGGCTGAAGGGGGCTCTCGCCGAGCTGGCGGACCTGGGGGGACTCAACGAGGTGATGCCATGGCGGCTGAGCAGGGCCAACCGCAGCCTGGGGGCGAGAAGAGCATGGGGGTGGTGACCGCGTGAGCCTTTCGCGCGGCAAGACGCTCGTCACCGAGGGCTACGGCCTGCAGCAGTGCGATCTGCCGCCCTTCGAGGAAGGCCGGATCGATCCCCGGGAGTGGTTTGCCGCACCCGGCCGGCCGCTCGAGATCGAGATCGGCTCGGGCAAGGGCACCTTCCTGGTGCAGGAGGCGCCGCTGCGACCGGCGGTCAACTACCTGGGCATCGAGAAGTCGATGGACTTCTATCGCTACGCCGCCGACCGGGTGCGGCGCCGCGAGCTGGACAACGTCCGGCTCCTGCGGGCCGACGCCGCCGAGTTCCTCCGGTTCTGGTGCGGCGACGGCGTGGCGGCGGTGGTCCACCTGTATTTCGCCGACCCCTGGCCGAAGAAGCGCCATCACAAGCGACGGATCATCCAGGACCGGGTGCTGGGGGACCTCCATCGGATCCTCGGCCCCGCGGGTGAGCTGCGGCTGGTGACCGACCACGAGGAGCTCTGGGCGTGGTACGAGCAATGCGCCCGGCGCCACGCGCACCTCTTCCAAGAGCGACCCTTCAACCCCCCCGAGTCGGCGGCCCCCGGCGAGATCGTGGGATCGAACTTCGAGAGGAAGTACCGGCGCGAGGGACGACCGTTCTTCGGGATGACGCTGGTCAGAAGGCACGGAGACACATAGGCACGAAGGGGAAGCACCGAGGGAACGGGCCCTGTCGCATCGACTCCGTGCCTCGTGCCTCCGTGTCTTATAATCGGTCATGCGCAAACCCGGCACCGACGAGAACGACGTCCAGATGACCGACGTCCTGTGTGACTTCTGCCACCGGGAGTGGACGGACCGAGAGCCGATGATCGAAGGTCATCACGGCAGCTGCATCTGCGGGAAATGCCTGACGGTCGCCTGCACCGAGGTGCTGGGGAGCGGAAACAGCACGGCACCGGCCCAGTACAAGTGCCCGATCTGCCTGGAGACGAGCCCCGACCGCAAGGCCCTCGGGCGGGCCGACGAACTCGCCTGGCGGAGCCCGCTCCACGAGGACGCCGTGATCTGCAAGCGCTGCATCGAGCTCGCCGTCCGCACCCTTCACAAGGACAAGGCGTGGGACTGGACAGCGCCCGGCGGCGTCCTGGGGTAACGTAGGGCATGGTTTCAGGGATCAGCCTCGCGAACAAATGCCAGCTGCTCTTCGGCTTCGCCGTGCTGGTGCTGTTGGCGGGGGCCCTGAGCGTGCCCTGGATCCGCACCCGCATGCTCATCCGCGAGGGGCAGTTCGGCGCCAATCGCCAGCTCGCCGAGGCGTGGCTCGCCGATCGCATCCAGCTCGGGACGGTCGAGTACCCCGACGGGGTGCCCCGCCGCTTCAACGAGCTCTTCGACGATCCGGACTCGGCGCCGCCCCTGCGGATGTCGCTCATCGACGTCGACGAGGTTGACCCCGCTTTCGATCGCGACCAGTTCGTGGCGGCGGCCCTGGAGCGCTTCCGGGCGGACGAGACGCTCACCGAGCACACCGCCCTCACCACCGTCGGCGGGCAGGTGGTGTACCGGTTCGCCCGCCCGCTGCGCGAATCTCAGATGCGGGCCATCCGCGATCAGTCCGTCACCAACTTCGCCACCGAGCCGTTCGACCCCACCGTGGCCGACCCCATCCGTAAGCTGCTCATCATCGACCGCACGAGCCGGTTCGCTGAGGGTCAGCTCTTGCGCAACCGCATCTACATCATGGCCGCGGGCGTGGTGGCGGGGTTGCTGGCGGTGCTCGTCTTCTACCTGATCCTGACCAAGCTCATCCTCTCCCCCGTGCGCGGCCTGCGGGAGACCACCGAGAAGGTGCAGCGCGGCGATCTGGCGATCCGCTCGCAGATCAAGACCGGCGACGAGTTCGAGCAGCTCTCCGAGGCCTTCAACGCCATGCTCGACAAGCTCGAGCAGAGCCAGGCCCAGCTTCGCTCGATCAACGAAAGCCTCGATCTGAAGGTGAGTGATCTGTCGGAGGCCAACGTCGGGCTCTACGAGTCCAACCGCTTCAAGAGCGAGTTCCTCGCCAACGTCAGCCACGAGTTGCGCACGCCCCTGAACTCCATCATCGGGTTCGCCGAGGTGCTCGACGAGCTGGCGGGCGGTGACCCCGACGCCGACCCCAAGCGGCAGCGGTACATCCAGAACATCCTGACCAGCGGCCGGTCGCTGCTGGAGATGATCGACGAGCTGCTGGGCATGGCCAAAATCGAAGCGGGCCGGATGGAGGTGAGCATCCAGCCGACGAGCATCAGCGACCTGCTCGAGGGGCTGGCCGGCATCATGCGGCCGCAGGCGGAGGCGAAGACCATCGAGCTGCTGACGAAGTTCGGCCGCAACCTGCCGCTCATCGAGACCGATCCCGGCAAGCTCCAGCAGATCCTCTACAACTTCCTCTCGAACGCCATCAAGTTCACCCCCGCCGGCGGCACGGTCACCATCGCCTCCGTCCGCGTCACCCGCCAGGACAACACCCTCGGCGTCCGCCTGGGGGTCTCCGACACCGGCCCGGGCATTCCCTACGACGTGCAGGACATCATCTTCGAGAAGTTCCGGCAGATCGACGCCAGCCACACTCGTGAGCACCCCGGCACCGGCCTGGGGCTGGCGATCTGCCGTGAGCTGGCGGAGATGCTGGGGGCCACCGTCTCCGTCGTGTCGGAGCCGGGCCAGGGCGCCACGTTCTTCGTCGACCTGCCGTCGACCTACCAGCCCGACGAGCCGCAGCCGTTGATGGCCTAAAGAAGAAGTGACGGAGTAACGGAGTGGCGAAGCGGAAGAAACCGCCAATGAGCAAGTATCGGGTGGCGGTGAATGGGCTCAACTGTCAGGTCGACGTCAACGGGCATTTGCTGCGAATGGGCTTCTACACGACGCGCTACGTGGAGGCCGCGGATGCCGTGGAGGCGGCCGAGCGGGCGGTGCAGATGATCCGGGAGTTCGACGAGTTCAAGGTGAAGA
>SMUY01037797.1_pt1 | contig 17314 bp, 14 predicted proteins | sample 2456441 | NCBI WGS metagenome assembly SMUY01 (sample SAMN11095931, study PRJNA526329) | marine sediment metagenome | biome: Marine sediment; feature: Surficial sediment; material: Deep marine sediment; isolation source: Hadal surficial sediment | place: Pacific Ocean | collected 2014-11 | depth...
GGCCATGGCGCATGGGCTTCCGGTGATCGGCTCGAGGGCAGGCGGCCTGCCGGACAAGGTGCACGACGGAACCAGTGGCTACCTCGTTGCCCCCGGCGACGCCGCCGCCCTCGCCGAGGCGCTGGCCCGCGCCCCATCGGTCGATGGCCCGGCGATGGGACAGGCTGGTCGACGCCACTGCGAAGAGAATTTCAGCTGGGATATCATCATCGATCGCTACATTGACGTTTATCGCCGCGTTGCTGTGACCCCGGCGGCCGGGCGGCAGCGGGAGCCGCTGCGCGGCAGGCCGTAACGGCCGAAGCGCCCTGCTAGAATGGAGTTTCCGGACCCTGAGATCGACGACCGATGCGCACCTTGATACGCCACCCCGTTTGGAGGATCGTCGCCCCGACGTTGCTTCTCGCTCTTGCGGGCGCGGCGTGTGTGCAGCGCAACGTCGAGCCGATCGGCAGCGAGGAAGCAGCGTCGATTCCGCCGCCCGCTGAGCCGCTGGCGTCGGGCCAGCAGGCTGACCCGGATACGTTGGCTGTAACCCGTATATCCGGTGTCGTTGAAGTCGCACCGGAACTGGCCGGCGACGTGCCGGCAAACGCGACCCTCTATCTGATCGTGCGCGTCGCCGGGCGCGAGGGCGGGGCGCCTCTCGCGGTCCAGCAGATCCTTTCGCCGTCGTTCCCGTTCGCTTTCGTGATCACCGAACGCGACGCGATGATCGAAGGCACCCCGCTGATCGGCGAGATGAGCGTGACCGCACGCGTCGATCAGGATGGCGACGCGTTCTCCACGGACGCCGGTGACTTGATCGGGCAGACGTCTCCGGTGGTCGCCGGCGATAGCGGGATCATCGTCGTGCTCGATGAGCGGCTGTCGGGCGAGCCGGGATCATGAGCGTCCCCACGGCCGTCGCCGACCGCGCCGCCGAGGTCACCGAAGTCGCCGGCGCTGTCGTTGCGGCGCATTTCGGTGACCCCGACCAGGAGTACGAAGCGGCGCGCCACGGCGTCGGCCTGGCGCACCGTAGCCGGCGGGCGCTGGTTCGAATCAGCGGTTCGGACCGCAGCAAGTTTCTTCAGGGACTGCTGACCAACGACGTCGCCGACCTGGCGCCGGGCGAAGGACGGCCGGCGCTCTTTCTCGACATCAAGGGCCATGTCCGGGGCGTCTTGGACCTGTGGGCCGAGGAAGACGCGATCGTCGCCGGGTGCGACATTGGTTTCGTCGAGGCGGTGCTGCCCGACCTGGCGAAATATGTCCTCGGCGCCGACGTGTCGGTTGAGGACCGTCGCGGTCTCGAGACGGTGATTGCCGTCCACGGGGCCCGAAGCGATGATTCGCTGGCGCGAGCCGGTATCGATGTGCCGGACGAATCGCCCCGCGCCCACGCCATCGGGAAAATCGCCGGCATCGAGGTTCGCCTGGCGCGGACCCCGGACTTGGGGACGCCCGGCGTCGAGGTTCATGTTCCGACGGAAGCCGTCGACGACGTCTGGGCGGCCCTCGAGGAAGCAGCGCGCGATTTTGCTCCGATCTACGTCGGCTGGAATGTCGCCGAGATTTTGCGGGTCGAGGCTGGCGTTACCGGCTTCGGGCGCGAGATCAGCGGCGAGGAATTCCCGCAGGAGGCCCGCCTCGATGAGGCCGTCGACTACGAAAAGGGCTGCTACCTGGGACAGGAGACCGTCGCCCGGATCCACTATCGCGGCCAGGTCAACCGGTTGTTGAGCGGGCTGCGCTCGGAATCGCCGTTAACCGTGGGCGCTAAGTTGATATCGTCGGACAAAGAGGTCGGTCGGGTAACCTCGGCGGTGGTTTCGCCCCGTCTCGGCCCGATTGCCCTCGGCTACGTTCGGCGGCAGGAATCAGAGGCTGGCGCCACCCTCGACGTTCGAGCCGACGGCGCGGATCTCTGCACGGCGCGGGTCGTATCGTTGCCGTTCGACGATTGAGATCACCCGCGGCCTGCTAGCTGATAGCTAGAGGAGGAGTCGAACATGTCGCTGAATTTAGGCGCACGCTTGACATACTACGGGCACTCGACGTTTCTGATCGCCACCGACGGCGGCGTCAACATCTTGCTGGACCCGTGGATCTGGATCCCTGACCGTCCCGCCGGTGGCATGAACAACCCCAGTTGCCCCGAGGGCTTTCAGCCCATCGAAAGCCTCGACGCGATCCTCATCACCCACGGCCATTTCGATCACATCGTCGACGCCGTGTACGCCTACGAGGAGCATCGTCCCGAGGCTGTGGTGGTCAATTGGGAGATCGGTGAGTGGCTCAAACAGAAGGGAGTCCCGGAAGACGCGGTGCGCCAGATGAACAAGGGCGGTACCCAGGAGGTATGCGGCCTTCCGGTGACCATGGTCCACGCCTTCCACTCGTCGTCGATGAGCGACGAAACCGGAACCGTCTACGGCGGTGAGCCTTGCGGCTTCGTCGTTGGTTTCGAGAGCGGCAAGAGCCTCTACTGCGCCGGGGACACCGCGGTGTTCTCCGACATGGCGTTGATCGCCGAGCTCTACGAGCCTGACGTCGCGCTTCTTCCCATCGGTGACCTGTTCACCATGGGACCGCGCGAGGCGGCTAAAGCCTGCGAGTTGCTGGGTGTAGGCGCGGTCGTTCCGATCCACTTTGGGACATTCCCCCCTCTGACCGGCACACCCGAGGCGCTACGGCAGGAATGCGCAGCCCGGGGCGTCGACGTCGAGGTGGTCGAGGTCGAGCCTGGTGGCTCCGTGGACTGAGCGCTTCCTCGCCCTGGCGATCGTTCTCGCCGGGGGAGCCCAGGTCGGGCCCCCCGGCGAAGTCTTTGTTTCCGACGGGGGTCGCCGCGCGGTCTTGCTCGAGGACGGAGACTTCTTCAGTGGGCCGTCAAGCACCGGGGAAATCGTCGCACGGTTTCCCGCCGGTACGGTTCTGGACTACGTTGGTGAGGTGGTGGACGATTTCGGGCGGACCTGGTTCACGGTACGCCATCCGCGGCGCTTCGAACGACGGCATGACGCCTACCTGACGAACCTCGATCGGCGACGGTTCACCGACCTCGGCTACCGCGTCGCCGTTCTCGCCAACCGCCAGCCTATCCTTGTAGTTTCCAGGCCCCAGCGTGCGGTCGCCGGGGCGCTACCCTCGCCTCCCCCGCCCGCCTGGTGGAAGCCGGTTGCCGTGCTCGAACTCGGTCACAATGCCAGCTTCGATGCGGTGTTCGCGATCAGCGCCCGGGCCCCTGAAGAAGGCGATCTCCTCGAGGCGATCGATCTGCTCGGCGGCCGAGAGGCGATTGCGATCTGGCCGACGAACCCCCTGCCCGGTCAGCTCTTCGTGCCAGCGATGTTGCCCGCTCTCTTCCAGTTCGACGGTGCCGAATGGCACCTCGCCCGGCCTGCTCGGTTGCTGGACGACTCGGTCAGCCTGCTCGGCAACCCGAGGTTTGCTGTCGACCTGCAAGCACCGACATTCGCCGGTGGTCCGATGCTCCATTGCTGGAGCCTTATCGATTCCGTCGACCCGGCGGGGATGCCGGCAGGCAGCGTGGAGGTGGCGCCGCCCTTCGTGCCGCCGCGGCCCACCAGGGCTCAGCAGGGCGCCGCGCCCGTTGTTCCACCGACGATCGGGCGGCTACTGGCGCCGCTTCCTCCCGCCTTGCTCGTGCCTCTACGGGTCGACCCGACGCCGACGCCCGGTGGGGTCTTGCTTCAGGACAATCACAGCCAGCAAGCTGTCTACCTGGAACAGACTCTTGGTTCAGTGTTGACTCGAATGCTGCGCGGCAAGTCGCTGGTTATCGACCTCGTAACCCGGAACCCGCCCCGTGCCACCTCTGCGGCCACGCTCGGCATCGACATCGAGGTGCGTTTCGCGGACGGTCGCCCGGCCGAGCACTTCACCACCTCGCTTCCCTCCTCCAACACCGCGAGCCGAGTCGAGTTTCCCTTCGACGTTCCGGTGGACGCGGAGACGATGACGGTACGGTTGCTCGCCGCTGATCGATCAGTGGCGAGGGAGCAGCGCAGCTCGGTGATCTTCGAGCGCGTATCGTTGCGCCTGGCGACCTGGGCGGCCGAACCGACGGCATCAACGGTGGTGCTGTATCGCATCACGGCCAACAGTTTCGAGGGGGCGGCGTTGCACACCCGAGCGCCGATGGCGATCACGGCACGATCGGCAGAGGAAGCCGAGCAGGTCTGGCCGCAGATCGCCGCGACCGAATGGTCGAGTGAAGACAAACACCTGGTCCTCGCCGGCGAGATTCGCAACGGAATGAGCGAGGAGCAGGTTCGGCTCAGCTGGGGCGAGCCGCTCGAGCAGACGAGCTCGGACGCGGGAGGAAACGGTAGCAGCTGGGACTACGCGGATCGCGATGTGGTGTTCGCCGCCGGCAGCGTCATTGCCTTTCGTCCGCCGCGCCAGGAGATGCTAGATCAACCGGGCTTCGCCGTGATGTGCCCGGGAACGATAGCGTTGTTGCCGGCGGACGTCGGTCGATGAGCGCGCCGCTGTCCGAAGTGACAACGCGACGTTACTGGACCACGGTCGGTATCTACGTCGTCACTCTGCTGTTGACCCAATCGGTCATGGGTCTCGGCATCGACAAGTTCAAGGATCTGTGGGGTGTCACGGCGCTCGAGGTCGTGGCCTACATCATCGTTGCGGTCGGAGCCGCGGGCGTCCTTTGGGCCGGATGGAAGGTGTGGGCGAGGTGCGCCGCGGTCGAGCGCGCGTGGATCGCGGGCGCCCTGGTTGCCTACGGAGTCGGGACGCTCAACGCTCGCAATCCGCAAGAGCGGCTCCACTACCTGGGCTACGGTCTGCTGGCCATGCTGTTGTACGTGGGATTCGCGCGTGACCGTGGCGAGCCCGGGAAGGGATCGACGTTGGTGCCGGCGCTCAGCGCCCTGTTGGTCGGCTCGCTCCTCGGTTTCGCCGACGAACTGTTGCAGATCGTGTGGCCGCGCCGCTACTTCGATTGGGCAGACGTCGGCATGAACGTCGTCGCGGTCGGGCTCGGTTTGCTGGTAGCGGTCCCGGTGTGGAGCGCTCTCAACCGCGACGAGCGACCGTAGATGCGGGCCTAGCCCGCATATCTCAACGCCCTCCTGCTGCGGGCGCGGAGAAGCGCGCGTCTACGGCGTTGCGCTTGGTCGGGCACCTTGAAGTACTGTCACGTACGCCTCCGGTGTCCTTCCGGCGCGCGCCTTGTATCCACGCCCCTCTCCGCACCCTCGCGACGAAGGGCGATGAGATAACCGGGCTACTAGCGGCGCGGCGAGCGTGACGCCTGCACCATGGCCTCGCCGCTGTAGATCGGTATCGCGTCGCCTTCGATTTCCAGCTCGACGAACTCGATCCGACCGTCGGAACTCGCATCCGCCACCAACGGCGGTAGCTCGGGAGACCCGGCAGCATCTTGCTCCTCTGCCGGCGTGCTCGCCGTGGGCTCGGCAACTTCACTCTCCGAAGCGCCTGCCGCCGGCTCCGCGGGTGGACTGTCCGTCGCTGGATCGGCGTCGGCATCTGTGTCACCGGCGCGGCGAAATCGCACCGTGAGCTCGGCGCCACGTGCCACGCATACGACCGGCGAGATGACCTTTCCGGCGGCCGCGGCCGCCAGCGCTGCCGACACGCTGCCGGTACCCGATGACAGCGTCTCGGCCTCGACGCCGCGCTCGTAGACACGGAAAAAGAGTCGCTGCTCGTCCTCGACGCGGACGAAGTCGACATTGGCGCCGCGCGGCGCGAGCTTCGCGTGATTGCGGATGGCGCGTCCAAGAAAACGAATCGCGAGCTCGTCGGGGTTGTCGTGAAAGCAGACGAAGAACGGCACCCCGACCTCGACGTAGGTGCCCACGAGATCGCGCCCCTCGACGCGCAGACGCTGGTTGGGGAAAACGATCCCGGGGATGGGAAGCTGCAGTCGACAGATATCACCGGTTACTTGCGCGGACACCATCCCGACGTCGGTGGCGAAGGTCACGGACCCCGGATCGGCCCCGTGATCGACGAGGAAGCGGGCCACGCAACGTGCCCCGTTGCCGGAGATCTCCGCCGACGAGCCATCCGCGTTCCATAGCCGCATGCGTGCCAGCGAGCCTGCCGGGTCTTCGGCGTCGGACGGCTCGATCACGATCAATCCGTCGGCGCCTACCGATCGACCGCGGCGGCACAACGTCTTGGCCAACGAGCCCGGGTCGCCGATCGGGTCGCCGTCGCGGGCGTCCAGGATGATGAAGTCGTTGCCGGCACCGCTGTACTTGAGGAACGGTAGCGGCCAGCGACGCTTGCTCAACGGTCGCGATTCCCGACTTCGGATCCCACCGCCAGGGCGCTGAGGTTTCCGGCGGCGTCGACGGCCTCCACGGCGTAGACATACTGGATCGCCGGATCCGCGTTGCTATCGGTGGTGCGAGAGAACGGGACCGGATCATCGGTGATCAGCTCCCAACCGGCCTCGACCATCGCGTTGCGTCCCTCTGTGTCTCGCCCCACGGGCCCCTGGGGCACGGGCGTCTCGCCGGCTAGGGCTCCCTCGAGAGTCGGATCGAACCGCAACGGAATCGCGGGCGCCGGATAGGAGTGTCGGTACACGCGGTAGCCGACGATGTCGATCGATGTGGAGGGCGTCCACTGTAGCGTCACGCGGTTGCCGGCGCGAGTCGGGTTCACGTTCATCGGCGGCGCGGGCGGGTATCTATCGACGACCTCGAGGGCGTCCGTCTTGACGCCGTTGCTTTCGCGCGGCGGTGGGCCGCTTTCCCGGATGCTGGCGCGAACCTCGTAGACGTAGGTCTCGCCCCACTGCATGGTTACATCGGTGTAGGTCGGCGCCACAAGAGGCGTCGGGTTCAGCGGCGTCGGTGCGGCAATCTCGTCGGCAAGCATGCGATAGACGTTGTAGGTCAGCGTGCTGGGATCGACGCGGCGCAACAGCAGGTCGCCCGCCGGTGGCTCCCAGTTCAGCTCGACGCCCGCGGCGCCGATCGTTACGTCGAGCGAGGCCGGCGCCACCGGCACCGGCACCGGTGCCATCGACACGACTGTGGTCACCTGGCCGGGGGTCTGCTCGGTCGATGTGCTCCGCACCGCGAAGAAGTAGCGGGTGCGAAGCTCGCCGGGACCCGGCGTACCTAGCGGCACGGCCACCTGCAACATCTCGTCGACGAGGATTTCATCGAACTGCGCGACGGGAACTTCGTGCGCGACAGCGGCGCGGCCGAGGAAGGCGTCGGCCGGCAGCGGTCGCTCATAGGCGGCGGCGCGCAGAATCGCCTCGCTTGCCACCGCGATGTCGCCGGCGCTCGGCAGCGCCGGGGGCGGTTGTGATGGATCGAAGATCGTAGCCGGGAGCGGGAGGAGGTTCCACAACACCTGGACCGCATTAGCCAGCCGACGCGCCGATTCGAGAACCGCGTCGTCGGCCAGCCCTTGCCGTCGCCATTGCAGCAAGACTTCTTCGGGCACTCGGTGGATGGCGTCTTCGTTGTTGGTACGGCGGCGCACGGTCGTCGCCGGGGCGTCGGGGTCGTCCGACGAAGGCGGTGGGATCCCGGCGGTGGTGTTGGCTTCGAGCGCGGCGCGAGCGAGCGCCGCGGCCACCTCCGCCCTGGCGTCCTCGACCATGACTTCGCGCCGGCGCGCAAGTCCGGCGATGAGCATGTCGGCAGTCAGGACCGGGTAGCGCTCCGCGTAGATGAGCACCTCGACGCTCTCGAGCTCGACGTTCTCGGCGCCAACGCTGGTGAACAGTTCCGGTCGTGGGAACCGCAGGATACCGAATGATCCCCGTTGGGTGACGATCAGCCCGGTGATTGGCAGCGGATTGGGGTAGACCGGCGGCAGCGGAGGGCGGCGGCTCCCGCAGCCGGCCAGGATCGGCACGAGCGCGGCGAGCGAGCCGGAAACCAGCCTTGAGCGGATGCTGTTGCGAGCTCTCACAAGATGTACTTCGACAAGTCCTCGTCGGCCACCAGATCGTCGAGCTCCGCTCGCACGTAGTCCGCGTCGATAGTCACGCGCTCTCCTGACCGCTCGGGAGCCGTAAACGATAGCTCCTCGACGACGCGTTCCATCACCGTGTGGAGCCGGCGGGCACCGATGTTCTCGGTGCGTTCATTCACCAGAGCGGCGTATTCGGCAACAGCGGCAATGGCATCGTCGGTGAACTCGACCTCGACGCCTTCGGTTCGCAGCAGCGCGGTGTACTGCCGGACGAGGGAGTTCTCCGGTTCCGTCAGGATGCGGAGCAGATCGTCGCGGCTGAGGGGGTCGAGCTCGACACGGATTGGGAAGCGTCCCTGTAGCTCCGGAATCAGGTCGCTCGGCTTGGACATATGGAAGGCGCCGGCAGCGAGAAACAGGATGTGGTCGGTGCGAACCATGCCGTAACGGGTATTGACGACGCTGCCCTCGACGATCGGCAGGATGTCGCGCTGTACGCCCTCGCGCGAGATGTCGGGTCCCGAGCCCCCATGGCGGCCGGCGATCTTGTCGATCTCATCGAGAAAGATGATCCCCGAGTTTTCCACCCGCCGGATGGCCTCGCGGGTGATCTCTTGCTCGTCGAGGAGTTCTTGGGCGGCTTCACGCTCGAGATGCTCGAGGGCGTCGGGCATGCTCATGTGCTTCCGTGCGGTGCGGGCGCCGAAAAGACCCGGCATCATGTTGCCGAGGTTGATGTCCATTTGCTCGGTGCCCTGACCCGTGAAGATCTGGAAGCTCGGCGACTGGGTCTCGGTTACCTCGACTTCGACCTTGCGGTCGTCGAGTGCGCCGTCTCGCAGCTGGGTGCGCAGCTTCTCGCGGGTGGCGCGCCGCTCGGCACGGCTCTCGGCTTCGGTTTCCGCGCCGTTGATCGGCGCCGGCCGAGGCTGAGGGGGCGGCGGCAACAGCAGGTCGAGTAAACGCTCCTCGGCATGGATCCGCGCTTTCGGACGGACTTCTTCGATCTTTTCCTTTTTGATCATGGTGATAGCGAGCTCTACGAGGTCGCGCACCATCGATTCACAGTCACGGCCGACGTATCCGACCTCGGTGAACTTCGTCACCTCGACCTTCAGAAACGGCGATCCGATCAATCGCGAGAGGCGGCGCGAAATCTCCGTCTTTCCGACTCCGGTGGGCCCGATCATGATGATGTTCTTGGGCGCAACCTCGTCGCGCAGGTCTTCGGGCAGGAGCAGGCGACGCCGCCGGTTACGTATGGCGATGGCGACGGCGCGCTTGGCGGCCGCTTGGCCGACGATGTACTTGTCGAGCTCCGCGACGAGCTCGCGTGGGGTCAAGTCGTCGACCACGGTTCGCATCGCGTCGACGGTTTCGGGCAGGCGAATCACCATCTGTTTGGTCAGCTCTCCGAGTCGCCGGCGGCGGAGAGTACTTCTACCGTCAGCGTATCGTTGGTGTAGATATCGATGCCAGCGGCGATGGTGACCGCCTCGCGGGCGATGGTCTCGGCGTCGAAGTCGGTGTGCTGTAGCAGCGCGCGCGCTGCAGCGAGCGCCATCGGCCCGCCGGACCCGATCGTCAAAACTCCGTCGTCCGGCTCGATGACGTCACCGGTGCCCGACAACAGGATCGACACCTCGGTATCGGCGACGATCATCAACGCCTGCAGGTGGCGCAGGCGACGGTCCATACGCCAATCCTTGGCCAGCTCCACGGCAGCGCGCCGCAGGTTTCCCTGAAACTCCTTCAGTTTGCCCTCGAAGCGCTCGAAAAGCGCCAGACCATCGGCCGAAGAGCCGGCGAAACCGGCGACGACCCGGTCCTCGTGCAGCCGCCGGACTTTCTGCGCGCCGCCCTTCATGATCGTCGTATCGACGCTTACCTGGCCGTCCGAGACCATCGCGACCTGGTCGCCTCGGCGCACGCAACAAACGGTGGTGTGGTGCCATGTGCTCATCGGGGAATTGTAGCAACTGTATCGGATCGCGGCCCCAGTGACGACACCAGGCGGTGCAGGCGTAGCGCGGGCGGTTGCGAATCAGCTCCGAACGGGCGCCACGGTCCACAGCTCATCGCCGTCCGCCCCCTCTGCTCGGACGAAGGAGCGTCAGCACTTTCGGTTTTTCTTGATTCCCGCCACCCGCCCCCGGCCTCTCGGCGCCTTCGTTGCCCGCTTGGCGCGTAGGTTGGGTGGTGACGCCTGTTTGGGATGGGCGGCATCGGAACCAATGGCGCCCGTTTGGAACGGCACCCATCTGCCACAGGGGCGCCAGGCCTGCTAGGCGCGTGGATGGGCCTTGTCGTAGATGGCTTTCAGCTGTGTCGTCGAGACGTGGGTGTATATCTGAGTGCTGGCCAGCGAGGCGTGTCCGAGTAGCTCCTGGATGGCGCGCAGGTCTGCCCCGGCGTTCAACAGGTGGGTGGCGAACGAATGGCGGATGGCGTGCGGGGTTACCCGTTTGTTGATCGCCGCGTTGCCGAGGTGCTTGGCGAGAAGCTGGCGCAAGCCATCGGTCGATAGACGCCCGCCGTTGGGCGAGAGGAACAAGGCGGCCGATCGGTTCGCCCACAGGGCGCGCACCTCGAGGTAGTCACGCACCGCGACGGCGGCGTACGAACCGAATGGTACGAGGCGTTCCTTGCGCCCCTTGCCGAGCACCCGCACGGTGCGTTGGTCGAGGTCGATGGTGTCGGTATCGAGGCCGGTCAGCTCGCTGGCGCGCACGCCGGTGGCGTACAGCAACTCGAGGATGGCGCGGTCGCGGCGCCCCAGGTCGGAGTTGTCGGGAGACTCGAGCAGGCTTCGGATCTCGGGCTCGCTGAGGAAGCGCGGAAGATTTTGCGGCGCCTTGGGGTTGCGAATGGCGCGAGCCGGATTGCTTTGCAGCGTGCCTACACGGCACAGCCAGCTAGCGTAGGAACGCACCGCCGCCAGCTTGCGCCCGATTGTGAGCGGCGAAAGCGAGGCGCCGTGCATGCGGGCCACCCAGGCGCGCACCGCGCCGCTGTCGATGTCGGTGGCCTTGACGGTTCGCGACGCGCCGGTATCCGGACCGGCCGGCGAGCGCCCCCCGGCTGCGGCGCCGCGATAGTCGGTATCTCGCCCGCGCAGCCAAGCATCGAGGAAACGGCCGAAGTGCGACAGATCGATCCGGTAGGCCTTGATGGTGTGTGGTGAGGCGTTCTCTTCGACTTCGAGCGCGCCAAGAAAAGTGTCGACGTCTTCGAGGACAACCCGATTGCTGTCCATGGTGGCAGGCCGCGGTGGAAGGGGTGAGGCGTCTGGTTACGCCGCCAAGGGCACAGCCGCAAGGCGGCTCAACGGTGGCACCGCGCCGGCTGCGCGCGGGCGCGGTCCCACCCGGAACCCGGGTCTCCCTGGCGGCCATTGGTCGCTACAGCCCGACTAGCTTCGCCCGACGAAAGGGTATCAAATCCGGCGCCCGCTTCGACACCCCTGTGATTCGGGTTAGCCGGAGGCCCAAGCCGTTGTCGCTATAGGCGGTCGTCATGAAGGGTCAAGTCGATGTCGGAGACAGCACCCTGCCAGCCTGGATATCTCAACGGGTCAGGGCTGGGCGAGTGCGATGGCGCGCGGCCACAGCCGCGTATCATGGAGCCCCTGGAGAAGTCCGCTAGTGCTGCGTGGCAGAAATCCGGGTCTTAGCTTGGTGAGTCCTCCGCGTTGCTGGCTAGGCGCGCTGAACGAGGAATACCGGGAGTATTTTGAGGAAGCGCAACAACGCCAGAGACGGGGAGGGCCGCCAAGATGTGACGCGGATTTCTGCAACGAAGCACTAGCTCGAGCGGCCGACGTCGGACGTCTCCTCGGCAACAGGGACGACCTCGACCTCTTCGGTCGCCGGAGACCGGATCGGCCGACCTTCGAGATGCTCGCCGGCTAGCAGCTTGTCGAGGAGCTCACGGATCTGATCCGACTTGCCGACCGAAGCGCCGATCCAGCGTTTGACGACGTTGCCCTCGGCATCGATCAGCAGCGTCGTCGGGAAGCCGAACACCGGACCGAAGACGTTCATCAGCTCGTCGTTCGACATCACCAGCGGGTAGGTGATGTTGTGGGCCTCGTCCGCGGCCATCCATTCGAAGATGTCCTCGGCGGTTCCCGACTCGACGGTCAAACCGATGAGGTTGACGCCCGCGTCGCGATAGTCGTTGTCGAGCTCGTTGTAATGGGGGATCTCGGTGATGCAGGGGGCGCACCAAGTGGCCCAGAAATCGATGATCAGGATGTCGCCGGCGAGCTCCGCGAACGACATCTCGCTGCCGTCGAAACGCTCCGCTACCAGGGTGACGAATACCTCCGGCGTGGGGGGCGCAGACGGCGTATAAACGATGTAGCCGAGGGAACCGACCAGGCCGACGACGGCTACGACAAGCAACGCGTACCGGACGTATCGCATATCGCATCTCGCTTTTCAAGCAGCGCCCCGAGGCCGCTGTGGATTCGTTATCCCATGGCGCGCCGGGAACCGGTGTGCAGCCCCAGCTTGTCGCCGTTTTTCTCGATCCAGGAGTCGAGATCGCGCAACGCGCGGTCTGCAAGCGCCTCCCGACGTTCTCGCTTCTTTCGAACCGGCTTTGTGAGTTCAGGAATGATTCCGAACGTGATGTTCGCCGGTTGATAGTCTATCGCGCGCGCGTGGCTGATGTAGAAGGCCAGCGATCCGATCGCTGTCGTGCGCGGCACAGGGCGGATACCACCGTCCAGTAGCGCCATGCCGCAATAGATGCCGGCGAGTAGCCCGCCGGCGGCCGATTCGACGTAGCCCTCGGTGCCGGCGATCTGGCCGGCGAAGTACAGATCGCCACGCATACGGGTCTGCAGCGTTTCGGTCAGGATCCGCGGTGCGTTGATGTAGGTGTTGCGGTGCACCGTGCCGAAGCGCACGAATTCGGCGTCCTCGAGGCCCGGAACCAACCGCAGCACCTCCTCCTGGGGCCCCCGCTTGAGCCGCGTCTGAAAGCCGACCAGCGAGTAGTGCTCGGCTGCGATATCGTCCTGCCGCAGCTGCACCACCGCGTGTGGGCGCTCACCGCTGCGCGGATCGGTCAGGCCGACAGGCTTCATCGGACCGTACAACAGGGTCTCCCGGCCGCGCCTGCCGATCTCTTCGATCGGCAGGCACCCTTCGAAGAACAGCTTGCGCTCGAAGTCCGGGAGCTCGACCGTGTCGGCGGCCATGAGGGCCGTGTAGAAACGATCGTATTGGACCTCCGTGAGCGGGCAGTTGATGTAGTCGGCCCCGCCCTTGTCGTAGCGGCTGGCGACGAACGTCTTCTCGGTGTCGATCGTGTCGGCGAGAACGATGGGGCTGATGGCGTCGTAAAAATAGAGGTGCTCCGAGCCGGTGAGCTCACGGATCTGCCGGCTCAACGTTGCCGAGGTGAGGGGGCCGGTAGCGATGATGCAAGGCCCCTCCGGAATCTCGGTGAGCTCCTGGCGCACGATCTCGACCTCGTCGAGGGCTTCGAGGCGCTCGGTGATCTCACGGGCGAAGCGCTGTCGGTCGACGGCGAGCGCCTTGCCGGCCGGGACTCGATTGTGGTCGGCCGACGACAAGAACAGCGAGTCGAGGCGACGCATTTCCTCGTGCAGCACGCCGACCGCGTTGTCCAAGCCGTCGGAGCGCAGCGAGTTGCTGCACACCATCTCGGCGAGCGCGTCAGTCTTGTGCACCGGGGTCGGCTTGACCGGGCGCATCTCGTACAAACGTACCTGGAGGCGCCGTTTGGCGAGCTGCCAGGCTGCTTCGCAGCCGGCCATGCCGCCGCCGATCACGGTTACCAGCGGTGGGGTGGACATGGTTAGCGGGCCTAGCAGGTGGTGGTGAAAGTGTGATGGGTCTGATGCTGCGACCCTACCGCGGCGAGCGCATCGGCGACCGAGGAAAAAACCGAGCGCATCGAGTCGAGTGTGCGATTGTCGATGTCGTGGTCAAGGTTCGCCGAAGCGACGGTCATCGTCCCGACGCAGCCGCTGGCGCACAGATAGCCGGCCAGCGTGGCGACTTCGGCGGGGTCGAAGCCGCCGTCGACGCGATAGTGGACGCCAGGGGCGTACTCCGGGTCGAGCGAGTCGACGTCGAAATGCAGGTAGACGTTTGGCAGCGGCGCCGCCGCGAGAGCCTGGGCCGCCGTCGGGTCCAGCGCTGCGATCTGGGCGCGCGCTTCGGGCGGCATGACGGCAAGCTCCGGCACCCCGAGCACGCGCATCGTGACCTGCTCGGGGCCGATGGCGCGGCTCGACTCGGTGTCGAGATGTTGGATACCGAAGTCGGCGATGTTGTCCACCTCGCCAGGATCGAGGTCGCGGCCCCCGAGAAGGAACGTTCTTTCGGGTTCCGGACGCGGAGCGCTGTCGCCGACCCTCGTCAGGCCGGGGTCGCCATGCCCCAACATGGCGGCAAAAGGCATCCCCGTGATCAGTCCGGAAGTGCTGGTCTGCGGCGTGTTCATGTCGCCGTGCGCGTCCAACCAAGCCACCGTCACGGGGCCACGTCGCGCGGCGAGCGCGGGGACGACGCCGATGCACACCGAGCATTCGCCGCCGACCACCAAAGGTAGGCAGTCGTCGCCGAGCGCGGCGTCGACCGCGGCGTGCACGGCGCGGGCCATGGCGGTGACTTCGGCAAGATGGACGAGCTCGCCGGCGGTTTCCGATGGGCGCCAGATGTCGGCCTCGTCCTGCGGCGGGACATCGACGTCACCGGCGTCCTCGACCTGGTGACCGGCCTGAGCGAACCAGTCCACAAGTCCGTGCTCGCGTAGCAGATCCGGGGTGCGCCGGGCGCCGAGCTCACGGGTCCCCCAGGCGGAAGGCACGCCGATGATCCGGATTCTCATATCGGGGACAGCACACCAGCAGGGTCTTACCGCGGCTAGCCGGCCTCGACCTTTTCGGCCGCCTCGGTGACGAAATCGCACTCTTTGTTGGGGCAACCCATCTTGTCGGGCTGACCCTTGCGCCGGCGCAGCTCGAGGAACGGATGCTTGCACTCCGGACAGGTAATCGGCAACGGCGGCTTCCAGGTGGCGAAATCGCAATCCGGATACTGATCGCAGCTGTAGAACGTCCGCCCCTTGCGGGTGCGCTTCTCGACCAGCTCGCCCTTGCTGCACTCCGGGCACTTGACGCCGGTGGTCTTGGGCTGGATGTAGCGGCAATCCGGAAAAGCACTGCAACCGATGAAAGGTCCGAATCGTCCGGTCCGCCGCAACAAGGGCTTGCCGCATTTCGGGCAGTCCTCACCGGTGGGCTCGGGCTCGATGGTCTCCGCGACTTCGCCGTCCTTTTTCAGCTGCTTCGTGTTCTTGCACTCGGGGTATCCGGTACAGGCCAGGAAACGGCCGAACCGGCCCCACTTGATGACCATCGGCTTATCGCACTTCTCGCAAACCTCGTCGGTCTCGATTTCCTCGCGCTTGACGTCGCGCATCTCCTTCTCGGCCTTGGAGAGGTCGGCCGTGAAGCGCTTCCAGAAGCGATCGAGCGCCTTCGCCCAGTTTTCCTTGCCGGACTCGATCCGATCGAGACGATCCTCGACCTTGGTGGTGTATTCGATGTCCATGATGCGCTCGAAGCTCTCCACCAGCGGATCGACAACGACGGTGCCGAGCTCGGTGGGCGTGAAGCGTCGCTCCTCGACGGTGACGTATTCGCGATTGCGCAGCTTCGAGAGGATGTCGGCGTAGGTCGATGGCCGGCCGATGCCGTTGCGCTCCAGCTCGCGTACCAACGACGCCTCGCTGAAGCGTGGCGGCGGCTGGGTGAAGTGCTGGCGGGGCCGCAGCTCGAGGCAGCTCAGAACCTGGCCTTTCTCCATTGGCGGCAGCAGACGGGATTCGTCCTTGTCGCCCTCGGTGTCGCCGTAGACGGCCAGAAAGCCCGGAAACTTGAGCACCGAGCCGGTGGCCCGAAACAGGTAGGTCGTGTTCGATGTCGCACCCTTGACCTCGATGTCGACGGACGTGGCGTCGTACATCGCGTCCTGCATTTGCGACGCCAGGAAGCGAGTCCAGATCAGCTCGTAGAGCCGGAACTGGTCCTTGTCGAGGTACTTCTTCAGCTCCTCGGGAGTGCGCGAAACGGAGGCCGGACGGATCGCTTCGTGGGCCTCCTGTGCCCGCTTGCCGGCCTTGAACGTCCGCGGCTTGGCGAGCGCGAAATCAACGCCGTAGCGGGTGCCGATGACTTCCTTGGCTTCCTGCTGCGACTGCGCCGAAACCCGCACCGAGTCGGTCCGCATGTAAGTAATCAGCCCGACCGAACCCTCGTCGCCGATCCTGATGCCCTCGTACAACTGCTGCGCCACGCGCATCGTCTTGCGGACCGGGAAGCGCATGCGCCGTGCGGCGGTCTGCTGCAATTGTGAGGTCGTGAACGGAGGTTGCGGCCGGCGCTTGCGCTCTTTGGCCGTGACCTTGGTAATCGGCCACTCAACCCCGGTCGAGGCGAGCGCCGCGATCTTATCTTCCTCGTCACGTTCGATCGCCGGATCGGCGACGCCGAGATCCGCAAGGACAGCGAGTGCTTCCTTTTCATCGGCGACGGTGATCTTATCGCCGGCCTTGCGCCGAAGCTCGGCCTCGAAGGTCGGTGGTTCCTCGCCCTCGAGGTGGGCTTTGATCGACCAGTACTCTTCGGCAACGAAGGCTTCGATCTCGCGCTCCCGATCGACGACCAGCCGCAGCGCGACGGATTGCACGCGGCCGGCGGAGATACCGCGGCGAACCTTGTCCCACAGCAGCGGCGAGAGCTTGTAGCCGACCAGCCGGTCGAGGATACGTCGCGCCTGCTGTGCTTCGACCTTGTCGATATCGAGCTCACCAGGATGCTCGAAGGCGCGCTTGACGCCGGCCTTGGTGATCTCCTCGAGCAGGACCCGGACAACCGGCTTGTCGGTGGTGTCGAGCAGCTCGACGAGATGCCAGCCGATGGCCTCACCCTCGCGATCCGGGTCAGTCGCGATGTAGATGGTATCGGCCCGTTTGGCGGCTCGCTTGAGCTCGCTGATGATCTTCTTCTTGTCCTCGATGGGGGCGTAAGTGGGCTCGAAACCGTTCTCGATATCGACCGAAAGGCCCTTCTTCGGCAGATCGCGCACGTGTCCCATCGACGCTTTCACGTCGAAGTCCTTGCCGAGATAGCGGTTGATTGTTCGTGCCTTCGCCGGTGATTCGACAATGACGAGCGACTTACCCATTCGTCTCTCTCGTTCCTGAGTTCACAAGTACAGCGCCCCTTCACGCCAAAGAGTCAAGCACAGTAGCATAGCTGCCCTAGCAGGCCGTGGTGCAAGTGTGATGGGTCTGGCGGGGGCTAGGCGCCCGCGTCTCGTCGCACCCCTCA
>SMUY01252725.1_pt1 | contig 17312 bp, 15 predicted proteins | sample 2456441 | NCBI WGS metagenome assembly SMUY01 (sample SAMN11095931, study PRJNA526329) | marine sediment metagenome | biome: Marine sediment; feature: Surficial sediment; material: Deep marine sediment; isolation source: Hadal surficial sediment | place: Pacific Ocean | collected 2014-11 | depth...
ATTTAACAGAGGATGAAATAGAACACTATCTGCTCCGGGAAAAACCTTACGATTGTGCAGGCAGTTTTAAATCTGAAAGCTACGGTGTCTGTTTGATTCAGCGAATGGAAGGCGACGATCCGACTAGCCTGATTGGCTTGCCACTGATCCGACTATCTGAGATGTTAAGAAATGAAGGACTAAATATGCCTTAAATATCTCCTGATGTATTTAATGTTACCTGATTTCAAAACCCGCCAATATTGAGCTTAGCGATCTGGCGAACGTTGCCCCGATTTGGCTTGCGAACCGATCCAGAAAAGTTTCTCGCTTGGTAAAGTCAACAATCTCTTCGGCGCCAATCACTTCCCTTGCAACATAACCGGGGCTGCCCAGGGCATCGACAAGGCCTAGTTCTAATGATTGTTCACCTGTCCAGATCAAACCTGAAAAGATCTTTTCATCATTGACCAGTTTATCGCCACGTCCCTTCTTAACCACATCAACGAATTGTTGATGGATGTCCGCCAGTAATGTCTCAATATGCTCAACATCTTCTAACTTCAAGGGGGAGAAAGGATCAAGAAACCCTTTATTTTTACCCGCATGTAACAACCGACGTTCAATACCAAGTTTTTCTATTGTGTCAACAAAGCCAAAGCCAGACATAATGACGCCGATCGAGCCGATAACACTGGCCTTGTCCGCATAAATCTTATCTGCCGCCGCAGCGATGTAGTAGCCACCCGAAGCACACATATCCGTAATCACCGAATAAAAAGGCATATCAGGATATTCTTCACGTAATCTGTATATTTCATCATTCACGTAACCAGCCTGCACAGGGCTACCACCAGGACTATTGATTCGTAAAATAATACCTGCAGTATTTTTGTCTTCAAATGCTGCACGTAAACCACTAACTATGTAATCTGCATTGGCCTGTGAATCTGCTGAAATCACACCAGAGATATCAACCAAAGCGGTATGTTTCTCCCCGCCGATTGAAGCTCCATCCCAATTATCGACAAGATACACTAATGTGAATATCGACACATAGGCCACCATGAACAACTTGAAAAACACACTCCATCGTCTTGCTCGACGTTGTTCAGTAATGGCTTCTGTTGCTATTTTATTCACTAGCGCTTGCTCGAATTTCGATTGATCTTGGCTCGATTGTTGTTCACTCATTGTCTCAATAAACCTCTTTTAACTTGATGATGCCAAATCTCACTACACGCAAACATCGCTATAGTAAAAGGCAATATGATTATAGCTATAAAAAAACTGATAATTCAGTAATTTTATGAATAATTCCCAGTGGTTCGCATTGTTCTAGACGTTCGATATCGTGAACCCCATAGCTCACTGCGACTGATTTCGTCCTGGCGTTATTGGCCATTTGCAAATCATACTCGCTGTCACCGATCATTAATGCGTCCACTGCTTCCAGGCCAAAGAAATCTATAATTTCAATTAACATTTGCGGATTTGGTTTTGAAATGGATTCATCCGCACAACGCGTCGTATGAAAATATTTATCCAGTCCTGTTTCTCTCAGTGATCGATCCAGCCCTCTTCTGCTTTTTCCTGTTGCGACAGCAAGAAAATAATCTTCCTGATTAAGTTTTTCCAGGATATCTTCAACACCTTCGAACACTGGCACAGCATTCGTTGATGTTGAAAAATAATGTTCACGGTATCTATCGGCAACCGAATTTCTTACCGTTGCTTTGGCTTCTGGAAATAATGTTTCAATCGCAACTTCGAGACTCAGTCCGATCACATCTCGAATCTGTGCATCATTACACTTCGGTAATTTTGCTTCCGCTGAAGCCAGTTGCATAGCATCGATAATACATGCCTCTGAATCAACCAATGTTCCATCCCAGTCAAATATTAATAATTGAAATTTTTTATCAGTTATAACATTCATCCTAAATGGGCACGACCAATATGCTACGCCAATAGCTCCAGACATTGTTCAAGTTCATCAGGTAACTCCGCTGTAAGATTGATTTGTTTACCTGTGACTTGTTTTCCTGTCCCTGGCATTTCAAAAGATAATGTCTCTGCGTGGAGAAATAATCTCTTGAGCCCTGATTTTTTCATTGTCCGATTAAATTCCCAATCGCCATATTTTTCATCACCAGCCAATGGATGATCAATAGAGGCAGCATGTACTCTGATCTGATGCGTCCTCCCCGTCATTAGTTCAACGCGAGAAAGTGAGGCGACATTAAAGCGTTGCAGTAAATGAAAATGTGTTAATGCCTGTTTGCCCGATTTATCAACTCTGACCTTTCTATCGCCCGATGGCGTGCCCGTTTTGCTCAGTGACAGATCGACTGTCTGTACAGTTTTCATCAACTGTCCCTTTAAAAGTGCGAGATACATTTTCTTTACCTCACCAGTTTTTAAAATATCATGCATGCCCCTCAGGGTTTTATGATCTTTTGCAATAAGGAGACAGCCGGATGTCGCCCTATCCAGACGGTGCACTAATTCAAGGAAATGTGCCTCCGGTCTTTGCGCCCGCAGAATTTCTATGACGCCATACTGCACACTACTGCCACTATGCACAGCGATGTTTGATGGTTTGTTGATTGCTAGCAAATACTCATCTTCATAAATAATACTGTTTCTAATTAACTCTGACAGGCCTCCTGGTGGTTTGGAGAGGTTTTCTCGCGGAGTAAGGTATACAGGAGGAATTCTGACCATATCGCCGGCCTGCAGGCGATAATTCTGTTTAATTCTGCCTTTATTAACCCGAACTTCACCTGTTCTAATCATCTGATAGATTCGAGTCTTGGGGAGGCTGCCGAAATGGCCTATGAGGAAGTTATCCAGCCGTCTTTCAGCATGTTCTTCGTCTACTGTAAGAAAGGAAACCGGCCGTTGTTCAACTTTTTTTGCCGTCATAATTGCAGGAGTATATCAACATTGTTATATTAGTCGCCGGAATACAGACATTTTCGGATATTTTGAACCGCCATAGCATTATTTTGTGCGGTATTTAATGACAACAAACAGCACAAGCTGATGTTGTGAAGCCGGTAGCAACAGTGGTGTTGATGGCAATGAACCATGATTTTTGCCTCCCCACCCCTTCATGACCAGTGAATGCCCGCGAAATGCCCGGCCTTTAATGGCATTAATATTCCAACGAGCAGAGGTTTTATTTCAGTAGTTACAAATAAGCCGTTAATGGCGTAAATGAGTAACGAAACAAACCTCATAACATAATGGTTAATTATCACTCAGCTGATAATGATGAGTGATGACAGGCGCTCCCAATAGCCTGGTGGATATTTACTGGTGAAAATTCCCGGTAAACGTTCGTCACATTAAGATAGAGGATGATGTCCCTGTCTGATGATGCTAATGGTAGAGCGCATACAAAGGTATACAAACAATGAAAAGAATGCTGATTAACGCAACTCAGCCTGAAGAGATGCGTGTGGCGCTAGTTGATGGCCAAAAGTTATACGATCTGGATATTGAATCCACCAATCGAACCCAGAAGAAATCTAATATATACAAAGGCCGTGTGGTTCGTATCGAACCAAGCCTGGAAGCCGCTTTTATCGACTATGGCGGCAATCGTCACGGTTTCTTACCCCTAAAAGAAATTTCCAACAGCCTGTTCAAAAAGAAGCCTGAATCTGGTCAGCGCGGTCGCATTAATATCAAAGATGTGATTGATGAAGGACAAGAATTCATCATTCAGATCGAAAAGGAAGAACGTGGTAACAAGGGTGCAGCCTTAACCACGATGATTAGTCTGGCAGGCCGGTATCTGGTTCTGATGCCGAATAACCCTCGTTCAGGTGGTATTTCACGTCAAATTGAAGGGGCTGATCGTGCCGAAGCACGCGAAGTTATGAGCCAACTTGATATTCCGCAAGATACAGCACTTATCCTCAGGACAGCAGGCATTGGCAAATCCAAAGAAGAGTTACAGTGGGATACTGACTATTTAACCACCTTATGGGAAGCCATCGAAAAAGCGGGAAGTAAACGTTCTGCTCCATTTCTGATATATCAGGAAAGTGAGGTGATTATTCGTGCGATTCGGGACTATCTACGTACCGATATCGCAGAAATCTGGGTGGATGACAAAGCAGTTCATCAACGTAGCAAGGAATTTATGGAGCTAGTGATGCCTCACAACCTCCATAAACTTAAGTTATATGAGGAAGATGACCCCCTTTTCACAAGGTATCAAATCGAAAGCCAAATCGAATCAGCCTTCTGCAGAGAAGTCCGTTTACCTTCTGGTGGTTCATTAGTCATTGACCACACAGAAGCCATGATCAGTATTGATATCAACTCAGCACGTGCAACCAAAGGCAGTGATATTGAAGAAACTGCACTTAATACAAATTTAGAAGCTGCTGATGAGATTGCCAGACAATTAAGATTACGTGATTTAGGTGGACTCATCGTCATCGATTTCATTGACATGATGGTTAACAAAAACCAGCGAGAAGTCGAAAACCGGATGAAAGACAGTCTACGAGTCGATCGCGCAAGAGTTCAGGTAGGAAAGATTTCCCGATTCGGCTTGCTAGAAATGTCACGACAAAGATTACGTCCTTCTTTAGGAGAATCTCGTCATTTGCTCTGTCCTCGCTGTGAAGGGCAAGGAACGATCCGAGATATCGAGTCCCTTTCTTTAGCAATTCTAAGAATTATTGAAGAAGAAGCCATGAAAGATTCTACAGCCAAAGTCATCGTTAATTTACCGGTATCAGCGGCAACATTTCTTTTAAACGAAAAACGTCAGCCAATACATGATTTACAGCAAAGGCTAGATGTTGAACTTGTCATCATCCCATCTCCTGCAATGGAAACGCCCCATTATCAGGTTCAAAGAATTCCTTTATCTAAAACGAAGGACACACAGCATCAACAGGCAAGCTACACTCTTATTGCCGAAATAGAGAATGATGTGAAAGATACCGGGTTACGTACACATAAAACAGTTATTGAACAACCCGCTGTAAAGCAGATTATCCCGGAAAAACCAGCTCCCGCTAAAAGAAAATCTGAAAAAGGCGCAGGATTGATTTCAAGAATAATTAAAAGCCTGTTTGGTTCATCCAAAGTGGACAAGAAAGAAACGGAAAGACCTAGAAGCAATAACAGAAACAATTACCGTTCAAATCGCAACCGTAATAACAATCAGAACAGAAACAGGAATAATCGTTCGGGAAATCGCCAACGTAATAATCCCAATAGAAAAACTAATCAGGGAGCAAAACCGAACGCTGATGCAACGCCAAAGGCACCAACACAAACCAGTCCTAACAACACGGCAGGTTCTGATGCTGCGAACTCTAATACATCTAGTCGTGACTCAAGAAATAATGCAGAATCATCTCGCCGTGGAAGAAGAGGTGGACGTAGACGTCCTCGCAACATAGCTCGGGATCAGGCACAAAATTCGGATTCTAGTAGTGGAACAGATGTAAAATCCGAAGTATCGCAAACTGGCACATCTCAAACTAAGTCGCCCCAAGTTAATTCAACCCAGGCTAATACGTCTGAGATTAAGTCTATTCAAGCAAGAGAAGTGAGTTCCCCTACAGAAACTATCCAAAATAAGGAACCAAACCAGGTCCCCGGCAAAGAACAGGCTGCACAAAGTTCTATCAAAGAGAATCAGTTCCCGACTCCTGACACTGGACATCCAACTGTTGAAGATTCTGGAAAAACTGCTGACAAACCGATAGCACCCATCGCTCAAACAATTATTGCCGAACAACAAGCTCCGGGGAAAACAGATACAGTACAAACTGATTTATCTCAAGTAGCCGGCAAACCAACACAACCTGAGGCTACACCACAAATCGAACCAGTTCCTGTCTCTGATACTATTGTTAAAAATGTGACAGTCGCTCCTCATCCTGACAGGATCTTACAGGAAAATAAATCGGCAAGTAATGCAGCTCCAGTAAAGGCCGAAGAAACTAATCAAGGTAATATCAGGCAAATCGATAAAGATATGGCTGAATAAAGATTATGGTAACCCTACTGATCGAACCATCAGTAGGGTTATTATTTACAATTCAGGTTTATTCAGAATGTTCGCAGGTCGCCCTGAATTCGATTTCTGGCCAGCGTTCAATCGCAAGATTCAAATTAACCATAGATGGCGCAATGTAGGTTAATCTGTTGCCTCCATCCATCGCCAGATTTGATGAAGCTTTCTTTTTAAATTTTTGCAAAACCTTTTCATCGTCACAAAACACCCATCTGGCAGTCGTCACAGGCACATTGTCGTAAGCACATTCAACACCATATTCCTGTTTCAAACGTGCAGCGACCACGTCAAATTGCAGTACACCGATAGCACCAACAATCAGATCATTACTATCCAATGGTCTGAACACCTGTGTTGCACCTTCTTCACCTAACTGAATCAGACCCTTAAGCAAGGCCTTGGATTTAAGAGGATCCTTAAGTTGTATCCGTCGAAACAATTCAGGTGCGAAAAATGGTATCCCCATGAATGACAAAGATTCACCTTGAGTAAAAGTGTCACCAATTTGAATTGTGCCGTGATTGTGTAAACCAATAATATCACCAGCCCATGCATCATCTGTCTGGTCTCGCCTGCCGGCCATAAACGTCAAGGCATTTGATACTTTTATGTCTCGTTCTATCCTGACATGTCTCATCTTCATACCTTTTTTATATTGACCTGAGCATATCCTCAGAAATGCAATTCTATCCCTGTGAGCCGGGTCCATATTTGCCTGAATTTTAAAAACAAAACCGCTCAACTGTTCTTCATCAGCTTTGACTTCTCTTTGAATGGCTGCCCTTGCCTGGGGTGCTGGTGAAAATTCTGTTAAATAATCAAGAAATTCAGCAATGCCAAAATTATTCAGGGCTGAGCCGAAAAAAACAGGAGTTTGTTTACCTTGTAGAAAATCTTCAAGATTAAATTCTTCGCAGGCACCGCGAACCAATTCAACCTCTTCCTTAAAATCATCAAATGTTGCAGATAATAATGTTTCACTTTCTTCGGAGTCGATACCATTAATGATCTTTCCGTGTATGCTTTCATCTGCTTTATTGTAGATACGGATATAGTCATCATCCAGATGATAGATTCCCTTTATACGACTGCCCATCCCTACTGGCCAGGTCACTGGTGCGCACCTGATCCCGAGCTCACTTTCTATTTCATCTAGTAAAGTGATCGGATCTTTCCCTTCTCTATCGAGTTTATTGATAAATGTGATGATCGGTGTGTTACGCAGACGACATACGTCCATTAATTTACGAGTGCGTTCTTCAACACCTTTACTAACATCAATGACCATTAAGGCAGAATCAACTGCCGTTAATGTTCTATAAGTATCCTCAGAGAAATCGGCATGCCCAGGAGTGTCAAGCAAATTGATAACATAATCATTATATTCAAACTGCATCACAGAACTGGTAATAGAGATGCCTCTTTCCTTTTCCATTTCCATCCAGTCTGAGGTTGCATGTTTCGATGATTTCCTGGCCTTCACCGTGCCTGCTGTCTGTATCGCACCACCAAACAATAATATTTGCTCGGTAACCGTAGTCTTCCCCGCATCCGGGTGAGAAATAATGGCAAATGTACGACGTCTGGAAACTTCCGCATTTAAATTACTCATGGAGCTTTATACGCTTGCTTCTAGAATGATAGTTTTTATTTCTCTTATGGCTTCTTCCAGACCAGTAAATATTGCTCTGGCGATAATGCCGTGACCGATATTTAATTCATCAATATCTGGAATTTGAGCAATCAGACCCACATTCTGATAATTTAGCCCATGTCCTGCATTGATTTTCAGGCCCAGTGATTTTGCCAGTTCCACGCCAGATATAATTTTTGCTAATTCAGCTTTAGTTTCTTTACCAAAGGCAGCATCTGCAAAATGACCCGTATGAAGCTCTATGACTTCCGCACCGGAATCTCTGGATGCAGTAATTTGCTCATCATCGGCATCGATAAATAAAGATACGCGTATCCCAGCCTCTTTCAATCTTGCACAAGCTTCAGCCACTCTAGCCATTTGCCCAGCCACATCCAGACCACCTTCCGTCGTCAACTCTTCTCTACTTTCAGGGACCAGGCAACAAAACTCTGGTTTGACGAGCTCTGCAAATGACAACATCTTCTCTGTAACTGCCATTTCCAGGTTCATGGGGGTCAGCATTGTCTGGCGTAGTAAATCAATATCTCGCTCCTGAATGTGCCTTCTGTCTTCTCGTAGATGTACCGTAATTGAATCTGCACCCGCCTGTTCTGCTAGTTGAGCGGCAAACACTGGATCGGGATAGCGAGTTAATCTCGCCTGTCTCAGCGTAGCAATATGGTCAATGTTTACACCTAATAACATGTTCTCCGCCTGTCTTTACCTATCTGTCTTGTGGTGAAAGCGGCGCATTTTAACGCATTTACCAAAGGAGTTTGAGTAGAAAAAGAATATTTGTATTATCCTGCCATGAAATACGGCGTTAAATGGATTAATTCTCCATATAAGCCTTATACAAGGCTCTACTGGCTAAAGGTTTAGTCCCCAGATGACTCTGTAATATGAAACGCATCAATCTCTTTGTTTCTTCTAATTCCGATTTGTTTTCCAAACTTTCCTTCTCCAGTGCTAACAAACTATTGCCTGTAATTTCGATATAGTTTCCTGTCAGGGGGGTATCCTTCGTTGGTCCTGAGTCGATAAGATAATAATATTTTCTGTCTGCTTCTATCGCCTGACCATTGCCAACATCATGATCTAACACCAGACCGTAGCCAAGTGTTTCGAGTAAGCCTTTTTCAAAGAATCTAAGAACTGCATCAATGCTCTCTGAAACAGAGAGATCGAGTATGGCTTTGTTATACAAATCAAATAATTCCGGATGTGATTCATGTTGATGTAATAAACGAACTAATAATTCATTCACGTAGAAACCTGCGATAATTTTTGCATCTGATAAAACATATGGCTCGATATCTGCTTCGACGTCTACCAGGGTCATTAGCTCACTTTTACCTCGCCATGCCATCAACAATCGTTGGTAAGGCTGCATAAGCCCGGAAAAGGGAGATTTCTCCCGTTTCGCACCCTTTGCTATCAGGTGTAATCTACCGTATTCCCTGGAAAAAATATCCAGTATCAAGCTGGATTCAAGATAAGACCTGGAATGAAGAATAAAGCAGGGAGTTAATTCCACATTCATAAAAATGGTTTCAGGAATCGAAGCCCAATTGTTTTATAGACAACTCATTATCCATCCACTTATTCTTGACCTTGACCCAGGTCCTTAGAAAGACCTTGTTTTCAAACATACGCTCCATATCCTTACGTGCCCGTTCCCCAATAGCTTTTAACCCTGCCCCTTTCTGGCCAATTACTATCGTCTTTTGACCCTTGGTCGCAACCCAGATTATTGCATCAATATGAATGATATTCTCTTTCTCAACAAAAGAATCGATGGTGACAGTCGTAGTATAGGGCAACTCTTCACCTAATCTTTTTATCAATTTCTCACGTATAAATTCTGCTGCAAAATAGCGTTGAGATTTATCTGTTATCTGATCGTCTGGGTATTGAAATGTCCCCATGGGTAATAATTTTTTTATGGATTTCTCCAACGGTCTTAAGCTTTTTTTGGACAATGCAGAGACAGGAATAATCTCCTTAAAATTCATTTTTCCTGAAATATCTTTTAGAAAAGGTAACAATATATTTTTGTCTTTAACTTTATCCATTTTGTTGATCGTCAGAATGACCGGAGCAGTTTTATCCTTAAGCAAACCTAATATATGTTCATCAAGTGCAGTCCACTTCAATGCTTCAACCATATAAATCAATACATCGATGCCAGTTAAAGCATTTGTTGCTTCCTTGTTCATATATCTGTTCATGGCATTGGCCGGTGAATCCTGCAACCCTGGAGTATCGATATAGATAATCTGATAATTTTTATCCGTACTTACACCAATCGTATGACGTCTTGTCGTTTGAGGTTTTCTTGAAGTAATACTTAGCTTTTGCCCAATAAAATTATTTAGCAAAGTCGATTTACCGACATTCGGACGACCAAGAATGGTGACATAGCCGCAATAAGTTTGCTTGTTTTTTGAAGTATTTACCCGCAAAATTTTATTGAGTCTTGTTAAATTTCTTTTCCAGTACAAGCAAAGCTTTTTCAGCAGCCGATTGCTCGGCCAGACGTTTACTACGACCTTCAGCCTGAACCGAAATATTCGGTTCTATAATCATACATTCGACGTTAAAAAGTCTCTCATGTGCATTGCCACTTTCTGATGATACCTTATAGATGGGTAATTCCAGTCTTCTTGATTGTAATAATTCCTGCAGGGCAGTTTTGGGATCTTTATTTAACTTATCTGGAGAAATTTCAGATAGTAATTGATGATAAAGAGAAATAACACACTGTCGACAAACTTCAATGTTGGCATCCAGGAAAACTGCACCAATGATTGCTTCAAGTGTATTCGCCAGGATTGAGTCACGACGCCAACCTCCGCTTTTCATTTCACCAGGACCCAGCTTGATATAATCGCCCAGCTTTAATTTCCGACCCAGTTTCGCTAATGTTTCCCCTTTGACCAATAATGCCCTAAGGCGTGTAAGTTCGCCTTCTGTGGCCTGGGGAAATTTTTGAAAAATAGCATCGGCAATAATAAATCCCAGCACAGCATCGCCAAGATATTCAAGTCGCTCATTATTACCACTACCGACACTTCGATGCGTCAATGCATTTTCTAAAAGCGTTTCATCTGCAAATTTATAATTAATTGCTTTTTCTAATTTAGACGATCGCTCACTCATTAACCACCAGATCCACCCAATTCAACCATGTGATCAAATTCGATCAGTAATTTAATGTCCTTAACAAGTACATTTCTGCCCTCGTAGACAACATGTAAATACCTCTTTTTCGTCTTTTTATCTGTGACAACCCTGGCTAGCTTTTTAACTGATGCATCCGTAAAACGCGTTGTATTCGCAATTTCCATATTTCTTAGGAAATATTTTCGTATATCCTTGGTAGACATTTTTGCGGCATTTGGCTGATTCGCCACACTGTTCATCGCTGAAATGACCGTAAATTTCTCGTTATATAGTGGAAAAATTCTAAGTCCCAAAAGGACAAAGCAAGCGAAAACGCCTAGTATAGTAGTCCAGCCGAGAAAACCAATTCCACGCTGTTTATTACTCAAATTATTCATTCTTTACCCCTTATCATCTGTGTTATTGATCATCGTACCAATTCTTTTCCAGTCAACGCCACCATTTTTGCTATCCCAATTCATCCAGATCATGAAAGCCCTGCCGACTAAATTCTCATCAGGCACATAGCCCCAATAGCGACTATCCTTACTATTGTCCCGATTATCCCCTAAAACGAAATAATGCCCTTTTGGGACAATACCTTCAACACTTTGTGATGGCCTTAACGGCATGCGTAGGATTTCATGTTCAGCATTTTCAAGTAATTCTATGTTTAACATAGCTCCATCCATCATTTTACCTGATCCCACAGCGCGATAATCACCAATTTCCACCTGTTCAACGGGTTCACCATTGATAGTTAGTATTTTGTCCTGATATTTAAATTTATCGCCAGGTAAACCAACAATTCGCTTGATAAAGGGGATACTGGGGTCTACTGGATACCGAAAAACAACAATGTCCCCACGTTCTGGGGTTTTATTTTCGATAATCTTTGTATTGAGTACAGGTAGACGAATACCATAGTCATATTTATTGACCAGAATAAAATCACCAATCAATAATGTTGGCATCATCGATGCGGAAGGAATTTTGAAAGGCTCTACGATGAACGAACGTAATATCAAAACAATAAAAAATATAGGGAAAAAAGATCTGGCAAAATCAACAACGGCAGGTAATACTAATATACCATTATCGTCTCTATTTTTTATATCAACAAAAAAGAGAACACCAAACAGCCAAACAAGACCACTGACCAATGTTAAAATGACCAGAACGGCTGAAAAATCTATATTCACTTACCTTTCCCCACATGTAATATGGCCATAAAGGCATCTTGCGGTATCTCCACAGAGCCAAATTGTTTCATTCGTTTCTTGCCTGCTTTCTGTTTTTCCAGCAATTTACGCTTGCGCGAAATGTCACCACCATAACATTTTGCCGTCACATTTTTGCGTAATGCCTTGACTGAATGCCTTGATAAAATTTTTGATCCGATTGCAGCCTGAATGGCGACATCGAACATTTGTCTGGGGATAAATTCTTTAATTTTAGCCGCCAAGTCATGTCCCCTGTTTCGTGAGTTCTCCTGATGTGTAATAATTGAGAGTGCATCTATCCGATCACCATTGATTAATATATCCAGTTTTACCAGTGAAGAAGCCTGAAATCTCATGAAATGATAATCAAAAGAAGCATAGCCTCGACTTGCTGATTTAAGACGATCGAAAAAATCCAGAACAACTTCACTCATGGGCAATTCAAATCCCAGTGAAATCTGATTGCCGAGATATTGTAATTTCTTTTGCACACCACGTTTCTGAATACACAGTTTAATGACATTCCCCAGATGTTCCTGTGGCACAAGAATATCAGCATAAATAATCGGTTCACGGATCTCCTTGATTTTATCCGTAGGAGGTAATTTTGCAGGGTTATCAACCTTGATTATCTCTCCATTTGTAGTTTCAACTTCATATACCACTGTTGGCGCTGTAGTAATCAAACTCAGATCATATTCACGCTCAAGCCTTGCCTGAATGATTTCCAGATGCAACATTCCCAGAAAACCGCAACGAAAACCAAACCCTAACGCCTGGGATGTTTCAGGTTCAAAATGAAGTGCTGCATCATTCAATTTTAATTTCGTGAGCGCTTCACGAAAAGCTTCATAATCACTGGAATCAATTGGGTACATTCCTGCAAAAACTCTGGGCTTTATCTCCTGGAATCCTGGTAACGCCTCAGATGCCGGATTTTCAGCCAGCGTTAATGTATCCCCGACGGGTGCACCCCCTAGATCTTTAATACTGGAGATCACATAGCCCACTTCACCAGCGTTCAACACCGCCTGCGCGCGTCGCTTCGGTGTAAATACGCCGACCTCATCAACCAGATGATCTCTGCCTGTGGTCATCACACGCATTTTTTTTCCAGCAGGCAGGCAACCATCGACGATTCTCACCAGTGAAATGACACCTTGATAATTATCAAACCAGGAATCAATAATCAATGCTTTGAGTGGCGCATCCTCTATGCCCGATGGTGCAGGGATGATATCTATAATTTGTTCAAGTAAGGCTTCCACTCCCATGCCGGTTTTAGCACTTACCTGTACCGTGTCCTTCGTGTCAAGACCAATAATTTCTTCAATCTCGTTTAATACACGTTCAGGGTCTGAGGATGGAAGATCAATCTTATTCAATACAGGTAATACTTCCAGGCCCAGATCAACGGCGGTCATACAGTTAGCAACACTCTGCGCCTCAACGCCTTGTGTCGCATCCACAACCAGCAATGCCCCATCACAGGCAGCAAGTGAGCGTGAGACCTCATAAGAAAAATCTACGTGCCCCGGGGTATCAATAAGATTTAACTGATAGACCTGCCCATTCTTAGCTTTATATTTCAGGGAAACACACTGGGATTTAATGGTAATACCACGTTCACGTTCCAGATCCATAGAATCGAGTACCTGGTTGGCCATTTCTCGTTCAGTTAATGCACCACAAAGCTGTATAAACCTATCGGCCAATGTGGATTTGCCATGATCGATATGTGCAATGATTGAGAAATTGCGAATATTCTGCATTTAGTTATGCGCCTAATTGATGGAAGCATGATAAATCAACGGATTTTCCGTCCCCAAAGGGCATAGCAATCTTTATCAATGCTGAAGGCGGGCGATTCTAGCTTATATAGGGGTCTATATACAGCATCAAAAATAGATGATGCAGATTGCTATGCTCTTTGGGCAGAAAGAATTTATTATTCAGATCACAATAAGCTGAGGAGTCGTTTTTTGTTTAATTTGTAATGACATATCTCTATGTCATTGGCGAATAGTACAGGAACCAAATCGTTAAAACGTTTTGCCAACTCTGGGTCCTTATCAATATCGACCATTGTTATAGTGTCCTTTAGAGCTAAACCCATAGTCTCCAGCTCATCTTTCATCACATCACACAAATGGCATCCTTGTCGGCTATAAATAATAAATTCCAATTTTAGTGAAAATTGCGTCGTTGATCAGGAATCATCTTCCAATTTCAAGGCGAGGAAAATAGGCCCTCCTCTTCTCTGAATCAAGATAGGGACTGACTTGTCCTTGGGCAATTGATCTACCAGCTCGTTAAAATGTTTCACATTTTTTATTTTGATGTTATTAATCAACAGCACAACATCACCCTTCCTTATGCCTGCTTTATAGGCAGGACCGGATGAAATCTGGCTGACAATCACACCATGATCTTTAATTTCCAGTTCCCTACGTTGTTCTTCTGTTAAATCTTTGACGAGTACATGCAAAGAATTTTGTTCCTGACTTCCATTTTTTCCTGATGAAGCCAATTTGGTATTCTCGTCACCAGGTAATTCTGCAATTTTTACCTTAAGATTTACTGGTTTCCCATGGCGAATTACTTCGACCGGTACTCTTTCACCCACTTTCGTACCGCCCACCATTGGTGGCAGATCGGATGAAACACCGATTTTATCTCCGTTAAAACTAACAATAACGTCACCAACCTTAAACCCGGATTTTTCTGCAGGACTATCTTTCAAAACTTTTGCCACCAGCGCACCATGTGGTTTTTTCATACCGAATGACTCGGCCAATTCTCTGGTCACATCTTGTATCAACACACCTAACCAACCACGTGAAACACGGCCACCTTCCTTTAATTGTTGATAAACATCTTTGACAACATTGATAGGTATCGCAAAAGACATGCCCATATAACCACCTGTACGACTATAGATTTGCGAATTGACACCGATAACCTCACCTTGCAGGTTAAATAATGGCCCACCGGAATTCCCAGGGTTAATCGCAACATCTGTCTGGATAAAAGGCACATAGTTTTCATTTGGTAAACTTCGACCCATTGCACTGATAATTCCCTGGGTAACAGAATGATCAAATCCAAAAGGAGAACCTATCGCCAATACCCATTCACCAACTTTTAAATCTGAAGAATCACCTAATTTTAAAACCGGTAATCTGTTGCCTTCAATTTTCAATACGGCAATATCGCTACGTTCATCGGTACCGATAACTTCTGCTACAAACTCTCTTCTATCACTGAGACGAACGATAATTTCATCTGCATCTTTGATAACGTGATTATTGGTGATGATATAACCATCATTTGACATAATAAAACCAGAACCAAGTGATGTTCTTAGTTGGTGGGGTGATATGTCACCTGGGGTTTCTCCAAAAAATTTATTAAAAAAATCATAGAAGGGACTATCTTCTGGAATATCCGGCAAATTACGACCTTGAATTTGTGGATTACGTCCATTTTTTTTCAACGTGGTACTAATGTTTACAACTGCAGCGGCATTTTCTTCCACCAGAGGAATAAAGTCCGGCAACGAACGAGCTTGTAAAGTTTGAGCAGATAAAACAAGGCATATAAAAACAAGGCTCAATAGTTTATTAGTCAAAAGGATTCTGTAGTTCATAATTACTCCAGCAAAAAATTGTGAATTTTTAGACAATAAAGTATTCCTGCAAATATAAAACTATTAATATTCGTGAAATGGCTATTTATTTGAAACGATAGATTTGGCAAATAATTTAACAGTATCTCGGGGCACTTCACCAACGGCAGTAATGAGATAACTATCAGTCATTGTTGAAAATGTATTTACGCCTCCCCTACTTGAAGGACCAGTGACAATTTTCACAGATTTATCAAGCTTTTCTACGAACACAGAGACCGTTGCCAAACCATCTGAATACATTAGATGTTCTACTGGCATCAGGCTTTTATCAACATTTTGCCTGTCCTGATCACTCATGGTAAAACCATCAGGCATCCAGGTTGCCTTCCAGGAAACATCTCCCTTGTGTACTGGATAGTTTGCTGAGGAATTATAATGCCAGGTATATCCCACGCCTGATATTTCAGGTTTTAACCACTCGTCAGGTATTTCTTTAATAATTTGAAATTTTGCAAAAAAGAATTGTTCAAGTAGAACACCTTGTTTGTTCTTTAACTCAGATCTCAGTAACAACTTCGATTCCAGGTCAATCCATAGCTGATAGCCATAACGATAATCGTCCTTGGGCACAATATCTACTATCCATGCAGGACGGTTAGCGACACGATCCTGTCCAGCAATTGAAAATGTATAATACTCGGAAACATTGCTTATTTGTTCAGGCAACTGACTGATTTTGAATTGTCTCGGAGTGCTTTTTTCCACCATGACGGATTCATCATCGGGCAAAATGCAGATCACAGAATTTTTATCACGGATGATCTCACGAGCAACGCCTGTCAATGAAACGATTCTTTCCTGTATGCCATTTTCATCGACTTTATGGATAATACGCATGGTATCCATTTTCCCCTGACGGCGATAAATAAAAATACCTTCATAATTCAGTTTATGATTCGCCTCAGACATTTGCCTGATGAGTTGTTGCGCAGGAGGTGCTTGATCGGCAGCAAAAGAAGTTGCTGAAACCAGCATTAATAAAAGAAACAGAAAACGTGATAACAAAGTTTTATCTAATTCCTCTATAGAAACTAATATTAGCAGGTTTTGTTTATTTATTTGGCTCTGGCTCACTAGCAACCATCCTCACATGAGGCGGCATTGTGCTGACACCTGTGTTTGCCCGATACTCATTATAATTTACCAGATATCGATTCAGTCGATAGTCAACATTGATGGCTTGATAAACCTGTGCTTGACCTGCTTGCTGATTCACTAACTGTGGTGTCGCTATTGAAGTGGCCAAAGATGGTTGACTTGTAGCAATACTGGACTGTGCAATAACAGGCTGTCCTCTCTCTGGAATTTGTTTGGCTTGTTGAACATTAAAAATAGCGACCGCAGCAACCGAAGCGGCAATGGCAAACCCCATCACAGGTTTCATCAGGCCAGGAGATTTGCGATTGGGTGATTCCTTTTGGGGAGCAAGAATAGTCGGTTGTAAAGCAATGGCCTGACTCACATTATCTGCAATATCTTCGATACGTTCCGGTAAATGGCCACGCATTGAATCACCAATCAAGTGGTATCTTGTCCATGTCTCTTTGGCCTCATTATCTTCTA
>SMUY01075976.1_pt1 | contig 17307 bp, 14 predicted proteins | sample 2456441 | NCBI WGS metagenome assembly SMUY01 (sample SAMN11095931, study PRJNA526329) | marine sediment metagenome | biome: Marine sediment; feature: Surficial sediment; material: Deep marine sediment; isolation source: Hadal surficial sediment | place: Pacific Ocean | collected 2014-11 | depth...
AGGATCGGGACCAACCAAATAAGCATTATAAAAAGTTGCATCATCAAAAAATATTTCTATTTCAGGTCCATTGCCATCATCTACTGCCGTTGTATCTGTTCCTCCAACAATTATCTTCTTTGTAAAAGCAATTCCGTCTTCATCTTCATCGAAAAAGTAAAAAATAACTTTGCCATTTTTATTTTCATAAGAGATATCTTTTGGAACAACAAATTTTGCAGTAAATTCACCGTTGTTTACAGAAACACTTCCTCTGAAAATAACACCGCCCTGAATAACCATGGGATAATTACCTATCTCCTCTAACAATTTTATTCTTTCAGAGTCAAAAATTGTCAGTATGCCTTCACCATTAAAATCTTCCCATTTTTCATTTTCAGGTGTAAGAATTGTTCCTGCTAATTCAGTCTTGCTAAGTGCTCTAATTTGAACATCTGCAATAAGCGGCTGACCATTTATCGTATCAATTTTTCCTTCATACTGTGGAACCTGCAATCTTAAAGCAGGATCTCCAAACAGATGATATTTTCTATCGTTCGTACTATTAAAACTTTGTCTTGTAGTAAAATAACTTACACCTATAGTTCTGATAAGATTCAATGTATCTCTGGGAGAAGCAAGTACATCTGATAAAAACCGGTAATTAAGTAAATGATTTTGACCTGAAAATACCAATCTCGCCGAGTTTAAACTACCAATGGAGCCCGCATTTTTTAGAAACAGCAATTCCTCTGCACCGCTTTCAAAATTCGGAATATCGTAATAAGCAAAATCGCAGGTTGCTGCTACAAGGAAAAAGTATTCTGAATTATGCAACTGAGGTATTGATACACTTTTTTCGAAAACAACTTCGTGCGCCCAAAGCTCAGGGTTTCCGTGCCCGATATAATTAACAATTAATGTTCCATTATTCATCGTATTAATTATGTCTTCATTTACATCTGGTTTCCGTCTTCCCGCACCTGTAATTACAACCGGGTAATCAGCAAGATATATCTTTTTGATATCAAAAGATTCGGGAAGCACCTGGTTCGCAATCCATTCAGAAGGCCTTGTATGCTCTGAACCTTCATAGGAAGTTGAGGTAAAACCATCATCTGCAACAAGCGTGATGAGGTTTTTCCATAATCCACGTTTACTGTTTTGTTCGTAGTCTATAACTTTTGTTATATAATTATTTGCTTCTGTTTCATTACTTGCTGTAATTCTTCCCGGTGCTATATCAATGTTTGCGTCAGTTCCATCAACATTAACAAAAAAATCATCGCTGGTATACGAGCTTAGCAACCGCAGCGATTCCTTTGTCTGCCAGGTAGCAATAAAATTATCGTCGAACCCTGCAATATTTTTATAGTCGAACGTTCCTTTGCCGAACAATAAAACATATTGGGGAGTTATTTCCCAATAATCGTAACCATATTTTATAAAATCGCGGATAGCACTTACATCAAGAATACCGCACGAGAACTCATTGTAAATCTGCTCAACATCAACAACAATTGTAGATACAGGTATTATCGCTTCATTTTCTCTATAGGTTTTTAATCTGTTTGCAGCATTAATAAATAATTTTGGTGCGATGATTATATATTTTGCTCCCTCCTGTATCCCTCTAAGATTTGAATTTTCAACCGAAATAGGATTAATTGGTGTAAAATATTTTTGGGTTGCCACAGCAAAATATTTCGAAACTGTTCCTTCAGTTTCTGAAACCTGGAATTTACTATCACCACCACTAAGCAAAATAAAGTTTGTAATTATCTTAGCATTTGCATTATCGGTCACATCAAATACTTCAATATTTGTAGAAGTGAAATCATGTAAATAATATTCAATGATAGCTGTTGTATCCTTTGAAAAAAACATCACCCTGTCGTTAAATGCTTTCAATTCTTTTGTGTAGGAAATTTCAAAGTAATCCAAATATCCAACAGTAGTAACGGAAGTTGGAACGATACTAAAATTCAGTACACTTCTGTTATCGGGAAGTGAAGATGTGAACACAGCATTTTTTTCATGCACAACACCCACAACGTAGGAACTTCCACCATACCCACTTAAAACCTGGTTGAAGATGGTCGAATTGTTTTCCATAACCTTTAGCGTTAAGCTTCCGGATGAGCCATTAGCAAATCGGAAATGGTAATTAATAGGTTTTGATGATAGCCTGCCATTAAGTGTGTTTATATAAGTACGTGATAATATAGCCTGAGAAAAATCATCGCCGTAATATTCTCTTCCTGTTTTTCCAATATTAATTTTATCCTCCTCAAAATCTGCAAAAGCAAATGTGCTGTTTTGATTAAAATCCGGTGTGGTATTCAATCCGGTTTTATCCTGCATCCGCTTACCGTTATTACCGCCATAAGTTATCCAATAATAATTATGATTGGAGTAGGTGTGGTTGTAACGCTTTATATTCCGTGCGGTTGTATCATAATCCCAAAAACTGCTTCCTCTTCCATAAAATAAAATGTAATCACCTTGATCGAATTTACCATCGTCTTCACCAATTACTTTTATAGCGTTTTCTACCAAATCATTTGGTCTAGGATCATTTACATTTTCCGAAAGTACCTTTCCTCCGTTGTTATAAATTTTAATTGTTCGCGGATCAACTGAAGCCGGATCCATACCCATTGTTTCGAGAAAATTAAAATCTATCTTACAAATACCTTCTTCTTCTGTTTCAAATTTAACCCATTCGCCTTCGGCTAAAACACTATTGGCAACGGTTACTTTGTTAAGAAGTTTCTTTTGTTTCTGCCAATAACGTGCAACATCATAATTCATAAATGCAGAACTAAGAAGTTCATCGTATGGCTGTTGCGAAATTGTTCCACCCTTAGCAAAATTTACACGGAATACTATTCTCTTATATAATTTTATTTTTCTTTGTACTGGATCGAACCTTACGGGGAAAATTTTTATTGTTTGATTTTTTATTCCTCTTGTAATTCCAAAATCCCCGAACGTAACTAATTCCGGATGATCTATATAATCAAAATATCCATCACCAATATTAAATTCATATTTATAAAGCGTTTTATCTTCAACTAATTCCGGTTTGGGAATAATTAAGCCATCCAACTCTATGTATTGCGTAGTTAAAATTTCTATTGTGTTTCCAAACTCTGAAGGTACACCAAGGTTCATTCTTCTTTCGGGAATAGTAGGAAGACCCCAAATTTCAGGTTCGGGAATGTAACCAAGACTAAGAACTATATTTCTAAATTCCTGGTTATCAATCCTTCTTACAGAAGTATCGGAATATAAGGGCGAGTACTCAATTACAATTGAATTTTGATCGGATGAAAGAATGCGGTAATCATCCTGCGGAAATACGGTAATAGTGAGAATAAAGAGTACAATAGAGATTTTGCTCTTCATCGCCCTGAACTTCAAAAAGTGAAACAATTCAGATTCTTTTATTTATTTCAAGAAAATTTATAAGTAAAATACTTGTAGTAAAAAATCTCTAATAAAACTCCTTTAATTTTATTGTAAAATTATGCAATAAATGGATATTTAGTCAAGTCATTTAAATGAAATAATTTTAATTTACTTCATTTAGTATTTGACCAGCTTTTAAGTAATAAAACGGTAAAATTACCTTTTCAAATACTATTCGTTTATTTGTATCAATAAGGACAAGTTTTCGTTTATTGATTCCTAACAAATTCAATGCCTTATAATTTTTGCTTATTTGTTTAGAAATATCACTTAAAACAGGGAATTTTAATCCCAGTTTGTTACAAAATGAAAAATGTGAATCGCTTGCAGCGGTATTAATTCCAACAACTTTTATATTATTCTCTTCAAATTCAGTTAAATATCGTTCATAATTTGTTAGTTGCTTTGTACAAACCGGTGAGTCATCTTTGGGGTAAAAAACAAGAAGGATTCTTTCATCAAGATTTTTATAAAGCTCAAATTCATTTCCATACTGATCTTTTAAAGAAAAATTCTTCGCAATATCACCAACCACTATAATCCCAGCGCTTCTTTATTTTTTCTCATTGCCATAATACAAAATTCGATGTGTTCCTCAATCGGAATGCCTAACTCTTCTGCACCATTTCTTATATCCTCCCTGCTTACTGCACGCGCAAACGCTTTATCCTTTAATTTTTTCTTTACAGATTTTACTTCAACTTCATCTACAGTTTTTGATGGTCTTACATAAGTAACTGCTGTAATAAAACCAGCTAATTCATCGCATGCAAATAAAACTTTTTCCAGGAGAGTTTCCCTTGCAATGCCGGTATAATCAGCATGAGATAATATTGCTTTTCTAAACTGCTCATCAAATCCTTTCTCTTTTAGAATTTCAGAACCTTTATACGGATGTTCTTCTGCAGTCGGATACATTTCATAATCAAAATCGTGAAGCAATGCAACGTCTCCCCAATACTCTTCATCTTCATTATATTTTTGCGCGTAGGCACGTACACAGGTTTCAACAGATAAAGCATGTTTAATTAATGCTTCGCTTTTTGTGTACTCAGTTAAGATGTCCCAACAAGCTTCTCTATTTCTTGTGATGTCACTCATTTTTCACTCCTGTAAATTTTTATTTTTTATTCGATTGAAAACCCGGACACAAGTCTGCTAAAAAACATTCATCGCATTTTGGTCGCCTCGCAATACAAATATTTCTGCCGTGAGTAGCCAGGAGATGGGATGAATCCACCCAATCTTTTTTAGGTAATAATTCTTTTAATCGTTTTTCAATTACTTCAGGATTTGTAGTTTCAACAAAACCAAGTAAATTCGAAAGTCTTATAACGTGCGTATCAACAGCAATTGTAGGAATACCAAAAGCATTGCCAGCAACAACCGAAGCAGTTTTTCTTCCCACGCCGGGGAGTTTTGTTAGTTCATCAAAATTCGATGGAACTTTGCCATTATATCTATCAGTTAAAACTGAACAGCAGTTTTTTATACTTTTTGTTTTCTGCCTGTAAAATCCGGTTGAGAAAATATCCTTTTCCAATTCCGAATTTGAAACCTTAATGTAATCCCCAGGTTTTTTATATTTTTTAAATAAAGTTTCAGTAACAATATTTACACGCTGATCGGTGCATTGAGCAGAAAGTATTGTTGATATTAATAATTCAAATGGTGATTGGTATTCTAAAGCAGATTCAACTTTGGGATAAGCTTTCTTTAATCCTTTTAATATCTGACCGGCTCTTTGACTTTCTTTCATATCACTCATTCCTGTTAAATCTTTTGTCTTTAATCATTAATCTTTCAACCGGTTTGTTTTCAATTATATGTTTTTGAATTATTTCATCAACATCATTTTCCGTAACACCACCATACCATATTTGCTCAGGATAAACTAACACTGTAATTCCATGCTCACAAGCATCTAAGCATCCGGCTGCATTAGCTCTTACATGAGTAGTTAAACCTAATTCTTTCAATCGTTTTTTGAAAATCTGGCGGAGTTCCTTGCTTCCTTTTTCACAACAGCATCCGCGGGGATGATCTTTTGGTCTTAAGTTTTCACATACAAAAATATGTTTTTCAAATCTTTTCATTAGGGAGACAAAAGTAAGAATGAAAGTGATAAAAAAAAAGCGAACTATTGTTCACTTCAAAATGTAGCGTGTACTGGATTCTTCCGAAGGAGTCCCTTTGGGAGAACCTATGATCTCCAAAAAATCGTAATTTAAACTTGAAGGGTAAGTAGCGCGTACGGGATTCGAACCCGTGATCTCCGCCTTGAGAGGGCGGCGTCCTAAGCCACTAGACGAACGCGCCTATGTAAATAAAAAATCGCCACGCAAAAAAAATTAAAAACCTATTCCTTGCAGCGATTTATTTGTTGTCCCGCCAGGGTTCGAACCTGGACTCTTCGCATCCAGAGTGCGACGTGTTGCCAATTACACCACGGGACAATTTTTGATTGCTAAATATAAATATGTAATGAGGTAAAATCAATTAATAAATTTTACCTGATCTTTATCGGAGTAGATTTACGAGTTATCTTCAATTCAAGATTATGTTTCATTTATTATCAATATTACTTAATATTAAATGGAGAATTAAATTAAATTGATATGAGACTACACCATCTAATTTACATTTCAGTATTCCTTTGTTCTACAGGGTATTCGCAGAACTTTCAATACGAACGTTCATTCGGTACGTTTAAAAACGCTACTTCCTTTTATATTAATTCAGCTGGTGTGGTTTTTATTACCGACGATGTTACAGATGAAGTATATCAGATTGATACTCTTGGTAACCTATTTAACTTAATTGGTGGTTACGGTTGGGAGATAAATGCATTTGATGATCCGGTGGATGTTTTTGCCGATGCACTAAAAGTATTTGTTTCTGATAAAAATAATCACAGGATTCAAAGATTCGATAAAAATCTAAATTTCATATTCCAGTTTCAAACATTGGATAGCGATATTGAGGAAGAAAGATTTGGATATCCATTAAGTGCTGTTCCATCCAATTTAGGTGATGTATTTATATTGGATTCGGATAACAACAGGATAGTAAAATTTGATCTTTTTGGAAATTACATTATGGATATTGGTGGATATGATTACGGCAGCTACTATCTTCAGGACCCCGTACAATTAGCAATATCGATGCAGAATAATATTTATGTGTTAGATGGAGAAGATATTTATATATTCGACAATTATGGAACAGCAATTGGCGATATTGAAATCCCTGGAGAAATGCGAAGTATAAGGATCATCTTTCAATGGCTTACAATCAACTCTGATAAGAATATATATATTTCAAATTTAAATTCTAAAGAACACAAACTAATTGAGGTAAAACTTAACGGTTACGATGATGAATTTGAAATTGTTTCCTCATTGGTTTTTAACGCCAAGTTATATGTACTTACTCCAAAAAGTATTTTGATTTTTTCTCCTCAATAGATCCCAATTTAAATCCATCTATGATATATAACCAGATTGAAGACAGATTACGCACAGATAACAATAAGTTTAAAGCAGTAAACTATTTATTCTTTTTTCTATTGTTATTTTGGAGTGCGGGATTTTTATTTCCAGTATTAAGTCCATCATTCACCGGTAAACCAATTGTAAATCAGTTGCTAAATTATAATTACTCAATAGTTTGTCATCAGTCAGAATCTTCTGAAATAACTTTCAGCAGCGCGCATTTTCTGGTTTGCGCAAGGTGTGCCGGAATATATTTAGGCGCATTATTTATAGCAATAGTAATGTTATTTAATTTATTAAAACTAAAATTAAGTTTAATACCATTGTTAATATTTTCTACTCCATTAGTTGTTGATGCATTTGCTGTTAGATTAAATATCTATGCTTATTCAAAGACAATTGCATTTATAACCGGATTATTGTTCGGCGCAATAGTATTAGTTTACATTTCAGAAACCATCCAAAATTCGTTCAACTTGTTGTATAAAAGGAAAAATGGACTACAATAAATATCTACCATCAATTGTTACAGGTTTCGGGGCAGCAGTTTTATCAACTATTCCGGGTATAAAAAATTTAAATTGCTGCTTAATTATACCGGCAGCGGCTTTTCTTTCAATATATCTTTACTATAAATCAACAGGAAGTAACTCTCCTATAAAACTAAATAATGCACTTAGTTATGGATTGATTACAGGATTGATTGCAGCATTGTTTTCAAGTTTGTTCGATATACTTATAACTTTTATCACTCACTCAAATGATTTGGTTGTTGGTTTAGAGCAAACGGAAGAAATGATGCAAGAACTTAAACTTGGAGCACTTATGGATGCATCAATGGAAATAATGCGTACGATGGTTAAAGAAATTGAAGCAACGGGATTTTCAGCGCTTTATACTGTTATGATTACAATCAGTAACTTTTTTATTTTTTCTATTTTCGGAATGTTAGGCGGATTATTGGGCATGGCTGTTCTGAATAAAAGAAACCGTCCTCAAGTTTAATATAATTAAAGATGATAACTGCAATCATTTTTTTCGCACATTTTATCTTTACACTTATCATTTTTACAAAAAAATGGCAAGATGAAGGATTATCTGCTGCATGGATGAATGTTGGGTTGATTGTTATTTTATTTGCTGTTGGATGGACAGTGACCGGCATGATTGCAAAAATTTTAATGGAACAGGAAGGGTTAGGAATTCATTTTGACCGTGATACTTTTTCCCTAACACTTCTCACAATTATGGAAGTCTTATTTTACCGTTTTTATTATAGCGATACTGTTACTGAAGACGATAAGGAAATACAATAACAGCCGTCTGTTCCACTTGTTTTTGTGATGAGTTTAAAGCTTCAAATCTCCATTGCCTTAATGAATTTATCGCGGCATTTTCAAGTCTGGTATCGGCTTTGATCTTAGGAAAGATCGTACCGATTGTACCGTCTGGTAATATTGTAAACTGAAGTTTAATATCAATTTCTTTTTTTACGCCTCCTGGATATTTTGGAAGAGTAAAACTATATATCTTTCTAATTCCTTTACCTCCCCACTCAATATCAAAACCAAAACTTCCATCACCTTCAGCCAAATTGCCTTGCCCTGTTGATGTAACACTTGAAAGATCAGGATCATTATTCTCTGTTCTGCTTTCCTCGGATGATGCTTCTTTATCTTTTTCGGCAGGTTTAATTACATTTTCTTCAGAGGTATTTACGGCAAGGGGCAAATCAACTTCTTTCACTTCTTTGCTTTTATCTTCGGTTACGTTTTCAACCTCTGGCTTGGATACTTCTTCTATCATTTCAATCTGGTCGCCTTTAGAACCGGATGATCCGGTTTCACTCGATACACCAAAAGAAATCTCTATATATTCCGAAGGTTCATAATCAAATGAAAGATTAAGTAACATAAACAAAGACAGCAAAGCAGCATGAAATAGTAATGATCCTGCAAGCGAAGCACTTGAAATTTTTTTATCGGACATAGCAAATCCTCTTATTGTTCTTTTTCAGTTTCAATAGTAAACTTGCCGATGCCAACAGATTTTGCAGCATCTATGACTTTTATAACTATATCAATTTGAACAGTTTTATCGGCACGAATCACAAGATTATTTTGATCATTTAATTGTAAGTTCTCATTTAATTTCAAAGCAAGCTGGTCTATACCTATTTGTTCTGAACCAATATAGACTGCATTTTCCGAAGTGATAGTAACAACAAGCTGGGTTGGCTCAGCTTGGTCATTTGTGCGCGAACCCGGCAGTTTTACCTTTACACCCGTATGAATAACAAACTGACTTGTTAACAAAAAGAAAATGACAAGTAATAAAACAATATCAGTTAAAGATGAGTAACTAAAAACTGCTAATGGTTTATTTGATATTTCAAATTTCATCTATTTATAATTCCTTATTTTGGTCTGATGTAACTTGTCCCGATGCATTGGAACTCGTTTTATCATTATTCTTCCTAAATTTCTAATTCGAGTTCTTCTTCAGTGATATTTTTATTTTCCGATATATCCTGTATCGTATCAACGACATCATTTGCAACTGTTTCCATATCGCCGACAAGTCTTTTAACTGAACCGAGAAAGAAATTATAAAATGCCAAAGCAAATATGCCGACAATTAAACCAAACGCAGTTGTAATTAACGCTTCCCAAATTCCTCCCGCAAGATCACTGGGGTTTGCAGAACCTGCAAGGTCTTCAATTGTCATAAATGCGGTTATCATACCGGTTACAGTTCCGAGGAATCCCAAAAGGGGAGCAATACCTGCAACCGTTGCTAATAATGATAAGCCCTGTTCCAGTTTACTTATTTCCAGCTTGCCCGCATTTTCAATTGCATCTTTTACCCTATCATGTCCGTACTTATATTTCTTCAAACCTTTTCTTACGATATTAGCGATAGGAGATTTCTCTTCCATGCACGCTGAAACTGCACTGCTTATATCTTTCTTTTTAATTAACCCGCGCAACCTTACCATAAAAGCAGGAACATTTATCTTTGCTTTTCTCAAAACTAAAAATCGGTCGATAACTACGCTTAGTCCTAGCACAGAACTAGCTAATATCAACCACATTACAACACCGCCTTTTAAAAATATTTCAAAAAAATTCATCTTTATTTCCTGTTAATTATTTGATTTTCTAAATTGTTTTGCTTTTTCTAAATTATCAAAATTACCGACTCTAACCCTGTGCCAGGTAACTCCTTCTATTATTGCTTCTTCAAGGAAAGCATTATAACCCTGGGCAATATACTTTGCTGCTTCCTTTTCAGCAGAGGTTTTCTTGCGTAATGAAGCAACCTGCACAATATAGATATCTTCATATTTGTAAATGTTGTAAGCTTTCATCAAAGGAGTTCCCGATGGTTTATAAACCGGGTAACTTACAATCGGTTTTTCTTCTGCCAACTCTTTTTTATTTGAAGGTTTGGTTTCTACTACTTTTTTTGGTGGATTTTTATCGTCAATTATTTTTTCAGGTTTTATATCCTTAGTATCTATTAAACTTAATCCAATTATTTTCATTTCCGTTTCTGGTTTTAAATAAGGGTAAGTTACAGGTATATCATAGGTTCTTTCAATGTAAATAGCATTATCAATTCTTTCAATAGGAGGTAATGTTTCTTCAACAATATCTGTTGTACTGCTGTCTTTCATCAATAAATAAAATACTACGGCTACTATTATAAAAATAGCTGCAATAGTAAGAAATTTTGTCGCAGAAATTTTTCTTGTTTCTCTTTGGTGTTGTCTCACTGCTTCTGCCCTGTTAAGTTTAATATCCTTTTTGATATTACTTTTTTTCTTTTCAATTACAACAGATTCTTCTACCGATTTTTTTGTTTTTTCTGAACGGAATTTTTCGGCTTTGCTTATAATCTTCTTAAATTCTTTATTATAATCGATCTCTTCGTTATCGGTATTAATGTTATCATCCAGAAATTCTTCAAAACCTCTTACTTCCTCCGATGATGCATCCTCGCTTAGAGAAGATGTGATAGATCGAACCCTTTCAAACTTCCCTATTTTTTCCTCCTTCTCGGAAACCTGAAAGTCATTCATTTCAATTTCAAGATTTTCAGTATCAAGATTCTCAATTTCGGTTTTATTAATTGTTGTTTCGTCAGGTTCTATTTTGTCCTTTACCTTCTTATCATCAAAATCTTTTTTCTTAACGGAAGTTTCATCCGGTTCAGTCTTATCTAATTCTTTTTTACCGCTTATATCTAAAGGACGCGGAACACCTAAAAATCTTTCACCAAAGTCCCAACCTGTAGTTTCTTTTTTAACTTTTGTTACTTTTTTTTCTTCAGCTACTTCAGAAATTGATTCTTCCTTTATTTGCTTTGTAAGATCTTTACCAAAATCCCATGCCTTATTTATTAAATTTTCGGAACTATGGATCGTGCTATCAGGTATCTTCTCTGAATTTTTTCTTTTTGATTCTTCATCTAATTCAATTTCAAACTGATCTTCATGAATAGTTTTCATATCTATAATAAAAAATTCACTATCTACTTGATTCCTTTCTTGCATCTCAAGGTTTACCATTAAACTTTCAACTTTGCGCATTAGTATTTTATCCGTATCAAATTCATGTGAATCTGAAACGAAAGTACTTTTACTATCTAAATCTGGCAGCACAGGTTTATCTGCACTAAGACTAAAGTGCGCATCAAGGTTATCCGGTTCAGTTTCTTTCGGTTCGGGAACACTAAACACGAGGTTATCAGCTGATTTAATATTGAACTGCAATGCAGAGGAAAATATTATCAGGTCAAGATATTCAATTTTCTCAGCTTCAGCATCTCTACCTTCTTTTTTAATTTTACCTTTTCTCAGATGAAAATATCCAACATTGCTAAATTGCGCAGAATCCCCGGGCTGTAATTCATCTGCAATCTTCCGTAAGAAAAAATCGAATAATTCTTTAGACGACGTTTCGGAAACCGCTGCTTTTTTTGAAATTATTTTTGCTAATTCAGCTTTATTCATATGAATATAATTTTAAATCAAGGTCATATGGAACTCGTCCCGATGAATCGGGACTCGTTTCATCTTTTAAAGATATAATTCAATAGTCTTTATCTACTTAAAAATCAACTACTTACAAAACTAATTAAAAAAAGTGATTATTATCAATCAAACAACAAATTGAATCCTAACATAATATCGAATGGCTTTTCCATATACCCTTGCCAAAAAAAGATATCCCGGTTTAATAGGTTATACATTTCAAGATTTAGAATAAACGTTTCCTGAAGTTTATATGTTAGTTTAAAACCTAAATTAAAAAACGAGTTTAACATTGTTGTGTTCGATATACCTGTAAATCTATCCGAATAATAATCAACCAAGACTTCGCCGAGCAGTCCTTTTTTAAATTCATAACCGTAAGTTATATTTCCTTTAAGATTTGGTTGATAAGGAATTTTATTATCGTTGTTATCTCTAACCCTAAAATAATCGAAACTGCCATAAAGAACACCATAAGGACCGAAATGAAAAGACAAATTCAGATAAGCATTGTAATATTTCGCATCTACCATAGCAATATCAAACTGTCCGGATTTGTTTGAGTCAGTAAAGTAAGGAAGATTACCCGATTTGAAGTATCGTAAGCCAGCATCTATCTGATAATATCGTTCATATTCATATTTAACTGCAACATCAAAGAAATTTGATTTTCTATAGAAGAGATTATCAAACATTATTGGATTGAAATAATCGTTTTTCCGTAATAGTAATCCTGAAGTTAAAAACTCAGCATTAGGTGAAAACTTGCCCAGGAGTATCATGTTTTTTGATATTCTTAAACCAAAGGAAGCGAAAATATTATTGAAAGTCTGACCACCGGAATTTATAAAAGTATATCCAACTTCTGCCTTAACAGAATTGAATAACTCGAACGAAACAGTTGGTCTGAAAAAGAAATAATTAAAACCGGCATTATCAATTGAATCAGTAGTAAAAAACTGTTTTTGATAATTCGTTTTTATTCCTAATCCAATATCAGAAAGTTGAAGCCGGGCAAAGCCATTTAGATTGATAAGATTTTCATTGAAATTATCTTCAACAAGTGATGTAACATGATCATCAAATTGAAGATCGAAAATAAAAACTTTACCCGCGGTACTTTTAATACCAAGATTATAATTACCTTCATTTTTTGTACGCTTTTGTTCGGGGTTGTCTGATGCAAACAATTTATACGATAATGATTTATAATCACCGCCAAGCAAAAAACTTATACCAGGTAGCGATTTATCAATTACACCAAGCGAATACTCAATTCCGGCTCCGCCATAGAAAGAATATCTGTCACTGTTTTCGATATAATCTTGCTGATACATTCCGCTAAGGCCGGCTTTAAGGATTCCGTTATGAAATGGATAAGTATAATTTAAATTTGCTTCAGGTAAAATATAAATTCCCGCGCCGGCACTTAAACTGCCGTTTGAAAATACTGTTGAATCAAGAAGTGCAAGGTCTTCTTTTATAGGATCTGATAGCTGCCTTAAACCAAGTTCCTCGGGTGAATAAACGGGTTTTACAAATTTTTCAGTAACAGTTGAAATGAAATCTGGTTTGATCTTAACTGCTCTTTTTATCGATATTACATCCTGTCCCGTGATAACAAAATTAGGAAGCTCTACATTTGGATTTTTGCTTTTATCATCCTGTGAGAATATTAAAACTGCGGGGAATAATATTAATAATAATATTTTTATCATTTTAATTCCCTCACTTTTTTTCTTGCTTCCTTTCCATAAGAATCGTTTTTATGTTTGCTGATCACTATACGATACATCTCCTTGGCTTTTCTATTATCATCAAGTTTAACATAACAATCTCCAAGTGCCATATAAGATTTAGTCAGCCATTCATCATACATAGAAAAAACCGTGCGAACTCTAACAAGTGCAGATATAGCTTCTGTATATTTACCCTGTTCGTATAATGATAAACCGTAATGGTATTGTCCCTTCGCACCAAGTTCATCGTTTCGCTTCTCTGCGAGTTCAAGAAAGTTATTATCCGAATTTTCATACCTGCCTGCAGCAAGGTCGATCAATCCTGATTCAAATTTTGATTTATCTGCAAATATTGTCTCACGGTAATAATACGAAACATCAGAAAATACTTCGTATGCTTGCTGTAAACTATCAGCATTGATGTAAGTCAATCCCTTCATATATAATATTTCCGGAATGCCTGGTGAACCTTTAATTTTTTCAAGTGCCTGATTGTAAATTGAAATTGCAGCTCCATAGTTTTCTAAAGAATTATAGATTGAACCCATTTCAAGAACTGATGATGCGGCAATCTCCGACTTCGGATATTTTTGGAATGCAACGTTAAAATAAAATATAGCATCTTCGTACTGTTCAAGATTATCTGCGCTTTTGCCTAGCCAGTAGTATGCTTCGGGTATAAATTTACTGTTACTAAATTTTTCAATAAAATCTATATAACTATCTTTAGCCAACTCATACTCTCGATTGCTGTAATAAATTTCCGCCTTTTTTAAATATATCTGATCGGAAAATTTTAACGATGGATTTTCATTAACAAATCCGTCAATCAATGCAATGGCTTTTTCGGGATTACCTTTTGCGACATAACTATATTGTATTCCGTTAACCGCATCAAACACATAATCGGAAGAAGGATAATTTGTGAGAACTTTTCGATAATTAATGATTGCTGAATCATAATTGCCCATATTGAAATACGCATCTCCAATTGAATAATAAATAACAGGCGCTAAAGTTGTTTTTGAATAAACATCTATAACTCGTCTGTATTTATCAATTGCAGTTTCAAAATCTCCCCGCTGAAAATGGATCCAGCCAATTGTATAAAGAGATACATCAGCATAACTTGAATTTGGGAACTTCTTTTGAAGATTGGAAAACTCTTTAATGGCTGATTCGGTTTTACCCGATTTATAGAGTGCTTGCGCATATTGATAATACGTATACGGATCATCAAGCGATAGCTTTTGAGAGATGAATAAATCTTTATAAACCGTGTAAGATGCTGTATAATTTTTACTCCCAAAATAGCTGTCAGCAAGTCTTAGCTTTGCATCAGTAACACGTTCATCATAAGGATAGATCTTTACATATTCAGCAAAACGGAATGCAGCATTTTCATAATCTCCCAAATTAAAATAACAATAAGCTGTGCCGTATAATGTTAATCTTTTAATATCTTCTTCCTGCGTGTTAATCCCTTTAAATCGTTCGAGTGCCTGGTAATACTTCTGCCTATCAAAATAGTTTTCCGCAAGGTAGTAGTTTACCCTGTCTCTCTCAAAATCGGGCGAAGCAGCTAAAATCTTATTTAGATATTCCATTGCATCATCATTTCTCCCCAAGTAGTAAAGTGCCGCACCTAATCCCAGCATCGAACGAAGCTGTACATCTGAATCTTCCGCAGCAAAATTCAATGCCTGCTCAAAATAATTTTTAGCAGAAACATATTTTTTATTATCTAATTCAAGTTCACCTAAAAGAGTATATGCACGCGCTCGCACATCAGCTTCTTTTGATGATGCAGCAGTTAGAAGGAATCGCTTAGATGAATTAAAATCTTTTGAATTGAAATAAAGTAACCCAAGCTGATATTCAACCCTGGGAACAATAAAACTTGATGAATGTTCAGAAAGCAGTTCCCGGTAAATTTTTATTGCTTCCTTGTTTTTACCCGAATACCTTTTTGCTTCGGCTTTCCAGTAGTACGATTCAACGGCAATACTGTCACTGCCAGCGGATAGATGATTGAAAACTCTGAAAGCATCGTTGTATTTATTTTGCTGAAATAACGACCACGCCAAACCATATTTTGCATCATGAATATAATCGGTGTCTGGAAATTTTTCCAGTAATTCGGAATAAACTTTTTCTGCTTCGATATATTCCTGCACCCTGTAATACGAATTTGCAAGCAAGTAAAGACTTTCAGAATAAAAGTTGTCGGGTAGATCATCTAAAAGAGGGTTATTCAATTCAAGTATAGAAGACTGGTAATCCTTCAAATAAAAATAGCATACACCAATTCTTATTTGCGCAGAAATGAGTAAAGAACTGTTGCGATAATAAGAAAGAAGTTGATCGTAATATTTAACTGCATTTTCGTAATCACCTTTTTTCTCATACACAGTTGCAAGAGTGTAAATTGTATAATCTCTGTAACTGTTGCTTTGTTTATCTTTTATCGCTTTATGAAGAAATTCAATCGCATCATCGAGTTTATTTTCTGCTGCGTAAGATTCTCCAATCCAGTACATTGCCGAACCGGAATATTTTCTACCGCTATATTCATCTAATAAAGATTCAAACCTTGCCCTGGCAATTGAGTATTTTTCAAACTCATAATAAATTAATCCAAGGTGATAAAATGCTTCCTCCCTGAAATTTGACCAGATAATATGATTAACAATGTATTCTAATTCTGCTGCGGCTAACTCTTTTTGTCCTAACTTTAGTAATGCATCGGCAGCGTAATATTTTGATGATGCGTAAAGTTCATCATCAATACCATAATCATTTGCAACATCATTAAATAAAATATAAGCATCGGCATATCTTGCCTGGTAATATTCCTCCAACGCTAATGTGAATTTTTCTGAAATGCTTTGAGACAATGCAGGAGAAATTAGGATTAGCAGAGAAAAGTAAATTATTTTCCCGGATATTTTGTAAAAGAATTTCAATATAATTATGCTTTTTTATATGATGATTTTGAGCAATTCAAATCTATTTTATTTTGCCACATTACTTAGACTTGTTCCTCATCAATAATGTTTAATATTGTTCGTAAATAGACTTTAATTAGAATATTGTTTCTAAAAAAATGTAATTTGTAATTTATAAGAAATATTATTATTAATTAAGTGAAATATAAATTTATAATCCCCATAAAATCAAGGGAAATAATGAATTAAAATGATTACTTAAAGATATTTGTTAAAAGTAAATATTTTTTCTATTATGTGTTTGGCATTAAATATGACTTTTAGGTTTGCCTTTTATTCAATTTTAGGCTTATTTTCAAATTACTTTTACACAATAAATTAAAAGGAGCGAATAATGAAGAAAATTACAATTATTCTTTTTTCAGTTTTCTTTATACTTTCAATTAACACAAATGTTAACGCACAGATATTTAAAATTGGTGCAGGTGGAGGATTAACCAATGTTTCAGGACCGGACTCTTGGACCACTGACGTTGCAGATGGCGGACTTGGATTTTCATCTGAATATAATTATGGCATTATTGCCAAAGTTGGATTGCCTGTATTCCCTTTAACTCCGCGAGGGTTTGTATTAT
>SMUY01044700.1_pt1 | contig 17306 bp, 16 predicted proteins | sample 2456441 | NCBI WGS metagenome assembly SMUY01 (sample SAMN11095931, study PRJNA526329) | marine sediment metagenome | biome: Marine sediment; feature: Surficial sediment; material: Deep marine sediment; isolation source: Hadal surficial sediment | place: Pacific Ocean | collected 2014-11 | depth...
CCGCCGTACGCAGGGCTCAGTGTCAAAGAAGCGGACAAACAAATCATCCGCGATCTCAAGAGCAAAGATGTTCTCTACGTACATGACGTGATTCAGCACAGCTACCCTTTCTGCTACCGTTCTGATACGCCACTAATTTATCGGGCTATTCCGTGCTGGTATATACGCGTGTCGGCGATCGGCGACAAGCTGCTCGCGGCCAACGAGCAGATCCGCTGGGTGCCCGATCACATCAAACACGGTCGCTTCGGCAACTGGCTGGAAGGTTCTGTCGACTGGGCGATCAGCCGCAACCGGATCTGGGGAACGCCAATTCCCATCTGGGTAAACGATGTAACCGACAATCGAATCTGCATCGGTTCGCTGGATGAGCTCGAACAGTTTACGGGCGTGAGGGTGGACGATCTGCACCGGGAATATGTCGACCCGCTCACCTTCGAAATCGAGGGTGAGGCAGGGACCTATCGGCGCATTGAAGAGGTGCTCGATTGCTGGTTCGAATCGGGTTCCATGCCTTATGCGCAGCTCCACTACCCTTTCGAGAACCAGAAAATGTTCGAAGCAGGCTTTCCGGCGGAATTTATCGCCGAAGGTCTGGATCAAACTCGCGGTTGGTTCTATACGTTGACTGTGCTTGCAGCTGCCATCTATGACAAGCCAGCGTTTCGTAATGTCATCGTGAACGGCATGGTACTCGCTGAAGACGGCAAGAAGATGTCGAAACGGTTGAAGAACTACACGCCTCCGGACGACCTAATGGAGACGTACGGCGCTGATGCATTGCGTTTGTACCTGATTACCTCCGGTCTCGTGCGAGGAGAGGAACAAGCGTTCGCAGACTCGGGTGTCAGGGACATGACCCGGCGAGCTTTGCTACCGTGGTTTAACGCTTTCTCTTTCTTAAAGACTTATGCGGAGATCGACAACTGGTCGCCTGACAAGGGTGTACACCAGGGTGACAACATCCTTGACCAGTGGATTCTTTCGAGGTTGCAGACTTTGAAGGCAAATGTTGCTCAAGAGATGGATTGTTACCGACTGTACAACGTGGTACCTCAGCTGTTTGGTTTCATCGAAGATCTCACTAACTGGTACATCAGGTTGAATCGTGGTCGGTTCTGGGGTGAAGACATCACGGCGGACAAGATCGCCGCGTACAGTACGCTTTTCACGACGCTGTATGAGCTTTCTCAAGTGATGGCGCCTTTTGCACCTTTTCTTGCAGAGCACATCTATTTAGAGCTCGCCAAACTTGGGGGAACTCAGGCAAGACCAGAATCCGTGCATCTGTGCGACTTTCCTGGGGCGGAAGAGCACGCTGTGCAACCGGAACTCGAGGTCGCGGTGGAACGTATGCAGCAGGTGGTATTGTTGGGAAGACAGAAACGAGAAGAGGTGAAGATCGGCCTGCGCACACCGCTTAGATCTCTGACGATCATCAATCGGGATCGGCAGCTGCTCAACGATATGGGGCGCCTGGATGACTACATCAAGGCAGAGCTGAACGTTCAGTCTGTCAGTTACGACACCGATGAGAGTGCTTATATCGAACTCGTGGCAAAACCGAACTTTCCGCTGCTGGGCAAACGGCTCGGTAAGCGCATGAAGGAATTTCAAGGCCTCATACAGAAACTAACGGCAGCCGAAATCGGCGAGTTACAGGTCGAAGGTAAGATCACGCTTGAACACGAAACGTTCGATCTCGACGAGATTCAAGTTCTGCAGCAACCCCGGCCGGGTACTAACACTTTATCGAACCGATTTATCGCCGTGGATCTCGATTGTGAGTTGGATGATGAATTGGTGCGTGGCGGATACGCACGCGCAATTGTCAATCGAGTGAATCGGCGTCGTAAGGAAATAGGGTTACATGTGGCTGACCGAATTGCTGTGAGCTTCGATGGTGATACGGAGCTACTCAATGCCGCTGGGGAACACAGCGATTACATTATGAACGAAACGCTCGCGACGACCTTCGAGCGCGACGAATGGTTGAAAGGATATGTGGATACGGAGATAGATGGTAGAGCGTTTCGTTTTCGCGTACGCAAAGCAAAATATGGGTAGCTTTCTGGTCGTGACCTCGGAAAAGAAAAACCAATGCCACCACGGCGAATCATTTCAACGATGTGGCCAATCTTCTAGCGGAAGTGGCCGCACGAGGTTTTTCCCGGCTAAGCCGTGCACTACGAAAAGCGCGTGAGGAAGTTGTTGACGATCCTGAGGACCGGTTCATTGTCACGGCACGCACCTATGTCACATTAACGATCCAGACTAGATCGTTCGAATATTCGATGTTGCACCAGCGTCTTACTCTTGTTCGGCTTCAACTTCACGGTCGCATGTAAGCGCCCTTCCTTAGTCAGCTCAAACGTCTTGGTCACTTTGCGTGAGGTTGTTTCATATCGACTTGTGAGCTTTCTCGATTTATAAGTCGTTTTCGTTCCGCGAACGTTGCCTTGTTTGAGCTGTTCGGTACCGAAACCGACGTATGTGAGCAGGATGTCTTCCCCCACGAGTTCAACAGTCATCTCCATACAACGCAACACCAGCGGATCGTTGTTCGGCGCGCCACTGACCTTGCTACTACTCGAACCCGGTATTGGTGTCGGAAGGCTACCCACAACCACCGAGGGGGTATTGGTGAATCCCCGGAACGAGTACTTCTTGCTGTTGGCGCCTTGTAGCTCCCGGGAGAGTTCCTGGTTCAAGACCCAGTTTCCGAGCAACGTATCAGCAGTTGCGACGTGTGGCAGCAGACCCGCCAACAATGCAGACGCGGCGCAGATTAAGGGAAGGCGAACAGTAGGCATGGCAAGGATTATCCCAGGGTGGGAATGTCCGTAGCGTAGATGGAGTTATATTAACCAACACTGAACGGTTATTTCCGAATCAAGCTGCTGCTCGGCTTTTCATGCGCGAAGCCGCACGCGCATGGTCTCCGGTCGCGGGAATCGACCCATATGCCTGGGCGAGTCCGAATCCTGGCATGTTGTTGTAGACGCATTCGAAATCTCCGGCGTGAACGCGAAAAGTCTCGTGCCAGATGCCGACCTCGCCGTTTGAAACGGGCCACCACTGATGAACTTTCCAGAGTTTGTTGATTCGCATACCGATCAGGAAGATGACGAATTCGTCTTCCGTGACGTTGGCGGTGACGCGCTCGGTAACGATGGCGTTGGGTTTATTGCTCATCAGCGTCTTTGTGCCCGGTGATAGAGCGGTAACTTAGAGCGTTATCTTTACCCTGTCAAAATGCACGGGGTTATGGTTTGCTGCCGCGCTTCGGGAGACCGGCGGCTTCGTAAACGGCATCGATCACCCGCATCTGCTTGACTGCGTCTTCAGCATCTGTCAGCAGAGGTTGATTCTGTAATACCGCATCGATGAATGCATCCAGTTGGTAGTCGTAGGTTGGCCGCCGATCCAGCGTTTCGTGAGTTGTTCCCGTCGCGGTTTCTACCTGGATATCGTGACCCATCTGTGGAATCAGCGGGTTGTCGACGGTTAACGTGCCGGTACTGCCGCGGGCGATCAGTTGGGCGCGAAATTTTGCGTCCGCTGCCATGTCACCGGAACTCGTGCCGGTGATACCGCTTGGAAACTCGTAAGATGCAACCAGCGTAATGTCGACATTGGGTGGTCCAACCACTGCTTCTGCCTGTGTCACTCGTGGTTCTTCACCGGTCAGGTGACGCAACCAGGAAATGGGATAACATCCGATGTCCATCGTGACGCCACCGCCGAGTGCGTAGTCCATGCGGATATTGCCAGGATCATTCACCGGGACATGAAAATACCCTTCCACATGTTCGAGTTTGCCGATGGCACCGGAGCGTACGATCTCCACCGCACGCTCGAAAACGGGATGATATCGATAGTGGAAGGCATCCATCAGCACCAGATTATTGGCTTTTGCGACCGTAGCCATCTCCTGGGCTTCTTCAGCGTTCAAAGCAAAAGACTTCTCACACAGCACATGTTTGCCCGCTTCGAGCGCCTTGATCGTCCACACCTTGTGCAGCGATATCACCAACGGGTTATAGATCGCGTTTACCTCCGGGTGATCGATGACTCCCTGGTAGTCATCCAGTACAACGCGGATTCCTTCGTGCGCAGCAAAAGATTCGGCTCGTGCTCGGTCCCTCGCGGCGATCGCATAGATGGCGACCTGGGGAGCGCTGTCGGCCGGATGAACCAAGGCGCGTTTGGTGATGCGGGCGACGCCTAAGGTACCGAAGCGAATGGGTGGGGCCATTACGTTGAGTGGTCGAATTGTGGTGGGCGTTTTTCCATGAAGGCGTGAACCGCTTCCTTGTGGTCAGTCGTCTGTGTGGACCGCACCATGCGATCAGCCTCCATGGCGAGGCAGGTTTTCAGATCCCCATTGATCGCCCGATTGAGGTTCTCCTTCATGTACCGAATTGCAGTGGCCGGACCATTGGCGATTTGCTGCGCGAAGGCCTGAGTTTGTGTCTGCAGTTCTGTGAAACCTACAACCTTGTTGGCGATGCCAAGCGTTTTGCATTCCTCAGCGCTGACTCGGCGGCTCGAGAAGAAAAGTTCCTTGGCAACAGCAGGCCCAACAAGCCGGGTGAGAAACCAGCTGCTGCCGTAGTCGCCTGACAAACCGATGTTGGCAAATGCTGTTGTGATGAACGCGGTGTCGGCCATGATGCGCATGTCACATGCCAATGCGATCGAGAGGCCCGCTCCCGCGGCGGGACCTGGAAGTGCTGCGATGGTAGGTTTGACGAGTTCGTACAGGCGCAACGTGAGGCTTTCCTGTTTGTGTTGTAACGTGCGAATGCCTTCTTCGAGGCTGGGTCGCGGCGTGTCCGATGCAGAGCGATTGTCTCCCATGCCGGAGATGTCGCCGCCCGCGCAGAACGCTTTGCCTGCCCCGGTTATGACAATACAACCCACGCGAGGGTCGGATTCTAGTACCAGCAGTATCTCGCGGAGTGCAGGCGTCAAGTTGTCGCTGAGCGCGTTGCGTTTCTCTGGACGGTTCAGTGTAATCGTTGCCACACGCTCATCGAGCGCGCAGAGAAGCTCCTCAGTGCCCGTATCGAAAGTGTCCATTACCACGTCTCCTTGTTAGGCCGGATGTCGAGCTCGAAAGTCCACGCATCCTTTGGCTGACTATAGAGCTGCCAATAGGTTTCTCCCACCGATGCCGGGTCCAATAGGCGGCCTTCCGGGATTTCGGTATTTCCACCTGCCTGTTTTATGCGTTCGCGCACCCAGGCCGTATCGACGCCAGCGTCGATGATCAGGTGGGCAACGTGGATGTTAGCTGGTCCGAGTTCGCGGGCCATGGACTGGGCGAGCGCACGCAATCCAAATTTGGCGCTTGCGAATGCCGCATAACCTATTCCGCCTCGCAAGCTGGCGGTTGCGCCGGTGAAGAAAATTGCACCCCGCTGCCGTGGCACCATGTAGTTTGCGGCTTCGCGACCTGTAAGGAATCCGGCGAGACAGGCCATCTGCCAGACTTTGGTGAATACTCGTGTGGTCGTGTCGCGGATCGGGAAGTTAACGTTGCCACCGACGTTGAACACGCAGACTTCGATCGGTCCGATATCCTTTTCAACTTTCGCGAAGAAGTCCGTTATCTGCTCTTCTTCGCGCGCATCGAGTGAGAACCCGTGACATGTTCCCCCCTCGTCAGCGATCGCTTCCACCAACGGCGACAACTCATCACCGTTGCGACGACCTGCGGCAATCGTAAAACCTTCCCGAGCAAAACGTTTGGCGATGGCGCTCCCTATATAGTTACCGGCGCCAACCACCACGGCGATCCGTGCATCTGCCATATTTCCCACCTCCTGCGCAAGCAAGGCCGTGTAGACTGATGATGCACGTGATGATGGGTGTTACCGAAAACGTGCACAAGGAGTTTGCAGAATGTTGATCTGGTTGGTTGCAGGGGTAGTGACGTTCGCGGATTTCGGATTTCTTCAGGGGGACTGGTGCGGTAGTGCGTTGGGTGGAGAAGTCATCGAACGGTGGGATGCGCCTTTCGGCAATGCCATGACCGGCAGCATGACGGTTGTGAAGGATGAAGCGGTGACTTTTCACGAGTTTTTCGTGATCGTACAAGAGGAAGGCCACTGGCTGCTTCGATTGAAACACTTTCACCCGGACATGGTTTCATGGGAAGCTCAGGAGGAAGTGGTAGAGTTCCCGTTACGTGAAGTCGCGCCTTTGCGCGTGTTATTTGAAGGCTTGAGCTTTGAACTCCGCAAAAAAGGAGGGGCGCCTGATAATCTCAAGGTCGAGGTGGACGGGGGGAATTTAGTTTTTGACTATCGGCGTTGTTAGCCTGAATTGCCGAGTCAAAAGACTGTCAGCCATGCCAGATCATTCGACAATCGCCCCGTTTCCGGGGAGCGCCATCCCCCATGTTGGCACCTATCGACGGGTACTCCCGGTAAGTCTCGAGCGCATGTACGAAAATACGCTGGACTGGGAACATCTACCCTATGTGCATGCCTCGAACTTCGCCGACATTCGGTGTGAAGAAGCAGGTGCCTGGGGGTGGCGCGCCTGGACGACCGATCATCGAGGTCATGAAACGCTGATTGAGCTGCGGTTGGACAAAACATGTCGCCGCTGGATCACGCGAAACCTCGAAGGGCGCAGCAAGGGTGCAGAGATCTGGACTCACGCGTTTCCAATTGCCGAACAGCGAGTGGATATCGTCGTGGACTTTTTTGTGCCGGACGTAGCCCATGAGGCACGCGAGAAGGTTGGTCTCGTGTATGCGGGGTTGTACGAGACACTGTACGACCAGGACGTCGCGATGATGGTCGAACGACAACGCCAACTGGACAGGCGTGTTGGAGGAGCAATAGGTAGTACCCCTACGGAGAAGAGCCGTGTGTCCCTCGGTCCACGAGCAGGTTTGCAGTTTCCCTTTGCGACGCAGATTGGGGGACGTGAATACATCGTAGCGGAGGTGGGGGGAGAACTCGTTGTCTATCCGGCAGTGTGTCCCCACCAGTCTGGTCCGCTAGCGACGTCTGAGCTTAAAAATGGAATCGTAGTTTGCCCCTGGCACGGATATGGATTTGATGTGCGAACCGGTGACTGTATTACCGGGCAGAGTTGTCGACTCAGCAACCTGCCTGAGCTGGTTGAAACGGATGGAGAGTTGACCCTGGTTCGACCGTAAATTCTCATTAGTTCCCCGTGAACGAGGGTGTTTTCTTGTTGAGATAAGCGTCGATGGCGATCTTGCGATCTTCACTCCCCTGGCTGAACAGATTCTGATCAGAGTCCATATGCATGATTGCGTGATCGAGCGCTGAGACGATCTGATTGACGCTGTGTTTGATCATCTGAGCCGCGACCGGCGGCTTACCCGCATAAAATTCTGCCAGCGATTGTGCTCGCTCGAGTAACGCTGAGCGTGGTACCAGCTCATCGAGGATTCCCCACTGCAGCAGCGTTTCTGCAAGAATGCGTTCGCCCCCCGCTACCAGACGTTTTGCACGCGCGGGCCCCGCGAGGTGAACGCACAGAGGCAGGCTTTTCCACATCAGGTTTACCCCGATATCAACTTCGGGGTACTGCATGAAACAGTCGTCGGAACCGATCCGGAAATCCAAGGCTGTCGTGATGCAGGCACCGCCTCCCATAGCCGCGCCGTTCCAGGCCGCGATCGTGATCTGGTCCATGTTGTAGAGCGCTTCGATCATGCGCTCGCCGATTCGCGCACGGCGCCGTCGTAACGTGAGAGGTCCTCGATAAGCCTCACCTGGATCGGTCAGGTCCGCACCCGAAGAGAAGTGTTTGCCGGCTCCGGTGAAAATGACGACACGAGTATCTGGGTCTTCTCGAAAGGACAATGCGACGTCTTCGATCTCTACGAGGTGCTCAAAATTCAACGCATTAGCTTTCTCCGGGCGGTTGAATGTCACCGTAGCAATGTGACCCTCGCGAGTGAGGCGAATGTGTTCATAGCTCATCGTAATTATCCTGTAGGGTTGAGCGCTGATGAAAACGGCTAATTGGATTCAACGCAATCGTTCCGTTGCCTTTATAGGCACCGCGACGGCGTTTTCCCTGCTGGGCGATCAGGTGCTTTATGCCGTCTTACCGGTTTATTACGACTCTTTGCACCTCACACCAATACAGGTCGGCATTCTGCTCTCGGCAAATCGTTGGATTCGGTTGCTGACTAACGAGTTGGCACATCGAGCTTCGACACCCGGTCGTGAACGGCCACTGTTCCTGGGAGCGTTTGTGCTTGGTGTGATGACCACGCTCGCCTACGCGCTTACCACCCACTTCTGGCTGTTGCTCGCCGCACGTCTGGCGTGGGGGCTTGCCTGGTCGTTCATCCGCCATATCGGCGTTCAGAACATCATGTCCGGTGTCGCCGGGGAACGGGTGGGACGCACGATGGGGATGTACAACGGCTTTTCGCGGGCGGGTTCAGTGGCGGGTTTGTTGGGGGGTGCGGTGCTGGTTGACCTGTTTGGCTTCTCTGCCGGAGTGATGATGCTGGCGGTCGTGAGCCTGTTGAGCCTGCCGTTGGCCGTTGCCGGGTTGCGCCCAGAGGCACGAATTAACCCGTCTGTCGCTCTCTCGGGCAATGTTTTGCCCGGGGCGTTGTTAGTACTCGGTTTTACTTTGGGTGCGGTCGGGCCGGGATTTGTCATGGGCACCCTCGGTGCCAGTATCGTGGTGTATGTGGGTGCTGGCGGGTTGTTCAGTGCTGCAACGTTGACCGGTCTATTACTTGGCATCCGTTATCTGCTAGACACGGCGCTCGCACCTTGGCTTGGTGGAGCAACCGACAGATATGGTGTTCGTCGTGCATCCATGGTTTATCTATGTATCGGTGGACTTGCCCTCGTGATGGCGTCGATGCGACCACCGCTTGCGGTGTTCATGGTGGCGATCATCGTTTTTTTCGTTTGTGGCACCGGCTTGCAGGCGGGTGTTGCAGGTACCGCGAGCCGCCAGGGCTCCGCAGCTTTTGCGCGTTATGTGACAGCTTCAGATTTCGGCTCGGCTTGTGGTCCGCTGCTGGGTTGGCTGGTGGTGGCGTGGCTCAGTGACCCCGGGTTGTCTCTCGGTTTGGGTGGGATCCTCTATCTGCTGGCAATAGCCCCAGCAATAAGGCTTCGTCTTTAGATCCCGGACAATAAAAGTGCGGCAGGGTTAGAAATCTAAGATCTCCAACCCTGCCCGCTAAGTTTAGGAGGGGATGATACGGAGGGATACCCGAGGAAGGGGAGGGGAGGGAATTTCGGGTACCCCTCAACGATCATGGTGCTATGTTACTTTACGTAACACAAATTGCAACCTTAGGTAACGCAACGGCTTGTTGCGTTAATGCAACACTATTATCATCCAGGGATGGATTGGGACGACTTCAAGTACTTTACGGCCGTCGCCCACTCGGGATCTGTTCGTAAAGCCGCCGGGCAGCTTGGGGTGCACGCGTCAACGGTGACCCGCCGGCTGGATCAGTTCGAGCGTCGTTTAGGCGTCAGGCTTTTCACTCGCACATACAGTGGCTTGCAGATTACCCCTGAAGGCGCAGAAGTCATTCAGCAGGTTGATGAGGTTGCAGCGGAGCTCGGCGAAATTCAACGGCGCCTGCAATATCGCGATGCCGACATGGCCGGCACTCTGCGAATAACAATCGCGGATGTCTTTGCGGAGAATCTCCTCACTCACGATTTTGCAGAGTTCATCGCTCGATATCCGGAGGTGCAGTTGGAGTTCATACCGGCATATCGGGACCCTGATCTGGATCGGCACGAGGTAGACCTCGTCATTCGGGCAACGGACAACCCGCCGGATCACCTGATCGGACGCCGGCTCGGAAAGGTACTTGCTGCCGTATATGGCAGTCGCCACTATCTGGTCGAACACGACCCCTGGACCAAACCCCGGAATTGTGTATGGATAGAGACTAATCTGGTCACGGGCGTAGTCACGAGCGTAGTCACGGGTCCGGGCACGGACGCAGGGGCCACGCGCGAAACCTCGGTGAAGATGCAGCACTTTGCGACGCTGCCCGATGGCCCTCGTGCCAGCAGCTTGATGTTGCAACTTGCCGCTATCCGAGGAGACATGGGCATCGGAATACTACCCTGCGCGCTGGGTGACCCGGATCCAGAGTTGATGCGGCTACCCGGTATCGGTCCGCTCGAATTGGCGGATGTGTGGATGTTCATCCACCCGGACCTGCGTAATCTCAAGCGCTTGCAGGCGTTGCTGGAATTTCTTCAACAGACCTTCCGCGATAATCAGGTACGCCTGCTGGGCGAGGTGGTGAAATCAGATATAAAGACGACATGAAGCAAAAGAATCCGACATCTCACAGTTTTTACTCACAGCGATTGCGACTGCATTACCTGGACTGGGGCAACGTTGCCGCACCGAACATGTTACTGGTGCATGGTGTGCAGGATCATTGCCACACCTGGGACTGGTATGCGCGCGCCTTCTTCGATGACTATCACATCATTGCCCCGGACATGCGGGGGCACGGGGATTCCGAGTGGGCCCGTGGTTCGAGCTATCACCAGATCGATTACGTGTACGATCTCGCGCAACTCATCAAGCAAGCGCAACTGGCACCCACCGTGCTGGTCGCTCATTCGATGGGAGGCACCCTGGCGGCACTGTACGCGGGTGTTTATCCAGAAACGGTCACCGCACTTGTGATCATTGAGGGCGTAGGAATGTGGCCAGGGAGATTCTCAGGCGCCCCTGCCCATGAGCGTGTCCGCCAGTGGATCGATAACAACCGCCACCTGGCGGGACGACAGCCGCGCCGCTACCCGGCTCTGGAAGAGGCGTATGAGAGGATGCACCGCGCAAATGCCCACCTGACCCAAGCGCAAGCGCGGCACCTGACGATTCACGGCAGCCATCAGAACGAAGACGGTAGCTACAGTTGGAAATATGACAATTATACGCACGCGTATGCAGCGTATGGTATTCCGGAAGAGGAAGTTGTCGCTTTGTGGGAACGCATCACCTGCCCGGTTCTCATCATCAACGCGAGTGAAGGTTTCCCCCATCGTATTGGCCAAAATGGCACTGTGCGGCACTTCGCCAACGTTCGGCTCGTGGATATCCCCGGGGCCGGACATTGGGCCCATCACGATCAGCTTGACGAGGTGGTCAGGCTTTCGCGTGAGTTACTGTCAGACTTGACGACTCGATAAAAGCGCTCGCGCCGCGCAGGCGGTTGCGCGGAAATCTATCTCGGGGCAGACTTAGAACCGGCTCAACGGAGAAAAGCTTCCGATGAATATGGAGCAGCAATGCTTGGGGCGCCTGTAAGGCTTCGCTGCGAATACCTCACCAACCCGCTTGGTATCGACGAACTTCGGCCCAGACTGTCCTGGTGGGTTAACGATAAGCGTCCGGCCGAAATCCAAACTGCCTATCGTATTCTGGCGAGCAGCGATTGCGACAAGCTGCTGGCCAATGAAGCCGATCTATGGGATAGCGGCAAGATCGACAGTGGGCAGGTCCACGGTATCGAATACGCGGGTGCGTCGCTCGGGTCGAGCAGGTCGGTGTGGTGGAAGGTGCGCACGTTCGATAGTGATGGATTGCCGAGCCCATGGAGTGAAGCGGCGCTGTTCGAAACAGGATTGATCGACGACGAAGATTGGCGTGCACGGTGGGTCGGTGCACCGCTCATGGGCAGTCGAGCGAGCGGTGCACACGTGCCCATACTGCGCCGGGCGTTCGAAGTGCAAGCGGACGTTCGTACGGCACGGTTGTATATAACCGCCCTTGGTGTCTATACCGCCGAGATCAACGGCCAGCGGGTATCGCAAGACACACTCGCCCCTGGCTGGAGCGATTACCGCCAGCGGGTCTACTACCAGACCTACGATGTAACCGGGCTGTTGCTTCCGGGTGACAATGTATTGGGTGTGATTCTTGGCGATGGTTGGTATTGCGGTGCGCTTGCCCTTGCGGACCGTGAGAATTATGGAAACCGGCCATTGCTCATCGCACAGCTCCACGTCACAACCAAATCCGGTGCTACGTTGGTCATTGGCACCGATCACCAATGGAAGTGGCAGCGTTCCTGGATCCTGCACTCGGATTTACAACAGGGTGAAAGCGTTGATGGTCGGCAATACTTACCGGGCTGGAGCACCCCGGAATTTACCGACAAAGGCTGGTATCCGGTTGTTGTTGCGGATCCGCCGCCATTACAACTGGTGGCCAGCATGAGCCCTCCGATACGGCCTGTGCGAAAACTTCAACCCCTAACAGAGCCGCTACGCCGCGTTGGGTCGTTGGGTGAGGAGCGCTTGATATACGATTTCGGGCAGAATTTACTAGGCAGAGTAAGCGTCTCGCTGTCGCTCCCGAGCGGCAGTCATATCAAGTTGCGGTATGCACAAAACATCAACGACGGGAGGGAACTCGCTCCACCATTTGATGCCGGAGTCGACAACTACACCGTGCGCGGTGATGAAAACGGAGAGTTATTTGAGCCGGAGTTCACGCTCCACGGATTTCGCTATTTGGAGATATCCGGAGAGTTCGCAAGGGACGGAATACTCGCGGTGCAAGCCATAGCGGTCGCGACGGCGCTTGCAACCACCGGTGAATTTCACTGCGATCATCCGTTGTTGAACAAACTGCAAAACAACATCACTTGGACTCAGCGCTCGAGTTTTGTCGACGTTGCGTTGGTCGGCATCGGCAGCGATGAGCGGTTTTCGCAAACTGGACCTGCCCAGACGTTCCTGCCGGCGGCTGCCTTCAACATGGATATCAGCGCGTTTGTCGCCAAATGGTTGCGCGATCTGCAAGATGCACAGCTCGAAAACGGAGGTTTTCCGCCTGCCGTTCCGGCGTTACCGCGAACTCCCATACTCGCCGGTGACGGTGGCGCAGGTTGGTCGGATGCCATTATCCATGGCGTTTGGAATCTCTATCGAATATTTGGCGATCGGCGTGCGCTGGAATTGCACTACCCGGTTGTTGTCGACTTTATTGCCGGATTGCGGGACCGTTACCCGGATCTGATTCGCCAATCCACCGACAATCCTCTCGTCCGGCCGTGCGACGATTCGGCTGAAGATCTGTTGGCGACGGCAGTTTTCTATGCAAGTGCGAAGTTGACGGCTCGTATTGCCGGGGTGCTGGGCAAGCTGAGTGACCTGGAGATCTACGATGAGCTTGCCGGCATGATTCGATCGGCTTTCCGCAAGCGCTTCGTGACCCATGACGGGCGGCTGGTGGGTGATACCCAGACGGGATACGTACTGGCTTTGTTTCATGGGCTTGTCGAGGGAAACGAGCGGAAGTTGGCGTTGGACATGCTCGTACGCAAGATCCAAGACGATGGCTATCATCAGTCTATAGATCCCGTTGTCGCCCCGTTCCTGCTGGATGTACTGACGCGCGAAGGCCGGCTGGATCTCGCTTACCAGCTCGTCTTGCAGACGAGTTCGCCAAGCTGGTTGCACCCGGTCATGGATGGCGCAACGCTCTTATCTGGTGATCGGGGCGATGAACCCAACTGCGGAATTGCGGCGGGTGCGATGACCGAGTGGTTGTACACCACTATGGCTGGTATCGATTTGCACACCGATCTAGCAGTCGACACCAACGCTTATCGCAAAGTACGGATTCATCCGCGCCCTCCTATCGGGGTTGGTTTTGCGGAAGGCCCTTCCATTTGCTCCACCGAGGCATCTTTCGATAGCGTCAACGGCCGGTTCGAGGTTCGCTGGAACATCGATACAGAATATTTCGAGCTTCAGGTGGTGATACCGTGTAACGCCAGCGCCCAAGTCATCATGCCCGATGGGGTCGAGCATGAAGTGGTCGCGGGAAGCCACCGATTCATGATGGTTTTGGGCGATGCGGGTGACGGCATCCCGGTATTGAGAGAAGTTTCAGGCGGATAGGGTTAGGCGTACTCACAGTGGACGGCATTCACGATCTCGGTGGCAAACAGGGTTTTGGTCGCGTGTTGCGCGAAGATAACGAGCCGGTGTTCCACGACCGTTGGGAAGCAAAGGTGTTTGCGCTGGTGCGTGCCACAGGGTCGGCTGGTGCGCTCATGAACACCGATCAGTTTCGCCACGCCATAGAGCGTATTGATCCTGTTGGCTATTTGAGTCACGGCTATTATGGGCGCTGGCTCGGGGGAGTGGAAAACCTGCTTGTCGAGGCGGGTGTGTTGAGTCAAAAGGAGATCGCCACTAGAGCACTCGAGCTTGGCGCCGACCCAACCTGGCCAGTGGCAGCACGACCGGTTGCACAACCCGATGTGGTTGGCTACGAGAGCGAAGCGTCCGACTCGATCCGTCCGCTTGATACGAAACCCGTCTTTCGGGTCGGTGATTTGGTGCAGGCTCGCGGGGTAAGCACGACTGGACACACTCGCTTACCCGCATACATCCGAGGCCGCAAAGGTTCGATCACGGCCTGGCACAATGGCTGGGTATTGCCAGACAGCAATGCCCACGGTCGGGGAGAGAACCCGGAACATCTGTATACGGTGGCGTTTACAGGTTTGGAGCTGTGGGGAGAAGACTCGGAGCCAGGGCTTGTGGTGCATATCGATCTCTTCGAGAGTTACCTCATACAAAACTTAAGCAAGTCGTGAAAAGATGGAGGACGAGGTGAGCGAACACGAAAATCATCCGGCTTCGCAACAGTCAATCCGTGCGGAGGCTATCGAATCTCTGTTGATCGAAAAGGGGTTGCTGAGTGAAGACGCGGTGGACGAAGTCATCGTTCAGTACAATGAGCGGGTCGGCCCCATGAACGGTGCGAAAGTCGTTGCCCGGGCCTGGAAGGATCCTGCTTTCAAGTTACGGCTGCTTGCCGACGGAACGCGTGCCGTGGAAGAATTCGAGTTTACCGGCGGCCAGGTTGAAAAGTTGGTGGTGGTCGAAAACACGCCAGCCGTGCACAACGTTGTCGTCTGCACGTTGTGCTCGTGTTACCCCTGGGCCGTGCTGGGGTTGCCGCCAAAGTGGTACAAAGATCCCGCGTACCGCTCCCGCATAGTGCGGGAACCGCGTCGTGTGCTGGCAGAGTTCGGCGTGCAAATTTCTTCCTCCAAAGAACTGCGCGTATGGGATTCGAGCGCCGAGATCCGTTACATGGTGCTGCCTGAGATGCCTTCGGACAGCGAGAGCACAAGTGAAGAGGAATTGGCGGCGCGGGTTACCCGGGATGCCATGATTGGGGTTGCGCTGTTGTGAGCACCGAACTCAGCGGCATTACTCAGCCGCCGATGGCCAACGGTGAACTCATTTTCGAAGCGCCGTGGCAGGGCAGGGTGTTTGGCATGGCACGGGCACTCTCGGAGGCGGGACTATTCAGCTGGAATGAGTTCCGTGAGTACCTGATCAAAGCTATCGCCGCAAGGGATCGTGAGGCCGAAGGCGACTATGCCTACTACGATCACTTCCTGGCAGCTCTGGAAACGTTACTGGCCGATAGGGGACTTGTGGCGCCAGAGCCGCTGGAGACTCGATGTGCAGAATTTCGCGCAAGACCTCATGGCCACGATCACGGCAGCGAATAATTCCCTGAATTAACGCATTACCAACAAAATAACTAAGGCTTGCACCCAGAACTGCTCCGAAGCCAACTAGCAAGCTACAACCCGCATCAGATTACCGGAAAAACCTTCGCGGACTGATCGAACGCATATAGATCAATCGACGATTTCCAGGGTCACGCGATTGAAACTTTTCTCCAGGTGCGGTGTACAGGCTATTTATGGATACTGCGAAATGGGTTCGAACGAGAGTTCCAATGAACCGCGACCGTAAAGGGCACGGACTGCGGGTGGTGAATCTGGAGGAACTCCAATGGCTACCGCGCCACGCGCGGGGTGACAGCGACGCATTTCCAGCGCTGATGAATGCCTACCGGGCACCGGTCTGGAACTACCTGGCGCGTTGCGGCGTTAATCTGCAGTTGCGCGAAGACCTGTTCCAGGACATCTTTTTGAAGATCCACCAGTCGGCACCCAGCTACCGGGCCGCCTGGCCGTTACGTCCCTGGATATTCACCATTGCCGCCAATACCTTGCGCAATCACGTGCGGGATCGGCAGCGCCACCGGCAGGTCTTTGCGCCGGACGAACTGCCTGATCCACCGGACCCCAGACCCCGGGTAGACGAAAGTGCGGTGATTGTCGAAACCAAAGCCTGGCTGGACAAAGCGATCATGCTGTTACCGTTTTCCCAGCGCGAAGTGCTGGTGCTTGTGACGCTCGAAAGCCTGCCGCTCAAGGAGGTGGCCGCCATCCTCAAGGTCTCCCAGAACACGGTAAAGACACGCCTGCGCCGTGCCCGCTTGAAACTCGCCGATATGCTCACAGCGCGCGAAACAACAGGACGCAGCGACGGAGGCACCGATGACTGAACACAGAGAAAACCTGGAACGCATTGACAAGGCGTTGGAAGATCTTGGACGTAGCGATGCACCGGAACGCCTGGTGCAGGAAACGCTTAAAAACGTCCGCGACATACAAATCACCGAGCACGTGCCGAATCGTTATCGCGACCAACGCTGGGCCGGCGGAATAGCGGCAGCGGTGGTGGCTGTCTCCGCCCTGGGGATCGTCTTCCAAGAGTTCGGTTCCTACCAGAACATCATGTCGTTGCGGTTGGCTGAAAACGCTGAGGTTTCCCAATCCGGCAGAATTCAGGGCACCGCTGGTGAAGGCCTGTCGGAGGCAGACAAAGAGCGGCGCCTGCGCGGGGCTCGTTCCTCTGAAAGAGGCGCTGGCACAGGCTTTGGCGGCACTTTGGACCCTAAACTCGTCAACGATGAGCAGTTCGGTGACGAGAGTGATTTGCTGATGAGGGGTCAGGCAGATGATTTCGAAGCAGAGGAAGAGCGGGAGCTGAAGCGGTTTGGCAACGCCGTCGTCGTGGGTGGGCGGCTGAAAACAGCACAGGCAGCGGAGCCCCCGCTCGTTTGGGATTATCGCCGTTACCCAAGCAAACAAGAAATCGCCAAGCTGAATGACGGCGACCGCATGCGCAAACAACGGCCGCAATCAGCGGCGGAACCGAACGCCCCAGACGTATCTGATCGAAAGGCTGGGTTGGCGACTTCGGCCCTCAGCACGCCCACGTCAGCAATCATCGCCGCAAAATCCAAAAGCCGCGACGGGAACGAGATTGTCGACAATTTCAAGAAGGCAGAGCAAAGACAGTCGGCGGCAAAAGCCATTATCAAAGATGGTATTCCCGCTCCGACGACTCCCGCCATCCGCGCTACGGTGGAGGATTTGTTGTTCAACTTTGAGAGCGGACCGG
>SMUY01077460.1_pt1 | contig 17274 bp, 17 predicted proteins | sample 2456441 | NCBI WGS metagenome assembly SMUY01 (sample SAMN11095931, study PRJNA526329) | marine sediment metagenome | biome: Marine sediment; feature: Surficial sediment; material: Deep marine sediment; isolation source: Hadal surficial sediment | place: Pacific Ocean | collected 2014-11 | depth...
CAAGAATTGTGTGAACTTGGCCAAACCGTTTACCGCCGCCCCATCGATCACACCGTCGTCCACGATGCGCCACAACACCCGCTGCGATAGCCACGCGGTCGGGCGCACGATGTACGTGTCGTACAGCTCGTCCACGTAATATTTTCGTAGGAGAATTTTCTGGATTCCCGTCTCCTGCGGCGCCTCGCTCGCCGGTACCAGCGAATCCGAGTCGAGCAGGCGCCACGCGCCAAAGACGCCGGCCGCCGCAATCACGGTAGCGAGCCCCATGAGCCCCCATTCCAGGCCGGCCGACAGGTGCACCTCGGCCAGATACGGCGCGGACGCCTCAGTCGCGGGCTCGAGCCAGTGCTCCAGCCCCCCCGCTCCGGGAAGCACGTGCGGCAGATTGATCAGCCCCCCGAACACCGCGCCAACCGCGAGTACCACCAACGGTGCGGTCATGATCCACGGTGCCTCGCGGAGATGCTGTAACTCTTCCGCGCCCGTCCTGTTCAATCCGTGGAAGGTGTAGAGCATCAACCGGGTCATGTAGAACGCGGTGAGCAGTGCGGCCACGGCACCCAGCGCCCAGATAACGTAGAACACCGTGGCGTCCTGACCCCGGGCAAATGCTACCGCGAGGATCTGATCCTTGGAGAAAAACCCCGATAGGAATGGAGCGCCGGCGATCGCGGCCGTGGCGATCCACATGACGCCCGTGGTCCAAGGCATCATCCGGCTCAGGCCGCCCATGTTCCGCATGTCCTGGGCGTCATCCTGGTTGTGCGTTTGGTGGTAGGCGTGGTGCAACCCGTAGATCACACTGCCAGACCCGAGAAACAACAGCGCCTTAAAAAATGCGTGCGTCACGAGATGGAACACGCCCGCTGCGTACGCGCCCATACCGACAGCCATAAACATGTAACCCAACTGCGATATGGTCGAGTACGCCAATACCTTCTTGATGTCCCACTGTTTGAGCGCGATCGTCGCCGCGAACAACGCGGTGGCCGCACCTGTGAGAGCCACGACAGCGCCGGAGAACGGCGCCATGGCGTACAGCACATTGGTTCGCGCAATTAAGTACACGCCCGCCGTGACCATCGTGGCTGCGTGGATCAGCGCCGAGACGGGGGTAGGACCGGCCATGGCGTCCGGCAGCCAGGTGTACAGCGGGATTTGCGCCGACTTGCCCACACACCCTAAAAATAAAAACAGAGTGATCAGGGTGATGGTCGGACCGTTTATGACGAACGCGGACGGAGCGGATGCGAATACCTCGACGAAATTCAGCGACCCGGTCGATCGATAGATCATGAACATCGCAATCAGCAACCCGAAGTCACCGATGCGATTCATGATGAACGCTTTCTTCCCCGCGCTGGCGTTCGCCTCTTCGCTGTACCAATACCCGATCAGCAGGTAGCTGCAAAGGCCTACACCTTCCCACCCGATAAACAGCACTGGAAAGTTCGCTCCCAGCACCAGGAGCAGCATGAAAAACACGAAGAGATTGAGAAAGGCGAAGTAGCGGGGGTACGAGTCGTCATCCCGCATGTAGCCGATGCTGAAGACGTGGATCAACGCACCCACACCCGTAACGACCAGCAGCATCACGGCCGAGAGCTGATCCACTTGGAGCGACAGTCCGATTTGCAGTTCGCCCGAGGGCATCCAAGACCACAGCGTCTGGATGTACGGTGCGCCCTCGGCCGCGCCGGCCAATCCGCTCACGACTATCAACGTCACAAGGAACGACGCGACGAGCACCCCCACCCCGATTCCGCTCACGAGGCGTTTCGCGTCGGGCCGGAAGAAGCTCAACCACCCGTTGGCCAGGAACCCAAGGAACGGGAGGAGCACGACGAGCCAAATGAGCGACACGGTGCTCGGCATCATCCTCGCAGCAGGTTGAGGTCTTGCATGTCGAGCGTCTCTTTGTGCCGGTAGATCGCGATAATGATCGCAAACCCGACGGCGGCCTCCGCGGCGGCGACGGTCATGACGAAGAAGACGAATACCTGGCCGTCGGGTCCCAGCTGCTGCGCCAATGCTACGAACGTGAGGTTGACTGCGTTGAACATCAATTCGACGCACATGAAGATGATGATCGCGCTCCTCCGGATCAGCACGCCCAGCACGCCGATGGAGAAGAGTATGGCGGATACGCCGAGTGCCGGGCCGAGAAGCATCAGACCTTCCTCTTGGCCAGGACGACTGATCCCACGATGGCCGCGACCAACAAGACGGCCGTGAGCTCGAACGGTATCAAGTAGTCTGTGTACAAAGGTTCCGCGACGACTCGGACGGCGCCCTGGTCGGCGGTCATCCTATCCAGCTCGCCTGCGGGGAGCCGTATTTGGTCCACGGGGAGCGCGCGTGTCACGACCCATACTTCGATACCTACGAACACGGCCAGCGCCAACCCGACGCCTCGTCCGAACCAGCCTTTCATGTCCGTGGCAACTTCATCGCCGAGGTTGAGCAGCATTATTACAAAGAGGAAGAGCACCATGATGGCGCCGGAGTAAACCAACACCTGGATAGCAGCAATGAAGTGCGCGTCCAGCAGCACATACATGACCGCGGTCGCGAACAGCGTCACGACGAGCCACAAAGCGCTCGCCACCGGACTACGTCGCGTTATGCACAGAACCGCCGCCGCTATGGCAACGCCGGCGTGGAACCAGAAGACGATTTGGAGCATTCCCTAAACTATTGTCCTTTGGGATCAGCAGGGTCCCAAAGCGTCGACACCGCGTGAGTCTGTGCGCACAAGCGTTCCAAGTCGTACACAAACCTGTCTCGCGAATACTCGGCGTTCTCGTAATGCACACCCACGTGTATCGCCTCTTCCGGGCACACCTCCTGGCAATACCCACAGAACACACAGCGAAACTCGTCGATCTCGTAGATCAGCGGATACCGATTCCCTTCCTCGTCCTCTCCCGGCACGAGTTTGATGCAATTGGCCGGGCAAACCTGCGGGCACAGTCCGCACGCCACACACTTAGACCTTCCCTGCTCGTCCGTCAGCATCCGGTGGGTTCCCCGCCAGCGCGGCGATATCTCCCACGTATCGGTCGATTTCTGTTCCGGATACTGCATCGTCACCGACGGACGCATCAGGTGGCTGAAGGTCAACGCCATTCCTTTCAACGCCGCGCGAAGGTAGCTGACCTCGTGATCCGGGCGTTTCATTGTTTTGACGGTAATCGCCATTAGGCTCTCATCTCCCTACCTGTGCGCCCCAGCATCAGCCGGTCGCGGTCGAGAAGGAAAAACACGACATAGCCCATCACCGCATTCGCCGCGAACAGCACCAACCCGTATCCCAGTCCCGTCGACCATCCTATCCGATCGAGCACCAACACGGTTGCACCCAGGAGCAGGATGTACACGAGCAAAACCGGTAGCATGAACTTCCACCCGAGCTGCATGACTTGATCGAAGCGAAACCGCGGCAACGACCAACGCACCCAAATGAAGACATAGATGAAGAAGAGCGTCTTCAGTGAAAACGCGCCGAACGTGAGCACCGACTTCACCACCGATGGCTCACCCGAATCCCATGCGGTGAACGGGATGTCCCACCCCCCGAAGAACAGCGTAGCGATAAGCGCCGAGCCGGTGATGATGTGCGCGTACTCAGCGATGAAGAACATCGAAAACTTCAGCGAGCTGTACTCGGCATGAAATCCCGCGACCAGCTCCGATTCCGTCTCCGGCATGTCAAATGGCAGTCGATTCGCCTCAGCCAAAGTGCTGACGAAGAAAAATACGAAACTCACCAGGAGCGCGAACACGAACCAGACAGATTCTTGTTGGTGCGCTACGATCTCTGGCAGCGTGACGTTGCCGGCGAGCAGCAGGACGCCCACAAAGCTGAATCCCAAGGCGACTTCGTAGCTGATCATCTGCGCCGTCGCCCGCAATCCACCCAATAGCGAGTACTTGCTGTTGGAGGCCCAGCCCGCCAACACGATGCCATACACACCCAGACTCGTCATTGCGACGATGAACAGCATGCCGATCGGGAGATCCGCAATCATCATCGGCATCGGCCCGGAGTGCACGAACTGGCCGAGCAATGGCAGGCTGAAATTGAAATGCACGGGAAGCGGCGCGGCAAACGGAATCACGGCGATCGTGAGCATGGCGGGAATAAACGATAACGCCGGCGCCAACAGGAACAGGGTCTTGTTCGCTTCCGCCGGCCAGGTCTCTTCCTTCATGAAATTCTTGATCCCGTCCGCGACCGACTGCAGCAGCCCCTGCGGACCGACGCGATTCGGTCCCACCCGATCCTGTTTCCACGCGCTGATGCGTCGCTCCGCCCAAATCACCATTATTACACCGAGGTTCATCACGGCGAAGACCACCAGGATCTTTACGATCCCGAGGAAGATGAAGCCTTTCAGCTCGGGCGTCATACCGACATGCCCGCCGCGGCCATCGCACGACCCGCGAACCCCAGATTGTCGTACGACATGCCATGGAACGGTTCCTCGGCGTCGGCGAGCGCCGCGAACACCTCGGCCGCACTGGCACAGACCTCGCCGCGACCTAGCTCTCGCACCAACTCACTCAGCACCCACCAGGCCGGACGGGCCATTCCCGGGGCGGCTTTGGCTTGCAGGTACCGCTGCACGCGCCGGTCCCGGTTGGTGAGGGTGCCGTCTTCTTCCACGACGTTGGCGATCGGCAGCACGACACTCGCCCGCCTCGCGACGTCCGGCAGCAACGTTCCCAGATAGATCAGGTTGGCGGCCCCGCTGAGTTGCTCCTCGCTGACACCGTTCAAATCGTCGTCAACGACGACAACTAACGAAGCACCGTTGGCCGCGCGCAGCGCGCCATCGAAATCTTCCTTGTATCCCAGAGCCTCGGCCCCGGCAGCATTCGCGGCACGCTCTTCACGCAACGCAAGACCGGGCACCCCGACAAGCGGTACCTCCCCTTCCACTCGGGGCACGCGGAACGCCGCCGTGACCTCGAGATCGGCCAGCAACTGTTTGGTCAGAAACAGTGCTTCGTTCGACGCGTTGGCGGACACCAGCGCGATAGCTCGGCCGCCCGAACCGCGGACCAGTTGGGCAGCTTCGGCCAACGCGTGGTCCCAATCAGTCGCCGTCAGGTCCCCGCCCTGAGATACCAGCGGCGCCTCAATGCGATCTCCGCGATTCATCCAACGATAATGGAGGCGGCCCGTGTCACACATGAAGTATCTGTTCACTTCCAGGTTGACCCGTGGACGCAAGCGCACAACCACGTTTTCACGTGTGTCGACATTGATATTGCATCCCTGTGAGCAACCCGTGCACACGCTGGGCGTCTTGTCCAGTTCCCACACGCGCGCCTTGTGGAGAAAATCCTTGGAGATCAACGATCCGACGGGACAGAGATCTACGACGTTACCAGCCCACTCGTGCCCTAGATCCTTATCCGGGTGGATCCCGATGAAGGCGCGATCACCACGCTCGCTCACGTTGAGGACATCTTCCTGAGCGACGTCGTCCATGAACCGGACGCAACGGGTGCACAGGATACATCGGTTCGGCACGTACAACACATCGCCGCCAAAGTCCTCGACGGGACTGAAGCGCTTCGCGTAGTCCTCATAGCGGGTTCCGGACCGGCCTTCCTGGAACACGTAATCCTGAAGCTCGCATTCCCCGGCTTGATCGCAGATGGGACAGTCCAGCGGGTGGTTGATGAGCAGGAACTCGAGCACCGACCTGCGTGCTGCCAGCGCGTCGTCGTTGAACACGTTGACGATCAGTCCGTCGGCCACGTCAGTGGCGCACGCGATCGCCAGCTTGGGAGCGCCCTCCACCTCCACCAGGCACATGCGGCACACGCCCGCGATCGGCAGACCGGGATGATAACAGTAGTGCGGTATGATGATTCCCGCCTGTTTGGCAGCCTCGATGATCATCGTGCCCTTGGGAACGCTGACCTCGACTCCTTCGATCGTAAGAGTAACCAAGTCTTGCTGTGCCATCGGGCTCATCCGGCTGCCGCCATAATCGGCTCGCGCGAGCCAACGATGTAGGCTTCGAATTCATCGCGGAATTTCTTGATTCCGCTCTCGACTGGAGCTGCGCACGAGTCGCTCAACACACATATGGTCGTGCCGGTCATTTGGTGACTGAGGTCGAGCAGCAAATCGAGGTCCTTCATTTCGCCCTGCCCGGCGAGGATCCGCTCCATGATGCGTACGGTCCAGGCGGTTCCCTCGCGGCACTGCGTGCATTGACCGCAGGATTCGTGCGCGTAAAACCGTGCCAGTCGCATGACCTGGTACACCATGTCGGCTGAATCATCGAATACGATGACGCCACCGGAACCCAACATCGTTCCCTTCTCCACACAACCCTCATAATCGAGTATGCAACTCTCGGTCTCTTCCTTGTTGAGGATCGGAACGGAGGAACCACCCGGAATGCACGCCTTGAGCGTGCGGCCCGAGGGCACACCCCCGCACATGTCGTCGATCAACTCGCCCAGCGGGAAACCCATCGTCACCTCGTAGTTTCCCGGTCTCTGCACGTGTCCGCACACGCTGAACAACTTGGTGCCGACGCTTCTTTCGTTCCCGAGACACAAGCTTTTGTACCACTCGGGTCCCCGGTTGATGATGTGCGGCACGGCTGCCAGCGTCTCGACGTTGTTGATCGTCGTCGGCATACCGAATACACCTGCCGCCGCGGGAAACGGCGGCTTGATCCGTGGATTGCCGCGCCGTCCCTCGATGGAATTCATCATAGCCGTTTCTTCGCCGCAGATGTACGCCCCCGCCGCGCGGTGGATGTACATGTCCAACCGCTTCCCGCTACCCATCGCATCCGGCCCCAGCGCGCCGCGCTCGTAGGCCTCGTCCAACGCCGATTGCATCACCCGGAGCGGTCCGGTGAACTCACCGCGGATGTAGATGTACGTGATCTCGGCTTGAATCGCGTATTGGGCTATGGCGCATCCCTCGATCAATGCGTGGGGGGTCCACCGCATGATCTCGCGATCCTTGAACGTGCCGGGCTCCGATTCGTCGGCGTTGCAGCAGAGATAGTGCGGCTTTGATTTCTCCTTCGGCATGAACGACCACTTCAGGCCCGTCGGGAATCCGGCCCCGCCACGCCCACGCAGTCCCGACGCCTTCACGATCTCGATCACATCGGACGGCCCCATCTCGAGAACGGTCTTGAGGGCCTTATATCCGCCGCGCTTTGTCCACCCGTCGTAGCTGCGTGCCTCGGCGTCGCCGAAGTACTCGCTCAGCACTACCGTCTCTTTTTCGTGTGGCTTGTGTGGATAACCCATGGTCAGGAATACTTTTTCACGAGGTCGGGAACCTTGTCGGGCGTCACGTCCTCAATAAAGTCCTCGTTCATCATCACGGGCGTGGCGAACCCGCACGCACCCAAACACTCCACTTCGATCACGGTGAACTTCCCGTCCGGCGACGTTGCCCCCAATTCGCCACATCCCGTGTGCTCCAGCAAGGCTTGCACCACACCCTCAGCGCCACACAAGTCGCACGGCGTCGTCGTGCAAACTTGAACGAACGTCTCCCCCACGGGATGCTGGTGGTACATGGTGTAGAATGTCACGACGCCCTTCACGTACGAGGGCGTCAGATCCAACACCGCCGCCGTCTCTGCCATGGCGGCGTCCGAAATCCAGCCGTGCGCTTCCTGCACCATCCAGAGCGCCGCCAATAACGCGGCACGTTTGGTCGGATAGCGCGTGAAGATCTCGTCCAGACGCTTCCGGGTCGTTCCGGTGAATACCGCAGTGTATTCAGTCGTTTGAGTCATGTTCCCTTTCCGCTCATCCCGTCCTGCGGGCCCGCACCACACCACCACCACCCCCGACGGGCCCCCGCCGCCCCGCTCCTCAACCCAACGGGCCCCTACCACCGCCGCTACCCAACCCGGCGGGCCCACCCCACTCCGCACCCCACCCGACGGTCAGACGGTATTTTTCTACCTACCGTCCTACCGCCCGCCTGCCCATCTGCCCATCTGCCCGCCCACCTACCTACCGATCGACTTCTCCCATCACGATATCAATGCTGGCATTGATGGCGATCAGATCGGAGAGCAAGTGTCCCTCCGCCATCTTGGCCAACGAGGCCAGGTTGATGAACGCCGGCGGGCGCACCCGGAATCGCACGGGTTTCGCGGTGCCGTCCGATACGAAGTAGTATCCCAACTCGCCTTTCGGACCTTCAATGGGCAAGTACGCCTCTCCCACCGGCGCCTCGATGCCCTCCATCACCTGTTTGAAGTGGAAGATCATCGCCTCCATATCGCTCATCGCCGCGGTCTTGGGAGGCAACGAAACGCGCGGGTCCGAGACGTTGATGGGCCCGTCCGGCAACCGGTCGAGCGCCTGCTCCAGAATCCGCACCGACTGCCGCATCTCTTCGAACCGGCAGAGGAACCGGTCGTACGCGTCTCCGTGCTCGCCAACCGGAATCTCGAAATCGTAGGATTCGTAGTCGAGATACGGCCGGTCCTTACGCACATCGTACGGCACGCCGCTCGCCCGCAGCATCGGTCCTGACAGCGAATAATTGATCGCCTCCTCCGCGCTCATAACCCCGATTCCCTGCAACCGGGCGCACCAGATGGCATTGCGGGTGAGCATCACATCTACTTCGTCCAACGTGTTGGGAAACGTCTTACAAAATTCCCGCAAGCCGGACTCGAAGCCATCCGGGATATCCGCCATCAGCCCACCGACCCGCGTCAGACTGGTCGTGAGACGCGCTCCGGTCCACATCTCTTGAAGGTCGTAGACACGCTCACGCTCCTGAAAACACCACAGAAATGGCGTGAACGCGCCGAGGTCGATCGCCGTGGTACCCATCCACACCAGGTGAGAGATGATGCGGCTCAATTCGCACGCAATGACTCGCAACACTTTGCAGCGCTCGGTGATGTCGAGCCCCATCAGTTTCTCGACCGCCAATGCCAGACACACGTTGTTGGACATCGGCGCCAGGTAATCCATCCGGTCGGTCAGCGTCACGATCTGGTTGTACTGCCGATATTCGCCGAGCTTTTCGAATCCCGTGTGGAGATAACCGATGTGCGGAATGACCCGTACCACCACCTCACCGTCCAATTCCACGACGAGACGCAGCACGCCGTGCGTGGCCGGATGCTGCGGCCCGATGTTCACCAGCATGTGGTCGCCGCCCAACTGCGGCTCATCCTCGCCCGTGAGAATCCCTACACCTCCGCGGTCGGCAACACCTAACGGCAAGCGAGCCGCCCGTCCCTGTGGATCGAGGCCCGTTGTGGCCAGGTTGAACTCGATGCGTCTGGTGGCCATGGGTTAGGAACTCTCCGGATCCGGGACCTTACCCGCTCGTCGCGTGCGAGTCGGTCGCGCATATCGGCCGGCAACTCATGGTACGCCTGGGCGATCGAAAGCTCCTCCATCGAATAGTGTGCTTCCGGGTTCATATTGAGCGCGCGTCGCACTTGTTCCGACCGAGAGAACCGTCCGCGCAAGGGAAAGTCCTTTCTGAGAGGGTGACCCTCGGAATAAGTCTCCCACATCAGGATGCGGCGCAGATCCGGATGACCCTCGAACCGCACGCCGAACATGTCGTATACCTCGCGCTCCAACCAGTTGGCGGCGTTCCAGAGCGGTACGATCGAGTCGATCACCAGGTCTTCACTCTTGTCCAACTCGACCTTGACCCGAAGCTGGGCTCTCCGCCGCAGTGAGAACAACTCGTAGACGAGCTCCAGGGGCCGCTCGGCATCCCGATACTCGACAGCGGTCACGTCAACCAGGTAGTCGTAATCCTGCTCGGGTGTGACTTTGAGAAACTCCAACGCGCGGGGAAGCACGCTCGCCTGGACGTAGACGATGGTGTCACCGCAGGATTCGAGCGCGCGACCAATCGCACCGCCCTCCTCGAAATGGTGCCGGAGGGCCTGTACAGAGGGATTCACCGCGTTACCCTGAGCGGGTTTGATGAATGGAGTTGCCGAACGGCTCGGAGATTTCGTCCAACAGCCGTGGTGACATCCGCAAGCCACGCTCATCGAGCGGGTGCTCCTCCCGCAACGTGCGATCGGCCAGCGTCTCACCTCGTATTTTTTTCTGCAGCATCAGTATGCCGTACAGCAGCCCCTCGGGCCGTGGCGGACACCCCGGGACGTACACGTCGACCGGCACCACCGTATCGATGCCCTGCACCATGGCGTACGTATCGAAAATGCCCCCGGTCGAGGCACACGCGCCCATCGAAATCACCCACTTGGGCTGGGGCATCTGGTCGTAGATGCGGCGGATCACGGGTGCCAACTTGAAAGGAAGCCGCCCGGCGCAGATGAGAACGTCGGCCTGCCGGGGTGAAAAGCTCATGCGTTCCATGCCAAAGCGTGCCATATCGAAGCGACTGGCCGCCGTGGCCATGAACTCGATGGCGCAACATGCCGTCCCGAACGGCATGGGCCACAAGCTGTTCGACCGCGCCCAATTGACGATGAAATCCAGCTTCGTCGTCACCCAATTGGGTGAGACCGGCGACACCACGGTCGTATCCGGGGAAGCGTCCGTCGGCTGCGTTACGTCTAATCCCACTCTAGCGCCCCTCTCTTCCAGGCGTAGGCGTGCCCCACCTCGAGAATGACGATGAAGATAGTCATGGCCACCAGGCCGTTCAGGCCGAGTTGCCTGAATGCCACTGCCCACGGAATCAAGAACACGACCTCGATGTCGAAAACGATGAACAACATCGCAATGAGGTAGAACTTGACGCTGAACCGCTGCCGGGCGCCACCCAGGGGCGGCATACCCGACTCGTATGGGGAGGCCTTGAGTTTGGTCGGACTGCGCGGCGAGATGAGATGCGACACGGCCAGCATGCCCACCGCATTGACTATGACGAACCCAATCAGGAGCAGCAGCGGGATATATTCCTGAATCATCGCCCCTAGACGCTCGTGAAGTTTTTCGTGTACTTATTGAGAAACCGGAAACTAGCTAAGGGCCCAACAGGGGTCAAGCACACCCGAAGTGGCGTAACCGTCTGCGTGACGTATCTTTACGTGCCTGCCCGAAACAGCCGGGCGCGTCCATGATAAGCTGCATTTGGATTCTCGCGTGAGGAATCGGGCTCACAGCAAAACCGTCGAAAGAAGAGCAATTTCTGCGAATGTCGATCAAATCTGACCGCTGGATTCGGACCCAAGTGCGGGAACATCGCATGATCGAGCCGTTCGAGTCCTCGCAAGTGCGATCGGGCGTGATCAGCTATGGGGTGTCGTCCTACGGGTACGACATGCGCGTGGCGCACGAGTTTCGAATCTTCACAAACGTGTACTCGCCGGTCGTCGATCCGAAAGCATTTGACGAAAAGTCGTTCGTCGAGTTTGAGGGCGACGTCTGCATCGTCCCACCCAACTCGTTCGCCCTCGCTCGGTCGGTCGAATACTTCCGGATTCCCCGCAACGTGCTCACCATCTGCGTCGGCAAGAGTACTTACGCCCGATGCGGGATCCTCACCAACGTGACGCCGTTTGAACCGGAGTGGGAAGGATACGTGACGCTGGAAATCTCCAACACGACCCCCCTTCCCGCCAAGATCTACGCGAATGAGGGCATCGCTCAGGTGCTATTCTTCGAGGCCGACGACGACGATCAATGTGAGATCTCCTACGCCGACAAGGGTGGTAAGTACCAGGCACAACGCGGCGTGACGTTGCCAAAACCGTAGGGATTTACATGGCTCTGGTTCGTTGCGAAAAGCACAACATTCCCTACAACGACTCGAATCCGCGGGGGTGCCCGGCCTGCGCCCGGGAGGAGGGGGGCGACAATCAGGCCACGATCATGGCCGAACTCGCGCGGGCCAGTCGCCGTGTCGACGCAATCTCCGAGCCCCTACCACCCCTAGAAACGGTGGCAGCGCCACCGACCCCGGTGGAAACCGCTGTTCGCAGTATCAAGCGGCCTGTCCTGCTCTTCGGCATCCCGGCCGTGCTCCTGCTCATGGTCCTTCTGATGCGGCTGACAGGCCCCCGTTTTGTGGAGCAGCCGAGTCCCGTGGCCGAGGCCAGCGAGATCCGTCCTCTGACGCTCGTTCCCGGACAGCCGATTGCCGTGTTGTTCGCGCAACTCGGCGCCCAACAACCCCAGGTACACCCCTCCGTGCGCCGGATTCAGCGCTATTACTACGGAGCCGATCTGATCTTCGATACGGTCAACGACGTGTTGTATTCGTTCGAGATTCAAGTGCCCAATCGCATCTGGCGGGGACTTCGTGTCGGATTGTCCCAACAGGAGGCGCAGGGCGCCATGGCGCTGCTGGGTACCGCCACCACAACCGGGCCGCAAACCATCACCCCGAATGAAATCGGCGACTACTTGGTTTTTCCGTCGCTCGAGCAACGGCCACGACGCACGATCACAACGGAAGTACGCCCACCCAACGGATGCTACGATGTGACAGTGGATGTGCAACCTCGTTCCATCGGCAACGTCTTCGATGATGGACAGAGCTACACGGCCATCGGCCGACGTGGCGATACCCCCAGCTGGACAGTGACCCGAATCCAGGTGGCCAGTCGCTCGATGGCGGGCCCGCTCTCGGGTCCGCCCGAATGCTGAGTGTTGTGCAGGATACGACACGGGAAAGTCGAACAGCTCGCTTCAGGGTCGCGGCGTTCGCTTGCCGACGCCTTTGGCAGATGTATCTTACGGCTATTCGGCAATAGCGGTCGGTTGAGCCGGGTAGTGCGTGGACCCGCTTCGTCCCCTCCAGCGAGACCTTGTCTCTGACAGGGTGCCAACCGACCGCTAGGGCCGGTTTTTTTGTACCCGATCCACCTTCGGCGATCCCACCACCACACCCAGATCCCAAGCGGCTGGACCGCCTCGAGCTCTGACCTACTACGGGTGTTTTAGTAGACGACACGAGCCCTGGGCGGCGCTGTCCGAAGAATCGTAGGCGGCTCAGCGGCTCCGGCTCCCTGGTGCGCACACACAGCTGCCCGCCATCGCTGGGGCCGGCCTCGACAGACAGGAGCTGGTTGCCGGACCCCCGCCGCATATGTTTGGGCCGGCATGACACACACCGAAGCCACAATCCGTTCCCTGACTTCCCAAGCAGACTACCTGGCATGCGTCGACTTGCAGTACGAGACCTGGGGCAAGGACTTCGCGGACTGCGTCCCGCCCGCTGTGCTCCAGATATCGTCCAAAGTAGGCGGCGTCACAGCGGGAGCGTTCGACGCGTCCGGCAAGATGCTCGGCTTCGTCTTCGGGCTGACGGGATGGAAGGACGGCCAACGGTGCCACTGGTCTCACATGCTCGCGGTGCGCCAGGAAGCCCGGGATCGGGGGATTGGGAGGGCGCTGAAGGCCTTCCAGCGACAGGAGCTACTCGATCGAGATATCGGTGCGATGTATTGGACCTACGATCCCCTCGTGGCACGGAACGCCCATCTCAATCTCCAGAAGCTCGGTGCCCAGGTCGTGGAGTATGTACGCGACATGTACGGCGGAGATGAAGCCAGCATAACGGACAGCATAATCGGTAGCGATCGATTCGTGGTCCGTTGGGATTTGAATACAGGCGCCGGCGGAGGGTCGGCGTCGCCGAAGACCACGACGGAAGCAACCGCGGACGCCCCACTCGTCCTGGCGCAGGATGAGGCCGCAGGCAGCCAACCCGCGACGATCGACTGGCCAGGAGACCACCCCGTCGTGAGGGTCGAGATCCCCACCGATATTCAGGCGCTCAAGCTCGTGTTGCCGGATGTGGCGCGCCGTTGGCGCGTTACCACCCGGCGGGTTTTTCGATCGTACCTCGCCTTAGGATACCGAGTGGCCGGGTTTCATACCGACGCTGAGTCGCAACGCTGTTTCTATTACTTGGTATCTCACCCCAAAGACAGAGACGGTTAGACATTGGAACGCGTGGCCGAAGGGATCAGCTTGATCGATCTGCAGCACGCGGGCCGGCGCAACGTGATAGCCGCGGCGGTGCTCGAGTTGGACAGCGGGGTAGCGATCGTCGATCCCGGGCCCGCGTCCACCATGCCCGTACTGCGAAGCGGGCTCCGGGAAGCGGGAATCGATCTGAACGACGTCCGGGCCCTGCTGGCCACGCACGTCCACCTCGACCACGCCGGAGCGTGCGGCTCATTAGTGTCTGAGAACTCCGCCATTCGCGTGTATGTGCACGAGCGCGGCGCTCCACATTTGGTGGATCCGTCTCGGCTGATTGCGAGCGCCGCACGGCTCTTCGGAGACCGGATGGACCGATTGTGGGGCAAGTGCCTTCCGGTCCCGAAGGCGAATTTGCACGTTGTCACCGGCAGTGAGCGGATCGATCCCGGGGGCCGAACGCTCGAAGTAGCATACACGCCAGGCCACGCATCCCACCATGTGAGTTACTACGACGGCAAATGCGGTATCGCGTTCGTGGGTGATGCGGCAGGCGGTCGAATCCGCAACGGCGAGATCGTGCTTCCCTCCACCCCGCCACCCGATGCCGATCCCGACACTATCATGGCGAGTTACCAAGCGATTCTTGCGTGGGAACCCGAGCAATTGTTCGTGACCCACTTTGGGCCGGCCAGCGGCGTTGAGGCGCACGGCGCCAAGCTCAGGGAAACGCTCACAACTTGGGCACAACGCGTCCGTAAATCTTTGGGCGAAGATGGAGATGACACCGATCGCGTCGAGCGATTCGGTGCTTGGGTTGGACGCGAGCTACGCCGCACGCTGGACGAGGAAAGTGCAATCGCCTACGAGCACGGCGCGCCGCCGGACCTCTCGTGGTATGGGCTCGCGCGCTACTGGCGAAAGAAGGGTTAGGCAGTCACTACCCTACACAGCGGGCGTTGCCGATCCCACGATAGAGGTTGGGCGTGATAACGAACTGAAGTTCGTCACCCGTTTCGACCTGCATCGCCTGCGACAAATACCTGCCACCACCCGTGAAGTCTATGAGGAACCGTAGATCGGAGGTCACCCAGCGAAACGTGAAATCGCGCGTGGTGTTGCTCGTGATCACGCCGAGACGATCGCGCTGCGTACCCCGGCAAGTGTAGACCGTAGCGTCGTAGAAATTTTCATTCTTGATGGTGACGGACACTTCGCGGTTGGGATCCGGTCCCTGCTCGCCGGTTCGTTGCACGGCGCTGCCACAAGCCGCAGCGAAAAGCGCAACCGCCACGTAGAGTTGTCGAACCGAAAGCCCTTTCACACGCCTCCCTGATTATCTGCTCGAACCGACCGGAGCAACGCTACCGGCCGCTGCTACTCACGTCCGCCTCCAAAGCCTTGGCCTCTGCGACCATACGGGCTACGTCTTCGAGAAGCTGCTTGGCGTCGTAAACAATTCCGTCCTTAATAGTATACTTCACACCCCCTCGACGTTCCACCTCGCCCGTCTCGTCGTTCAGGAAGACGGCGCCGGTACCATAGAGAACCTTTAGGTTGAGCACCGGGTTCTCCTCTACCACCACCAGATCCGCAAGCATCCCCGGCTTGAGGACGCCGAACTCGATGTTCTGGCCCTTCGGGTCGTACAGGGTTTCGGCACCGCACAGCGTGGCCGAGCGGATCACTTCAAGGGGGTGGAAGCCGGCCTCCTGCAACAGCTCCATCTCCCGGATATAGTCGAAGCCGTAGAGCTTGTAAATGAACCCGGAGTCCGAACCGGTGCACACACGTCCACCCCGGTTCTTGTACTCGTTGAGGAATGACATCCAGATGCGGAAATTGTTCTTCCACTCGATTTCGTCCCTCGTGGTCCACGCAAACCAGTAGGATCCGTGACTCGTTCGGCTCGGCGTGTAGAAGCGCTCGAGTGACGGTAGCGTGTACTTGTCGTGCCATTCGGCCTCGCGGGCACGCATGATGTCACGGCTGGCTTCGTAAATCGTCATCGTGGGATCGAGCACGAAACCGAGGTCGAGAAGCTCGTCCATCACCGCGTTCCACTTCTCGCTTCCCTGCTCCGCCGCTTGCTTCCACAGCCGGCCGGCTTGACCGAAGCGATGATACTCATCGTTGTAATTGTAGTCGAGCGGAAAGTCCTGCACGCTGCGATCGTCGAAGAGTGCTTCCGGCAGTCCGTACCAGTGTTCCATCGACCCAAGCCCCAAACGTGCAGCATCCAGCACATTCATGCGCGCGACACCGGTCTGAGCGAGGTGAGCTTGGGTGCCGAGCCCGTGCTGCTGGGCCTCATCGATCAGGGCCGCCATGATGTCTGGATCGTAGGAACCCAGCTTCAACCCGTCGATGCCGCGATCGGCGGCCCAGCGCACGTACTCTCGCGCCGTTTCCGGAGTGTTGATCGGGCCTGCATCCCAACCAGAGCCGGGTCGTACGTATACGAAGATCCGCGGCGCGACGATTTCGTTGGCAGCGCTGCGGCGACTCTCTTCGAGCGTCCAATCCACGCCGTTTCCGGAGCCTGGATCGCGGATGGTCGTGACACCATGGCCCATCCACAGCTTGTGAACGTATTCCGCCGGCGTGCCTTGGGAGACACCGCCCTGGTGCGCGTGTACGTCTACGAAACCCGGCAACACGTACATCCCATGCGCGTCGATTTCTCGTGTGGCGTCTTGCGGACGGCGATCTTCACGAATCGGCACGCCGGGAGATCCCACGCTCTGAATGGAAACGATACGATTGTTCTCGATGACGATATCCATGGGCCCCCGGGGGGGGGCTCCGGTTCCGTCAATGACCGTGGCGCCACGTATGATCAGACGCTCAAACGGGCCCTCGCCATCGCCCGGCGCTCGATCCGGCGAATGCTTGACGCCCGAAGACTGAGCCTGGACAACCTCATGTTGAATGACGAGTGTCGTTAAGGTGAAAAAGACTGTTAGTAGCCGCAATGACACGCGCATGGATATTCCTCTGTAGTGGGCCGGTTCACGTTGCCTCCCGACCATCGGTTCGTCAAGGGGGAACCGACCCTCGATTCACGCGGGCCACGCGACTACAATAGTACTGGTAGAAGCGACAACGTCCTGCCCGAGTTTACCGATACCAGGCGGCTCCGGTCACTGATTGTTGCTCTGGCGACACGCCGTGGTGTATCGGAGGCCGAGGTGGAGAAAGGGATGTTGGCAACCGTCCCGCTGGGACGGTTCGCGTCGCCAGACGAGACCGCCGCCGCCGTAGCCCTTCTCGCCGGCCCCACCGCCCGCTATATAACCGGTATCAGCCTTCCGGTGGACGGCGGAAGAACCGAGAGTTTATGACATGCAGCACATCAAACACTTCATCGACGGA
>SMUY01330133.1_pt1 | contig 17267 bp, 22 predicted proteins | sample 2456441 | NCBI WGS metagenome assembly SMUY01 (sample SAMN11095931, study PRJNA526329) | marine sediment metagenome | biome: Marine sediment; feature: Surficial sediment; material: Deep marine sediment; isolation source: Hadal surficial sediment | place: Pacific Ocean | collected 2014-11 | depth...
GCGGACGATGGCCGTTTTGAAAGTGGCAGCAGAATCTTGCTCATGCACCTTGGCGGCACACCCGCTGTGCACGCATATGCCAATCAATTCGATGCGGTGAAGTTGTCACCATTCCCGGCGTGAGCGCCACGGCCGACGTTCCGCGCTGCTGTATTTTGTTTTGCCGCTAACTACCTGCGTCAATCTCCTTTCCTTGTGCACGACCAACCCTGTAAGAGTCGACAATCCCGATAAGCCAGGAAATAATTAATGCAGCAGTAGCAAGTTGCAGCAGTTGCGTTTCGGTGCCCGTTGTTTGATTCGACACCAATTCCGTAATTGTCACGACATCTAACGGGACTTCGCCACTTTGAATTTTTTCAAACACCAGCAGCGTCTTCTCTACCGTTTTGGCGATCAAGAAATACAGCGCAACAAATGCCGTGCCAGCCAAAAGGGCGCCTTGGATATGCTTCTTTAACAGAAAATGCCCGACGCCGGGAAAAATAAAAGCCGATAGCAAGGCTGCTTTCGTGTGTTTTTTCATTGGAGTTACCAGTGATTGATAGATGCCAGTTTTATCATCCCACTGGCGTTGCAGTTGCGCCATTGATCGTCAGTGGCTGCTCATGCATTGCGACCGGTGTCACGGCGAGCAAGTCCTCACCCGAAACATTGACCACATTGCCGACGTCGCGCTGGTCGTCCGAGACCTTGTCTCCGATGGCGATATCGGGAGCGTTACACCGATAACGCATGAGGCGTCGCTTGCTGTCGCCGAGATGCTGCGTCCGTGCGACGACTTCCTGGCCGGTATAGCATCCTTTGTCAAAACTGATCGCGCCAATGCGGTCGAGGTTCAACATGTGCGGCGTATATTTCTCGGTGTTAGCGGGCGTAATCTCGGCGAATCCTGCGCGAATTTTCATGGCGGTGCGTTCTTCATCCGACAAGACCGAATCGAACTTCATCCCGGCCTTGCCGAAGGCTGCGCTGGTACCGAAGATCTCAACGAAACGATCGGCGACAGAATAATCCACCGTAATCAGCCCATGACCGGCGCAGACAGCATTGGCATCCGGCAGCAGGCCGGCCGCGTCCAGCCGCTCGAAGGCATCCGCTTCGCTGACCGCCACACCGGCCCACTTTTCATTCAATGCTTCAATGCTGACGTCGGACCGAAGTCGGTACAGGGTGAGTCTTTGCACGACGGCATCAACGAGTGAGATCGGCAACGCCAGGCCGATCGAATCCTGCAGCGCCAGCAGGCGCAGCAACGTGATCACCCGGCCTTTGGCATTGCACCAGGCTGCCGGGAGGCTGCCTGCCGTTTCTAATGCGGCGATATCCTGTGTCAGCTGACCCTGCAGGAATTCTTCGGCATCAATTCCGCGAATCTGGATTAGTCCGTACAAATCGTCATCCTGGCAACGGCGGAAGCTGTCTTTTGCCGCCTGTATATAGCCGCACACTCTGGCATACTTTGCGCATGGATGAAGATACCAGTAAATCCCCGGTTGGCAACGAACTGGATGCCGATTCCGGCGCGCAAAGTCCTGCGGATGCAGAGCAAGGCGAGATCGCTCGGGATAAGGAAATCGGGGGCAGGGGCGGGCTGGATCCTACGCGTTATGGCGATTGGGAAAAGGGCGGCCGATGCATCGACTTTTGACGTCGTAACCTGGTAACGCGTATGCATAGAATGAGCAGGCCGCTCTCGCCACACCTGTCGATTTATCGCTGGCCAATATCGATGACGCTTTCAATCCTGCACCGGATGACGGGTGTGGCCTTGTCTGTGGGTCTGATCGCGTTCGTGCTGTGGCTCGCGTCCATCGCAATCGGTGCGGGCGCCTATGAGGTGATAGCCGGCTTCATGGAAACGATCATCGGCAGGCTGCTGTTGCTCGGTTGGAGTTTTGCCTTCTTTTTTCACCTGGCCAACGGCATCCGGCACCTTTTCTGGGATGTCGGCATAGGCTTTGAAATGCGCCAGGCGAACGCATCGGCCTGGTTGGTTTTGCTCGCGACGGTGCTTATGACCGCCGTGTACTGGCTGCTGATTCAGGATTCGGGGAGCCTGGTTTGAGTTTACGTTCGCCATTGGGGCAAGTGCTGGGTTCGGGATCGGCCAAAGACGGTACCGGGCACTGGTGGGCGCAGCGCGTAACGGCGGTCGCCCTGCTTATTCTTAGCAGCTGGTTCCTTTATTCGCTCACGCGCCTCGACAGCTTTGCATATGCCGCAATGCTCGATTGGGCAGGCAGGCCGTTCAACAGTGTCATGTTGTTATTACTGAGTGTCACGCTTGCGTGGCATTCCGCACTCGGCGTGCAGGTGGTGCTTGAAGATTACGTGCACGGTGCGTTCATCAAAATGGTGTCACTGCTGCTGAATCGATTCGCGCATGTATTCCTGGCGATCGTGGCAGTCGTTGCCGTCCTGAAGATTGCCCTGGGCGGCGCCTGATGAGCGACTACGATTTTATCGATCATAGTTGCGACGTTGTCATCATCGGTGCCGGTGGCGCCGGGTTGCGCGCGACCTTTGGACTGGCTGAGGCAGGATTCACAACGGCCTGTATCACCAAGGTATTCCCGACCAGGAGCCATACCGTCGCGGCGCAGGGCGGAATCAGTGCGGCCCTTGGCAACATGGGTCAGGATGACTGGCGTTGGCACATGTACGACACCGTCAAAGGCGCGGACTGGCTGGGCGATCAGGATGCCATTGAATACATGTGCAAAGAGGCCGCGGATGCGGTCATCGAGCTGGAGCACTATGGCGTTCCGTTCTCACGCACCGAGGATGGCCGGATTTATCAACGGCCGTTCGGCGGCATGACCACGCATTTTGGCGAGGGAACAGCGCAGCGTACTTGTGCCGCGGCGGACCGGACCGGTCACGCGATGCTGCATACCCTGTATCAACAATCGCTGAAACACGATGCCGGGTTCTACATCGAATACTTCGCCATCGATTTAATCATGGAGGGAGGCGCCTGCCGCGGCGTCGTTGCCATTGATCTCGCGACCGGCAGACTGCATCGCTTTCGCTCGCACCGGGTCATCCTTGCGACAGGTGGCTACGGCCGGGCCTACTTCTCCTGCACCTCGGCACATACCTGTACCGGCGATGGTAACGCCATGGTGCTGCGTGCCGGGTTGCCGTTGCAGGACATGGAGTTCGTGCAGTTTCACCCGACGGGCATCTACGGCGCCGGGATGTTGATTACCGAGGGGTCCCGTGGCGAAGGTGGCTATCTTACGAATTCGGATGGCGAACGATTCATGGAACGGTATGCGCCGAATGCGAAAGACCTCGCGTCGCGGGACGTCGTAAGCCGCTCGATGACAATCGAAATTCGCGAAGGGCGGGGTGTCGGTGCAGACAAAGATCATATCTTCCTGCACCTGGAGCACCTTGGCCCGGAAGTGATTGGCGAGCGTCTCCCGGGTATCGCGGAATCCGCACGAATTTTCGCGGGAGTCGATGTAACCAAAGCGCCGATACCGGTCCTGCCTACGGTGCACTACAACATGGGCGGCGTACCGGCAAACGTCAACGGCCAGGTAGTGACGGTAAAAGATGGCGATGCCGAGTCGGCTGTGCCGGGGCTGATGGCGGTCGGCGAAGCAGCCTGCGTCTCGGTGCATGGTGCGAATCGTCTCGGCTCGAACTCGCTGCTGGACCTGGTCGTGTTCGGACGCTCAGCGGCTCATTTCTGCGCCGAGACCATGCAACCGGGCGCGCGTCACGCTAACCTGCCCGACGATGCCGGCCAAAACAGCGTCGCAAGAATTGATACAATAAGAAATGCCCATGGCTCACGGCCGACCTCCGAAATCCGTCTCGAGATGCAGAGGATCATGCAAAATCACGCAGCCGTTTTCCGCACCGGGGAGACGCTGGCGGAAGGTACTGCGTTACTGCGCAAGACTTATGACAGTTTTGCAGATGTTCATGTGTCCGATCGCTCGCTCATCTGGAACACAGATCTTATAGAGACAATGGAGCTCGAGAACTTGTTGCTTAACGCGATGGCCACCATCCATTCCGCGCTGAACCGGCTCGAAAGCCGCGGCGCTCACGCGCGTGAAGACTATCCGGACAGGGACGACGATAACTGGATGAAACATACGTTGTCCTGGATCGTTCAGGACGGCACCGTGTCGTTCGACTACCGTCCCGTTCATCAGAACACACTGACGGACGAGGTCGAGGCGATTCCGCCGGCGGCCCGGGTGTACTGATGGCTGATTTTCGACTCCCTCCCAATTCGCGAATCAAGAAGGGCAGGCATTTTCCGGCTGCCGAGGCTGCCGCCAATGTGCGCCGCTTCGCTGTCTATCGTTTCGATCCGGACTCCGGCGAAAATCCGCGCATGGATACCTACGATGTCGACATGGATAGCTGTGGCCCGATGGTGCTGGACGTCCTGATCAAGATCAAAGACGAAATCGATCCAACACTGACGTTCAGGCGATCGTGCCGCGAAGGAATCTGCGGCTCGTGCGCAATGAATATTGCCGGCAGTAATACACTCGCCTGTACTGTCACCTCCGACAGCGTCAAGGGCAGTATAAAAGTGTATCCATTGCCGCACATGCCGATCGTGAAAGACCTCGTTCCTGATCTCACCAATTTTTATGCGCAGTACGCCTCGATCAAACCGTGGTTGCAGACACGCACACCGGCGCCGCCCGATCGCGAGAGACTGCAAAGCAAGTCGGACCAGGAACTGATCGACGAACCGGCCGCCTGCATTCTGTGCGCCTGTTGCTCGACCGCCTGCCCGAGTTACTGGTGGAACGACGATCGATTCCTCGGGCCGGCAGTATTGCTCGCGGCCTATCGCTGGCTGGTCGACAGCCGTGATGAGGCGAAGGACGAACGGCTGGATTATCTGGAAGATTCGTTTCGCCTGTATCGCTGTCATACGATCATGAACTGCACCAGCGCCTGTCCCAAAGGTCTCAACCCGGCCAAAGCGATCGCCGAAACCAAGAAAATGCTGATTGAGCGGCGGCATTAGCAACGGGCAAATCTTCGATCGCCCCGATGGGACGGGCGATCTATTCGCGGCTAAAGCCGCTCCTGCAGTTCTAAGAAGCAATGTGGGAGCGGCTTTAGCCGCGAATATCCAACAATTTAATTGGGGTCTGACCCCGATTTCCGCAATCGAATGAGCGACGCTCAGCTAAGGTGGCAATGCAGACGCGGCATGCGTGAGCTGGACATTCTCCTCACCAACTATTTCGAAAACGATTACCTGCAAGCGGGCGAGGACCAAAAGCAGGCGTTTCGCGGACTTCTGGCGCTTCCCGACCCGGATCTGATCGGTTATTTGTTGGGCGGACAGTCCCCTCCAGAGGCCGCGCTAGCCGATGTCGTCAAGCAGATTCGAGACCGTCCTCACGCCTGAACCGCGGCTGAGACAATGCGTGCTTCTGTGCGGCGCTCTGGCGATGATCACGGGTTCTATTCTGATCCTGCTCATGCCACTGGCCCCGGTTTGGCGGCTTGTGCTCGCCGCTGCCTGGGTTGGCGAGAGTCTTCGCGAGCTCAGGGGGCTCGCCCGAGGCGCCGCTCGGCTGCGATTCATACGACTGGACGCTGAGGGTAATATTTCGGGTATCGGGCCGGATGGCCGCCTCGAAGCGCTGACCTTGCTGTCGGGCAGCATCGTCCTGTCCCGCCTGGGCTGGCTTTGGCTGCAATTTTCCGACGGCAGCCGATATGGGGAGCTGTTGCGAGGAGACCCGGCCAGGGACCGCGAGTGGCAACGCCTGCAACTGATTTGGCGGCATAGCCGCACAGCCTTTGGTGGGCAGGAGGGAAGCTGATACCATCTGCCGCTTTTATAGGTGCCCTTGGAATTGGGCCCGCATGACAGCACACAATCTATTGACAGAGATCACAGTTCGGGTACAAAAACCCATGATTCACGCAGTGTTTAGAGAACTTTCAGGATTTCCCCGGGTCTATCCGAGAGTTGGTTGGCTGAGCCACTGTGTGAGTGGGGCCTTGCAATATGGCAACTGAGCCTACCGACGCCCAATTGGTCCGGCGTGTCCAAAAGGGTGAAAAAGGTGCTTTCGATCTGCTGGTGCTCAAATACCAGCACAAAATCGTTAATCTGGTGATGCGTTATGTGCGGGATCCGGACCAGGCTTTGGACATCTCCCAGGAGGCGTTCCTCAAGGCCTACCGGGCGTTGCCCAGGTTTCGTGGTGATAGCGCGTTTTATACATGGCTCTACAGGATTGCGGTGAATACGGCGAAAAATTACCTGGCCGCACAGCGACGACGCCCGATGGACGTTGAACTGGACCTGCAGGACCCGGAACAATATGAACTGCACGCCAAGCTCAGGGAAACCGACACGCCCGAGGGTATGACGCTTAGCCAGGAGCTGCACGAAACGGTGGAACGCGCCATTGACGGACTACCCGACGATTTGCGGACAGCCATTATTTTGCGGGAGCTCGATGGAATGAGTTACGAAGAGATTGCGCAAACAATGGACTGCCCGGTAGGCACGGTGCGTTCGAGGATTTTTCGTGCGCGGGACGCGATAGGTAAAAAGATTGGTACCTTGATTGACTAGTGAGGCGGAAGAATGAATTGGTGGTCAACCAGATTCGGTGCCTTGATTGATTAATTTGAGCCGGGATATGCCAACAAAGACTTGGCGCTGCGGTAGATGAACGGTAGATTACGGGTGCAAGCCCGGTGCGGGGACTTATGAACGACGCGTTAAAAATGCAGATATCAGCTTTTGTCGACGGCGAATTGCCGGAGAACGAATCGGAGCTGTTAATGCGGCGGTTGAGCCAGGACGCCGCCCTGAGACAACAGGTTTCACAATATCTCGAGATTGGACGGCGGATGCGCAGGGACCGGGACGTTCCCGGGATGGACCAGTTGCGTGGCCGCATTGCACAGGCCCTGGGCGATGAGCCGGCACGGCCAGACGATGAGCCAAAGGTGGTTGGATCACGATTGATGACGCCCTCAACCGGTGTCGCAGTCGCTGCGACGGTCGCCGCGCTCGCGCTGGTCGGGCTCAGTCAGATCCAGGGTCCGGGAGATCCGCTTTTGCATCGTGCAGTGGCGATCGATGACGGCCCGGTCACGTATACGGAGCCCGCGGTTGATCAGGTTCTTGCCGATCAGCCGAGCGAAATGTTGATGCAGTACTACCTGAGTCACGACGATTCATCACCCGGCATGGGTCCGAACGGTATTCGCACACGGGTTATTTCACTGGAAAGTCGCGAGCTGATCGAGGTTGAGCCGGATCCGCACCTGCTACCATCAGCGGCGGCCGAACTGAACGAAGAAGAAGAATCTTCGATCGATACCCCGTAACAAGAATAACTCCATGATTCCTAACATCCAGAGTTTCAGGTACCTTGCAGCCCTGACAATGGCTACACTGCTGGCGGCTTGTTCCGCGACTGCCTGGGCGCAGTCGAGTCCGGACGAGTTGCTCGATCGAATGAATTACGTGGTCAACGTTGTCGACTATGAAGGCACCGTTATTCGGACAGAAAACGGCCAATCTGAAGCACTCAGGATTGTGCACAAAATAATAGACGGCGTGATCCATGAAAAACTGGTCTCGCAGGAAGGGTCCGGACTCGAAATTATTCGCATCGGCAATGAAGTGCATTGCATATTTCCCGACAAACAAACGGTGCTGATCGAAGACTGGAACAACCAGAGCACGCTTTTTTCGGCACTGCCGAGCAGCGAGATTCGCTACGGCGCCGATTACGACGTCTCGATTGTCCGCGAAAGCAGGGTCGCCGGAAGACCAGCCATAATGCTGGCAATTCGGCCACATGATGAATTCCGTTATGGCCACCGCATCTGGCTCGACGAGGAAACGTCTTTTCCGCTAAAAACCGAGATAGTGAGTATTGATGGTGAGTTGATCGGGCAGATCAAGTTTGCTGACATCAGGATCGGCAGCGACATCCGCAAAGACGCACTCGCCCCTTCCATGAGCCTGGATAACTTCAGCTGGTATCGGGAGCCTGCGGGCTACGACGCAGTAGACGTGGATACGAACTGGGAATGCACCGACCTGCCATCCGGATTCCGCGCCGTATCGAGCAAATCCGAACAACTGCCGGGCGCCGACGCGCCGGTAACACATGTTGTGTATAGCGATGGCATGGCGACACTCTCGGTCTTCATCGCAGAAAAGAATGAGGCGCAATTCGCCGAGAAATCCAGTGTTGGTGCGTCGCACACCTACAGCATTCAGCAGGGTGATTTCCAGATCACCGTTGTCGGTGCGGTTCCGGCCGTGACCGTGCAACGCATTGCCACCTCGATGCAGCAGAAGTAGCAGCCTGACCGATCTCCAAATACGCGCCGCAGCCCGGCGGCCTGTCTGCGTGTCCTGAATCTCGTAAGATAACGCCCGTATGGATTCTCCAGTTGGAAAAATTCTCTCGATCAGTCAGGGCAGGGCCACGGTTGCGGTCGAGCGGACCGCGGCCTGTCCGAGGTGCGCCGCCGGGAAAGGCTGTGGCGCAGGGCTCCTGAGCGGCTCGACACGCCCGGCCGTGCTGGAAGTATCTTTATCTCCGCACTTAAAGCTAAGCGAGGGCGATGAGGTCAGGCTGATACTCGAGCCATCCAACCTGCTGCACGCATCATTGCTCGTGTACGGATTACCGCTGGCAGGAATTGTCCTGATGCTGGTTGCCGGCTGGTTGATCAGCAGGCCGTTGTCCGACCCGGAGGCAATTGCGTATGCCATAGCCGGCCTGACGGCAGGACTTCTTGCCGGCCGGTGGCAACTGAATCGGCGCGATTGCCTGAAGCAATTCGTCCCGAAAATCGAAGCATTGATCAATGATGCTTCCTGATTCCCGGGAGACCGGCAAGATTCGCGTCTACTCGAGGCCGGGTTGTCATTTGTGTGAACTGCTCATTGACGAACTCCTGCCCCTGATTCGCGGTCGCCTCGACCTCGAGGTACTGAACATCGATACGCGCCCGGAATGGACGGAGAAGTACGGCATCCGCATACCGGTCGTCGAATACGCTGGTCAGACCCTCTGTCAATTCCATTTGGACGCCGCAGCCATTCGTAGTGTTTTGAGCGATCTGCCGGGCTCATAGGCTCGGCGGAACGTATATACTTCGCCGCGCCTATGAGCCCCGCAATGGACAATATTCGCAATTTCTCGATTATTGCGCACATCGATCACGGCAAGTCGACCCTGGCCGATCGTTTTATCCAGCACTGCGGTGGCCTGCAGGAGAGGGAGATGACCGAGCAGGTGCTGGACTCGATGGACCTCGAGCGGGAACGCGGCATCACGATCAAGGCTCAGAGTGTGTCGCTGAATTACAGTGCGCCGGATGGCATCGAATACCAGCTCAATTTTATCGATACGCCGGGACATGTCGACTTCTCCTATGAAGTGTCGCGTTCCCTTGCCGCCTGCGAGGGGGCATTGCTGGTGGTTGATGCGGCACAAGGTGTCGAAGCACAGAGCGTCGCCAACAGTATTACGGCAATCGACATGGGCCTCGAGGTTTTGCCGGTGCTCAACAAAATCGATTTGCCTGCGGCGGACCCCGACAAGGTGGTAAAGGAGATCGAGGAAATCATCGGCATCGACGCGTCAGACGCCGTGCGCGTCAGCGCAAAGACAGGCGAGGGCGTCCCGGAATTGCTGGCACACCTGGTCAAAAATATTCCGGCACCAAGTGGTGATCCCGATGGTCCACTGCAGGCGCTGATCATCGATTCCTGGTTCGATAACTATGTCGGAGTTGTGTCACTGGTTCGAGTGGTCAACGGCAAATTACCGAAGGGCAGCAAGATCACAGTAATGTCGACCGAACGGTCATACGTGGCGGACCGGGTCGGCTGCTTTACACCGAAAATGAAGGACCGGACCGCATTGAAATCGGGCGAGGTTGGATTTGTTATTGCGGGCATCAAGGATATCTACGGTGCACCTGTTGGCGATACCCTGACACTTACAAAGAATCCCTGCGACGAGCCGCTGCCAGGTTTCAAGCAAATACAGCCACGCGTATTCGCCGGCTTGTTTCCGATCCAATCCGAGGATTACGAGGCCTTCAGAGAGGCACTGCAGAAATTGCGCCTGAATGATGCCGCACTGCATTTCGAGCCGGAGACTTCCGCAGCACTCGGCTTCGGCTTTCGCTGCGGTTTTCTCGGCATGTTGCACATGGAGATCGTGCAGGAACGGCTGGAGCGTGAATACGGGCTGGACCTGATAACCACCGCGCCAACTGTAGTGTTTGAGGTCCTGCTCGCCGGCGATAAAGTCAAATACGTCGATAATCCTGCCAACCTTCCGCCGGCTACCGATATCGTCGAACTCCGCGAACCGATTATTACCGCAAGTATTCTGGTGCCCGAGCCATATTTAGGTGCCGTGATGAAACTGTGCATAGAGAAGCGAGGTGTGCAGAAACAGATGCGCTATCTCGGTGGACAGATGTCGATCGAATACGAACTACCGCTCGCGGAAGTAGTACTCGATTTTTTTGATCGTTTGAAATCGGTCAGTCGCGGATATGCCTCTTTTGAATATCATTTCGAGCGTTTTCAGGCGGCACCGCTGGTGCGCCTCGACACACTCATAAACAAGGAGTGCGTAGACGCGTTGTCGACTATTGTGCATCGTGACAACGCCAAGGCCCGTGGCCGGGAATTGGTGGAAAAGATGCGTAAACTGATTCCCCGTCAAATGTTTGACGTCGCCATTCAGGCGGCAATCGGAAGTCAGGTTATTTCACGTTGCACAGTGAAAGCGTTACGGAAAAATGTAACTGCTAAGTGTTATGGTGGCGACATTTCGCGCAAGCGAAAATTGCTGGAAAAACAGAAAGCCGGTAAGAAGCGCATGAAGCAGATCGGTTCCGTACAAATTCCGCAGGAAGCATTTCTCGCTGTCCTGCGCGTCGATAAGTGAGAATCAAGCATTGAGCATTAACCTGGCATTGATACTTTCCGTCCTGACCGCCGTGTCAGGCGGCGTAGTTGCGTTTAACCGTTTCTACTACCAACAGAAGACCGAAGCATCGGGCGGTAGCGGTAATCGTGCGATCAATACCTTGATCGAGTATTCGCGGTCTTTCTTCCCGGTACTCCTTTTCGTTCTCGTTATTCGATCGTTCATTTTCGAACCGTTCCGGATCCCTTCGGGTTCCATGATTCCGACTCTGCTGCAAGGCGATTATATTTTCGTCAAAAAGTATTCCTACGGTTTGCGCTGGCCAGTCATCGACAAAAAGTTTTTCGAAACCGGATCGCCGCAGCGCGGCGATGTAGTAGTGTTTCGTCTGCCATCCGATCCGAGCATCAATTATATCAAGCGGGTCGTCGGCTTACCGGGCGACACTGTTGTTTACCGCGATCACCAGCTGTTTGTTAACGGCCAGCAAATGCTGCTCACAAAACACCCGGATACACGGCTGCAGGATTCCGGCCTGATATTCATCGAGGTACTCGACGATCGTGAGCACGAAATTCGCATATCGAGACCCGGTAGCTGGGGACCCGAACGTGCCTACACCGTAACTGAAGGCCACTACTTCATGATGGGCGACAACCGGGACAACAGCCAGGACAGCCGCTTCATCGGTGAAATACCCGAAACCCACCTGGTTGGCGAGGCGGTGCGCATCTGGATGCACATGGACGGGCTCGAGTGGCCGCAGTGGAGCCGGATCGGGACAAAGATACAATAATGAGGTGCAAGTCACTGATCGGACCGTTAAAATTGCGCAACATTCGGAGTGAAGCAACTGCAAATTTGCAGGCAAAGCAGGTAAGTCGATGAATACAGGAACAGTACAAAAGAGTGGTCGCCGCCTGGCGGGAACCCGCGGAGAAACGCGAATTCGGCGGAACAATTGGCTCAAGGGCAGATCGGCACCGCGTGAGGCGGGCATGACCGCAGTCGGATTCATAATTCTGGTTATATTTGTCGGACTGTTCGCATTTGCGGCGATTCGTCTGACACCGGTCTATTTGAATTACATGAAAGTCGCCGGTGTGCTCAACGGCGTATTCGAGGAGTTTGACAGCCAGAATCCGACACGCGCCGCGATTCGTAACTCGATCACCCGCCGATTCGGTGTGGAAAGCGTCAGCATCATTACCCACCGGGACATCAAAGTGACCGGCGATAGCGGTGGTTTCCTGGTCCAGGCAGTCTACGATCACAGCACGCCCTTTATCGGCAATGTCTATTTTACGGTCAAATTCGAAAAGGAAGTTCTGGTCCGGCGCTAATATTTGGCGACCGGTTGCAATCGGGCACGGAAAGCCTGATCGTACACAGAACAATCAGGATGAGCCGCAGGGACACCTGTGGCAAGAGCGAAATACCTTGGACAAAGCCGCCGCCTGGCTGAAGCAAACACTGGCATACGCATTCGAAAACGAGCAGCTGCTGCGACAGGCGCTGACGCATCGTAGTGTGCCCGGTCGCCCGAATAACGAGAGGCTGGAATTTCTCGGCGATGCGGTTCTGCAACTTGTCGTATCCGAACTGGTGTTCGAAGAAACTCAAAATGCCAGTGAAGGACAACTGAGCCGCCTGCGATCATCCCTCGTCAAAGACACCACGCTTGCCGAAATCGCGACGGATCTCGGCATTGGCGAACACCTGATACTGGGCACCGGTGAAAAAAAATCAGGTGGACACCGCCGATCATCCATTCTGGCGGACGCCCTCGAGGCGATTTTTGGTGCAGTCTACCTCGATGCCGGCTTCGCGGGCGCCCGAAAAATTATTAAAACGGCTTATGGCGAGAGGTTACACGAGCTTCCCGAGACGGCCGATCTCCGTGATCCTAAGTCGCGGCTTCAGGAATACTTGCAGGGCAGGAAGATGGCGTTGCCGGAATACGCAATGCAGAACATAAGCGGGAAAGCACACAAGCAGTCCTTCGAAGTCAGCTGCAGTATCCCGGAACTCGATGCCGTAACAACCGGTAAAGGATCCACTCGCAGGGATGCAGAACAGGAAGCTGCTACTGCGATGCTCGAGATGATTGACAGCCATGAGTGAGCAACCCTTTCGCTGTGGATTCGTTGCCGTGGTCGGCCGTCCGAATGTCGGCAAATCAACGCTGATCAATACCATTTTCGGTCGGAAGATCAGTATCGTGACACACAAGCCCCAAACCACCCGTCACCGAATCCTCGCGGTTGAATCGAGGCAGGACTGCCAGATCATTTTCGTTGACACTCCCGGTTTGCATCGCAAAGCCGGCAAAGCGATGAACCGAATGATGAATCGCACTGCCGCCAGTGCGCTTATCGATGCCGATGTCGTGTTGTTCATGACGGTCGCCAATCACTGGACCGTCGAGGATCAGGATGTGCTGCTTCGGCTGCGGTTGACGACGGCACCAGTCATTGCACTGTTGAATAAAACCGACAAGGTTCATCCAAAGGAAATGCTGTTGCCGGCGTTGGCCGAGATGTCGGAGCGCTACGATTTCGCGGAGGTGATGCCGATTTCTGCGAAACGGAAAGATAACCTCGAGCAATTAATGAAGATCATTCCGGGATTCCTGCCCGAGTCCGAACCGCTGTTTCCGGAAGACATGATTACCGACCGCAGCAAGTCATTTCGGATTGCGGAAATTATCCGGGAAAAACTGACTCTTAATCTTCAACAGGAAATCCCGTACGGTCTGACGGTGCAGATTGAGCGTTATGTCGAGGACGAATCCGGTATCGAAGTCCACGCAGTTATCTGGGTTGAACGAGGCAGCCAGAAAGGCATAGTCGTCGGCAAGAATGGCAACGTCCTGAAAAGAGTCGGCCGTTCCGCGCGCGTCGAATGGAAAGCGCAGGAAGGCGTGCCAGTGCACCTGGAACTCTGGGTCAAAGTAAAAGAAAACTGGGCAGACAGTGAGCGTGAACTGTTGCGGCTTGGCTATGAATCCCCATGAGCGCATCACGACGCATGCAGAATGAGCCGGCCTGGCTGCTCCATCACCGGCCGTTTCGTGACTCCAGCCAGATTCTCGATATCCTGAGCCGCGATCATGGTCGCCTGGCTGTAGTAGCAAAAGGCAGTCGCGGCGCCAAATCGAGATTGCGCGGCATCTTGCGCCCGTTCCTGCCTTTGCAGCTCTCATGGGTTATCCGTTCGGATCTTGGAACACTCACCGGAGCCGAAATGGACGGCGCGCCTATCACGTTGACGGGTGATGCGTTGTTGTCCGGCTACTACGTCAACGAACTGATTCTCAAGCTGCTGCACCGGCATGATCCGCAGCCTGAGATATTTGCGGCCTATAGCCGCACCATTGAGCGCCTCGCCGGAAGCAACGAGGTCGCTCCGTATTTGCGCCAGTTTGAAATCGAGTTACTGCGCCTGCTTGGCTATGCCCTCAATCTCGATCATGATACGGCAACACGGGAGCCGCTTATGCCTCAGCAACAATACGCATATCGTGCCGAGCAGGGGCCGGTTCCCGTCAGCGACCGTGAGGGCGCAGGATCCATGGTATTTACGGGTGCGGAACTCATGGCAATTCGAAACCAGCAGTTTGCTGACCCGGCAGTATTGAAGAACGCAGGCAGCCTGCTGCGAATCGTCATTGCGTACCACCTGGATGGCAAAGAACTGAAAAGCCGCAAGGTCATGCAGGAAATGCGCAAGGCAACGACCAAGAGGGAAGCCAGGGAAATTGAACGCTAGGACCGAGCAACACCTGGGTGTCAATATTGACCATGTCGCCACCGTGCGGCAGGCACGCGGCACCGATTACCCGGATCCCGTCGAGGCTGCCTTGCTGGCCGAGAAGGCCGGCGCTGACAGTATCACGCTGCATCTGCGAGAGGATCGGCGGCACATACAGGATGACGACCTCGAGCGGCTGAAAGCGGTGATGCAGACGCACATGAACCTCGAGATGGCGGTAACCGATGAAATGCTGGCCATCGCCGCCGGCATCCGGCCGCAGGATTGTTGCCTGGTGCCGGAAAAGCGCGAGGAACTCACGACAGAAGGGGGGCTGGACGTTGCCGGGCAACTGGAAAAGGTCACCAGGGCTTGCGCTGACCTGGCCGCGAACGGTATCAGGGTTTCTCTTTTTATCGACCCGGAGCCACGACAGCTTGATGCGGCCGTCGCCAGCGGTGCGCCGGTCGTTGAATTGCACAGCGGCGCGTATGCGGATGCTGAGGCGGGCGCGAAGCAGGCCGAATTACAACGCATCATCGATGCGGCTGCATACGGACAGCAAATCGGGCTGACGGTACATGCCGGTCACGGTCTGCACTACGAAAACGTCAAGCCGGTTGCCGAAATTCCCGAAATCGTCGAGCTCAATATCGGACACGCGATAGTCGCCTGTGCGATTTTCGAGGGTTTCACCGAAGCGGTGCGCGACATGAAACGCCTGATGACCGAGGCACGCACCGCGTGAGTCGGCAGGAATGATTTTCGGCGTTGGCACTGACATCCTGGAGTTGGCGCGCATCCAGGAGACCTACAACCGTTTCGGCGAGCATTTCGTCCACCGCATATTGATGGAAGAGGAGCGCGAACAATTCCGGCAAAGCAAATGGCCGGTCCGTTTCCTGGCGATGCACTTTGCGGCAAAGGAGGCGACCGTCAAGGCAATGGGGACCGGGTTTTCACATGGCATGTGGATCCGCGATGTCGGCATCGTCAACAACGACTGGGGCCGCCCGGAAATCATCTGGTCTGGCCGTGGACAGCATGTCTGTGATGAACTGGGTATCGGCGGCGGTCACGTATCCCTGAGCGACGATGCGGGCCTTATTCTGGCTTTTTCCGTAGTTATGCAGGCGTCATAATTTTTCGAGATATCTCTCTTAATGCATTGTTTTTCCTTTGATATTGAAACAATCCCGGACATAGAGTTTGGCCGGCGCATGTGGCAGCTGGGCGACCTGTCCGACGAGGATATCGGCCGCGTAATGACCGCCAGGCAGCTGCAAAAGACAGGCAGCGAGTTCCTGCCCCTGCACCAGCAACGGGTGGTCGCGATATCCGTGGCGCTGCGTACCGGCGACACCTTCCGGGTCTGGAGCCTCGGCGACAAGGATTCGCATGAAGCGGATCTCGTACGCCGGTTCTTCGACGGCATCGAGCGGTATTCGCCGCAACTCGTCTCCTGGAACGGCTCAGGCTTTGATCTCCCGGTGCTGCACTACCGCGCCATGAAGCACGGCATACAGGCGCCAAGGTACTGGGAGACGGGTGACGATGACCGGGAATTTCGCTACAACAATTACCTGAGCCGTTTCCACTGGCGTCATATTGACCTGATGGATGTGCTGGCGGGGTTTCAACCGCGCGGACGGGCCAGCCTCGAACAGATGGCGACGATGCTCGGTTTCCCGGGCAAGCTTGGCATGAGTGGGGACAAGGTCTGGCAGTGCTGGCTCGACGGCGGCATCGACGAGATTCGAAACTACTGCGAGACGGATGTCCTCAATACCTACCTGATTTACCTCCGATTCGAATATATGCGTGGCCACCTCGACGACAAATCCCTGCCGAGCGAATATGAACTGGTCCGCAAGACCATCGCCTCCCTGGACCAGCCGCACCTGAATGAATTCGCTGAGGCCTGGCCGGCTGACGAATGACACGCCGTAAGCGCGAACCGGAAACGGCTCGGATCGAGTCGGCTACCCACGATGGCAGGGGAATTGCCGCGCTTCCGGGCAAAAAAGTCTTCGTCGCCGGCGCGTTGCCGGGCGAGACCGTACGCTTTCAGCGCCGCAAGCGGCGGCGTAACTTCGATGAGGCAGAACTCCTGGAGGTTCTTGAACCGTCGAGTGCCCGCATCGAACCGCGGTGTGCGGTCTATGGCACTTGTGGCGGCTGTTCGTTGCAACATACCTCCGACGAGGAGCAACGTGCCATTAAACATAAGGCACTGGCCGACAATCTGCGGCGGATTGGCCAGGTCGAGCCCGAGCGGTGGCTGGCGCCTATCTATGACGACACAGAAAACGGGAGCTGGCACTATCGCCGTCGCGCCAGGCTTGGGGTCAAGGACGTCGCCGGCAAGGGCAGGGTGCTGGTCGGCTTTCGTGAGCGCCATGCCCCGTATCTCACGGATATGCACGATTGCGAAGTCCTGGCAAAGCCGTTGGACGGCCTGCTCGATCCTCTGAGCGAACTCATTGGCAAACTGAGTATCCGCAAGCGCCTGCCGCAAATCGAGGTGGCGGTTGCGGACAATGCAGTGGCGCTCTTGTTTCGGGTGCTTGATCC
>SMUY01401278.1_pt1 | contig 17248 bp, 18 predicted proteins | sample 2456441 | NCBI WGS metagenome assembly SMUY01 (sample SAMN11095931, study PRJNA526329) | marine sediment metagenome | biome: Marine sediment; feature: Surficial sediment; material: Deep marine sediment; isolation source: Hadal surficial sediment | place: Pacific Ocean | collected 2014-11 | depth...
CGATAGGAGTGATTACTCAATCCTTGTGAAAGTCGCTCGACCGGCACGGGCGAAATTACTACGCCCAGCGGGCGATTCCAGTCAACTTGATGCTTCATCCGGTCACCGATTTTGAGTTTATGGGACAGCAGTGGGTCGAACCGAGGTTTATCGCGGCGGGACGCCGCTCCCACGAATTCTGCGTTCTACTTGCAGGAGCGGCGTCCCGCCGGGATTTCCGCAGCAGCTAAATAGCAGTCTATTGCTGTAACCTTTTCCCTCAACCGCGCCTATAAGCAGGTAATTCACTACGAAATCCTGAGGATTCATTATGATCGCAAGACGCTTTCTCACCCTCCTGCTGATTTTCAGCGTTCCACTGACTGTCCAGGCCGGTGTTTCCACGGATGACCTGCCAGGCGACCTGGTCTGGTACATGCACGCTGACCTGGTGCAGATGCGCTCCACCGAGTCCGGCAGCCCGCTATATCAATGGTTTGATGATGAGGTAATCGCCCAGATCAATGCTGAGGTCGGTATTGACATCAATAAAGAAGTCGACTCCGTTACCGCGTTTTCAACCGGGACCGATGGAACCGTTATCATTGTGGAGGGACCGCTTACCAGGGAAACGCGAGACAAATTGCTGGCAATTGCGACTTTGGAGGCATCCGCCAGTCGTCGTGAGTCTGGCGGCAAAGAGTATTATCACGTCAGGGATGATGACGGTGATCGTCACGAGGGGCGCCGAGGTAATGATCCACTCAGTGATTTTGACGATTCCGCCTATTTCAGTTTCAGTGTGCCAAACAAAGCCATCATCACCTCGAGCGAAGCGCAGATGCAGGAATTGCTCGAAAGCGGCGGCAAGGTAGCGGGCAGTAAAAGCCACGCAGGCGCCATGTTCGTCCTCACCGCGGATCGCACGTTTGTGCAAGCAGGTCTCAGGCCTGATGGCATGGCAGACGATGATGACGATTGGGAGTCGAATATTCTGCGCAATACCAGGCAGGTGGCATTGCTGATATCTGACAGTGCCGGCCAGATAGCGGTCGAAGCGCAACTCGTGTCCACTGATGCAGCCATGGCGGCGTCGATTGGCAGTATTGTCAGTGGGCTAATAAGCCTGTCCGCCTTCAATTCGGAACTGGGTCCGGAACTCCAAAGCCTGATCAGAAACACCAGGGTAAAGGTAAAAGACAATGTCCTGTCGGTGAGTACGGTGATCGATCCGGAGCTGGTGGTCAGCGTGCTGAATGATTGAATAGTCACACGGATTCGATTGAGCAAAGTGGTCACCGATGAACAACTCGTGGCAGCAGCGTTGCAGGGGTCTGCGGCCGCGTTCAATGAAATTGTTGAGCGCTACCAGGAACGACTGTTGCGTTTCCTGCTCACGCGTTCGGCCAGCCGGGCGGATGCAGAGGACGCGATTCAGGACACTTTTATCAGCGCCTATCGCTATCTGTACAGTTTTGATCCGCGCTGGCGTTTCAGTACCTGGCTGTACCGCATCGCCTTGCGCAACGTCGCGCGCCAGCCGGGACATAATGCCCTGGAAACCGAGGTTGAGCCCGTCGATGCTGAAGACCCGTTACAAATTTGCCTCGCTGCGTCCGATCACGAAAACCTTTGGCTCACGGCGAAGCGACTGCTGTCAGACGATGCGTATTCTGCAATGTGGTTGCGGTACGTAGAGGATATGTCGGTGAGAGAAGTTGCCAGGGCACTGAACAAGTCAGTGTCATGGGCAAAAGTTACTTTATTGAGAGGGCGCCGCAGACTGAAGCTCAAAATGTCAGAAAGTGCATCAGTTACGGCCCGGAGTGAAAGCTATGGATGAATTTGAGAATAGACTGAAACGCGATGCCATGGACATTAACGCCGAAATATCGGCGCAGCTTGCAGCGAGGATAGAGGCATCGTTGCAAGCGGTCGAGCGCATTGAGCCAGCACGGCAAAACCATAGCGCCACCAGTAACTTGTGGTGGGCCAGCAGCCTGACAGGACTCGCCGCGACTGCTGCGGTGATTGCATTATTAAACTGGAATCGGCCGGACCCGGTACCCGTTTTGCCAGAGCAGACAGTGTTTCAGGTGGTGCCCGATGCACGCGAATATCTGCAGCAGATTCAGGGACGATTTCCCTTGCGTACCGAGACCGCGGACTTCACCCATGGCCTCGAGGACGAGCTGACCCGGCTGCAGGCGGATTTCGAGAAAGCCCGTGAAAATGTAAACCGGGACATCGATTTCGCATTCTGAAACCGCTGCTCGGGATATCACGCTGCGAGTTGTTTCCGGGGCAACCTGTTTAGCCCGCAATAATCCCAATTGCATTGATAATCAATATGTTGGGCGCTCTGCTAGCACACTAAACAGTGCTTGTCATTAGTGGAAATCACGCACTGATTCCACTATCCTCCTGACTGGCCTGATGCAGCGAGTACACAAAACTCCGACATCCGGACCAGGTTCAGTTCGCTCCTGAATACAAAAAGACAATTCAGGAATTACGGCAAGGGGTTGCCGCGGGGAAATTCATAGTTCCAACAACACTTAATAGATTGCGTGCTGATCACAGACAAGCCAGCGGTTCATCGGCAACCGCAAGATTAATTCGCGAAACTCAAGAATAAGGATGCAATAGGTATGCCTATAGCAATTGTGCTCATTCTGTTGACGCTTGGAACGTTACTGTTTCATTTTCTCAGTCCCTGGACGTTCACGCCGCTGGCCTCGAACTGGAGCCAGATTGATGACACGATGGATATCACATTTTGGATTACTGGCTTCGTCTTCGTCGCGATCAACCTGTTCATGGCTTACGCCATCATCAAGTATCGGGCACGCAAGGGCCATAAGGCCGTCTACGATCCGGAAAACAAGAAACTCGAAATCTGGCTGACCATAGTGACGTCAGTGGGCGTTGTTGCCATGCTGACCCCGGGCCTTTTTGTCTGGGGCGAGTTTGTCAACGTGCCCGACGATGCGATAGAGGTTGAGGCCCTTGGCCAGCAGTGGCACTGGACCTATCGTTACCCTGGCAAGGACGGCGAATTTGGTACGGTCAAATCCGAACTGGTCACAAACGACAATCCATTTGGCATGGTCGCGGATGATCCATTGGGGCAGGACGATGTCCTGATATACAACCCCGAAGTGCACATCCCGCTGGATGTGCCGATCAAATTCAATTTGCGTTCCAAAGATGTGCTGCATGATTTCGCAGTTGCCCAGTTTCGCGTGAAGATGGATCTCGTGCCCGGTATGGAAACTTTCCTTTGGCTTACGCCAACAAAGGTCGGTACCTACGAAGTTTTATGTGAAGAACTTTGCGGTATCGCCCACCACACGATGCGTGGTTCGGTAGTGGTGGAAGAGCAGGAAGATTTTGATGCCTGGCTTGCCAGTTATCCGACTTATGCAGATACGCAGAACGCGGCTGCCGGCAATGCTTCAATCGGCGCCGCCCAATACGCAATTTGTGCTGCCTGCCATGGCCAACAGGGCGAGGGACTGCGAGCACTGAATGCGCCGAAGCTCGCAGGGCAGGGAGCCTGGTATCTGCAACGTCAACTGCGCAATTACAAAGCCGGTTTGCGAGGCACGCATGATGACGACATTTTCGGCAAGCAAATGGCGCCAATGGCGGCCACACTGGTCGATGATGCGGCGATTGCCAATGTGGTCGCACACATTCAGACGTTCCCGGACAATCCGTCAGCGCCGACCATCGATGGTGATGTTGCCAATGGTGCAAGGTTGTACAGTGTGTGTGCGTATTGCCATGGTGGCGACGCACAAGGTATCCAGATGATCAATGCACCACGCATGCGTGGTATGACGGATTGGTATCTCGCAAGTCAGCTGAAGAATTTTCAGGCGGGTATTCGTGGCCAGCATCCGCAGGATTTTTATGGCAAGCAGATGGGCTTCATGGGCCGCACGATTCAGAATGATCAGGCAATCAATGACCTGATCGCCTATATCAACACGCTGTAAGCGAAAGCGGGCAGCTACACAGCAATTATTATGCAGAATTTAACCGACAAGACATCAGCAAGGGGATCTTGATGGCATATGTCTCTATCGCAGATCGTGATCACGAAATCGAGCACCACGAGCCGCAAACATTCATAACAAAGTACGTCTATAGCCAGGACCATAAGGTCATCGCCATCCAGTATGCCGGAACGGCTATCTTCGTTGGCCTCGTTGCACTATGCCTGTCGGTAATGATGCGTTTGCAGCTGGGCTTTCCGAATTCGTTTGAACTGATCTCTCCCGAGAGCTACTACCAGTTCATCACCATGCACGGCATGATCATGGTGATTTACCTGTTGACGGCATTGTTCCTCGGCGGATTTGGCAACTACCTCATTCCCCTGATGTGCGGCGCACGGGACATGGTGTTCCCGTTCATGAACATGCTCAGTTACTGGGTTTACCTGGTGTCCGTCATCATACTTCTGGCGAGCTTTTTTGTACCCGGTGGGCCGACTGGTGCAGGATGGACATTGTATCCGCCACAGGCGATATCGGCGGGTACGGCCGGCACTGACTGGGGCATTTTGCTCATGCTTATATCGCTGGCTGTGTTCATCGTTGCCTTCACCATGGGTGGCCTGAACTACGTGGTAACGGTGCTGCAGGCCCGTTGCCGCGGCATGACGCTGATGCGTATGCCGTTGTCCGTCTGGGGCATCTTTATCGCAACGATTCTTGGTCTGTTGGCATTCCCGGCGCTCCTGGTCAGCGCCATCATGATGATTCTCGACAAGACATTGCTGACGAGTTTCTTTATGCCTGCGATGATTTCAGCCGGCGAGCAGACCAGTCACGCAGGTGGCAGTCCGGTGTTGTTCCAGCATCTGTTCTGGTTCTTCGGCCATCCGGAGGTCTACATCGTTGCGTTGCCGGCGTTCGGTATTGTTTCAGACTTGCTGGCCACGCATGCACGCAAAAATATTTTCGGCTACAGAATGATGGTCTGGGCGTTGCTCGCGATTGGCGGTCTCAGCTTTATCGTTTGGGCGCATCACATGTATGTCAGTGGCATGAATCCCTACTTTGGCTTCTTCTTCGCAACGACGACATTGATCATTGCGGTACCAACCGCCCTCAAGGTTTACAACTGGGTGCTGACCTTATGGCAGGGCAATATTCATTTGCGCGTGCCGATGTTGTTCGCGATTGGCTTCATATTTACGTTCACACATGGCGGGCTGACCGGATTGTTCCTTGGTAACGTAACTCTCGATTTGCCGCTGTCAGACACCTACTTCGTAGTCGCCCACTTTCATATGGTGATGGGTGTGTCACCCATCCTGGTCGTTTTCGGCGCCATCTATCACTGGTATCCAAAAATCACCGGCAAGATGTTTAACGAGACGCTTGGAAGATGGCATTTCTGGCTGACGTTTATTGGCACTTATTCGATCTACCTGCCGATGCACTACCTGGGCTTCCTCGGTGTGCCACGTCGTTATTTCGCGATGGGCAATACAGATTTCATGCCGGATTCTGCGCAGACATTGAACGCCAGTATTACGATTACCGTCATCATTGTCGCGCTCACGCAGCTGATTTTCCTCTACAACATGATCAGCAGCCTGCGTAACGGCAAGCCAGCCGGTCCGAATCCCTGGGGCGCGACCACGCTCGAATGGCAGACACCGGATACGCCGCCCAAACACGGTAACTGGGGCCACGAATTGCCAGTCGTCCACCGATGGGCTTACGACTACAGCGTGCCGGGACAAGAGCAGGATTTCACGCCGCAAACTGTGCCGGCCGATGAAGTACCGGTGGGGCGTGATCACGGAGTGTCTCACTAGTGACCATTAGATTCATTCACCGTGCCAGCTGTCCCGGGGTAATGCGCTAATGACGATTACACTGGTCTTTCTCGGTGCCATCATGATCACTGTGATCACCTGGTTGCTTCGGCAGACGCTGAATACGCAACCATGGGTCTCGGACGCCGCGGCCGATGCGGTCTCCGGGACGTCATTGGACACCAGTAACAAGGCCATCGGGCTGACGACATTTCTGGCGGTGGCGACCGCGATTTTTGCATTGTTTCTCAGTGCCTACACACTGCGTATGCAGCAGCCTGACTGGCGCCCGCTGACAGATCCTGGAATTTTGTGGTTCAACACGGCGATACTGATATTGGCCAGCATTGCCTATCTCTGGACCAGAAATGCGGCAGTCCATGGCAATACCGCAAGGTTGAAACCCGGTCTTCTGATTTCAGGCGCGCTGACGTTCACCTTTCTCGGTGGGCAACTGCTCGCCTGGCAACAACTTAACGCGAGCGGATTTTATGTCTACACCAATCCGGCCAACGCATTCTTTTATCTGCTGACGGCAGTTCACGGCGTCCACTTGCTCGGTGGACTGTGGGTCTGGGCACGCTCGACGACAAAAGTATGGACTGGCGCTGAAGCAGACAGCGTCCGACTGAGCATCGAACTTTGCACGGTTTACTGGCATTTTCTCCTGCTGGTGTGGATCGTGTTGTTCGGCGTGTTGTTATCTACTTAAGAAGGAAATCGACCTATGTCGGAAGCAGTAGTGTCTAACACCGGAGCGGTTTTACCGACCGGAACGAAGGGGGTCTCGACCGACTTCTCCTCGGACATGCAGTCATTCCATGTGCCCTGGGGCAAGGCCATGATGTGGATCTTCCTCCTGAGTGACACATTTATCTTCAGCTGCTTTCTCATTGGCTATATGACGGTACGCATATCCGCCGTTGACCCGTGGCCGGTACCCAGCGAAGTTTTTGCCTTGAGTTTCGGCGGTGATCCGATTCCGTTGATCCTGATCGCAATTATGACGTTTATCCTGATTACCTCGAGCGGCACGATGGCGCTGGCGGTCAACATGGGCTATCGCAGGAATCGCAAGGCGACATTCTGGTTGATGATCGCGACCGCAGCGCTCGGTGCATCATTTGTCGGCATGCAGGTATTCGAGTGGACCAAACTCATCGTCGACGAGGGCGTGCGACCCTGGGCCAACCCAATGGGCGCGGCACAGTTCGGCTCGACCTTTTTCATGATTACCGGCTTCCACGGCATGCACGTTTCTGCCGGCGTGATTTATTTGATCGTCATCGCGAGACGTGTCAGGAACGGCTTCTACGAGAAGCGCGGCGGCAACTACGAGATCGTCGAGATCACTGGCCTGTATTGGCATTTCGTCGACCTGGTCTGGGTATTCATTTTTGCATTTTTCTACCTCTGGTAGTCCTCTGTAGGAGATTGTTCGTATGGCACAGGAAGGACAACAACACCCACTTACCGTCTATTTCTGGATCTGGGGTCTGCTGTTTGTATTAAGCGGTTTCTCCTACATGGTGGATTATCTGAATTTCCAGGGTATGACACGCTGGGGATTGATCCTGCTGTTCATGTTTCTCAAGGCCGGTTTCATCGTCGGGATCTTCATGCACATGAAGTGGGAAAGACTTGCCCTGAAATTCGCAATTTTGTTACCGCCAATTGCGATTATGATCTTCATTGCGTTGATGTCGATTGAGGGCGATTATACGTTCCTGACACGCATCGAATTCTTTGGCGAGAGCACGTTCGTTCCGGAAGCAGTACATCACTAATTTGGTGGGCGTAAATCCCATCCAGGAAAAGGGGCCATAACGGCCCCTTTTTTATCCAGGAAGGCGAACCTGATGCAGTCACTTATAAGTATCGTTGGCATTTTTACCTTGTTGCTAATTGCGTTCCTGTTATCAACAGATCGTAGCGCGATTAATCGTCGTACCGTGATAACGGCATTCTCGTTGCAGGTCGGCATCGCCGCATTTATTCTGTTCGTGCCACAGGGCAGCGGTTTTCTCGATGTCATCGTAAGAGGCGTGCAGCATGTCATCAACTACGGCAATGAAGGCATAGAATTTGTTTTTGGTGCCAAGGCAAAAGAAAATCTTGGCTTCACGATTGCATTGAATGTGTTGCCGATCATCGTTTTCTTCTCAGCGCTGATGTCTGTTCTTTATTATCTAGGTGTGATGCAACGCGTAGTCGGCGTAATCGGTGGCTGGTTGCATAAACTTCTCAAGACCAGTGAGATCGAGTCGATGTCTGCCGTTTCCAATATCTTTGTCGGCCATACCGAGGCGCCACTCGTCGTCAAACCGTACCTGGCCGGCATGAGCCAGTCAGAGCTGTTCGCGGTTATGACCGGTGGCTGCGCGACGATTGCCGGTGCCGTGATGGCTGGCTACGCGGCAATGGGCGTCGATCTGAAATTTCTGATTACAGCCAGTTTTATGGCAGCGCCGGGTGGCTTGTTGATGGCAAAAATTCTCATGCCGGAGACCGGGCACAAAGATGTGACGTTTGATGCGGAAAACACCGGTGACGAAGAAAAGGCCGTCAACATATTTGAAGCTATCGGTAATGGTGCTGCGATCGGCCTGACACTGGCGCTCAATGTGGGTGCAATGCTGCTGGCGTTTGTTGCGATGATTGCGTTGCTTAATGGTATCTTGTCAGGAATCGGCGGCTGGTTCGGTTTTGACGATCTCACCCTGCAGTGGATCCTCGGCAAAGTCCTCGCGCCCCTGGCCTTTTTGCTGGGCGTGCCCTGGAGTGAAGCAATCGATGCCGGCAGCCTGATCGGCCAGAAAATTATTATCAACGAGTTTTATGCATACGCGAGCTTTGTGCAGATTAAAGAGACACTGACACCGCATACGCAGGTCATTATTACCTTTGCGCTCTGTGGCTTCGCGAATTTATCCTCAATAGCCATTCTTCTGGGTGGGCTGGGCAGCATTGTGCCGAGCCGCCGAAAAGACATCGCAAGACTTGGTCTCAGGGCCGTAATCGGGGGTACACTGGCCAATCTGATGAGTGCGTCGCTGGCCGGTTTGTTCTTTTCCCTGCAATAACGGCACGCGGCTGGAGACGAACGTGGGCAGAGCAATTATCCTGGTAATGGACTCTTTCGGCATCGGCGCCACCGACGATGCGGATCGCTTTGGTGACGTCGGCGCAAATACGCTGGGCAGCATCGCAGAGCGTCGGGCGGCGGGTGCATCCGGTCCACTCAAATTGCCGAATCTCTCACGCCTGGGCCTGATGCATGCAGCAACAGAAAGTGCTGGTGAGGTTCCGCAAGGCTGCAGCACGGACGTCGATGTTATCGGTGCCTATGGTTACGCGAGTGAACTCAGCACCGGTAAAGATACGCCGAGTGGTCATTGGGAGATTGCCGGTGTCCCCGTGTTATTTGACTGGGGATATTTCACGAAGAAAACTGACACGTTCCCACCCGAGCTTCTTGAGAAGCTGATAGAGCGGGCCGATTTGCCTGGTGTGTTGGGCAACTGCCATTCGTCCGGCACCACGATCATTGCAGAACTTGGCGAAGAACATATGGCCAGCGGCAAGCCGATTGTCTATACGTCCGCAGACAGTGTTTTCCAGATTGCATGTCACGAAGAGTCGTTCGGTTTACAGAATCTTTATGACCTTAGCGAAATTGCACGCGAACTCGTCGATGACTACAACATAGGTCGTGTTATCGCCCGGCCATTTACAGGAACAAACAAAAATGATTTTGTTCGCACCGGCAACCGGCGCGATCTGACGGTTCTGCCGCCCGCTCCCACATTGCTCGACAAACTGGCCGAAAGTGGCGGTGAAGTTATCAGCGTCGGCAAGATATCGGATATATATGCGCACCAGGGCATCACGCAAAAGGTGAAAGCGACCGGCAATGCGGCGCTATTTGACGCGACGCTGGAGGCACTGAAAGGCGCACCCGATCGTACTATCGTCTTCACCAATTTCGTCGACTTCGACATGTTGTACGGACATCGCCGCGACGTTGAAGGTTATGCAACGGCATTGGAATATTTCGACAACCGCCTCCCAGAGCTCATGGAATCAATGAGTGACGATGATGTGCTGATTATCTGTGCCGATCATGGCTGTGATCCGACCTGGCAAGGCACGGATCATACGCGCGAGCACATTCCAGTCCTGGTTTATGGTGCAGGAGTTAGCGCAGGGTCACTGGGCAAACGCGAGACGTTTGCGGACATCGGACAAAGCCTTGCGGGATTCTTTGAGCTGTCACCAATGGATTATGGGGTCAGCTTCCTGGCCTGACCGGCTAGTAAATACGGGAGACCCCCGGCTCTGTCGGGGAGGTAGCCCAAGTTTGACAATTTGGACAACCGCAAAGCAAGTTCAAAGCGTAGCCGCAAAGTATTGCGCCAGGGAGAAACTATGAGACGAACAGGGTGTTTGGAGGTCAAACGTATGGAGCGAAATGTGCAGAGGATGGAACTTCGCGCAGCAGTATTTGCGGGAACTTGTTCAGCATAAGGACGATGAAGATCAATGAGTCTATCAGCTTAACCTGATGACAATCTGGTCCCCTTCAGGGGACGCAAGGGAGCGCGTAGCGATCCCTTCATGCCGCTTTGAGCGGCTCACAAAATAAAGCTCCCGGCTTTGCCGGGGGATACTTATTGTCGCATGATGTGCGTCAGGACAATCGCCCACATCACGCCAAGAACCAGCAAGCTGGTCGCAAACAAGCGAAATCGGAGAATGACGATGTTCGACGTCAGGTGCACATAGCTGTGGACAAATCTGAGGCCAACGTAAACCCAGGCGAGAGCGAGTAACAGACCGCTGTTCTGGTCAGTAACGAATGCCGTAATGCAAACCACGTAAAACAGCACCGGTGCTTCATGCAGGTTAGTGACGTGACGGGAATAAGCAGCCAGTTTTTCCGGCTCTTCATACCCTCGATAAAGGCTAAAGAAACCCGGATGTATATCACCCTGTCTTATTGCCCGATTTCGCAAGACGCCCATTCGGAATACGACCAATAACGTAAGCGCAACCAACATCAAACCAGGAACGAGAATATCCATTTGCTACTCCTGCAAGCTCAATCTAAAAACTCGCCCACTGGGCGGGCGATGAAGTCATGCGGCCAGTAATTCCATAGACACAGAAAATTCTCACAATGCTCGTCAACCAGAATTATTGCTCTTATCTTCAGTCTCTGCGCCATCAACAACGGCGGACCGCTCTGCGTGTCGTTCGATCTTTTTCCTGACCAACACCATTTTGCGCTCATGATGTCGTCGCTCTGCCGGCACAACAAAAATCACCCAGATAGCGACGAATGCCGCCAACCCCACCTTTGCCATGTAAACGTAATTCAAAGCTTTCGATTCCTGGCCCGGACTAGTTGATCTTGTCGGAAAAGTGATGCGTAAAAAAACGATCCAGGCTCCTGGCGATTTCCTTCATGGCAGGGATCAGGACAAAGAAGAACACGGTGCCAATAACCAGCATCATAAAGGGAATATCGTCGTGGAGAGTCCTGACCAGTATGACCCCTCCCAGCCAGGTTGCCGCCAGGATCCAGGAAACAAGCGCGTCATTTTTTCGCGTAACTTCTTCCGGTTCTTTTGTCATGTTCATCCTGAAGCGCCGGTACGATCCGCCACAGCAGCTTGTCTGCGGCCCCACCATTCTAGCAGGACGATCACATCCTTATTGATCTCATAGTTTGCGATCTTCATATCTGCGGTCCGATAACCAAGATTCTTGCCAGCGAAAGACCGTAAGTGTCCCCGGCGAAAGAATTCGCCATAGCCCGGTAGCCAACATCTGAATGCTCCATCCTCGTCCAGCTTTCCGTCCGTATTATCAGGCCTGAACCCATCAATACTACCTTGACGGAGTACTAGCACAGGGCACGGCCGGGCGAGACCAGTCAAATTCTAGAAGCCAGTAAGCTCCTTCGCGATAGGGCACAACGAAGACATGAAATTGCCTGTCAAAATTCCGCAAAATAAATACGCGCGATGATTGCAACTTCTCTTCGAAAAACGCACCTGGTGGTAGCTCTGAAACGTCAATCCGCGCACGAGCTAATCGCGCCTTCTCATCCGGGTTCAGGGTTGGTACAAACAGAACAATCGCCACAACCAGCCCAGCGACTCCAATAACCAGCATGCGCTTTCGCGGACCACGGATATTCATGACTGCTGAGAACGTTTCAGGCAGGCGCAGTCTCGCCACATTATTCTATGTTTCATGCCGATATTGTCCGGACACCCCTCGTGAAATGTCAGGACTCATCTGCCATACATTTATCGAGATGCTCGAGACCGGCTGGCCAGGCGTCCTCGTGTCCGTCCCGCGTTTCTTCGTCCGGAAATCCGGCATGCGTGAGTTTTAGCTGGGTGCCACCTTTCAATGGCAATAATTCAACAGTCACCACGGTCTCTGCCCCCCTCGTACCGGGCTCTCCTGTGAGCCAGGTAAGCTCGACCAGTTGATTGGGCACCAATTTCAGGAATCGTCCATAGTGAGGATGCCGCTGACCATCAAAGTGGGTTTCGAAGAAGAAGGGCGCCCCAACCTCAGGTTTCATGGACAAGGTGCCAGGCGCTGCGAACCATTGATCGAAATTTTCCGTCCAGGCACGAAACAAGGCATCGGGAGCCGATTTCATTCTACGCTCAACTTTAAGTTGATATGGTCGTGACGACAGATCCGGGAATGTCGACATTATTCTCTCTCCTGGTGTTTCATCGCTGAGCTGTACGTCAGCGAATTACTAGTCATCATCCTTTTCGGAATTCGCTTTTCGCTGCATTCCAGTCCCGATAGCAATACCTATAGCCAAACCGATAGCCAGTCCGGCACCTACATTGTTAATCGCATTTCCGATAGCTAAACCAACACCCACGCCAATTGCGATACCCGCACCAATCATGCTTTGCCTGGACCTTCCACTATTTTTTTGTTCGAACCCGTAGACAAAATGGATCTCCTTATTGATTTCTTTCTGCTAATGCTGCCTGAATACGCCCCGCAAGAGAGATTGCTTCGCGGCGGATGCGTTTTGTATCAATCGTCAGGAAATCGCCATCACGCATCAATAACTTGCCATCTACTGTGACGGATGCAACATCCTGTTCATCGGCCACGTAAACGAGATGTGAGATAACATCGTAGGTGGGTACGAAGTGAACATCGTCAAACGATACCTGGATGACATCGGCACGCATGCCGATTGCGAGCGTGCCAACTTCGTCGCTGATTCCTATTGCCTTAGCACCACCACGGGTTGCCATGTTTAGCACGGTGCTTGCTGACATTACTTCCGGGTCCATCTTATCCACTTTTTGCAGGAATGCGGCGAGTCGCATTTCTTCCCACATGTCGAGATCGTTGTTGCTCGCGGCGCCGTCTGTGCCCAGGCCAACGAGTACGCCTGCTTGCAGCATGTCGGTAACCGGGGAAATGCCGGATGCAATCTTCATGTTGGAGGTAGGATTGTGAATAACACCGACTCGTCGCTCAGCGAGAATCCTGATCTCTTCCTCGGTTGGCCAGACTACGTGTGCACCGATCGTTGGGCCATCCAGAAAACCGATAGATTCGAATAGCTCGATACTCGTCATGCCGAAGGTCTGTTTCGAATAATCCAGTTCGAAGAGGGACTCCGACATATGGATGCTTATCGGGACGCCCGCATCATTTGCTGCAGCACGGATTGCTCTGAGCTGGTCTGCGTTGAGTGTGTAATTCGCATGCGGGCCGAAGATCGGTGTGATGCGACCATTGCGGCCTTTCCAGTTTTTGATGAAGACCAAACCTTTCTCAATGGAATCAGTTGCGTCCTCGGCGTCCGGGCTGCGCTGATCGATAACCGTGGCAGAGATTAATGCGCGCAAGCCACAGGACTCAACAACTTGCGCTACGACATCCGGGAAGTAGTACATATCAACAAAAGTGGTCGTGCCGCCCCTGATCATCTCCCAGCAAGCCAGTTCCGTGCCAATACGCACAAACTCTGCATCGACAAACTCGACCTCAGCTGGAAAGATGTAGTTATTCAGCCAGTCCATCAATGCGAGGTCATCTGCGACGCCGCGCAGCAGTGTCATCGCGGCATGAGAGTGACCATTGATCAGGCCGGGCATGACGATTCGATGTTTACCGGCCAGATGACCCTTCGCGTTGTAGCGGCTATTGATTTCACTGACCGAGCCGATGTCAATTATGAGGCCGCCGTCCACGGCAACAGCTCCATCTCGAATGACATTGCCGCTTTCGTCCATCGTTACGATGTATTCACCCTCGATAATCAGGTCGATGGCGTCAGCGTCAGAAACTTGTCCTTCGCTGGAGGATGTTGATGAGTCCTCGGCGGGCGAACAAGCGCTTATGCTCATGATTACGCTCAACGAGATAAGCAACGAAAAAATACCTGCTGTGCTTTTTTTGTTGGTCATTGTTTTCCAGCATGAATCGGCCTGTGAGACGGACATTCTAACCCGACTGTGCCCAACCTGAATGGTTCAACGGTCTTCAGGCTTGCAATGCATGGCGCGAATTCGATTTGGAATGGTGCTAATGTGCACAGCGGTTTGTATGACGACGTGCGCAGGATAATGCCGCAGCCCAGTGAATATTCGCTAACAGGACAGGACAGATGCTATTTACCGATATCATTCGAAAAAAACGCGACAGAGGCGAACTGTCTGCAGAAGAAATTGCGTTTTTCGTTGCTGGCCTGGCTGACGGCAGTATTCCGAAAGAGCAGGTTGCTGCTCTTGCTATGGCGATTTGCCTGAACTCAATGACGGCCGAAGAAGCAGGAAGACTGACCATGGATATGGCTGCATCAGGGACGATGCTTGAGTGGCAGGGCGAAGATCTGGATGGCCCGGTTGTTGATAAACATTCGACCGGTGGCGTTGGCGATAAAGTCAGTTTCCTGCTGGCCCCAATCGCAGCCGCCTGCGGCTGTTACGTGCCGATGATATCGGGCCGCGGACTTGGGCATACCGGCGGCACGACTGACAAAATAGAGGCCATTCCCGGCTACAACGCGACGCCTGATTTTGAAATGTTCAGAAAGGTTGTGAAGAGTGCAGGTTGTGCAATTATTGGCCAGACAGCCGATCTTGCACCGGCGGATCGGCGCTTCTATGCGATCCGGGATGTCACCGCAACGATCGAATCGGTGCCTCTTATCACCGCATCTATCCTGTCAAAGAAAATTGCAGCCGGGCTGGACGCGTTGGTAATGGACGTCAAGTTTGGTAGCGGTGCCTTTATGTCTTCGCCGGAGAATGCTGAAGAACTGGCAAAAAGTATTATTGCGACTGCAGCAAAAGCAGATTTGAATACACACGCGATCATTACGGACATGAACGAGTGTCTTGGTATGACCGCCGGCAATGCGGTTGAGATTGCCGAGTCCATGGAGTACCTGAAAAACAACCATCGCGAGTCGAGGCTTGATGAAGTCGTCATGGCGCTGTGTGCCGAGATGTTGGTGGCGGCCGGCCTGGAAAGTGATCGTGATGCTGCGCGATCGAAAGTCGATGTCGCTGTGACGTCCGGAGATGCTGCAGAAAGATTTGGACGAATGGTGACAGCACTGGGTGGGCCAGCTGATTTTGTCGAGAATTACACACAGTACTTACCACAGGCAGCACTGACACAACCCGTGTTCGCCACAGATAGCGGTTATGTGGTTGAAGAAGACGCTTTCCTCGTTGGCAATGCAATCATAGAGCTCGGTGGTGGCCGCCGAACAATGAACGACGATCTCGATCTCTCTGTGGGCCTGACCGATATGGCGCCGATCGGCACCTGGGTGGACAATGAGCGGCCGCTTGCGGTCATTCATGCCTCCTCAGAGGACTGTGCCGAAATCGCCACGACGATGATTCGCCAGGCTTGCCGAATTTCTGACGAAAAACCACCGGAAAGGTCCGTCATCGGCAGGATTCTGACCGCAGATTAACGGGAAAAGAGCCGGCATTGCCGGTATCCTTGGCAGACAGATAAAAATAAAAAACACTGCCGACGTATCAATTTGCGGCAGCAGAGGAAAATCCTTTCCTACTCATATCACGCGGGGGTTAACTCATGGCGGGTAGTTTCATTGGGATTGCAGGCATGGCCGTCATCCTCGGCATAGCCGTTCTTTTCTCCAGTAATCGAAAAGCGATCAATTTGCGTGTCGTTGGTGCAGCATTCGCACTGCAGATTGCTGTCGCGGGTTTCGTGCTTTACCTCGACGCGGGTAAACGGGCAATTGAAAGTCTGAGCTTTGGCGTTCAGGCAGTGATCGACTACTCAAAAGAAGGCATCGTCATGGTATTCGGTCCACTGGCGAACGTGCCGGAGGGGCTCGTTTTTGCCATCAATGTGCTGCCGGTTATCATTTTCTTTTCGGCGTTGATATCCGTTCTGTACCACCTGAAAATCATGCAATGGGTTGTGAAGCTGGTCGGTGGTGCACTGCGCTGGATTATTGGCACCGGTACGGTCGAGTCGCTGAATGCTGCCGCGAACGTATTCGTTGGCCAGACCGAGGCACCATTGGTCGTTAAGCCCTACCTTGGCAGGCTTACGGACGAGCAGTTTTTTGCTGTCATGGTGTCGGGCGTCGCATCAGTTGCAGGCACCGTGCTGGCAGCGTATGTCCTGATGGGGGCTGAAATGAAATATCTGTTGGCGGCGAGTTTCATGGCCGCACCGGGTGGTTTGCTCATGGCGAAGATCATAATGCCGGACAAACCCGACTCCCAGGCAGCGGACGTCGATGAAGAAATGCACATGGAAGACAGCAAACACATCAACGTAATTCTTGCCGCTGCTGTCGGTACGGCCGATGGATTGCGGCTGGCAGTGAATATCGGTGCGATGCTGATTGCTTTCGTTGCACTGATCGCACTATTCAACGGCATAATCGGCGGACTGTTTTCCCTGGTTGGCATCGAAGGCATTACGCTGCAACTGATTCTTGGCAAGATCTTTCAGCCACTCATGTACCTGTTAAGCGTGCCGTGGGCAGAAGCCGAGGCTGCGGGATCGTTGTTCGGCGAGAAGTTGATCCTCAACGAATTCGTCGCGTTCAGCAATATGAATACCGTCCTTGCTGGCACGAGTGAGAGAACAGTAGCAATCGTTACGTTTTCGCTTTGTGGATTTGCCAACCTGTCGTCCATTGCAATTCTACTCGGCGGTCTTGGCAGCCTGGTCCCCGAAAGAAAAGAACTGATCGCAAAATTCGGACTCAAGGCAGTTGTCGCAGGTTCTCTTTCGAATTTGATGAGTGCCGCGCTCGCGGGGCTGCTGCTAACTTTCTGAGAACCTGATCTTGACAAAACGCCCAATCATTATTGACTGCGATCCGGGTCAGGATGACGCTATCGCGCTGTTGCTCGCAATGTC
>SMUY01103020.1_pt1 | contig 17241 bp, 18 predicted proteins | sample 2456441 | NCBI WGS metagenome assembly SMUY01 (sample SAMN11095931, study PRJNA526329) | marine sediment metagenome | biome: Marine sediment; feature: Surficial sediment; material: Deep marine sediment; isolation source: Hadal surficial sediment | place: Pacific Ocean | collected 2014-11 | depth...
CAAGAAGATGTAAGTGAATTTTTAGAAAAAATACGCACATTGCTACCAGCTTTACGTAAGTATTTTTACCAGGCTGAGGAGATAACAAAAATAGATTGGCGTTTGATTGCTGCTTTAGCCTATCAGGAGTCTCATTGGGATCGGATGGCAACTTCACCTACCAATGTGCGAGGCATCATGATGTTGACGGAAGACACTGCAGATCGGATGGAAGTGACTGATCGCCTTGACGCACGACAGAGCATACTGGCTGGAGCGCGCTATTTGCTGATTTTAAAAGATATGCTACCGGCGCGCATTGATGAACCTGATCGTACTTGGATCGCATTGGCAGCTTATAACCAAGGTTATGGACACATAGAAGATGCGCGCATCTTGGCACAACGGATGAAATTGAGTCCAGATTTATGGGTGGACCTGAAAAGATCACTGCCGTTATTAAGTAACAGTGAGTATTTTGAGAAGTTAAAACACGGCTACGCACGAGGCGGAGAGGCAGTTTTTCTAACGGAATTCGTTCGAACTTACTACAATATTTTATTGCAACAAGAACCCCTTACTCTTGGAATTCTTCATCCTCCAGTAGTATTGAGCCAAGTCCGATTAATAGATAAACAATCCTATTAATTCTATTGACTCTAATTCCATTTTTTAGACTGGCTTAGAAAATTTAGCTAACTTGTCCAGTTTTTAACTAATACAATTTTTAATCTCGAAAATTTTGAAATTGTAGCGGAAATTCTGTAACAGATTTCTTAATCAATGTAATTGCTTCCTGCAACATATCCCGTTTTGTGCCTGAGATACGCACCGTATTTCCCTGTATGCTGGATTGAACTTTAAGTTTGCTATCCTTGATGAGCTTGACAATTTTTCTTGCAAGCTCAGCTTCAACCCCAATTTTTATCATAATCTCCTGCTTAACTTTGTTCCCAGTAATTTTTTCCACTTCGCCTTTATCCATGCAACGTACATCAATACCACGCTTAGCAGACTTGCCCATAAGAATATCGAATATCTGACCAAGCTTGAATTCATCATCGGCGTAAATAGTAAGTTTGTAATCCTCCTGTTCTACCCTTGCGTCAGATCTCTTGAAATCAAATCGGGTGCTGACTTCCTTATTTACCTGATTAATTGCATTTCTAATCTCTTGCTTATCAACTTCTGAAACTATATCGAATGACGGCATGACACCCCTCCTCATTCACTTAAATTGCTTGGCATCAAAATTCATACGCAATATTAAGCAATTAGTTTATTTGTGATTTACACCAAAGTTTTCATTTCTCGAATAGAAAGAATGAAAAACTCCATAATTATTTTATGTTCCTCATCTTTGATGCTATGCGCATCCGTAAAGCATTCAATTTAACAAATCCCGTAGCATCAGCCTGGTTATAAACACCTTTGTCTTCTTCAAAAGTTGCGATGTTAGGGTCAAATAGAGAATCCGTTTTAGAATCTCGTCCAACCACGATTACGTTACCTTTGTAGAGCTTTACCCTAACCCATCCATTTGCATTAAGTTGTGAAACATCGATCATAGTTTGTAACATTTTGCGTTCAGGGCTCCACCAATAACCATTGTAAATCAGCGCAGCATAACGTGGCATTAATTCATCTTTCAAATGTGCAACTTCCCGGTCAAGGGTAATAGATTCAATCGCCCGATGGGCACGTAACATGATGGTACCACCAGGGGTCTCGTAACAGCCACGCGATTTCATGCCGACATAGCGATTCTCAACTAAGTCAAGACGCCCTATGCCATGTTTATTACCTAATCGATTAAGTGTGATGAGTATATTTGCAGGAGAGAGTTTCTTACCGTTTAATGCGATAATGTTACCTTGTTTAAATTCAATGTCTACGTATTCTGCCTTATCGGGGGCTTTCTCAGGAGATACGCTCCAGCGCCACATACACTCTTCTGGCTCCAGCGCAGGGTTTTCTAGTATGCGACCCTCGTAGGAAATATGTAAGAGATTGGCATCCATGCTGTATGGTGAGCCGTTTTTCTTTTTCATTTCTACTGGGATGTTGTTTTGTTTAGCATATTGTAAAAGTTTTTTCCGTGAAGTGAGATTCCACTCACGCCATGGAGCAATTACATGAATGCCAGGTTGGAGCGCATAATAACCGAGTTCAAAACGAACCTGGTCATTACCTTTCCCGGTTGCTCCATGAGCGACCGCGTCAGCCTTAGTTTTTCTGGCAATTTCAATTTGCCGTTTGGCGATAAGCGGCCTGGCAATACTCGTACCAAGTAGGTATTCGCCTTCATAAATGGTGTTGGCACGAAACATCGGGAAAACGAAGTCACACACAAATTCTTCACGTAGGTCTTCAATAAATATTTCCTTTATACCAAGTTGTTTTGCTTTAGCGCGTGCAGACTCGACTTCCTCACCCTGGCCAATGTCAGCTGTAAAAGTGACGATTTCGCACTGGTAAGTATCCTGCAACCATTTCAGAATCACTGATGTATCCAATCCTCCAGAGAAGGCTAAGACTATTTTGTTAATTTTGGACGGATTGTCTTTCTTTATTCTTCTCATACTTGATTTACTAGTATAAATTTTTATCTTGCATTTCCTGCGAGGAACTTTTTGGATTAATTTCCCCTAATAACAAATATTCCATCAGTGCCTTTTGCGTATGTAGTCGGTTCTCCGCTTCATCCCAAACAATTGATTGTGGTCCATCAATAATGTCCGAAGCCACTTCTTCACCACGATGGGCAGGCAGGCAGTGCATGAACAGCGCATTTTTCTTTGCACATGACATCATTTCGGCATCTACGCGAAAATCAGCAAAATCTTTCCTTCGTTCCTCAGTTTCATCCTCAAATCCCATGCTAGTCCATACGTCAGTGGTAACAAGATCGACATCTTTCACTGCATCATGTGGATCGGAAAATTCCTCGTAATGGCTGGTGCCGTAAAGTCCAGCTCGTTCTGGTTCAATTTCATATCCAGGTGGGGTAGAAACATGAACGTTGAAATTAAATATCTCTGCTGCTTGCAACCAGGTGTTGCATACATTATTTGAATCACCGATCCATGCTACCGTCTTACCTGTGATACCTCCACGTTGTTCAATGAAGGTAAAAATGTCACCCATGATCTGGCAGGGATGATATTCATCTGTTAGCCCATTAATTACTGGTACCCTAGAATGCGTGGTAAAGCGCTTAATTATGTCATGTCCGTAAGTGCGGATCATAACTATATCCACCATACGCGAGATTACCCGTGCCGCGTCTTCTACCGGTTCATCTCGGCCAAGCTGAGTGTCCAGAGTTGAGAGATAGATTGCTTTTCCGCCCAACTGGTGCATTCCAGCTTCGAATGATAATCTTGTGCGAGTTGAATGCTTATCAAAAATCATTGCAAGGGTACGATCCTCCAGTGGCCAATAACGCTGATATTGCTTAAATTCATTCTTAATCCAGCGTGTGCGCTCAAAAAGATACTCGAATTCTTCACGGGCAAAATCATTGAATTGTAAAAAATGTTTAGGCCGCATAATATTTGTATGCCGGTAGTCAGAGATATATTTTTTGTTTTTCACGATTTATATTCGTAAAATTCTTTTATTAAAGTGGATACGATGTTTACTATCTGCTCTGCTTCCCTTCGTTTTATCACTAATGACGGCAGTAAACGTACTACTTTATCCAAAACCACGTTGATTAGGAGTCTTTGCTTTAAAGCATCCTTCACTAGATTGCCACAGGGCTTGGAAAGCTCGATGCCAATCATCAATCCCTGCCCACGTATTTGCGTGACACCTTCCACATTCACCATCTGTGTCTGGAAAGCTTTACGCATGAAATCACCCTGCTCCATTGCGTTACACATTAGATTTTCTTCCTCAATTACATCCAGTGTGGTGATTGCAGCAGTACAGGCCAGGGGATTACCGCCGAAAGTAGAAGCATGATTACCTGGCTTGAACACCTCTGCTGCCATGTCTCTCGCAAGACAAGCACCAATGGGGATACCTGAACCAAGGCCCTTAGCTAGTGTCATCACATCTGGAACTATACCGCTATGTTGGAAGGCAAACCATTTTCCGCTGCGGCCAATGCCACATTGAACTTCGTCTAGCATCAGCAGCCAGCCATTTTCATCACATATCTGACGCAATTCTTTTAAATAGTTTACCTGTGGTACATTGACACCCCCTTCACCTTGATATGGCTCAACTAGTATTGCAACAACATTTCTGTTGTGTACTGCCACTTGTGATATCGCTTCAAGATCATTGAAAGGTACCCGAGAAAACCCAGTAAGGAGTGGCTCAAAACCAGCTTGAACTTTTCGGTTGCCACTTGCGGTCAAAGTCGCCATGGTACGACCATGAAAGGACTGCTCCATCACGATGATGGTAGGTAAATCTATACCCTTATTGTGGCCATACCGCCTTGCCAATTTAATCGCGGCTTCGTTAGCTTCCGCACCCGAGTTGCAAAAGAAGGTTTTATTCAAACCTGACAACAAAGCTAGTTTATTGGCTAGTTTCTCTTGTTTGTCTATATGGTACAGATTGGAAGTGTGAATCAACGTTCCAGCCTGCTCGGAAACTGCTTTTACAAGTTTAGGGTGGCAATGCCCTAGGCTGCATACAGCAATGCCGGAAAGAGCATCAAGATATCGTTTTCCTTGGTCGTCCCATAGCCACATTCCCTTACCTTTTACAAAGGTAACAGGTAGCCGCATATAGGTGTTCATCAGATTTTCCATTAGGGAATTCAGTTTTCTAGCGCCAGAATGTAACACGGCGGCAGGAGCCGCCGTACGCCGTGAATTTGCTTGTACGCCATTAGTTATCTTTACTCATTTGACCAGCTTTTTCAACCTTTTTTCGTTAGTGGTAGTAAGTAGACTCAAGTTAGATAGGTAAAACCTAAATAATAGTAAGCCGTCCACCTGTTTCTACGAGTGCAATACACTTAACAGATACCTAGTCTCCTTGAGCGTATTGTTGTGGCCAATTCTACATAGCAAGAAACTCTATAGTAAATCATAATAGTGTTTTGTTTCTGCATAGCGGTGCGGCGGCATAAAGATAGGCTGACGTGAAAAGGAACTACAGAAGAAAAAAAGCCCAGGAACAACTGAGTTTTTTCTAACGAGGTGTTCTGTGTCAAGCCATCGCCTTGATGGCTGCAGATAGGCGGCGCTTGTGGCGAGCAGCCTTATTCTTGTGGATAATCCTCTTGTCGGCAATCGAATCAACTGTAGAGAAGGACACCATGAACGCAGACTGTGCGGCATTCTTGTTACCAGCTTTAACGGCCTTGATTACATGTTTAATCGCAGTGCGCAGTTTGGAACGGAGGCTGTGATTATGAGCACTTTGTTTTATATTCTGTCTTGCACGTTTTCTTGTTTGTACAGTATTAGCCATGAATAATTCTTAACCTAGTAGTTGCAAAATAACAAATAATTGTAATGCTATTTTATACATACTACAAGGAAAATAAGGAGATAGCGCGGAAGTTATAATGAGGTTAAGGTATTAAAGGGTATTAAAGGTAAAATGGATTACACTTGAGTTGGGAATCAAAGGCAGACTCTAGGGTAAATACCTAGATGGGCACTGGGTTATTAATTTTACTAAGATTGTCTTTTGGTTACCGTATAGTAGAAAGATTACAACGAGTGCCCATTAACATAGACATAGCACAAGCTCTTAGTTACAAATACCCTGAGAAGACCTAAATACCCTGAGAAGAACTCGTTGTTTGATATTAAATAGGCGCGCTAGACGGCCCAAGAAAAAGGAAATCAGTTAAATTTCCGTTTCTCATTATGCTAACTTGCATAAACTTGGCGCAAAATTCAGGTTAACATACGTTTCCATGAATCCGCTTAGAGTTTTCGCTGCGGTTAGCAGCATGACCTTGGTATCCCGTATTCTCGGGTTTGTACGCGATATGTTGATTGCTCGCATTTTTGGTGCGGGCATGGCTACTGATGCATTTTTTGTTGCTTTTCGTATTCCCAATCTATTGCGCCGCCTGTTTGCAGAAGGTGCATTCTCATACGCATTTGTACCGATACTCTCGGAATATAAGAATCACCGTACGCTGGAGGAAACACGCGAACTAATCGATCATGTTACTGCGTTGATGGGGATCGTGCTATTTGTAGTAACGCTCATTGGTGTGATTGCAGCTCCATTAATCATCTATGTGAGCGCACCTGGTTTTTCTGCCAATCCGCAAAAATTTTCATTAACAGTCGAACTTCTGCAGATCACATTTCCTTACATTCTGTTCATATCTTTGGTTTCTCTGTCAGGTGGCATACTTAATACTTTTGGAAGATTTTCCGTTCCTGCGTTTACCCCTGCGCTTTTGAATTTGTCTTTCATTGGTTGTGCACTGTGGCTTGCTCCGCTTTTAGATCCACCAGTATTGGCGCTTGCATGGGCGGTGTTCATTGGTGGTGTACTGCAGCTTGCTTTTCAACTACCTTTTCTTGCACGTGTAAAGTTGTTGCCACGCCCGCGTTTCAAATCTAATGACACTGGTGCCTGGCGGGTAGTCAAACAAATGGGGCCGGCAGTATTTGGTGTGTCTGTCGGTCAGATCAGCTTGCTAATAAGTACTATATTTGCTTCCTTTCTTATCACTGGAAGTGTGTCGTGGCTTTACTACGCTGACCGGCTAATGGAATTTCCTGTCGGTTTGTTGGGTGTGGCACTAGGGACGGTACTGCTCCCATCTCTTTCTCGTTATTACACCAACAATAGCATCGAAGAATATTCTCATCTGCTCGACTGGGGTTTACGACTAACCGTAATGATGGCACTGCCCGCTGCATTAGTATTGGCGTTACTTGCCACTCCACTGATCACTACGCTATTTTATCATGGTGAGTTTTCTGTTAATGATGTGTGGATGACGCGTAATGCATTGGTAGCCTACAGTGTAGGTTTATTGGGATTAATTTTGATTAAAGTGCTAGCGCCCGGATTTTACGCTCGTCAAAACATCAAGACTCCAGTGAAAATTGCTGTCATCACTCTTGTTGTTACACAGATTATGAATCTTGCATTCATTATTCCCTTACAACATACGGGATTGGCATTGGCAATTAGTCTAGGCGCATGTTTTAATGCCAGTCTGCTTTACTACAAACTGCGGAGCCATCAAATTTACCAACCACAACCAGGATGGTTGATTTTCTTTATTAAAGTGCTGACAGCGCTGGTTGTGTTGGCTACAGTGCTTTGGTTCGCCATGGGCAGCAATACCTCATGGTTGGAGAATTCCCCTATGGAGCGTATCATCCGGCTAACGTGGGTGGTGACGCTGGGAGCGATAAGCTATTTTGCATCTTTATGGTTACTTGGTATTCGCCTTAAGGATTTTTCTAGACGCGGCATTGAGTGAACTGTCGCATAAAATTTTAGTCAGCCAGACTCTACAGGCTCCTAGCTAGATGATTGCGATTAGGTTTAAATATTTTCTCAAAGATTATTTTAAAAAAGTGAAATATAGTCTTTTACATTCTGGCGTATGTACCCTTTGTAGGATAGGATAAATAGCAAAACTATCCTTTTCCTATAGCAAAATTATCTGAAGAATTTGAACGAGGGGGGACAAAGTGAAAAATTATCATGAAAATTGATATGAGCGTACCTATAACATGAATTTGTAAGCCCTTGGCTGTTTGAGCATTGCTATCTACCAATAAAGAAGTTGCAAAACAAAGTTGAACCCGCTATATATTTATGGCAGACTCCCACCAGTAATTGACAGAGATCATTATGAATACCATATACCTAAATACCATATACCTAAACTTTCTCGTGGTTTCCGCCCTATTATTTTTTGGAATTTTTCTTTCTGGTTGTGCCGCATCTAATAACCCAAAAGACCCACTGGAATCGATGAATCGTTCTGTTTTTGCTTTTAACGAGAAAGTGGATGAAAATATATTAAAGCCTGTGGCGAAGGCCTACAGTTCTGTGGCACCTGATCCTATCCAAAGAATGATCAGTAATTTCTACTCTAATCTTGATGATATAGTGGTGATATTTAATGATATTTTACAGCTAAAATTTAGAGAGGCAGGATCTGATAGCGCACGTTTTCTGATTAATACTACCCTTGGATTTGCAGGCATAATTGATTATGGAACCGACTATGGTTTTCCAAAGCGAAATGAAGACTTCGGCCAGACGCTAGGCTATTATGGTGTTGGTAGTGGGCCTTATATAGTAATACCCATTTTTGGTGGAAGGACATTACGCGATGCGGGAGGAGGCTTGGTAGACATAGCTACCAACCCAATTTTTTATACAGGGTTCTTTGTGGCTCCCTGGATTGCTCCTACAATTGGGGCGGCAAGAGCGGTTGATACGCGTGCGCAGCTGATTGAGGAAGGAGAAATTATAGATGAGGCCGCGCTAGATAAATACGAATTCATACGTGATGCTTATTTGCAACGCCGGCGTAGTTTGATATTTGATGGTAACCCGCCGCGCTCCATGGATGATGACTTAGAGGGACCGGGCCAAGACTCGTCTGCGCCTACCAAGAAGCGCTCCATTGTCGTAGAATATATAGAACAGGAAGAGGAAGGATCGGAGAATCAAGATAAATTCACAGATGACACTGCTGTGGAACCAGCGACCCCATAGGCAGGAAACACATTACCTAAATATTTAAGATGTTGGAAGGCTGGACGATACTGTTTTCTAGTTTTATTGTAACATTGATTACCGCTTATCCAGCTTAGCTCCTAATCAAAAGGTGGTAGGGTGGCATTACGCACCCCCGTCACCTTTTTAATCAACCTGGATTGTATAAGTGCAAATAGAGAACTTTGCATAGTCTTATTCTACGTGTCTTAGGCAGTTGAATTTACTACAAAATTTAAGGTCAACCTGATAGGTCACAAATATTTACGTTAATTTAGTAACGATTGCGACTGGAAAATAAAATATAAACTGCAAGTATAAAAAAAAGTATAAAAAAGGTAACTGACCAATCAGGAATAGTGAGTGACATAAATTCCCATGTCACATTTGTACAGTCTCCATTAGCCTCGAACATACTAGGCCACCATTTGGCAATTGATAGGGCGTTCAGGAATTTTTCTTCGGTACTAATGCCGCATTCAAACGCTTCAGGATATCGCACTAACCAGGAATGACGTAGTGCGACCAACATGCCAACAAGTGCAAATATAGCTATTAAGCTACTGTATATCTGGCAACCAAAACTTCGCGAATTATGGAAATATGCAAATAGAGCCGTTAAACCCACTAGCCAATAAGCTAGTCGTTGTGCAATGCAAAGCGGACAAGGTAGGAGGTGATTTACTAACTGAAGATATAAAGCGTATCCGACCAGGCTCGCGCAGCTCAGAAATATCAACAAATAAAATACTCTTGCTCCTAGTCTCATTTACAGATTATGGCTAGCTGTAGAAGTTGGGTTTGACCTTTGCGTGATCTCAACTTTATTTATCCTTCGCATTCCTTCCGTTACCATTTTATATTCCAGTAGGCGACATTCTAGCGCAGCGTTAAATAAGCGGATTCGCCGTGAGGCAGTTAAACGTATTAATTTTGGGAGAAGAGTATTGCTGGTGAAAAAATAAGCGTTCCAGCCGATGAATTTTTTCTTTAGCACGTCTCCCAGTTTTGGATAGAGTTCTGCAAGTTCTTTCTGTTCACCTACGTGTTTGTCATAGGGCAGATTAGTAATAAGTATGCTGGTCGATGCAGGTGTGGAGATTTTTAGAATGTTCCCCTGTTTCTTCAGCACAACTACATTAGCAAATCCCACCATTGAGAGATTGGTATGGGCATCTACCAGCGCATTACCATATAAGTCGCTACCATATATTAGCTGAGGTAGTTTTGCCCTCTGTCGGACAACAGATTCTCTCTTCAGTTTATTCCACAGCACATCGTCGAATTTATTAAGTTTCTCAAAAGCAAAACTGGGCCCTGTTCTTGGCGCAATGTTTAGTAGCATTTGTACAGCTTCAAGCAGAAATGTACCACTGCCGCACATTGGATCGAGTAGTGGAATACTAGGTTGCCAGCCAGCAAGTTGCAATATATCGGTAGCGAGATTTTCCCGGAGTGGCGGTTCCCTAGAAAGTTTTTGTAAATTCTGCTTAAACAGTGCATCGCCATAAGTATCTAGATACAAAGTACAAAGTAAATTTCTATGCATCGAGAAAGTCATGCACATGGATATCCAAGCTTACTGTAATCCACAATAGGGCGTTTTAGGGAGTTTGTTGGTAAGTTCGCGGAATTTGCCATGGATTGCGTCCTTGATTTATAGCGTAACAAAATCAAGGCTATGATGCGGGCACTTGATTGCTGAAACGGTTAACAAGGATTGTAAGTGTTGGTGATAACCATTCGCTCCATGGTAATGCGTGAGTGATTCTGTAAATATCAGTTTCACTCATGTAGGGCTATTTCACAACTTGCCATAGAACGCGACTGGCAATGCGATTTCAAAATCAGTACGGTAACATATATGCCAGTTACCCTGAAATTTCACCCCACCATCACTCGCCTGCCCAGAATGCGCAGGGTTTCTCCAGTTCGGTGGCAAGCATTAACTTTAGTCCGCGTGGATGATAAGGGGAGAAAAAGTGGTAAGGGTCATGTAGGCGATGTTGCAATAATACCAGCTACGGTATCGGAGTTTATTTGGTAGCTCTTATACCATAGGCAAGTAGTATCCACGCACTCAGAAATGCCATGCCGCCGAGTGGCGTAATCGCACCTAGCTCACGTATTCCTGTCAGACTTAGCGCGTAGAGGCTGACTGAAAATAGTACAATTCCTGCAAGCATTAACCAGCCTGACAGTGCCACAGTCCTAGACTTAGGAAAGTGTAACAACACCAAGCCGACCATAATGAGACCAAGCGCATGATAGAAATGGTATTGCACGCCCGTCTGATACACAGTAAGCATGTCTGCAGAGAGCCTTAGTTTTAAACCATGTGCGCCAAAGGCGCCGAAAGCTACGCACAGAAACGCATTAATAGCGCCAAGCATGAGAAAGATTCTTGGCATTGGAGATTGGGTTCCTTAATTAAGCAAGATTCAGCAAACTCGCTTGCGACATATATGATTTAACCGAGAAAAACGGCACTAAGCGTGTTAAAGTTTGGTGCAGGTATCACAATGTTCCCAGTCTGCACTACCCTTTGTGGAATGTCCACATAGATAGAGAGTTTTTATGATTATGTCGCTATCCTAGCCTAGATTCCTATTTCCCTTTTTCTAACACTTTCGCTTTGCTCCATCCTTTGGCAAATGATACCCAGATACTATCCCCAATACTAAACTGATCGCTATTGCGTAGCACGCTACCGTCTTTGTTGTAGGCAATGCTGTAACCACGTTCTAGCACAGATTGAGGGTTTAGATGGGTAAGGTGAGTTTGCTGTCGTTGTAATTCAAATGTGAGTGTATCAAAACGGTGAACAACTGTTCGACGTAAGCGCAGATTTAGTTCGTATAGTTGTGCAACCAAGCGGGAGACATCTGGCCTTGCAGTAGTAACGCGCTGGTTCAATTCACGCAAACACCAACGTCTATTTTCAACGTAACGTAGCCAGGTACTGGCAAGCCGTTCGCACAAATGTTGAAGGTGCATAAGCTGGATATGGATTCGTTCATCCGGATGTATTAGACGGTGTGAAAGCATGTCGATGTGTTGCATGCAGCTTTCAAGGCTATTCTGCATTATGCGTTGCATACGGCTACACAGAGTTTTTACGTGATGTAATAATTCTTCTCGATCTGGGCAAATAATGTGTGCTGCGCCAGTAGGAGTTGGTGCACGAACATCAGCAATAAAGTCTGCAATAGTAAAATCAGTTTCATGACCTATACCGCAGATGATTGGAATAGGGCATGAAGCAATTGTACGCGCTACAACCTCTTCATTAAATGCCCATAAGTCTTCAATATTACCACCGCCTCGACAAAGAATTAATACATCGCACTCACTACGTTTAGTTGCTGTTTGAATAGCCCCTGCTATTTTTGTTGCTGCACCGTCGCCTTGTACTATGGTGGGATAAATAACCACTGGTACGGAAGGCATGCGGCGCTGTAATGTGCTGAGCACGTCGCGCAGGGCTGCACCAGTGTAAGAAGTTATGATACCTATTTGTTTTGGAAAAGATGGTAGCGGTTTTTTACGGGCGGAATCAAACAGTCCCTCTTTCTCTAGTTTGGTCTTAAGTTGCTCAAATGCTTTAAATAGACTTCCCCGTCCTGCCAGATGGATGGTATTCACGTTCAGCTGAAAATCGCCACGTATTTTATAAAGTGTGACCAATGCACGCACTTCAACTTGCATTCCGTCTTCAGGTTGCCAATCCAGATACTTGTTTTTGTGACTGAAGATAACGCAACGTACTTGCGCATTGGCGTCCTTAAGGGAAAAATACCAGTGCCCCGAATCGTATCGCTTAAAATTAGATATTTCACCACTGACCCATAATAGTGGAAATGCATGTTCAAGTAGGTCCTTGGCGCTATGGTTTAATTCGCTTACACTCAAGACTGCATGGGTATTTTCTGTTTCTGGAGGAAAATTCATCCTGACATTCTACAATAATCCAGATTTGAAACAAAATTGCATCATCGCATTGAGCAAGCTCATGAGAATCCTAGTAAAATAGATAACTATTTGATATTAAATAGATAGATTAAAGGTCAGAAATTAATCGAATTAGAAATATTGTTGTGAGCGGGTGACTTAATCCTTATATTTACAAATTACCCACAAACTTACTCACAGTAATTGTGGATAAGTAAAAAACATCATGCCTCTGACTAATACTCTGACTAATAATATGCTTTCGTCCTTGCCGAAAACACATAGGCACGATACATTACGACTCTAATTTTTACCTAGGTCACCGAGGAGAAATTACTTGTTTACTTTGATTCAAGCCGCCGGCTGGCCCATTTGGTCGATTATTTTAGCTTCTATCATTGCTGTTAGTATTATTGGCGAAAGGGTATGGGCCTTACGCTTAAATGTAGTGACCCCTAGAGGCTTGCTGTCCAAAGTGATTCGGGAATATCGTGAGCGAGGTGTGAGTGCTGACATGCTTGTGCGTCTGCACTCACATTCACCCTTGGGTCAGGTGTTTGCAGCAGGATTGAAGAATGTCAAAAGCACACGCGAAGTCATGAAAGAATCCATTGAAGAAGCTGGTCGTGCTGTTTCTCATGATCTTGACCGTTATTTGACCACTCTAGGTACTATTGCTTCCATGAGCCCATTGCTGGGATTATTTGGAACTGTAATCGGCATGATTGAAATTTTCGGCTCTAATTCCCCTACTGGTGGCACTAATCCGGTGCAGCTTGCTCATGGTATTTCTGTAGCGCTGTACAATACTGCATTTGGTATTTTAGTGGCGATCCCAAGCATGATTTTTTACCGTTATTTCCGTGCTAAAGTAGACTCTTTTGTAATAGAAATGGAATTACAAACCTTGAAACTCGTGGAGACTGTCCACGGTGCGCGTAAGGTTTGATTAAATAGTAGGAACGGTTCATATTAATTTTTTAGGATGTGGCTAAATAGTCTAATGAATTTTCAACGTGGCAGACAAAAGGAAGAACCAGAAATTAATTTAGTCCCGATGATTGACGTGTTGCTGGTGATTCTAATTTTTCTGATGATTACCACTACATATTCGAAATTCTCAGAACTGAAAATCAATTTGCCACAAGCCACAGCGGACAAACCCTCTGATCGGCCCAATACCATTAACGTGTCGGTGAGTTCTATCGGTGGTTATACGATCAATCGTATACCTGTCAAATACAACAGTTTGGAAGGACTCAGCGATGAATTACGTACTGCTGCGGGTGACCAGCAGGATCCAATGATCGTCATCAATGCTGACGCTAATGCCACGCACCAGTCTGTCGTCTCTGTGATGGAAGCTGCTCACCTTGCCGGGTACAATCACATCACTTTTATGACTAAAACTCGAGGTAAAAAGCAGTAGGCATGCGTTGCTGGATGATGAGATCTGGGCGCAATTGTGATAGGGAAAAAGAAATCCATGCAATTAGTTTAGGTTTGTAGTGCGGCCTAGAATTTAACTAGTGATTCTTAAGTATGGTAGATCTGAATATAGTTGTATGCCTATCTAGGGATGATACTAAAAATATTTAGGAAATAAATTCATGGAAACAAAATTGTTTGATATTTTGGTGTGCCCATTGTGCAAGGGTCCGTTGTTGTACATAAAGTCTAAGTGCGAACTGATTTGTAAGGCAGATCGACTTGCTTTTTTCATCAGAGATGGTATTCCAGTGATGTTAGAAGACGAGGCTCGCAAATTGCCTACTGATGAAGAAGTTTAATCCAAATAGAATGTTTTGCCGTAAACAAATACCAGTAGATAAAGATCTCACAGTATTCTACTGAGGATTTTTATATCTGAAAAATAAACTAGATGAATTCAAATATTGCTGCCATTCTTGGCGCACTCATAGCTGATTCCGCCACACTTGGTTTGCACTGGATTTACGATCCAAAACGCATTGCTGAAATAGAGACATCGAAGGGACTGGTATTTTTGCAACCTGAAGCTAGCCATTATGCTGGCATAAAGGGTTATTTTGCGCATGGTGGCAAGGCGGCTGGGGAATCGACCGGTTACGGCGAGGTGTGTTTGTTAATGCTCCTGCATCTAGTAAAGCATGGTAATTTTAATCGCATCGAGTATCAGATTGAATACCGAGCACTCTTTGGGTCAGGTGGTACGTTTATCGGATACATCGACGCGCCCACTCGCCTGACATTGCATACGCTGTCATCGCTTGATCCCGCGGCATTTCCAGTAGCTTCAGGTGCCGATGACGACCAGTTTTTATCACTGGCTGCACTTCCAGCATTGGTCGCAACCCACACTGATGCTCTAGAAGTATTGATGAAGCGAGTTGATGAAATGGTACGTGTGACAAATAACAACGACATTGCAGTTACTGCCGCACAATGCTCTGCCGCAGCATTGTTCGAGATACTTCATGGCACGCCAATTAAACAAGCATTGGCTGATGCTCTGCAGTTTGCAGGTGATACGCTCAGACCATTACTTGAACAGGCACTTGCTGTGCAGACGATGGATAGCATTGCAGTTGCAAAGCATTTCGGCTTTGGCTGTCATGTGCCAGAAGGGTTACCTGTAGTTTTCCATATTGCACAGTGTGCCCCAGATTATCAAACTGCAATAAAGGCCAATATTCGTACTGGAGGAGATAATTGTGGTCGTGCCATTATGCTCGGTGCATTTATTGCAGCACATATGGCAAAGCAGGGTGGGTCTATATTTCCTGTTCCACTTGAGTGGCTTGCTAGGTATAGAAAGATTGTTGTTGCCGCTGATGCATGTGCGAAGCTGTAGCTAGACATTTCTTATGCATAGGACGACAGGTAAATTTGTATGCGGGTTATCAGATTTTAATTGATGGGACACCTACAATGATACCGTAAACAAAATATGCATACTAAGCTAAAGTTGAGAAATACGTAGAAGTGATACAAACTATTTGTCAGAGGACTTAACATGACAACAACGCTAGGTAATCTATTTATTATCAGTGCTCCTTCTGGTACTGGGAAAACTAGCTTGGTTAAAGCGTTACTCCAGACAGATATTGACTTAAGTTTGTCTGTTTCATACACCTCAAGATCAGTGCGTCCCGGAGAAGTAGAAGGGCGCGATTATTATTTTGTAGAGCGTAGAATTTTCAAACGGATGCTAGAAAACGGTGAATTTTTAGAAAGCGCGGAGGTTTATGGGAATCTCTACGGAACTTCGCAAAAATGGATCGACAAGACAATAGTTTCTGGGCAAGACATTTTGCTTGAGATCGACAGTCAAGGCGCACAACAAGTGCGAAGGTTTTTTACCAATACGGTCAGTATTTTTGTTTTGCCGCCGTCGCTAGAAGTACTTGAAACCCGTTTAAGAAATCGCAACCAGGATTGCCAGGAGGTGATTACACTGCGGATGGCTGCTGCACGTCAGGAAATCAGCCACATCAGCGAATATGACTATGTTATTATCAACGAGAATTTGGATAAGGCGCTCAGGAGTTTAGCCTGTATCATACAGGCCGAACGTTTAAGAATTGCAGCGCAACTTGTTCGCTTTCATGATTTAGTAACGAGGCTCGGATGAATGCTATTTAAGAAATCAATTTAATAATTTCTTAAATATCTATCATATACTTTATCTGAATTGACGCTGGCATGCTAACCATACCACTGTCATTTTTTGTTGATACATTTAATTTATTTAAATACCATATTAGAAGAATCACCATGGCGCGGATTACGGTAGACGATTGCTTAAAAAGAATTCCCAACCGCTTTGATATGACTTTGGCAGCTACAATTAGAGCGAGGCAAATTTCAATTGGAAGCTCCCTATGGTAGAGCCTAACCGCGACAAACCTACAGTAATTGCTTTGCGCGAGCTGGCTCAGGGAAAACTGGGGTTGGAAATTCTCAACCTGGGACATGTTTAATTTTACACAATGTAGAACATCTGGCAAAAAAATGATTCAACCTATCTGGCTATCAAAGATAGATGTTCTATCTGAAAATATAGCGATGCTATAACGATGTTCCTCGTCTCAAGTAGTTCACATAGCGAGCCAATATAGAGAGACGAAAAATTAAGGAAATTCCGATGCAAGTAAGAAACCTGCCGAATTCTTCTCCTACTATCTCTGGGGCAGAATTACTATTCCATGAATTATCCGGTTATCTAAGGCCGGAAGATGTTTCTGATCTTCAAAACGTCTATCTTTTTAGCCAAAGTGCGCATTCCGGACAATACCGAAAATCAGGCGAACCTTACATTTCTCATCCCTTGGCGGTAGCTAGCATACTTGGTAAGCTGCGCTTGGATACTCAGACGCTGACCGCGGCGTTGCTTCATGATGTAATGGAGGATACACACGTCTCCAAATCTGAGATCAGCAATAGATTTGGGGAAACAGTAGCGGAATTAGTGGATGGTGTCTCAAAGCTTGACAAGATTGAGTTCCAAACTCATGCGGATGCTCAGGTGGAAAACTTTCGTAAGATGCTGTTGGCAATGGCACGTGACGTACGGGTCATACTCATCAAGTTAGCAGACCGGCTCCATAATATGCGAACGCTGGAAGCAATAAGGCCTGAGAAAAG
>SMUY01373500.1_pt1 | contig 17230 bp, 19 predicted proteins | sample 2456441 | NCBI WGS metagenome assembly SMUY01 (sample SAMN11095931, study PRJNA526329) | marine sediment metagenome | biome: Marine sediment; feature: Surficial sediment; material: Deep marine sediment; isolation source: Hadal surficial sediment | place: Pacific Ocean | collected 2014-11 | depth...
AAATCGGGGGGATGAGCTCGCAGTCGCTATATTCATATTATGATCGATAACATTTGAAATAATCTGTAGTACTGTTGTAATAATTCTACTGCCTCCCGGGCTTCCAGTAGCTAAAAAGGGTTTCCCATCTTTTAGAATAATAGTAGGAGTCATAGAGCTCAACATCCTCTTTTCAGGTTCAATAGCATTGTATTGCCCGCCAATTAATCCATAAGCATTCGGTACGCCGGTTTTTGCAGAAAAATCGTCCATTTCGTTATTGAGCAGGATGCCGGTTCCTTTAGCAATGATTTTAGATCCGTAGCTAAAATTAATTGTATAGGTGTTTGAAACAACATTTCCAAATCTATCCATAACTGTGAAATGGGTAGTATCATTACCACCGCTGTTATATGGATTTCCAGGCTTTATGGTTGAGCTTGGAGTAGTTTTTTGCAGACCAATATTTTTACTAAGTGATTTTGCATATTTTTTTGAAGTTAACTGTTTTATCGGAACCGATACAAAATCTGAATCACCAAGGAATTTTGATCTGTCTGCATAAGCGAGTTTCATTGCCTCTGCCATTATATGAATAGTTTTAGAATTATTATGACCTAGCTCACTTATAGGATAGTGTTCCAAAATATTTAACATTTGTATTAGATGAATGCCCCCAGAGCTTGGAGGAGGCATTGAGTAAATTTCATAACCCCTGTAAGTTCCGTAAACAGGTTTTCTGATTACAGGTTTATATGAACTTAGGTCATCAAAGGTAATTAATCCTCCATTTTCCTTCATGTCGAAGGCGATCTTTTTAGCTATATTTCCTTTATAAAATGCGTCCTGCCCGTCATTTTTAATCTGTTTTAAACTCCAGGCTAAATCCTTTTGTATTATTTTTTCACCGATTTCATATGACTCTCCGTTTTCTTTAAAGAAAGTATGATAGGCATCAGGAGAATTTTTCATTCTGTCTTTTACAGACAGTAAGGAATTTTTGAGTTCATAATCTACGGGTATTCCATCTTTTGCGTATTTTATGGCTGGTTTTAATGCTTTATCGATAGAGATAGTCCCGTATTTTTGCAATGCCAGTGATAGACCTGCAACGGTTCCCGGAACGCCTACAGCTAAATAACTATGTCTGGATTTTTCTTGGTCTACATTTCCATATTCATCCAAAAACATTGCTCTTGTAGCTGCTTTGGGCGCTTTTTCTCTGTAGTCTATTGCAACAACTTCTTTTGAGTCTGCAAGATATATAAGCATGAAACCCCCGCCGCCAATGCTTCCTGCTCTTGGAGATGTAACTGACATCGTAAAACCTACAGTTACAGCTGCATCGATTGCATTTCCTCCATCTCTCAAAACCTTTAACCCAGCTTCCGTTGCTAACTTGTTATCTGATGCAACCATGCCGCTTTGAGCAATTACAGGCTGGAATATTTCGTTTGAGCTGATAATGGGTTCAGATACAGAATAATTACAATAAAAAGCAAGAAAAATTGCTAAGAACAATCTTATAGGTAATGATTTTAGCATTAATTTTATTAGAATCATTATTATTTCCCTATTATTTCCCTTAAAAATTTAAGAGTGCTATTATTTGAAGATTTAGAGTTCGTAAACTCATTTATAATAATTTTAAAGCAATAAGACTTCTCAAAACCCTTTTGTGTTATAGATAATTTGTTACTAGCTGTAAATTCAACTGATATACTTTTATTATTCATATTAAAATTACCTTTATTTATAGATTTATCATAAAGTTATCAAAAAATGCTTAGGTTTTCTTTACAACGGTTCTATAAAAATAGGAAATTGATATTTACAAATTTATTATTATACGTAACATACACTAATATAAAACTGTAAGTGTAGGTAATTTCTATGAAAGCTAATAAGTTTATTTTGAGAGGAAAAGAAACTCACATATCAAAAAAAGAAATTGAACATGCAGCTATGAGAAATATAGCTGGCAGAGGTAAAAGTTATTATGCCTTGGTTGGGGAGAGGAAAATACCTGTAAAAAATCTTATATATGAAGTTTTACAAGAAAAGGGATATGACTTTACCCTTCTAGATTTTACAACCCAGGATGCTGTTAGAATACTTAGGAAACTGGGTGTTGAAATAGTCGAAAAAGTAAAAATGGGTACTGCTAATAATCTGTTGAAATTTGCAGGCACTATCTCTTTAGGTGGTGATGCTGTTAAGGATGAAAGGGATTTATATAAATGATACTGATTGATTCAAATATAATTATTGCGCTTTTTGATAGTAATGATGTACATCATAAAAAAGCAGTTTCTTTATTAAAGGCTATAGGAGAGCAAAGGGTTTATACTCTAAGCGTAAACCTTTTAGAAATATATTCGGTGATTGCAAGAAGATGCAGGGAAAGAAAATATGATTGTAGGACTGCCTTAGAACAATTAAGGATGCTTGAGACTAATCTGAATATTATCTGGGTTGAAAACCAAAAAACAATTCATGATGAGATTGTTGATAAAATCATAGAAACAAAGGGTAAAATAAACTATATTGATGCTATAATTTTAAAATATTGCCTCGATAATAACGCAGTACTGAAAAGCTTTGATAAAAATCTGATATCTGAATATGAAACAGCTAGATAATAAAAACTACATTATGGCCTTCCTTATAATATTATAAAGAAGAATCTTAGTTTGCTAACATTATCTCTAAAAAGTGTAAATAATAAAATGGGGTAAAAAATGACAGAGAAAGTTAAAAAAACTGAGGAAGAGTGGCAAAAGGAACTAACTGCTGAGCAGTATAGAGTTACAAGGGAAAAAGGAACGGAAAGACCATTTACCGGAAAGTATTATGAAAATAAGGAAAAGGGTAAATATATATGTGTATGCTGTGGAAATGAGCTTTTTTCATCGGATACAAAGTTTGAGTCAGGCACCGGATGGCCAAGTTTCTGGGATCCGGCAAAGAGAGAAAATATTAAGATGGATGAAGATAACAGCCATGGAGTGACAAGAACCGAGGTTATGTGTGATAAATGCGGCGCCCATCTGGGACATGTATTTGAAGACGGACCGAATCCTACAGGCCTTAGATATTGCATAAATTCCTGTTCACTTGATTTTAAGAAAGAAGAAAATTAGCGGTTACTCTTCTGAAAAGAGAGTTAGCACGCCTGTATAAGTAAACAAATGATTTTGTCCCATAATTGGAGCTATCTCTGAATTTCCAAAAAATCCTATTATGGGAATATTAGGAAAGTAATTTGATATGTATGCGGTGTCTATGTCTTTATTACCATAAAAATAAGACCCCCTGCCGCAGCAATTAAAATATATGCCAAATCTTATTTTGCTTTGATCTTTTATCTCAGATTTAAGATTTTGCAGCATATTCTTGAGGTCTTGCCGCGCCATATCTGGATTTCTCAGTGTTATAACAATTTCATCTCCCACTTTTATATTTTCGGAAATCCCTATCACGCCTGACTTCTCATCAACTCCAACAATATTTCTTACTAAATAATCTCTATTAGAACTGGAAATTTTATTTCCAACAGAGCGCAGTCCCACACTTACTACTCTCATTAATTCATTTGGATTTTCCATGATTTGCGATGGCACTACTTCTTTTAATACCTCAAATGCAGGTTTTCTGTCTAGCTCTGTTATTATATTTTGGTTGCAATCTGTAACTTTTAGAGGGCTACCCGCAGATATACAGCCTTGGGTAAGTCCTGTGTGTTGGTTAAAACTTCCACTTATTAGCATCCCTGTAATGCATGAACTATTAACTGACTTTCCATTATATTGAAAAGTAACATTTGATTCAGGATGTTCTGAGCAGGTAGCGCCTATTATTGGTGTGAAATTGCTTAAAGAACCCAGTGCACTAAAAAACAAGTTGTGATGAAAGTTAAAAGGATCAGGAAGTATAACAACTATTTTATTGCCGTTTTTTATTTCACCGAGTTTTCTTTTAATATTATTAGCAATTCCTACACCCATATCAGTAGAAATAGGGTTTATAAAAGTATCTGCATTCAAACTATCTGAACTTACACTAAGTACTACTATTCCAGGCTCACCCTCAATCTCTCCGTTATTAGATAAAACGCCTATAGAGCTGCAGCCTGTTATTTTTTCAGTACACGTTATTTCAGATACTTTTTCTAATATTGTTTGATAGTTGTTTCTGTGATGAAATGTAGCAAAAATTAAAACCCAATCGGCTTTTTTGATTCCGGCATTATTTAGAGAATTTTGCGAAGCTTCTTTCACAGCTTCTTTACTATCAGTATTAGTAGAACTTCCGACCCCTGCTTTTATCATTTTTAATAAATTAAATATTAATCGAAGTTTCCCCAGGTAATAATTTTATTAGAAACTATCTTTATAACGGGCAAACCCAAATCATTTAATTTCATTTTGGAGTATTGTTCATATTTTTCACATAGCATACCAAGGGCACTTTCATATTCCTGCCCATGATCTATCAGTGAGGCACTACCCTGAATTATTACATAACTAAGCCTGTTCCAGTTGTCGTTGTATTCATCGATGACAAGCGATACAAATGGGTTTTCCATAATGTTTTTAACCCTTTTGAGTTTGGTTGGCGAAATTTTTTTTGGCTTTTTATCTATTGGGGAGTATACAATTCCATTATGATATACAAAGCAAATGGGTATAACTGTAGGAATTCCATTACTATCACAAGTGGCAAAATGGGCAATTCTTTTCCTACTTATATACCTTATTATATCACTGTCTATTTGATTCATAAATCACAAAATTAATAATATATTTAAGTGTCTTGCAATATACATTTTGTACTTTATAATACCTGCTTTTGTATTTTTAATCAGGAAATATAGAGATGAAATCAACAAAGATATTTAGTGGAAATTCTAATGTGCCTCTAGTAAATGCAATATGCGATTATCTGCATATAAAGCCAGGTGAAATAGATATACATAGATTTAGCGATGGGGAAATATTTATTAATATTAAAGAGAGCGTTCGTGGTGACCATGTGTTTATAATTCAGTCAACATGCCCGCCCGTAAATGAACATATAATGGAACTGCTAATTATTATAGATGCACTTAAGAGAGCGTCTACGAGGGAAATTACTGCTGTTATACCTTATTTTGGTTATGCAAGACAGGATAGAAAAGTACAGCCCAGAGCGCCTATTAGCGCTAAACTGGTTTCTGAAATAATATTAAAAGCCGGGATAGACAGACTTGTTACTGTTGATTTACATGCAGGCCAGATTCAGGGATTTTTTGATGTCCCGGTAGATCATATATATGCTGCACCAATATTTATTGAATATATAAAAAAAAGATTTGAAGGACAAGAAATTGTTATAGTTTCACCCGATGCAGGAGGAATGGAAAGAGCAAGGGCGTATGCAAAAAGATTACACGCCGCACTGGCTATGACTGATAAAAGAAGGAGCGCTCCCAATGTTGCAGAAATCACCTACTTAATTGGTGATGTAAAAGACAAAACAGCTATAATCGTTGATGATATGGTAGACACTGCCGACACTGCAGTGAAGGCTGCCAAGGCAATACTTAAAAAAGGGGCAAGGAGTGTGAGCTTGTGCTGTACCCACGGGGTTTTATCGGGCAAAGCTGTTGAGAGAATAAGTAAGTCAGATTTTGAAGAGGTAATATTAACAGATACTATTCCGCCAAGAGAAGAAACTTTGAAATGTGAAAAGATTAAATTTTTAAGTATCGCAAATTTGCTTGGCGAAGCAATAAAGAGAATTACGACAGGAGAATCTATTAGTACTTTATTTAATTAATTTTTTAGGAGTTATAAAATGGCACAAAGTGTAATAAATGTTAAAAGAAGAGTAAGAATGGGGAAAAGCGGTTCAAAAGCAATCAGAAATGAGGGCAATATCCCCGCAGTTATATATGGGAAAGGTTCTGAGTCAATTTCAATAGTTGTAAATCCTACAGAGCTAAAAGAAGCATTATCAACAGACGCGGGTGAAAATACCCTGCTCGAAATGCATATTAAGGACGGGGATAAAGAGATTAAAAAACTTTCACTCCTAAGAGAAGTACAGATGGATTACATTACAAACAAATCAATCCATTTGGATTTTATGGAATTAGATATGAATAAAAGTTTTTCACTTAAGGTTCCGGTAAAAATCGTAGGAAGACCCATAGGGGTTCATGAAGAAAAGGGATTGCTTGAAGAGATATTGAGGGAAATTGAGATCGAGTGTTTACCATCAGATATTCCCAATGTATTTGAAGTAGAGGTATCAGAACTGCACATTAATGACTCTATTCATGTAAGGGATATAGAGGTTTCTGATAAAATAAATGTCTTAGATGATCCTAGCTCTACTGTAGTAACAATTCTAACTCCTAGAGTTGAGAAGGTTGTGGTGGAAGAAGGCGAAGAAGAGATTGAGGAAGTAACAGAAGAAGAAGCAGCAGAAACCACAGAGGAGAAAAAAGAGGAGTCTGCAGAGTCTGAATAAACTATATATATTAACTTAGATGTTTCTTATCGCAGGCCTGGGTAATCCGGGTAAAGAATACGAAAATACCAGACATAATGTGGGTTTTTTAACGATAGATAAGATCGCTGAAGACATAGGGGTTAAAATTACCAAAAAGGGGTTTCAAGGCTTGTATAATCTTGGACAATTTGAGGAAAGTAAGATTTTGTTACTAAAACCTCAAACCTATATGAACAATAGTGGAAATGCACTGAGGGAAGCAAGAGAGTTTTATAAGATAGATACGGATAAAATTATTGTAATACACGATGAAATGGATCTGCCACTGCAAAGAATCAAGCTTAAAAAAGACGGAGGAAGCGCGGGTCATAATGGTATAAAATCTATAATTCAGAATATAGGATCTGATGATTTTGCCAGAGTAAGGGTTGGTGTGGGAAAACCCTATGACAAAAATAATGTTATAAAACATGTTTTATCGGGTTTTAGCAAAGAAGAAAGACAGCAACTGCCCGAAGTCATAGAAAGCGCAAGGGATAGTGTTTTTGCAATTATTATAAATGGTATTGAAAAAGCCATGAATGAATTTAATATAAGAGCCGAAAAAAATTTTGAAAACGATGAAGGTTAAAAAATTATTGAGTTTTTTAAGATTTCGTTATTTAAGGAGGAATAAAATATGAGTGAGTTAATAGCGTCACTTGGAATAATAGTTGCACTAGGTGTATTGGGATATGCATATTCAGTGTATAAGGGGATGAAGTCGCTCCCTGAAGGTAATGAAAAGATGAAAGAGATTGCATCTGCAATTCACGAAGGTGCAATGGTTTTTCTTAGGAGTGAATATAAAGTTATTGGATATTTTGTTGGAGTTATATTTATCTTACTTGGTTTTGGCCTTAACTGGCCCACAGCGATTGCCTATATATGTGGAGCGGGGCTTTCATGTTTAGCCGGTTTTTTTGGGATGATGTCAGCAACCAAGGCTAATGTTAGAACCGCGCAGGCAGCAGCAAGCGAAGGTCAGGGCGCAGCACTTTCTGTCGCTTTTAAGGGTGGAAATGTTATGGGGCTTTCAGTCGCCGGGCTTGGACTATTGGGGCTTTCAATTGGATATGCTTTTCTTATAGGGTTACCTGAAAATCCTGCAGGCGCTTCATTAACTGGTTTTGTAACTAAGTTTGCCGGTATAATCGGCGGTTTTGCAATGGGAGCAAGCTCGGTCGCTCTTTTTGCCAGGATTGGCGGAGGAATTTTTACAAAAGCTGCAGACGTAGGCGCCGATCTGGTAGGAAAAGTTGAAGCAGGAATACCTGAAGATGATCCAAGAAACCCAGCAACTATTGCTGATAACGTAGGAGACAATGTTGGAGACGTTGCCGGTATGGGCGCTGATTTATTTGAATCGTATGTAAGCTCAGTGATTGCCACAATTGTGATTGCTGCAGGTATGGAAGAACACAACAGGATAGCACTTATGGCAATTCCTATTGTTCTAATAACCATTGGCAGTATTGCTTCTATATTAGGTTCAAAATATATTGATAGGAAAAAAGACGATGAACCTCAATCTGTACTGAGATATGGAACTTTTTATGCAGGAGGGATTTACTTGGGTGTTAGCTTGATAGTTTTGGCAATATTAGGTTTTGCAGATACTATTGGATTTTGGTTTGCAATAAAAATTTGGTGTGCGGCGCTTCTTGGTCTGATTTCTGGTGTGCTAATAGGACTGGTAACGGAATATTACACATCTGGTGCTCCAATAAGAAAAATTGCAGAGGCTTCTGTGACAAGCGTAGCAACGAATATAATAGAAGGTTTATCAATTGGTATGAAGAGCACAATATTGCCGGTAATTATTATTGTTCTAGCAATTACTTTTTCTTTCTGGTTTGCAGGCCTTTATGGTATAGGAATTGCGGCAGTGAGCATGCTTGCAACTATTGGTATTACAATGTCAGTAGACGCTTATGGACCTGTTGCTGATAACGCTGGGGGTATTACAGAAATGGCTGGACTGGGAGAGGATGTAAGGAAGATTACTGACAAATTGGATTCCTTGGGAAATACGACAGCTGCTATTGGTAAGGGATTTGCAATCGGATCAGCAGCGCTTGCGGCGCTTGCTCTGTTTGCAGCCTATACAAAAGCCGTTGGACTTGATTCCATTAACCTGACAAACAGCAAGGTAGTTGCGGGTTTGTTAATAGGAGGAGCAATTCCTTATCTTATTGGAGCTCTTACAATGGGATCAGTTGGAAAAACTGCTCAACAAATGGTTGAAGAGGTTAGACGTCAATTCAGGGAGATCACAGGTCTTATGGAAGGCAAGGCAAAACCTGATTATGCAACATGTGTAAGCATTAGTACAAAATCAGCCATCAGAGAAATGGTATGGCCTGGTGTTATTGCTATTGCTTCACCAATAATTATCGGGTTCATCTTGGGAGTAGAAGCGCTTGGCGGATTTTTAGCAGGTGCGCTTGTTTCGGGTGTAATGCTAGCGCTCATGATGGCTAATGCTGGTGGGGCCTGGGATAATGCCAAAAAATATATTGAAGAGGGTAATTTGGGGGGTAAAGGTTCAGATGCTCATAAAGCTGCGGTTATAGGTGATACAATTGGCGACCCATTTAAAGATACATCTGGTCCATCAATGAATATTCTGATTAAACTTATGTCAATTGTTTCACTTGTTGTTGCTCCAGCATTATTTTTATAAGCTGATGCAAATAAATTATTAAAAATTCTGTCACTCTGGATTTTTAAAATCAAGGGTCGATATGACCAAGACGGAGGTTCAAATGCAAAGTTATGAAACGGTTTTTATAACATCTATAGACATCAAAGAAGATGATCTAAATAAGGTGTTAGGTAAAATCAAAGAAGCAGTTTCCAAGAATGAAGGTGAAATATTAAAGCTAGAAAAATGGCAACAAAGAGAGCTTGCCTACCCGATTAATGATTTAACAAAAGGGGTTTATTATATAGCAGAGTATAAAGCGAATTCGGGTGTGGTAAGTGATATTGAATCGAGTTTTAAGTTTTTAAGGGAAGAAATTCTAAGATTTCTAACTGTAAAAGTTAAACTCGCTAAAGTTAAACCTGTGAAACCAGAGCCTGTGAAACCAGAGCCTGTGAAACCAGAACCCGTGAAACCAGAACCTGTGAAACCAGAACCTGTGAAACCAGAACCCGTGAAACCAGAACCTGTGAAACCAGAGCCTGCTAAAACTGAGCCGGAAAACACGGACAACAGCGCTTTTAAAACTCCTGATGCTAAGCCCACAGAAAAGGGAGGTGAATCCTAATGGAATCCGCCAGAGACAAGAGATATATGAACAGAAAGAAGTATTGCAGGTTTTGTAAGAATAAAGAAGAAATCGATTATAAAAATGTGGATTTACTTGCAAGATATATTACTGAGAGAAGAAAGATAGTTCCCCGAAGGGTTACAGGGGTTTGCGCCAAGCATCAAAGAATATTGTCAACGTCTATAAAAAGAGCAAGGATTTTAGCTTTAATTCCTTTTACAGTTTTGCATAAATAAAAGTTGTAAATAGGATTATATTGGAGGTAAACAATGAAAGTTATTTTAACAACTGATGTAGATTATGTAGGTTATATGGGAGAAATTAAAGACGTTAAAAGGGGTCTTGCCAGAAACTTTTTGTTGCCAAAAAATTTAGCTGTCGAGGCTACTCCCGGAAACATAAAAGTATGGGATCAAAAACAAAAGATAGTCGAAAAACATCAAATAAACAGAAAAGAAGGCGCTGAAAGCCTCTCTGCCGGGCTATCTAATCTAATCTGCACCATTAAAGTAAAGGTAGGGGAGGAAGGTAAATTGTTCGGGTCTGTTACTACTCAGAATATTTCAGATGAGATTGCTGCAAAGGGTTTTAAAGTATCAAAAAAAGATATTGTTTTGGACTCCCCAATAAAAGAAACCGGATCATATGATGTTATTATAAAGATTCACCCTGAAGTAAAAGCTTCAATAAAAGTTGAGGTAGTGAACGAAGAAGAGCAAGCACAAGCGCCACAAGAAAGTGCAGCTGCTTCAGAGACTGAAACAGTTGCATCTGAGGCTAAGACAGATCAGGACGAGCCGCAGCAAGAGCAGGAAAATCAGGAATAGCAAAGCTAAAGATTTTTAATTTCTATATTAAAATTTTGTTTTTTGATAGTCTGATGGCGGTTTAAAATCCTTATCAGAAATCTCGACCTGTTTAATTGATACTATTTTTTCAACCCTGTTGCCGGGCAGATTATAATCGACCGTCTCAAGGGGATAGCCAAGTTTATATATATCGGTCAGCGTTTTGCCAAATTCGTTTTGATTATCGAAGCTCAGGTATTCCCCTTGTGATATTTTTTGGATTTCACCATAAAATTTGGCTAATTTTTTGAGATCTAGTTCTTCCAATTTGTCGCTAACCCATAATTGCTGTATTAGTTTATCATCTTCAAATAGTTCGATTTTTTGCGTTTTTAATCCTGCAACAATCTTGGTTTCATCAGTTTTATTAAATTTCCAGGTTTTTGCTTTTTCATCTCCGTAAATATTAATTCGTTTATGCTTCAGAAGTTTTAACTTCTGTGCCCTTTTTTCTTTCGGCATGTTAGCCAGTTCTTTCTTTATTGCTTTTTTTTGTTTGATTAAGTTTTGCTGAACCAATTTTACATATTTTTGAGGTGAGCTCTCAACGTATTGTTTGTTTTTTTGGTCTATAATAAAAAATTTGTTTTTGTTAAGATCAAATATGATAATTGGGTCTGAATTTTCAGCAACAAATTTGATTTTGTTGTTGGAAATATATATTTGACCCTTACCTTTCTTTTCCGGGTTATTTTCTAAATAGCTTTCCTGTTCTAATAATAATCCTGCAAATACCTGAGCATTAATCAATAAACTTAAAAAAAGAGCAAAGAAAAACAGTACAGAATTCCTAAGGTTTGATATCATCTATTCCTCCATTGCAAATATTTAGGTTATCTATAGTAGGTTTGGTAGGTAGTATAGCGGAAAAATCATTTTTTAATAGGCGGTAATATGTTGACGGTTATACTAATAATGGTAGATTTAAGCTCTTTATAAACAGAGCATATGGAGGCTTATGAATGACGGAAATCAATCCGAAGTTTGCACCAGTTGGAGAAAAAGAGGTTACAAGAGCGATTGTTGAGGGATTTTCAAAGGAATTTATCGAACATATAGAAAATGATGTAATTATTGTAGGTGCTGGTCCAAGCGGTCTTGTAGCCGCCAAAGATATAGCCAAAAAGAAATACAAAGTACTACTTGTTGAGAGAATGAATTATTTGGGTGGAGGATTTTGGATTGGCGGATATTTAATGAATAAAGTAACAGTCAGAGATCCGGGACAGAGCGTATTAGATGAGATAGAAGTTCCATATGAAGAAGTAAGCGAAGGACTTTATGTTGCCGATGGGCCATATGCTTGTTCAAAATTAATTGCTAGTGCTTGTGAAGCAGGTGCAAAAATACGTAACATGACAATGTTTGATGACCTGGTTTACAGGGAAAATGGAAGGGTGGCGGGAATTGTTATGAACTGGACTCCGATTGCCAACATGCCAAAAGAAATAACATGTCTGGATCCTATTGCTATAGAATCAAAGCTTGTTATCGATGCAACCGGTCATGACGCCTATCTCGTATCCAGACTGTCCCAGCAGGGTTTATATAAAAAGCTTCCGGGGCACGGATCGATGTGGGTAGAGAAATCTGAAGATGCGCTTGTAAAGTATACAGGCGAGGTTCATCCAGGGCTTATAGCATGTGGAATGTCTGTTAACACTACTTTTGGGCTCCCTAGGATGGGACCTACATTTGGTGGAATGTTGCTTTCTGGAAAAAAAGCGGCTCAAGTTGCGATAAACATATTGCAGGAACAGGCGCAGGCTTAAACTTTCTTGGAAAATTAGCTTTCAATAGTCTAATAATTTTTGATGCTGTTTGCATAGCTTTGCTTTATACTGAATTTCGAGTACATCTTTTTGCCAGTGTGAATTGAATAAACAACATTTATTATTACTGCAAAAAGGCTTGCCAGTGAGTTCATAAAATATTGACTGAAGTGTATATGAAACTAATATATCAGTTGTTTTTGGATCGTTATATTTGACATATTGTCCACTGAAGTATTCATCTAGCTGCTCAAGCTTTTTGCCGGCAGCTATAAACTGCGCTTTTAAGAAATAATATTCTCTTGGTTTTGCAGGGGCCTCTACAAGGCCCGAAGTAGATATAAATGTAGGCTGTCCCATAAGTATCACTCTTGCGTGGTATCTCTTATTTTCAAATGTGCAGAGTAGACGGTCGGTAAAAATAATATGAATGTTATTAAGAGACCGGTGCAGATTAGACATAAAATACTTGTTGACTACTCCTGTAAATAAAAACCCGTCATAAAGAACTTTGTTATTAGTGTTGGGGTTTGCAGATATTGTACCTAACCTGTATTTTTCCCTTTCAATATCTTCAATAAGAGTCTGTGAAATTTCGTTATATAGCACTTGTTGTTCATTACTGTTTAACTTCAAATATTCAAAAAAATTACCTTTAAATTCAGAATGGATGTTTAATTTAGCAAGACTTTCTATAACTTTATGTATGTTTAAAGATTTTGAAGGATTATCAGAATATAAATAAACCGGTTTTATATTCATTGTGTATAGTTGTGAGTAGTAAGAAAATAACGTGAGTTTAAATCTCGGCTATTAAGTCCAGTTCTACGCAGGACTGCAAAGGAAGACTCCCGACACCAATAGCTGATCTTGAGTGTATTCCTTTTTCACCAAAAATTTCAAAAAACAGTTCAGATGCGCCATTAATTACCTTTGGCTGATCGAAAAAGTTCCCAGATGACGCTACATAGCCATTTAACTTTACTATTTTTTTTATTCTATTTAAATCATCAACTACCGTAGTTATTGCAGAGATCGCATTTATAGCGGCTATTCTTGCTGCTTTAAATCCCTGCTCAAGACTTACCTGCTCACCAACGCGCCCTTTGTAAAGTAACTCTCCATTTTGAATTGGTAGCTGACCGGAAACATATACAAAACTTCCGCTTATTACAGCGGGGCTGTAACTGCCAAGAGGTATTAGCGGTTTTGGAATTTCTATATTGAGCTCTAGCAGTCGCTCTTCAATCTTCTTTATCTTTGGCATAAAACTTTAGGGCTACATAGATAGTGTTTTGATTTCTTCTTACAAGAAAAAGTAGTGATTCATCCTGTTTAATTTTATTTATAATATTTTTATATTCTTCGATATCTTTAATTTCTTTTTTATTAATCTCAACTATAATGTCTGCTTTCCTAAGCCCGGCATTCCATGCAGGACTTGCTCTTCTCACATTAACTATTATCACGCCTTGGGAATCTTGTAGGTTTAAACGTTTTTGTATAATAGGATTTATTTCCTGCACAGCAAGACCCAGATCGTTTTCAACGTCTTTTTTCTCTTCAATTTTAGGTTTTTTTGCTATTTTTTCAGGCAGCTGCCCAAGTAAAACACTTATTTTCTTTTTCTTGCCTTCTCTTAGCAGTATGATTTCGGATTTAGTGCCCGGAGGAGTTGCAGCTACCGATTTTGGCAGCTGAGACATTTCATTTATTTCAGTATCATCAAACCCGATAATTACATCTCTCCTTTTTATCCCTGCTTTTTCTGCAGGACCATCTGGCGTGACATCCGCAACAAGTGCGCCTTTTGTTTCCTGCAGGCCGATGCTCTCTGCAATCTCTGGGGTGATCTGCTGTACAAGTACTCCCAACCATCCTCTAACTACTTTTCCGTTACTTCGTAATTGGTCAATTATATTAACTGCTATAGCCGCAGGTATGGCAAACCCTATTCCCTGAGCTCGGGCAAATATTGCTGTATTTACACCAACTACTTCACCATCGAGGTTAAAAAGCGGCCCGCCACTATTTCCCGGATTAATCGCAGCATCTGTTTGTATAAAATCATCATATGAGCCAAGCCCAAGCGATCTGCCCTTTGCACTAACAATTCCAGCTGTTACAGTGTGACCAAGACCAAAAGGATTTCCGATTGCAATAACCCAGTCACCTATATCGAGAACATCGGACCGGCCAAAGGAAATTGCAGGCAAATCCTCTTCCGGCTCAATTTTTAGAAGTGCAAGATCTGTCTTAGGATCTTTCCCTATGATTTGCGCCTGGTATTTCTTTCCATTTTCCAAAATTATTTCTATATCATTAGCTTTTTCAATTACGTGGTTGTTGGTAACTATAAAACCGTCTTTACTTATTATAAAACCAGACCCCAGGCCTTTTTGCCTGAATTCCTGCTGAGGCCCACGTTCAAAAAATTTTTTAAAAAAATCCTCAAAAGGGTCATCCTGCCCGCCGCCAAAAGGAGATTCGAAAGGGCTGTTAAACGGCGCCTGCCTTTTTTTAACTACATTTGTTGTGCTTATGTTAACAACTGATGGTTGAAGGGTTTTTACCAGTTCTGACAGGGATAATAATTCACTGGAGTGAGAATATTTACAAACAGATAAAAAACTAAATAATGTAATAAATAATAAATAAGTATTGATATTGTTATGTTTTTTCATAGTTCTGTCTTCTCCTAGCAAAAGAGTTAATATTATTTATACAACCCCATAATGTCAAGAATAGCTTTAAACCTGTTAAGTTATATAGAAAACCCAATTATATAAAAAATCTAAAATTTCAGGCTTGACAAGCTTTTATTCATGATTATCTTTAAGTTCGCTTTTTAGCACTGTATATAGATAAGTGCTAATTATTATAAAAAAAGGAGGGGTAAAATTTGGTATGAAAGTACAACCACTATATGACAAGATATTAGTAAGAAGAATCGGAAGTGAAGAAAAAACAAAGGGTGGAATTATAATCCCAGACACTGCTCAGGAAAAACCTCAGGAAGGTAAAGTTGAAGCGGTTGGCAAGGGTAAATTACTTGATAATGGTACAGTCAGACCACTAGATGTTAAAAAAGGCGATAAAGTTTTATTTAACAAATACGGTGGAAACGATATTAACATAGATGGTGATGAATACCTTATTTTAAAAGAAGATGACATACTAGCAGTAGTAAAATAATTAAAGCAAACGAGAAAACCAAAGGAGGCAACAAGTAATGGGAGCAAAAGAGATAAAATTTGGCAGGGAGGCCCAGGATGCAATACTGCGCGGGGTAAATGCACTAACGACAGCAGTTAAGGCAACCCTTGGACCAAGGGGAAGAAACGTACTGATAGAGAAGACATTCGGAGCCCCAGTGGTAACAAAAGACGGAGTAACCGTGGCAAAAGAGATAGAGCTAGAGAACAAGTTTGAGAACATGGGCGCCCAGATGGTAAAAGAAGTAGCATCGAAGACAAGCGATGTGGCAGGAGACGGAACCACAACGGCAACAGTGCTTGCACAATCAATATACAAAGAGGGAATAAAGCTAGTGGCAGCAGGCCATGACCCAATGAAGCTCAAAAGAGGGATAGATAAAGCAGTAGAGGTAGTTGTGGATTCTATACAAAAACTAAGCAAACAGGTAAAGGGAAGAACAGAGATAGCTCAGGTAGCTACGATATCTGCAAATGGTGATGAGACTATAGGCAACATAATAGCAGATGCAATGGAAAAGGTAGGGAAGGACGGAGTAATAACAGTGGAAGAGGGAAAGAGCTTAAACACTGAACTTGAAGTGGTAGAGGGAATGCAGTTTGATAGGGGATACCTAAGCCCTTACTTTGTAACAGATGCAGAGAAGATGGTAGTGGATCTGGAAGATCCGTTAATACTGCTGCATGACAAGAAGATATCGAGCATGAAGGATTTAGTGCCACTGCTCGAGGAATCGGCAAGGAGCACAAAGCCGCTGCTGATAATAGCAGAGGATATAGAAGGGGAAGCGCTTGCGACGCTAGTAGTAAATAAGATAAGAGGAACGCTTAAAGTAGCGGCTATAAAGGCACCAGGGTTTGGAGACAGAAGGAAGTCAATGCTGGAGGATATAGCAGTGCTAACCGGCGGGAAGGTAATAGCCGAAGAAGCTGGTATGAAACTTGAAAACACAACTGTTAAAGACCTTGGAAAGGCAAAGAAAATAGTAATAGACAAAGATGATACAACAATAATAAGCGGAGAAGGAAAGAAAAGTGATATAGAGGGAAAGATAAGACAGATAAAAGCACAGATAGACGAATCTAGCGGGGAATATGACAGGGAGAAGCTTCAGGAAAGGCTAGCAAAGCTTGCAGGCGGGGTGGCAGTGATAAAAGTAGGAGCAGCAACGGAAACGGAGATGAAGGAAAAGAAGGCAAGAGTAGAGGATGCGCTTAATGCAACAAGAGCTGCAGTGGAAGAGGGAGTAGTACCTGGAGGGGGAGTAGCGTTTGTAAGGGCAACTAAGTCAGTGGACGCATTTGATGCAGGAGATTCTGAACAGCAGGTAGGAGTGAATATAGTAAAAAAAGTACTGGAAGAGCCCTTAAGAGAGATAGCACGCAATGCGGGCTGGGATGGCTCAATAGTTGTAGAGAAGGTAAAGGGATCGAAGGGATCAAATGGGTTTGATGCAGCGAGGTTAGTGTACTGTGATATGATTGAAGCCGGGATAGTGGATCCAGCTAAGGTAGTGAGGACGGCAATACAGAATGCATCGAGTGTAGCAGGGCTGCTGCTAACTACCGAAGCTTTAGTAGCCGAAAAACCAGATTCTAAG
>SMUY01106351.1_pt1 | contig 17226 bp, 16 predicted proteins | sample 2456441 | NCBI WGS metagenome assembly SMUY01 (sample SAMN11095931, study PRJNA526329) | marine sediment metagenome | biome: Marine sediment; feature: Surficial sediment; material: Deep marine sediment; isolation source: Hadal surficial sediment | place: Pacific Ocean | collected 2014-11 | depth...
ATCGTTTGCTGTGGGAAAAGGATCCGGAGTTGCCAGAAGGACAAGCCGGAGATTTGCTGGACGAATTGTTAGATGAGCTTGATGATCCCACGGATGAGCACACGGAGGTGGCCGCCGAGACGGTCGAAATAGATTCCCAAGCAGAAGTAGACGCCCCTGAGGATGAAGAAAAATCCGCGCAAGTGTTCAATGCCGCTGCGGTGGAGGAAGTCATACTCGAGGAAGTGCGCGATGAAGACGATCTCATTGAGGAGGTGAAAGAGGAGTTGTTGGATGTTGTCATCGACTCGATTCAGGGTGACGACGACTCGCAACAGGTGGATACCGTGGTCACTCGAGTTGATGGGCGGGTGCCGATTGACGACCCTGAGTCACTGCAATTGCTATCGGAACAGTTTGCCGAAGCGCGAGCAGCCGGCGAGCCGGTCAGCTTCGTGCAGAAGAAGCGAGGTAGCTGGTGGATTCCACCTGCGATGGTTCTGGCGATTGCCGCTCTTTTCGCCCAAGTCATGTATTTGCAGTTTGACGATTGGACCGAGGATCTCCGCATCAGACCGGTATATGAGTCGGTGTGTGCATTCATCGGGTGCGAATTACCAGTACTGCGAGACCTCGATCAAATGGTGATAAAAAAACTGGTGGTACGCAGCCACCCGGAGATTGAAGGTGCACTCATCGTCGATGCGATCATTGTCAACGAGGCTCCGTTTGCCCAACCGTTCCCCGTACTGGAGCTTCGGTTTACCTCCCTCGAAGGAGATCTGGTTGCGAGTGGCAGGTTCCAACCTCGCCAGTATCTGGCAGGTGAGCTGGAAGGTGCGGAAAAGATCCAGCGCTTGACTCCGGTTCATATCGAACTTGAGTTCGAAGACCCGGGCAGCGAAGCGGTCAATTACTTTATGGAATTTCGCTAGCGTCCTGAACGCGTTACGCGCGACGATTCGTGAGAATTCGACAAGCTGTTGCAGTGAATTGTTGAGGTCATTGCTCGAGAGAGTATGATGCCTCCTCTGCGCTACTCAAACGTAACTGAAACTTAAGTGGTTTCCATAGGACCCCATCAGCTTCGTAATGGCATTTTGCTCGCGCCCATGGCCGGGGTCACCGACGTGCCTTTTCGCGAGCTGGCGTGGAGATATGGAGCAGGGTACCTCGTGTCGGAAATGGTCAGTGCCAAAGCCGATCTCTGGAACACAGATAAGTCACGCTTACGCCGCCAACGGGTGGAAGGTGCTCGCCCGTTTGTTGTACAGATAGCTGGTGGCGACCCCGAGACGGTTGCCGAAGGAGCCTGCCGGCATTGGCGCGCCGGTGCTGAAATCATCGACATCAATTTCGGTTGTCCGGCGAAGAAGGTATGCAGGAAAGCGGCCGGCTCGCAGCTACTGAAAGACGAGAAACTGGTCGCACGAATTGCCCGAGCGACGGTTGCGGCAGTGCCAGTGCCGGTTACAGTGAAGATGCGCACCGGCTGGTCTCAGGAGATGAAAAACGGTGTGCGTATCGCTCGAATACTCGAAGCTGAAGGCATTGCTGCCATCGTGGTCCACGGGCGTACTCGAGCATGCCGGTTCAAGGGGGCTGCCGAGTACGATACTGTCGCGGAGATCAAATCACAGTTGTCGATACCGGTTTTCGCAAACGGCGACATTAACTCCCCAGAGCGTGCTGCAGCGGTACTTAGCTACACAAAAGCCGATGGCGTGATGATAGGACGCGGGGCGCTGGGAGCGCCTTGGCTCCTCGGTCAGATTGCCGCAGGCGCTAAGTTGGAACCCAGCATAGAAGAGAAGCTTGGCATCATGCTGGAGCATGTTGCTTCGCTACACCGCTTCTATGGCGAATCCGGAGTGCGCGTTGCTCGTAAGCACGTGCAATGGTATCTGACAAAAATGAATCAGGATTCACTTGAAGAAACTCTGCGCGACGATTTGCGCGCGTTTAACAAATTAGAAGATGCGTCAGCCCAGCTTGATCATCTTCTCGATCTGGGAGGAAAAATAGCAGCGTGATGAGGGGAACATGACGCTCGCCAATTGGTGCTGGGGATGAGCCTTGGGACGTTGCGGAACGGATTGATGTGAATCAACGATACAAACGAATTGTACGACGCGCGTTACTCAGCGTTTCCGACAAAACCGGCCTGGAAGAGTTTGTACGCGGGCTGGAGTCTCTGGGTGTGGAGTTGTTATCGACGGGCGGAACGTTTCGGGCGATCCGCGATGTTGGCATCAAGGTCACCGAAGTGTCTGCCCACACCGGCTTCCCGGAGATAATGGATGGGCGGGTGAAAACCCTGCATCCGAAGATCCACGGCGGCATTCTCGGCCGTCGAGGGCACGATGAGGCGGTGATGGAAGAACACGGCATCGTGCCTATCGACCTGGTAGTTGTGAATCTTTATCCGTTCGAGGCGACGATTTCTCGCGAAGATTGCACGTTGGAGATGGCGGTGGAGAATATCGACATCGGCGGTCCGGCGATGGTGCGTTCTGCGGCCAAGAATCACAAAGACGTGCTGGTGGTCGTGCAACCGTCGGACTACCCGGAGATCTTGGATGAGTTGCAAGGCGGTGCTGAAAGCCATGTCGAGCTGCGCTACCGAATGGCCGTCAAAGCCTTTCGGCACACCGCGCGTTATGACGCAATGGTGGCCGCATACCTCGGCAAGGATGAATTATTCCCTGAACTGCTGACCCTCGGCTTTGAGCGAATTTCAACGATGCGTTATGGGGAGAATCCACACCAGCAAGCAGCCTTCTACAGAGAAGCTGCGCCGTCTAACGGAGTAGGCGGTAGGGTTGCAGATCTTGTTCAGTTGCAAGGCAAAACGCTCTCATATAACAATGTGGCGGACACCGATGCAGCGTTGGAATGTGTCAAGATTTTCACCGAGCCCGTCTGTGTGATCGTAAAACATGGGAATCCATGTGGGGTTGCTGAAGCGGGTGATATCGCTACGGCCTACGAACGCGCTTACGCCACCGATTCCACTTCCGCGTTCGGAGCCATCATCGCGTTCAATCGGCCTCTCGACGATAAGACACTGGCGACCATCCTCGATCGGCAGTTTGTAGAGGTGGTTGTCGCACCCGATGTGAGCGATGCAGCGATAGCAGTAGCCAAGCAGAAAAAGAACGTTCGCTTGCTCAGCGCTGGAGATCTGACGGCGACTACGCGTGGCATGGAATTCAAGCGGGTCGGAGGCGGGTTGTTGCTGCAGACCGGGGATGAGTTGTGCCTGGATGAAGATGCACTGGAGGTTGTGAGTTCCCGGCAACCGAGCGAGGCGGAAATGACGGATCTTCTATTCGCGTGGAAGGTGGCATGGTTCGTCAAGTCCAATGCGATCGTTTATGTGAAAAACCGTCGAACCATCGGTGTTGGGGCAGGCCAGATGAGCCGGGTCGTGAGTGCCAGGATCGCCGGAATCAAAGCACAGGATGCGGGGCTCGAGGTAGCGGGTTCGGTCATGGCGTCTGACGGGTTCTTTCCGTTCCGAGACGGCATCGACGCGGCAGCGCAAGCAGGGATTCGTGCTGTGATGCAACCCGGCAACTCGATACGCGACAAGGAGGTGATCGAAGCTGCCAACGAACACGATATAGCGATGGTGTATACCGGCGTGCGTCATTTTCGGCATTGACTGAGTGAACTAATGAAAGTGTTGGTGGTGGGGAGTGGTGGTCGTGAGCACGCACTGGCTTGGAAGTCGGCCCAGAGCGAGATGGTCGATCAGGTTTACGTCGCCCCGGGTAACGCCGGAACGGCAAGTGAACCTGGGGTAGAGAATATTGATATTGGGGTTGGCGACTTTGCTGGGCTCATCGAATTTGCCACCTCGCACGACGTGGGTCTGACCATCATCGGTCCGGAGGTTCCGTTGGTCGATGGTATCTGCGACCGTTTCGCGGCTGCAGGGTTGTCCTGCTTCGGGCCGAGCCAGCGTGCTGCGCAACTCGAAGGATCCAAGGCATTCACCAAAGAATTTCTCGACCGCTACAATATTCCCACCGCAGAATATGAGTCTTTCACCGTTCTTGCAGAAGCCGAAGCCTACATCGGGGCGAAAGGCGCGCCGATCGTAATAAAGGCGGATGGCCTGGCAGCGGGCAAAGGCGTTGTGGTTGCCCAGACCGAAGCAGAGGCGCTTGGCGCTGTGCGGGACATGATGAGTGGTAGTGCCTTCGGCGACTCCGGCAAGAAGTTGGTGATCGAAGAATTTTTGGATGGCGAAGAAACCAGCTTCATTTGTTTATGCGACGGTAAACATGCCGTGCCGTTCGCTACCTCGCAGGATCACAAAGCCCGTGACGACGGTGACAAAGGGCCGAACACGGGAGGAATGGGGGCATACTCGCCAGCTCCGGTCGTCACGCCTGAATTGCACCAGCGGATCATGGACGAGGTGATAGTGCCAACCGTTGCCGGCATGGCGGCCGATGGCGCCCCGTATGTAGGGTTTCTGTACGCCGGGCTCATGATCATGCCGGATGGCAACCCGAAGGTGATCGAATACAACTGCCGCTTCGGCGATCCGGAAGCTCAGCCGGTATTGATGCGTCTCAAAACCGATCTGGTGATGTTATGCGTGCGGACGTTGTCTGGAGATCTCGCGGAAGTAAGTTTGTCCTGGGATGAGCGCACGGCGTTGGGTGTAGTGATCGCCGCGGGTGGTTATCCGACGAGCTATCGGAAGGGAGATGTCATCAACGGGCTGGATACCTTGACAGATCTGAGCGTAAAGGCCTTCCATGCTGGTACACGCCTGGAGGCCGGTGTTGCGGTCACCGATGGTGGCCGGGTCCTTTGCGTCGTAGGTCTCGGTGACGATGTGGCCGCCGCCCAACAGGCAGCATACGAAGGTGTGGCCAGGATCGACTGGCGAGATCACTATTTTCGCCATGACATTGGGCATCGTGGGATCGATCGCCGATAAAATTTACGCGCCGATTGCCTACAGCTAGAACAGCCAAGCAGCACTTCATCGCTCCGCCGATAAAGCGGACACTTCGGGTATGTTTGCGAAGAGCCTGCGCTTGTTCCGACCGTTTGCCGAGCTCAATTGGCAGGAGCTCAACACGGTGGCTCAACACACCCAGCTGTTGAGCCTGCCAGCGAATAGATGGCTACTGCGACCGGGCCGGAAACTCATCGGCGGGTACTACCTGCTGCGGGGCACCGTTCGTTGCGGTGACCGAGTAGTTCGTCAGGATTCCCCTATTGCCCGGGAGAAGCCCGTTTACCCGGGTTCGGAGGAAATCGTTACACTCGCCCCAGTGCAACTACTGCGGGTTGATACTCGACCGATCGCGTTTTTACTAGATCAGCGTCACGATGCGATCTACGGCATGGATGTTGTTGCGGAGAGTTGGGAAACGCGATTTTTGAGTTCCCTCGTCCTGCAACGTTTACCCCCCGAGCGTTGGCAACGGTTGTTGTGTTGTATGACGCGCCTGGAAGTACATCGTGGCCAGGACGTTCTGCGCTATGGTGATGCCGGTGAGGAGTTTCTGGTTTTGCGTGCCGGCCGCGCTTCGGTCCATGCACATGGACGCACGTTGAGTTTTCTCAACCCCGGTGACTTCTTCGGGGAAGATGCACTTATCTCGGGTGCCCGGCGCAATGCCACCGTTACCATGCTGAGCGATGGTGTCGTCATGACTTTACCGAAGTCGAAATTCACCGAGCTGCTCCTGGGATCCGTGGTACAAATTGTCAGAGAGGCAAACGACGCTCAGAAAGGGATCCGGATCAGCGTATGCGCACAACCAAGTGAAGGCATGATCGGTTTGCCGCTCCAGAAACTTCGGGAATCAACAGGCAGTCTAGACCCACTGGCCCGCTACTTCGTAGCCGAAGGTCCCCTGGAAGAGCGTTTCCTGGCCGCGTTCCTCCTTACCCAACAGGGGTTCGACGCTAGTGTTCTAGGGGAAGATACCTCGGTTCCCTCGCGGTGCTGTTGAAGTATTAAGCCGGAACCGTCCTGCTGCTGGCCCAGTTTCGGAGCTGACTGATGCTCTCTGCACGAAGTACCGACATCGGATAGGTGCGATTCACCGCGGCGAGTATGTCGTCATTAGCCACGTCTTCACTGCGTGATGATGCAAGGTATCGGGAAGACACGATAGCTTCTTCGATTTCAGCGCCAGTAAATCCTTCGGTTGCTTGGGATAGGCCAACCAGATCAAACGACCGTGGGTCGAGGTCCCTTTTTTGCAGGTGTATCTTGAAGATCGCGCGGCGAATTGCCTCATCAGGTAGATCGACAAAAAAGATTTCGTCCAGGCGCCCTTTGCGTACGAGTTCGGGGGGCAGCGCGGATATATCGTTGGATGTGGCGACGATGAACACCGCGCTCTGATTTTCGGCCATCCAGGTGAGTAACGTTCCGAGTATTCTTTGTGAGGTAGCGTTATCGGAATTACCAGTAGCCAGGCCTTTCTCGATCTCATCCATCCACAAGACGCAAGGAGCCATCAGTTCGGCTTGTTTCAGCGAGTTGCGTAGATTGCGTTCGGTTTCGCCAAAGAATTTGTTGTACAACGTACCGAAATCGAGCCTGAGCAAGGGTAGACCCCAGAATCCAGCGATGGCTTTGGCGGCAAGGCTTTTGCCACCACCCTGCACACCTAACAACAACACGCCTTTTGGTCGGTCGGCCCCAGTGCCGATGAAAGCTTCTTTGCGCAACTGGAGCCAACGCTTCAGGTTGTCCAGGCCTGCTACGTTGCTGAAGTGTTCAGTATCGTACTCAAAGCGCAACACGCCCTCCGAATCCAGCAGTTCAAACTTCAGACGATTCACCTCGGGGATGTCGGATTCGGTGATTGCACCGTCGCTAAATATTGCATGACGGATCAACACGGTTGCATCAGCGTGAGAAACGCCTCGCAAGTTTGCAATGAGTTTGTCGAGCGTCTTGTTGTCGGTGCGTACCTTTTTACCATGATTCTGTTCAGACCATTCCTTCGCTTGCATACGCACCAGCGCAATCAATTCCTCATCGCTCGGTAATCGGAGATCGAAGGTCGCCGTCAACCGGCCAAGATCTCTGGGTATGTTCAGCTCGTGACTGATCAATACTACGGTGTTCTCGAGATTTTCGAATTCGAGGGCAATATCTTTCAGATAACGAATGTTTTTGGGTTCGTCGACAATATAAGGATGAAAATCGCAAAGTGCATAAAGTGCCGGACCTTTGCTGTTGGCAATGTGCTGCAGCAATTCCTGGGGTTCGGTAAGCTCGTCGCCTTTTCTCGGTACGACGCCAAACCCCCCGAGATGTAACCCTTTGGTAACGCTCCACTCGTAGAACGTCAATCCACGGTGTATGGCGAAGCGCAACAGCAAAGCCATCACCCTGCGTTCGTCGGGTGACTCGATCACGACGATGGGTATCTTCGCATCGAGGATCATACTGAGGTCCTTGGTTTCCGCCATGGCGTACCCTTTGCTTTCTCCTTGCCATAGTTTCCGGGTGGTTTAGAGTCTGCGCTACTAATCAAACTGGAATATTCTAGTGAGTTCGGACTGTATCTTCTGTAAAATTTCTCAACACGAACTTCCAGCGGACATCGTTTACGAAGACGACGACCTCGTCGCGTTCAACGACATCGGCCCGCAAGCGCCCACACACGTGTTGATTATCCCAAAAACCCACATCGCTTCGGTGAACGAGTTAACCGAAGCGAACTGTAATGTGGTGAGCAAGCTAGTGCTGTGTGCCAAAACGATCGCCACCGAACGGGGTCTGGCGGAACCTGGTTATCGGCTCGTTATGAATTGCAATGCCGAGGGGGGCCAGACGGTGTTTCACGTTCATCTTCACCTGTTAGGCGGTCGGCAGCTCAAGGGGCTTGGGTAGTGGCCTCGTTAGACGAATTCATCCTGCGGGTAGATAGGGCACTCAAAACGCTCACGGGCGAACACATAGCACTTCGGGAGTATCCAGCGACGGATATGGTCGATTCGATATTGAACGAAGACGAGGCGCGGCACGCGGCCGGTCTCATGCGGGTCAACCACACGGGAGAGATCTGCGCACAAGCCTTATATGAAGGACAAGCCCTTACGGCTCGCAAAGAGCATGTAAGGAAGTCTCTCAAGCAGGCCGCCGATGAAGAAAGTGATCATCTTGCCTGGTGTGAGCAACGCCTGGATGAACTCGGCAGCAAGCCAAGCGTTTTGAACCCTCTTTTCTACGCTGCCTCATATGCGATGGGGGCGTTGACTGGCCTGCTCGGTGACAAAGTCAGTCTCGGTTTTGTGGAAGCTACCGAAGACCAGGTATGCCAACACCTGGAAAAACATCTCGACTCGCTACCGGAAAATGATGAACGCAGTCGCGAGATCATTCGACGAATGTTTGATGACGAAGCGCGACATGGGGCGGATGCGTTGAATGCAGGAGGCGAGGAGTTTCCGGAGCCAGTGAAGAGAACCATGACTTTGATTTCCAAGGTCATGACGGAAACCACTTATCGGGTTTGAAGCTGCTTCTTTTAATACTGAAAGATAACGCTGGGAGTCTAACGAGAAGGTTTGGAGATTGGCGGATGGAAGATCATCTGAATGCTGGTGCCATCCGGATCTTCACAGTAGAACGAGCGGGCCCCATCGCGATGCGTCTTCGGGGCTTGCGAAATCTTTACATCGTGTGCGGCTAGATGCGCGTGCCACACGTCAACGTCATCGATGTCGTTGATGATGAAGCCGATATGGTCGAGCCGTTGTGTTGGGCCGAGTCCGCCTTCCGAGCGGCGGTGTAACGCCAGGTTGTCATGACCCGAGGTGAGGTAAACGTTGTCGACGTCGGGATGCCATTCGACGGTCATGCCCAGGAGACTGGTGTAGAAGCGCATACAGTCTTCGAGCTTGCTGACGATGAGTGCGACGTGGCGCATTCCAGCGTGGGGTTTTGGAGTTTGGTTTGCCATGGTTCCCTGTTCAGTGATGCGTTCCGTGATGGGAAGGTGTCAGACTTCAATGATTTCGTAGTCGTGGGTAATTTTTACCCCACCGCGTTCCAGCATGATCGATGCGGAGCAGTATTTTTCGGCGGAAAGCGATGCGGCGCGCGCTACTTTTGTCTCGTTTAGATCTTTTCCGCTCACCTTAAAGGTGATGTGAATAGATTTGAATACATGAGGGATTTCCGTCGCGCGTTCAGCTGTGATCTCCGTCACACAATCGACGACATTTTGCCGTGATTTCGCCAGGATATTGACGACATCGAAAGACGTGCAACCGCCGAGACCCATCAATACTAACTCCATCGGTCGGCAACCGCGGCTTTTTTCGCCTGCTTCGGGGGCTCCATCCAGCGGTACTTCGTGTCCAGAGTCGGCGCTGGCTATGAAGTGCGCTTTGTTAACCCATTGTATTTTTGCCTGCATACTTGGCATTTCTCGTGTCGGGTTTTGTAAAGACGTGACGTTCTCCAAGAAAGAATCGTGAACGGCGACCGTTTACACTGTGAAAAAGTGCCTTTTGTCGACCAGTTCTCGTATGGGCATGCAACTGTGTGCCAGTATTTATTTCGCAACGTGTAACGAAGGAGCGTTATCGAAATGCTGGCTAGCAAGAACTCATTGATGCCAGGTTTGTCTTCAAACAGACCTCTCACCGCAAAGGGGTTCCAGTTAAATGCTGGCACCCAAGAACATGCCCACCTGGATGCCTTTCTGGCTGCAGCACATCGCCGCAGATATCCGGCGAAGAGTACGCTTATCTACGCGGGCGATAAGAGCGATTCCATCTATTATATCCTCAAAGGCTCAGTCACGGTGCTTGTGGAGGACGAGTCTGGAAAGGAAATCATCGTCTCGTACCTCAACAAAGGTGACTTTTTCGGCGAGATGCCACTATTCACGGACGATACGCCCCGTTCGGCTTGGGTAAAAGCCAAAATTGAATGTGAAGTTGCCGAGCTCAGTTATGGAAAGTTCAAAGAGCTCGCAGACAAACACCCGGAACTACTCTATGCAGTGGGTCGACAGATGGCGGAACGTCTGTGTCGCACCACGCAGAAGGTGAGTGACTTGGCCTTTCTAGACGTGACTGGCCGCGTAGCACGGACGCTACTCGAACTCACCAAACAGCCCGATGCAATGACGCACCCGGATGGAATGCAGATCAAGATTACCCGTCAGGAAATTGGTCGCATCGTAGGCTGCTCCAGGGAGATGGTCGGACGTGTTTTGAAGACACTTGTAGAACAAGGATTGGTCTCGGTTAAAGGAAAAACCATGGTGGTCTTCGGCACGCGATAGTTCACAACGGATGTGAAGAAAAAGGGCCGGATGTGGCCCTTTTTTTCGTAGAGGTGATGGAACTCTGTCGGCACTCACCGCACAATGGGTTCGAATACTTTGTACATACACGCCCTCCGGTCATCCCATCATGCCCGAAGCTCTAGACACTGCCGTCACTTTGGAAACACCCGAGGGCACCGAAATCGAGGTGCATCCGGCTGGCCTGTTTGCACGCGGGTTAGCTTTCCTGATTGATGAACTCATTCGTTGGACGATCATAGCGATTGCCTTTTTGGTGGGTGGTCTGGCTGGCTTGTTCGGTTTTGGTATCGCTTTGATTCTGGCGTTTGCTACCTATTGGTTGTACGGAGTGGGGTTCGAGGTATTCAACAACGGAGTCACTCCTGGTAAGAGGATGCAGGGTTTGCAGGTTGTGCATGATGACGGTACGCCCGTTCGACTACCCGCCTCGATGATACGCAACCTCGTTCTGTACATCGATCTGTTACCCGCAGCCTACACGGCGGCCATCGTGAGTATGTTGCTGACGAAACGTTTCCGCCGCTTGGGAGATCTTGCAGCCGGCACAATGGTGGTGTACCAGTCCGCCAGAGTAGAAACCGTATCGGCGTCCACCTCAGGCTCGAGCCCGCCTCCGTTCCCGCTTTCGTTGGCTGAGCAGAGTGTCATCGTGGATTTTCTCGAACGTAGTGTGAACTTGACGAACGAACGAACGGAAGAGCTTGCAAGGATTTTGGCGGATACTTTGCAATGTCCACCCGCAGAGGCCGGTACTGAAATCAAACTCATCGCCAACGGTTTGCGCGGGACGAGTTGAGGCTATCGGTGAAGCAGAAAATTTTTGAACAACTTAGGGAGGCTCGGTGGTCCAGTTTTAGCGAGGAGCTCGACAGCTTCAACCAGGGATACCGGATGCGAAACAGCGAACGGGCCACGGACTTTGTTGAAGAGTATCAACGTTTGACGCGGGATTTGTCCGTTGCCAAGGCGCGCGGTTACAGTCGCCGGTTGATCGCCTCGCTGAACGCCTTGGTTGTACGCGGGCACAACGTGATCTACGTATATCGTGCGGGATTCCTTCGCGCGGCACTACAGTTCCTGGTATCGGGGTTTCCGGTCCGTGTTCGCCGTGAGCGGGGCTACGTCTTTGTTGCGGCGGCGATGTTCCTGGTGCCAATGCTCGCGATGGTATTTGCGATCTTTCAGGCGCCTGAGTGGGTATATAGCGTGATGTCTGCAAGTCAGGTCAGTGGTCTAGAAGCGATGTACGACCCAAGTGCAGAGAGCTTCGGGCGGGAACGTCAGTCGGACAGTGATTTTCAGATGTTCGGTTTCTACATCATGAATAATATCTCCATAGCGTTTCAGCTTTTTGCTAGTGGGTTGTTGTTCGGGTTGGGTAGTGTTGCCTATCTCGTCTTCAACGGTGTAGCCATCGGTGCCGCAACTGGTCACTTGTTACATGCCGGATATTCTCAGACGTTTTTGTCTTTCGTGGCGGGTCATGGGTCCTTCGAGTTGACGGCAATCGTCCTTGCAGGAGCCGGAGGGATGATGTTAGGCCACGCTCTCATTGCACCTGGGGAACTAAGCCGACTTGCAGCACTCCGTATGCGGGCACGCAGCGCGGTCGAGATACTGATGGGTGCGGGATTCATGCTTCTGATTGCGGCGTTTATCGAAGCGTTCTGGTCCTCGTCTAGTTTTGTGGTGGCTTGGGTAAAATACGTTGTTGGTATTACGTTGTGGATGGTCGTTCTCGGCTATCTGATATTCAGCGGTCGCCGCAAGGTTGTGGTGTAGTGTGAATCTAGAAGGCTTGCAGATCGTCGCCCGGCCGCGCAATCATTGGGAGGCTCTGGATCTCGGGCTCCTGATTGCAAGGCGCTGGTATCGATTACTGCTGACGAGTTGGCTCTGCTTCGCGGTACCGGTTTTTGCCGCCTGCTGGATGCTGTTGCCAGCAAGTCCTGGACTCGCGATATTTATTGTCTGGTGGTTGAAACCTGTGTATGAACGCCTGCCGCTGAAGATACTGAGTTCTGCAATCTTCGGGTCGGTGCCTACTGTGAAGGGTGCGTTGAGAGAAACTCGCAAGTGCGTTTCTCCGGGAATTCTCAGTGCGCTTACGTTCCGACGTTTATCGCCGAATAGATCTTTTGCAGCGCCCGTTCTGGTGTTGGAGGGTTTGCAGGGAGAGGTACGTCGCAAGCGTCTTCTAATACTTCAGCCCAAGGCTGGATCGGCGGCTTTCTGGTTGACTCTGTTGGGGCTGCATATCGAAGCTTTCCTGGTTTTTGGGTTGATCGTTGGCGTTTACTTGTTCATTCCCGCTGAGCTGGAGATCGACTGGTGGTCCACGATGGTAAGTGGGTCGAGTGGGGAGCAGGATTGGTTGATCAGTGTATTGATGTTTATGGCAATGGCTGCAGTCGCTCCCGTGTACGTCAGCGCGGGATTCGCACTGTACCTGAATCGGCGCATCGAACTCGAAGCCTGGGATATTGAACTGGGCTTCAAGCGCCTTGCACAGCGAGCGCTCACTTCTTTGATGGTCGTGCCAATGTTTGGGGTGCTGTGTCTGATCTCCAGCTTCGACACTCATGCCATCGTTGTGGCTGATCCTGAGACGGACCTGACTTCGGCATATGAAGAAATCTTACGTGACCATCCGGAGTTTGACTCGAATACGCTGTCGGTTGCCCGGCAGGAGTCGCGCACCACCATCGAAGCGGTATTGGAGGGAGCAGACTTTCATAACGAAACTACCAGCCGATTCCCGAAATTTCTGGAAGATTTTTTCGAATCTGCCGAAAACCAACCGGATCAGCAAGTGGAAGGGTTGCTGGACTTCATACGGTTCGTCGCGAGTGTCGCAGAGGTTCTACTTTGGGCATCGGTTGCGATTGTTGTGTTGTGGATTGCACACAGAGTTCGGTTGTTAGAGAAGATCGGCCTGCTGGGTCGTCCAAGGCAGAAGCCGAAAGATCGACCAACTGAAATTATGGGTTTGTCCGTCGAAAAGAGCAGTCTACCTGAAGACGTGATGGGCAGCGCTCGCGGGGAGTGGCAAAGCGGCGCGTGCCGAAACGCAATCAGCCTGATCTACAGGGCATCACTGAGTGCCTTGATACACGAATTCCATTGCGAATTCAGCGAAGGCGATACCGAAGGTGATTGTCAGCGCAAGGTGCCAAGAAGCCTTGACGAAGTTGCCGTCTTGTTTAGCACCCTCACCCGGATATGGCTGCTCGCAGCGTATGCTCACCAGATGCCAACGGAAGAAGAATTCACAAGGCTTTGTGACGAGTGGCCGCGAGTGTTCAATACGGGTCGAGTTGGAATCCCGAACCGTGCCGAAACCAGTTAGCTCAGGCACCTTTACCTGGGCGATATTCGGTTTGATCACCGTGGCGGCTAGTGCCGCGCTTTACTTCTCAGAATGGGTGGAGAAGACGGTTGATAAAGGATATACCGCTGCAGCGCTGCGCCAACCGTATCTTGCTGCCGAACTGTTCCTGGCGAAGTTTTCTGTCGAGGTTAAGACACAAGTTGGCTTGGAACTCTTGGACGAGTTGCCTCCTCGGGAGCATACGTTACTGATTGCGAGTTCGCGCCGCGCGCTGAGTGAAAGGCGCAGCGATGCGCTGCTGGCGTGGGCCGCAAGCGGGGGGCGTTTGATCCTTGTCGCTCAAGAGTCGCGGAAAGACGCCCTGACCGGCAGTGGTGATCGGCTACTTGACGAACTCAAAGTACGTGTCTTCGAGCTAACCGATACCGAAGCGCTTGAAGCAGATACGCTTGGCGACAACGAGGTCACCAGAAATCTCACTGAGATCGTGCTGGACACGCTGGAAGGTAACCTTCTCTGCGGAACACCTGAATCGCTGAGTCAGGTTAACCTCCCGGATCAAGAGCAGAATATCACCGTTTCGTTCCATGACCGGCGTTTCCTAGCCTACGACGGGGACCTCGAGTACTCCTACGCTGAGAACCTGGCGGGTCCGCAGCTTCTCTATCTTGTGGTCGGAGAAGGCGCGGTAATAGTGACCACCACGCTCGACCTTTGGCGCAATCGCATCATCGGTTGCCTTGATCATGCCCATCTGCTGCGCTGGTTGGTGGATGACAGGCCGATACTTTGGTGGTTGTACAACACCGAAATGCCACCGCTTTATCGTCTGATCTGGCAACGTTGGCCGATAGTGGTGATGTTGGGAATCGTGTTAGTGGTGTTGTGGGTTTGGCGAAGTGGTGTTCGCATCACTCGTCAGTCCGCCGAGGAGGATCCGGCTCGGCGCGAACTCATGGAGCACGTTGATGGTGTTGCGCGTTTTCTCTGGCAGCAGAGGCAGGCAGATTCGTTGCTGGAAGCACTGAGGCGCAGCGTGCTTGGCTCGCAAGCAGGTAACAGTGCGGAGTGTGAGAGGTTGATTGCTGGATTATCCGCCCGTTCGGGGGTGCCGGTAGAACGTATTCGTTGGGCGCTGTTCGGGACGATTGGTAAAGACACCTCCAGTCTCGTTGCAGTGGTCAAGCAGTTGCAGACTCTACGGATGCACATCTAAAGGTGCCTCCAGTGTTATATAACGAACAAGGAATAAGTAAAAAGGAAAGAACGTATGGGGTTTGATTCTCAAGAACACGGAGAATTTGCAGAGGCCGGACGACGCACCAACGAGCTGCTAGACGAAATTGGCAAGGTCGTCATCGGGCAGGATGAGATCGTCCGGCAAGTGTTGATCTGTTTGCTTGCGGGTGGTCATGTGCTCATCGAAGGGGTTCCCGGCCTTGGAAAAACGCTGTTGGTTCGCGCGCTCGCCCAATGTTTCGGCGGCGAATCGCGGCGAATACAGTTTACGCCGGATCTCATGCCGAGCGACGTTACGGGGCATGCAATCTTCAATATGCAGCAGCAGTCGTTCGAAGTACGTAAAGGGCCAGTGTTCACGAACTTGCTGCTCGCCGACGAGATCAATCGAGCACCAGCGAAGACCCAGGCTGCACTTCTGGAGGTGATGCAGGAGCGTCAGGTGACGATCGAAGGCGAATCTTATGCAGTAACTGAACCGTTTATGGTGTTGGCAACACAGAATCCGATTGAACAGGATGGCACCTACCCGCTTCCTGAGGCGCAACTCGACCGGTTCATGATGAAGACACTCATGGATTATCCGACTGAAAGTGCAGAGATGGAAATTGTCCAGAAGCGTACTCACAAACGTATCGGCGACGACCTTCAAACCGACGAACTGGGGCAGGATCTGGATTTGGGCAAAGAGGACGTTATCGCACTGCGCGAAGTTTGTGCACACGTTGCCGTCGACGAAGCGGTGCAAGGTTATGCAGTGCGGATTACCCGGGAAACACGTTCTCGCGTAGGTATGCTGCAAGGAGCCAGCCCGCGTGCAAGCATTGCTTTGGTACGGGCTGCAAGGGCTAACGCGGTTCTCGAGGGGCGTCACTTCGTTATCCCGGATGACGTCAAGCGGTTAGCCAAGCCAGTACTTCGACATCGTATTCACCTCACGCCGGATCTTGAGATCGAAGGCGCCACACCAGACCGCGTGCTTGATGAACTGCTGGATGTTGTAGACGCGCCTCGCCTTTAGAACGGAAACTTAACTGTGTTCAATCGAATCAAAGGAACTCGCCCGGCATTACAGTCGCTCGCGATAGTCGCTGTGCTGCTTTTCCCTGCGCTGCTCTGGCCGGCTCCGGATGCCTGGCTCGTTCCCGTGGCGGTTGTTCTCGGGGTGGTCGGTTTGGATCTGGTTTGGTCATGGACTTTGGAGCTGCCAGAGTTGCAGCGCCATGTAGCACCCAATATCCCCGTGAATCGGGAATCAACAGTGCGCATCAGTGTAAGCAACCGAACATCACGCCCGCTACGTTTCGAGGTTCACGACGAAGCGCCCAACGATTGTAATGTGGTTGGGATGCCGCGGACGTTGAGACTGGCAGCGGGTGAAAGTGCGGAGCTTACCTACTCTTTAACGGCGACACGCCGCGGCGACGCTCGGTTTGGTCGTGTTATCTGCCTGTTACGTTCGCCACTTGGGTTTTGGCAACGCAGAGTTTCTCTAGGTGAGCCGCGCAGTGTGCGTGTGTATCCAGATTTTGCGGTCATCTCCAACTACCTGGAATTAGTGAGTGACCAACACAGCATCCGGATGGGTATCAAACTGATCCAGCGCCGCGGCGAAGGGTTGGAATTCCAGCAGCTGCGCGAATACCGCGATGGCGACACAATACGGCAGATCGATTGGAAAGCCACGGCCCGGCGCCAAACGTTGATCTCTCGTGAATATCAGGAGGAGCGCGATCAACGGGTTTTGTTCCTGATCGACAGCGGCCGGCGGATGAGAACGAGGGATGGGGTTTTGAGCCACTTCGATCATGCGTTGAACGGTATGTTGTTACTCGCATACGTAGCGTTGCGCCAAGGCGATTCGGTGGCCTTGAAGCTTTTTGGGTCCGAACGCAAATGGGTTCCGGCACAACGTGGTGTCAGCTCAGTGAATATATTGTTGAACGAGGTCTATGACCTGCACACAGGTACAGAAGCTGCGGATTACATCAGTGCAGCAGAGGAGGTGATGGTCAAACAGCGTAAGCGAGCGCTGGTGGTATTGATGACCAATCTGCGCGAGGAAGACGCCGATTTACTACCGGCACTCAAGCTGTTGAGTCAGCGTCATGTGGTGATACTGGCTAACCTCAGAGAAAGCGTCTTAGATACCACCGCGCAACAGATACCTATGGGCTTTGAGCACTCACTCAGAGTCGCAGGTACGTTTCGCCATTTAGCACAAAGGCAACAATACCAAACCCAGTGCCTGCCGCTGGCGCACATCGTGCTGGACTGCACACCGGATGAGTTGCCGGTGCGTGTCGTGAACGCCTATTGGCAAATCAAACGCAGCGGCAAATTGTAAACGACGGTTCA
>SMUY01056397.1_pt1 | contig 17224 bp, 19 predicted proteins | sample 2456441 | NCBI WGS metagenome assembly SMUY01 (sample SAMN11095931, study PRJNA526329) | marine sediment metagenome | biome: Marine sediment; feature: Surficial sediment; material: Deep marine sediment; isolation source: Hadal surficial sediment | place: Pacific Ocean | collected 2014-11 | depth...
TATTTTTATCAATATTTGTAGTCTTAACCGTTTCTTCAACTGATAATTTTTTATCTATAATACAATACAAAATTAAATCGATTTCTTCATATTGTACTCCAATTTCTTCTTCTGCAATATGGCCTAACCACAAGTTTGGGCTGCTCTTTTTTACGATAATTGATTCAGGTACTCCAAGATGTCTTGCAAGCTCTCTTACCTGTGTTTTATAAAGTGAAACTATAGGAAGAATATCTGAACTTCCATCTCCAAATTTTGTAAAATATCCAATAAAGAATTCACTTTTATCACTAGAACCTACTACCAGCAAGTTTTTAGAATTAGCATAATAGTATAGTAAATTTGCTCTCACTCTAGCTCTTAAATTTCCTAACGCATGTTCATTTGGTTCTAAATACTTTGAATATTCTGAAACTATTAAATTAATGTCAAGTAATTTGTAATCTATCCCAAGGTCATCAATAATCTTTAGTGCTTCTTCGGTTTCTTCATTTGGCGAAATTTTTGAGTCTGGCATTACCAATACAAGTGTTTTTTCTTTTAATGCTCTTGAACAAAGAAAAGTAATTACAGCAGAATCAATTCCTCCACTCATTCCAAGTATTACCCCATTAGTTTTACTAATTGAAACTTGATACTTGAGGAAATCTTCTATTTTTTTTGTTATAGAAGAATAATCTTGATTTGTAACTTCCTTAAGGATTTCTTCATTCATTATTTTTCATTTTAGATTGGTTAAACATAAAAATTATGGCTAATCTACTATTTTTCAAAATGATATGTGATTTTCATTTAATCCTCATTTCTCAGGGAAATTCAACCAAGATCGGGTAATTCAAACACACATCTTCTATTATGGTCATAATTTTTATTATAATTATGAAATCAAGAAAATTCATTTTGATTTTTTTCTTAGTATTAGCATTCGCTGTAGGCCTTACTACCTTGCAAGATTATGCCTTTGATGAAAATGAATCTGTTGTCACAAATGAGTTTTCATCCCAACTAAATACCATTACAGTAGAAATTGTTGATGGCGTTGGTTCAGGCGATAATGAATCGTAACCAAAAAGAAATTTCTACTTAATGTATTATTTAATTTCTAGTACATTGAATGTATTATTTTCAATTAGTTAATCATATGTAATTTTAATAGGAATAAATTCATGTTGAGAAATTATGTTAACGTGTTGAATTTTTAAAACATAAGTAATACCTTCTTTGAAAGGTTCAGTATTTCTATCTGGGATCATGTTAATTTGTATAGTGTTTATTCCACTAAGAAGATAATCTGGAACAGCTACCATTTCCTTACCACTATCTTTTTCATATATCGTCATAACCATTCTAAAAATGCCATAAGTAGCTCTTGATACTCCTTCTACATCTACATAAACATTAAAAACAGAATTTACAAACGGATGATTGGGACCTTCAATTGTCATCGATTCCATTTGTGCAAATACCTCATTTGGAGATATTATATATGAAATTGTTAAAAGAAAAACCAATGAAAGGACTAGTTTAGGACGAAATTCTCCAAGATTTTTTTTTGATTCTTGTGCATGAAATAATCGCTCTAACTCCAAATGTTTTCAATATCATTCCAAATAGGTGTATTATATCCAAACATATGTCCAGCTTTGTACAGACAAAAAACTAATAATTTGACTAATTTGGTAGATTTCTAATAGTGTTGATAGGACATGCACTGTATCCTGAACATCATCATTTGCTGTATCTCTCATCCATCTCCAGCGTAGTAAAATTAGTTAAAACCCTTAGACTGTAAGTCAAATGACAAATCTAAGTAGGGGATTAAACTTCTACGTAGATTCCATCGTCTCTTACTTCAACTTTGTAAGTTTGAAGTGTGACATCTTTTAGATAATCCATTAGTTTACCAGTCTTGATGTTATAATGCCATAAATGAAGAGGACATTCTACAATATCCCCGTCTAATTTACCAGGTGCAATATGGCCATCTTGATGAACACAAATTGCGTCTATTCCATGATATCCATCTTGATTAAATATTGCGATTTTTTTATCATCAATTGAGAATTCTCTTCCTTTTCCTGCTGCAATTGATCCTTTTTTGGCTACTTTTTTCCAAACCATCTAAAAATTAACTAAATCTGCTACATATTTAGATTCTCTTATAGTTGTTTGATAGGATTTTATAATACGATTCGACTGTGGTGAAATATTGAGTAAGATAAAGAACAAAAAACTTGCCAAACAAGGAAAATTATCATATGAATGGGCAAGAAATCATATGCAAATTCTAGATAATACACTAAACAGATTAAAAAAATCAATGCCACTTAAAGGAGTCACGTTAGGATTTTGCTTACACATTACAAAAGAAACATCTGTCTTACTAATTGGCGCAAAAGAGCTTGGGGCTACAGTTGCAGCATGTGGAGGAAACCCACTAACAACACAAGATGATATTGCCGCATTTTTAGCATCACAAGGAATTCACATGTATGCTTGGTCTGGTCAAACTGTAAAAGAGTATAATTGGTGTATACAACAAGTACTAAATCATAAACCAAATATTCTCACTGACGATGGCTCGGATTTGAACATATTGGCTCACTTTGGGAAACAAAATCAATCATTAAAAATTCTAGGAGCTACTGAAGAAACTACTGCTGGAGTTAATAGAATTAAAGCAGTTGAAAAACAAGGTAAACTTCGTTATCCTGTAATTGCTGTAAATGATGCTGATACAAAACATCTGTTTGATAATAGATATGGCACGGGTCAAAGCACAATTGATGGATATCTTAGAGCAATGAATTTGATGTTTGCGTCAAAACGTGTAGTTGTAGTTGGCTATGGATGGGTAGGTAAAGGCGTTGCTGCACGTTTTCATGGTATGGGTTCAAAAGTTATTGTTACAGAAGTTGATGCAGTAAAAGCACTAGAAGCACACATGGATGGTTTTGATGTAATGCCTATGGCACAAGCAGGAAAAATTGGTGATATTTTCGTCACGTGTACCGGCATGACTAGTGTAATTAGAAAAGAACATCTCTTAAAGATGAAAGATGGAGCAATTGTTGGAAATGTTGGTCACTTTGATGTAGAAGTTGATGCAAACTTTTTACTTAAAAAATCTAAATCTGTAAGAGAAGTTAGACCAAATCTTGATGAATGCATACTAAAAAATGGAAAGAAAATTTATCTTATAGGTCAAGGCAGAATTGCAAACTTAGTTGCAGCAGAGGGTCATCCAGCAGAAGTTATGGCACAATCTTTTTCAAATCAACTAGGATCAATTTTGTATATTCTAAAAAATCACAAAAAAATGAAGATTAAAGTAATTCCCGTTCCAAAAGAAATTGATAAGCAGATTGCATTTGATGCATTAAAAGCAATGAATGTAAAAATCGACAAGCTCACAAAAGAGCAAGTAACATACATGAACAGTTGGAACTAAATTTCATAGTACAGAACATAAACTTGGAACAGCTAATCTAGATTCGTAAATACGTAAATGGTATATCTACAAACTATATTTATAATATTGATGCTCCGCACATAGCACCTCTCAATTTCGTGCCTTTGAAAAATACTCTTTTTGTGCGGAGTGTTTTCTAGTATTAATAATTACAAAGGACATAGTTACCGTTAGAAAGTTTTCAAGCTATACCTTCAAGTATAGTTAAGCGTCAAACCATGATTGAATGCAAAAAAAAGCCATCATTACAAGCGCATTGCCTTATTCAAATGGAGAAATTCATCTAGGACATGTTGCTTCTACTTATCTTCCAGCAGATGTTACGACGAGATTTTTGAAGCAAAACGGTGTTGAATCTTATTACATTTGTGCTTCAGATGATTTTGGTACGCCAATTCTTATTCAATCTGAAAAAGAGGGAAAAACCCCTGAAGAGTATGTAGCATACTGGAATAAACGGGATTATGATGATTTTTCTGCTTTAAATATTGCCTTTGATTTTTTCTATAAAACTAGCTCACCAGAAAATATTGAATTTGTTCAATATGTTTTTAAAAAACTACAAGAGGCTGGTCATATTTACGAGTCTGAAATTGTTCAATTCTATTGTAATAATGACAAAAAATTTCTTCCAGATAGATATGTGATAGGTACATGTCCATATTGTAAAGCAGAAGAACAGTATTCGGATCTATGTGAAAAATGTGGTCGAGTTCCAGAAGAAATTGGTAATCCTCACTGTTCTTTGTGCGGTCAACCTCCAGTTAAAGAAAAAACCACTCATTACTTTTTCAAACTAAAAAATTTCTCTGAGCAGCTTAGTGAATATTTAGATAATGCTCCATATCTTCAAAAAGATGTTAAAAAGTATGTACAAAATTGGATAAAATCAGGTTTAATTGACTGGGATATCACCCGAGATATTTCCTGGGGCGTACCAATACCTGGATCTTCAGGACAAGTGTTTTATGGTTGGTTTGATAATCATCTTGCTTACATTTCATCTACACTCAAATTTCTAAACAATAAAGGAATTGATGGTAAGGAATTTTGGAATTCTGCTGACATTTACCACTTTATTGGAAAAGATATTGTTTATCATCACTTTTTGTTTTTGCCTGCAATGAGACTTGGAATAGGACAAGAATACAAGTTACCTGATTATATTCCTACAAGAGGACATCTAACTTTACAAGCAAAAAAGATCTCAAAAAGCAGAAACTGGTATATCGGATTAAAAGAATTTCTAAATCATTATCCAGCTGACTACTTGAGATTTTATCTGATTTCAATTAATCCATACTCTCAAGATGATATTAATTTTGATTGGGATGCATTTGAAACAAAAATTAATTCGGAGCTTATTGGTAATCTAGGCAACTTTGTTAATAGAGCCCTAGGCTTTACTGTAAAAAGTTTTGATGGGAAAATTCCAAATTCTGATGAACCTGATCAATTAGATAAAGATGCACAAGACAAGATCGAAAACTTTTCCAAAGATGTTGGAACCCTTATGGAGCAAAATCATTTAGATAGAGCCTTAAAAAAAATTCTAGAGTTTTCTGCACACTTTAACCAATATTTTCAGCATAAAGAGCCCTGGAAAAAAGAAAAAGGGACTAACACATGCGTATTTTTATCTGTAAATGCAGTAAAAAGCCTCTCAATTGCTCTTTATCCCTTTATTCCTGAATCTGCTCAAAAAATCTGGTCTCAACTGGGTATGTCTGGAAATGTTTCAGAGCAAAGATGGCAAGCAATTTCAGATATTACAATAACTAGTGAACACAAGTTGGGAGAACCTTCACCACTGTTTGCTAAAGTGGAATCCTCTGACATAAAAACTCACAAGGAAAAACTGGGAAAGCAAAGCTAAGTTGAAGTCTATTCATGCAAACATTGCTAGAATTTCAACTAGAGGCTATTATGATCTATCCACTGGTGTAAAACTTGGAAAAAACTCTTACTACCTTTATCCAAAAAAAAGTTTTACAAAATTAAATGGTGCAAAAGAACTTGTTATAATGATTCACGGACTGCGTAATGATAAGAAAGGTGCAATTGAGAAGGTCATTTTAGCTAAGAGAAGATTAAAAAAATTAGGATATGTGCATCCAGTAATTGGATTTAGCTATGACTCTAACACAAAGGGTGCACATTTAAAAAAATCCGAAGCCCGCGCTTTACGAGTTGGACAAAAAATTGCAAAACAAAATGGATATAATTTATCACGATTCGTAATTGATTTTAAGAAAAAAAACCCAATCACTAGGATTCGATTGATTGGTCATTCTCTAGGAACAGAAGTTATTCGCAGTACAATTAAAAAACTTGCGACTAGCTCTAAGAATAATGGTCTAATAGAATCTGTATATTTTTTTGGCTCTTCTCTAGAAAATAATTTTGCTCAATCAAACAAATCAGGAAAAGCTTTACAAAAAATTGTAAAAAATAAAGTAATAAACTATTACTGTCCTACCGATGAAGTTTTAAGACAATCTCATCTGGATGGTCTGGTAAAAAACCCGCTAGGTTATATGGGATCTTTAGGAAAAACTGTTAAAAAGTTCAAACAAAAACGAATTTTTGCAAAAAATCATAGGTTTGCAAGTTATTGTATTATGTTAAAATCTTTTCCATGAAATTTGCATAATGTGTAGTTTCACTTATTATCTGGTCTTCAAAACTTTCCTAATACTGGTGAATGAGAATGGCACGTTTACGAGAAACATCATCAAAACGAGAGTTTGAAGAAATAGATAAAGTTGACCAGAAATTCTCTAAAATATCTAATGAGGAAAAGTGTAAAAAAATACTTGAGATAGATGATACTATACGATTTGCAGGAATTTCTACTAGGGATGGTCAGATTTTAGCTGGCCAGTACAAGCCAGGCTATGCACCTTTTTTTGATGAGCTTAAAACCGAATTTTCAGTCTCAAAACAGATACTTTTTGCAATGGAAAATATTCAAGGTAAGGAAAAACTGGGTCAGCTGATGTATAGTGTCATAGCATATGAGAATCAGAAACGAGCTACATTTGCTCTTGATGACGGTGTATTGTTGGTCTCATTTGATAAATCTGGTGACGAAAATAAAATTATCAATAAAATAATTTATGAAGTTGGCCTAGGCTGAGAATTACTATTGTTGTAGTAAGACAGTCTCCTTGATTTGTTTACAAAAAAAAATAATCTAAAGAATACGCTTAATATGAAATCTATTTAGATAAAAAATATTATGAAATCAATTAATTTTGTCGTATTAGGAGAGCAAACAATTGCAAATGATTTTGGCAAAAAGGGAACTTCTACAGATGTAACTCTATTTGATAAAAAAGAGTCAGATATTATTAGAACTTGGGTAACGCCAAATGGATTTCCTGATAAAATTCACCCATTATTTCAAGCAATTAACTTGGCAGAATACGTGATCTTCTATGTTGCATCTTTAGACAAGTTTACTGGAGAACAGATTATAGCATTAGACATGTTAAAAAAAACAGACGGAATCCTAAGCCATACATATGAAGTTGATGAAAATAGATTATTTGCAATGATCAAAGGAACTGTACTAGAGCGATACAAACGCGTTAACTCTTCAGATATTAAACAAGAAATAAACAAAATAGCTCCAATATCAAATGAAGGCAAAACAAAAATTGTAATTGATCATTGCTTTGATGTTAAAGGAGTAGGAACTGTTGTTCTAGGAAAAGTTCTTCAAGGAAAACTAAAACAGTATGACAATTTAAAATTATATCCTAGCGGTAAAGATGTAATGATCAAATCAATTCAAATGCACGATGATCCAGTTGAAGAAGCAACATCCCCAGCTAGAGTTGGATTATCAGTAAAAGGCGTGAAAGTTGATGAAGTTAGCAGGGGTGATTATCTGTGTGAGGATTTTTCCCAAAACATTCAAACTGAATTAAAACTTGACTTTAAACAAAATCCATTTTACAAAAATCCTATAGCTGAAAACCAAATGTGTCTTGCAAGTATTGGAATGCAAATTAAATCTGCAAAATTCAAATCTATCGAACCGCTTGTTTTAGAATTTGAAAAGCCAGTTGTATGTGATAAAAACGAAATTTGCGTAATTTTAAAACCAGAATCCTCAACGGTACGGATTTTAGGGCATGGAAAAATCTTATGATATTTTGGCCACTATGGAACCCATTCTTGGGGTAATTTTCCTTCCTGCTTTAGTAAAATATCTCCTCTAGTTCCTTTATGGGGCAAAAGTCTCGAATCATGCTTGTCATGGTTCTAGCATTGGGCATTGGGATAGTTACTTCAGTATCTGCTGTTTTTGCAGTTGAATCTAACGAGAATACATCAAATCCATTGAATATACTATTTAATTTCTTTCAGGCTTTAAAATATAGTTTAATTCTTGATGAAACACATTCATTAACTCCATCTACAAGTAATTCTGTAGCTTTAATTATTCAGTTAAAAGATGAGGTCGAGGAATTAAAATCAAGAATCAACTCCCTTGAAGAACCAGCAAAAGTTTACTCTACTGAACTTTACCCAGTAACGGATATTGACTGTAGTGACAGAAACATGATTGAGGCATTTTTGAGTGGTTGGTGCCCACACCAGTCAAGAAATATCTATTTTATTGAAGACGCTCGAGTTCAAGAAAATTCTGTTATTGCGATAACTCTAGACCAAAGATATGATGGAGAAATGGCTGAACAAACAGTATGTGGGGTAATAGATCAAAACATGTTTAATTTTAGTTTCTATGATAAAAAAACTGGGAAAGCAAAACTACTTGTAGATTTACATGGATTTGTAATGAAATGCGATAATAGTCCAGTAGATGACCGTTCTATACTAAAATACACAATAATTAATACCTAAACGAAATTTTCACATTTAATTAAACGAGAATCTATCTATAGATATGCGCGGTTTAATGATGGGTAGATTCCAACCCTTTCATTTAGGCCATTTAGAACTAGTAAAACAGATTCTAGACGAATGTGACGAAGTAATAATTACCTTAACTGGCTCCCAATTTAATTACATTGAAAAGGATCCTTTCACTTCAGGAGAAAGAATTGAAATGATTCATCAGTCTTTGAAAGAAAATAACATAGATTTAGGTAAATGTTACATAGTTGCAATTGAAAACCAATTCAATGTAGCAACTTGGGCATCTTACCTAAAATCATCGTTACCCAATTTTGACAAAGTTTACAGTGGAAATGATTATGTCGTAATGTTATTATCTGATTTTGGCTATACAGTTGTTTCTCCTAAATTCCTTGATAGAAAACAGTTTAATGCTACCAAAATAAGACAAATGATTGCAAATGATGGTGAGTGGGAAAAACTAGTCACTTTTTCTGTTGCACAAATAATTAAAAAAATCAATGGGGTTAGTAGAATCAAAATTATCTTCAAAACTGAAACAAAGCCGCAGGAGTTTTAATTGAAAGGATTAAGGGCTTGTCCAATTTGCCCTAACTGTGGATCAAAAAAATTTGAACGTCTTGACGATGGAAATGTAAAGGTAAAATGTTTGAATTGTAAGAAGATCATATCGATCTGATCTCCCTTTTTCCAGTACAATTTGATAGAATGATCTATAAGGGATGAAATTTTCTGCAATTTTATGGCAGAAAAATGGTGGGATGGAGTAAATCCCTTAGAATTTGATATAGAATCAATTGATTATAGAAAGTATCTAAACTGTCCTGCATGTAAAGACCTAGAGCTTTATTGTTCTGAACATAGAAGGGAGGTTGAAATGATTATAGCCTCAAAATCACGAAAAAAACCTAACTTAAACTAGATTAAAATCAAAATAAAAAAACAAGGAAACAAACGAAACACAACTACCTGGTATGACAAATGGTGTAATCCTTGCTTGATATTATAATATATTGATTAACACATAAGAAATTGTTTGTAATATTTCCCAAACACTATTCTGACTTGCAATTTTTTGATAAAATTGCTATTAACTAAAGAAATCTTGCTTTGCAAAGGCCTTGTTAATCTTCGTCATTGCCTCATTGTTTGTCATTTTGCCTAAATTCCACTTTAGAACTATCTCTGCGACGTCATTTAGAATTAACGTAGTCGTCTCTTGAAATTTTCGAGATTTAATTATCCCGGTCATTGAGTAGATATTGATTTAAAATTAGTTAAGAAATTGTTTGTAATTTATTCCAGACATTCCAAACCAAAAGGCTTTAAATTTGCTATAATTTGATGCCCAACATGGCAAAAATTTGGAAGGATGACGATGTAAGCCTAGATTTTATCAAAAATCAGACAATTGCTGTCATTGGTTATGGAATTCAGGGTAATGCACAATCAAATAACATGAAGGATTCTGGTCTTAACGTAATAATTGGATTAAAAGAAGGAGGAAATAGTTGGAAAAAAGCTCAAAATGATGGGCATAAAGTAATGTCTGTCTCACAAGCTTGCAAAGAAGCAGATATTATTCATGTTTTAATTCCTGACATGATACAATCAAAAATTTACAAAGAAGAAATTGAACCAAACCTTTCTGACGGAAACGCACTTGCATTTTCTCATGCAGCATCTATCTATTGGAAATGGATTGAAGCTCCAAGTAATGTAGATGTTATTATGGTAGCCCCAAAAGGTCCAGGCTCAAAAGTCAGAGAAACATATCTTGATGGTTTTGGTACGCCATCAATTGTAGCAGTTAATCAAGATTATACTAAAAAGGCGTGGGATAGAACACTTGGAATGGCAAAGGCGATTGGAAGTACAAAAGCTGGAGTTATTCAGACAACTTTCAAAGAAGAAGTAGAAACAGATTGGTTTGGTGAACAAGCAGACCTGTGTGGCGGTTCTGCTTCAATGATCATAAATGCATTTGAAACACTTGTTGAGGCTGGTTATCAGCCAGAAATTGCATACTTTGAAGTTTTACACGAACTAAAATTAATTGTAGACATGATACATCGATATGGAATAGCAGGAATGTACAGACGGGTAAGTGAAACTGCAAGATATGGCGGTCTGACTAAAGGGCCAGTTGTAATGAATCAAGCTAACAAAGACGAAATGAAAAAAGTCCTAAAACAGATTACAGATGGAACATTTAATGAAGAATGGATTAGTGATTACAAAAAGAATGGACAAAATGCTTTTGAACGACATATGAAACAATTAGACTCACATCAAATAGAACAAGTCGGAAAGAGTATGAGAAAAATGATGTGGCCAGACTCTACTGAATAAACATTTTAAATTTTTCTTAGCTTAGAAACACCGTTTGTAATATGTTCAGTAATTGAAGATAATGGAGTTCCTGGTCCAAAAACTCCTGAAATTCCAGCTTTGACTAGACTTTTTTTATCTTCTTCAGGAATAACTCCTCCACCTACTACTAAAACATCTTTGAGACCCTTTTTTTTCAACGCCTTTACAACTCTTGGAAAAAGAGTACCATGTGCTCCATTTAGTAGGCTAAGTGCAATTGCATCTACGTCCTCATCTTCAGCAATTTGAGAAATTCTTTCAGGGGTGGCAAACAAGCCTGAATAGATGACCTCCATTCCTGCATCCCTGAATGCTCTACATAAAACTAAAGCTCCTCTATCGTGACCATCTAGTCCCAGCTTTGCAACTAGGATTTTGATACTTCGAGAGGCAGTTTTTTGCTTCATAATTATGATATATCGTTTGAGATCTTAAAATGTTTTTTAAGATATTATGACTGATAAATTTACAAAATTTCATCTGAAAGGGACAAATAGAGCCAATTTTTCATTTAGCGTACTAATGATTAGACCCATCAACTATTCTTTGGAATTTGAACCAAATTTTAGAAATTTTACATTCTATGGAAAAGAAATTATTGAAATTAAAGTAACAAAGCCAACAAAGGTAATTTCACTAAACGCATCTGAACTTAAGATAAAAAAATGTTATATTATTTTTAAAAATAAAAAAATAAAAGTAAAATCAAAACTTGATGAAAAAAATGAGTTACTAACTATTCAATCATCACAAAAAATTAATGGTAATGCTAAACTTTTTCTAGAATTTTCTGGAATTTTAAATAATCGACTATTAGGTTTTTACAAAAGTGAATACAAAGATTCTAAAGGCCACAAAAAATATTTGGCCACAACTCAATTTGAAGCTGCAGACGCACGACGTGCATTTCCTTGTTGGGATGAGCCAGCAATTAAAGCTACATTTGATATTAGTATTATTGCAGATACAAACTTGACAGCAATTTCTAACATGCCACAAATATCAAAGAAAAAGATAGGAAGTAAAAATCATTATACGTTTTCACAAACTCCGATAATGTCTACATATTTAATTTATTTAGGGATAGGTGAGTTTGAATTTCTTTCAAGTAAACTTGGAAAAGTACTTGTAAGAATAGTCACAACAAAGGGAAACAAGTCTAAAGGAAAACTTGCACTTGATCTAACAAAAAAATTTCTTAGGTATTATGAAACATATTTTGGAATAAAATATCCATTACCAAAACTTGACATGATAGCAGTTCCAGATTTTGCTGCAGGTGCTATGGAGAATTGGGGCGCAATTACCTTTAGAGAAACAATTCTACTATATGATTCTAAAACATCTTCAACTAAAACTAAACAATACATCGCTGAAGTTATTTCTCATGAGCTTGCACACCAGTGGTTTGGAAATCTAGTTACTATGAAATGGTGGAATGATTTGTGGCTAAATGAGAGCTTTGCTACATATATGGCAACAAAAATTGTTGATGCCTTTTACCCACAATGGGATCTTTGGGACCAATTCCTAGAGTCGTCAATGAGCGCTGCAATGGCCTTAGATGGTCTTAAAACATCTCATCCAATTGATGTTAAAGTTAGAAAGCCCTCTGAAATTCGAGAAATTTTTGATAGCATTAGCTATGATAAAGGAGGATGCATTTTACGTATGTTAGAGTATTATGTAGGATCAAAAAATTTCAAAAATGGATTACACAGTTATCTTACAAAATACAAATACAAAAATGCTGCAGGACAAGACTTGTGGAATTCAATAGGTAAAACTTCCAAAAAACCTGTACAATCTATGATGAATAGTTGGATTAAACAAATTGGTTTTCCATTAGTTAATGCTGAAAAGAAAAATTCAAAACTTGTTCTAACTCAAAAAAGATTTTTACTTGAAGAAGATAAAAAACATCAAAAAGGATTATGGCAGATTCCTATTACAGTTGGTACTAAAAATCCCCCAACAAAGCTAATGATCAAAAAAACAGAATCATTTTCTTTACAAAAACAAATTATACCTGTTGTTAACTCGTCAAAAAAAAGTTTTTTTAGAATTAGATATGATGAAGAATTATTATCATCTCTAAAACCACTTGTGGAAAATAACACTTTGAATAATATTGATAGATGGAATCTGCAAAATGATTTATTTACAATATGTGTTTCAGGAAACGAAAATATTTCTAAATACCTAGATTTTACAGATGCTTATCACCAAGAAAAAAATTATCTCTCATCAGCAAATGTTGCAAACAACCTTAATTTTCTTTATTTGATATCATTTCATGAAACTTTCGTTGATGACATAAAACAATATGCTTATGATTATTTTAGAAACCTCTTTGATAGATTAGGATGGAATGCAAAAAAGAATGAAAAACATACTGATACTTTACTTCGTGGAACTGTAATACTAGTCCTTGGAAAATTAGAAGACCAAGAGATACTAGACGAGGCAGAAAGAAGGTTTGATGCACATGTCAAAAATAAAAAAATAATAAAACCTGATTTGAGCGAGGTAGTTTTTTCACTTGCTGCATGGAATGGTAATGAACAAACTTTTGAAAAATTAATTAAATTATATAGAAAGGCTTCTACTCAAGAAGTAAAATTACGTGTTCTTGGTGCAATTTGCTATTTTAAAGATGAAAAATTACTGTTTAAAACACTGAAATTTATTTTAACTAATGAAGTTCGTTCCCAAAATTTGGCCTTGCCAATAATTCGTATTGCAGGTAATCCCTATGGCAAAAAGATAATGTGGCCATGGCTGAAAAAGAATTGGAGGCTACTAAATCAGAAATTTGGTCATGGAAATCCAATAGCAAATAGAATTGTAGCTAGTATCTCATTATTTGCAAATGATACAATGCAAAAAGAAATCCAAAACTTTTTTAAAAAGAATCCAACCCCTGGAACCGAAATGACTTTGGCTCAGACATTAGAACGAATTAGAATTCATTCTCGTTTTCTAAAACATCTTAAAACCCAATTTCAGTAGTGATTTTTTATGGCAAAAAAAATACTTTCAGTAGTTTCTATAATTTTAGTTAGTATTCTTGGGGCAATATTTTTTCTTGAATCAACTTCGATTGATAGAGAATTATATGCAAATACATTCATTGTTGATGCAATTTATCTTGAAGAAAAAGGTATTGTAGAAATTTCTTTTTTAGATAACTCTGGTAAAACACAATTTGTTATACTTGAAATTTTAGGAATGGCAGAATCATTTCAAAAAAACTATACAGGCTCTAAATTTACGGACGAAGTTCCTTTTTCTTCAGTTCCCCAATATGGATGGAAAACAAATCCTGTAACCTTTGTTGTAGAACATGAAGAATTTGGTAATGTAGGAATAAAGACTGAAATTCACGCTCCAGATGAATCCTCCCCACCAATAATTTTCAGTAAACTCTGACTTTACCTGCAACATTTTATTGTAGGGCATAGAAATATCAGATAATTGGACATTACTGCTGAAATAAAAAAAGGTAAACGAGGTGCCATAGCAAAAGCTATCTCCTTAATAGAAAATGATCCGAAAGGTTCTAGAACTTTAATTAAAAAAATATTCAAAAGTTCTGGAAAAGCAATCGTAATAGGGATTACAGGACCTGCAGGGTCAGGCAAAAGCTCACTCATTAACAAAACTGCAATAAATTTAAAAAAATTAGGAACAAAACCTGCTGTTTTAGCAATAGATCCTACCAGTCATGTTACAGGTGGCGCTATACTGGGAGATAGAGTTAGAATGACTGAATCAACTGATTCAGGAACCTATATTCGAAGTATCGCATCAAGGGGAGCAACTGGTGCCATTTCAAATTCACTAAGAAACAGTATTCGTGTTTTAGAGTATGCAGGATTTAATCCAATAATTATTGAAAGTGTAGGTGCTGGCCAAACTGAAATTGATATTGCAAAGATTGCAGACATTACTGTTGTAGTTTTTAATCCTCATACAGGAGATAGTATTCAAACAATAAAGGCTGGATTATCTGAAATTGGAGACATTTATCTTGTTAACAAAAGTGATTTATCAGGAGCAGGGCAACTCTTTCAATCTGTACAAGATTACATTGGAGACTCTCAAGACCCCCCAATAATATTAAAAACATCCATTAAATCTTCAAAAGGAATTGTAGAATTTGCTAAAATTTTACATAAAATGATGAAAGCCAAACAAAAAACTAAAAAAGCAACAGAAATAATTCGTCTTGAATCTGAATTAAAGGATATTGTTTTAAATAATATTAAACAGAAAATTGATTCTATGTTTGCCTCTGGAAATAGTTATTCTAAATATCTCAAACAAGTTCAATCAAAAAAAATGGATCCATTTGCAGCAGCTGAGAAAATATCTAAAAGTATAACGAAGTGATTTAAACGAAGAAAACAAAACAAAAAATCACTAAAACATTTTTCACTGATTCACAAATTCCTATAAAGCAATTCTATCAAGCATCAAAAAAATCAAAACTAGAAACTCCTGGCACGCTTCCCTTTACTCGTGGAATACATCAAGGCATGTATCGTGATAGATTTTGGACTATGCGTCAATATTCTGGATTTGGAGATGCAGCACAAACCAACACGCGCTTCAAGTTCATGTTAGAAAAAGGTCAGACTGGACTTAGTATGGCTTTTGATCTTCCAACTCAGATTGGATATGATCCTGACTCTCATCAAGCAGAAGGTGAAGTTGGTAAGGTAGGAGTTTCTATTGCATCTCTTAAAGACATGATGACTGCCTTTGGTGGAATTCCTTTAGGAAAGGTTAGCTCTTCTATGACCATTAATTCAACTGCATCAACTTTACTTGCGTACTATATTGCCGTAGGACAATCACAGGGATTTAACAGTAAAGAACTAAGAGGAACAACTCAAAATGACATTCTAAAAGAGTACATTGCAAGAAATACCTACATCTATCCCCCAAAACCCTCAATGCGATTAATTGGAGATATGATACAGTATTGTGCAAAGGAAGTTCCTCAATGGTATCCAATTTCTATATCGGGTTATCATATTCGAGAGGCAGGAGCTACTGCAATCCAGGAAGTTGCGTTTACTCTAGCTAACGCTATTGAATACATTCAAACCTGTCTTGATAAGGGTTTGAAGATTGATGAATTTGCACCAAGACTTTCTTTCTTTTTTTGTTGTACCATAGAACTATTTGAAGAGGTGGCAAAGTTTAGGGTTGCAAGAAAAATTTATTCTAAAATTATGAAAGAAAAATTTCATGCAAAAGATCCAAAATCGATGCAATTAAAATTCCATACACAAACTAGTGGAGAGTCATTAACTGCACAACAGCCTGATAACAACATAGTTCGAGTTACAATTCAATCTTTAGCTGCAGTTTTAGGAGGAACTCAGTCTTTGCATACAAACTCACGTGATGAAGCTTTAGCATTACCTACACAAGAATCTGCAAAGATTGCTCTTCGTACCCAACAAATTGTTGCGCATGAGAGTGGCATAACTAAAACTGCTGATCCAATGGGAGGATCACACTATCTTGAAGAACTATGTGATGAGATTGAAGAAGGTGTATGGAAGTATCTAAAAAAGATAGAAAAAATGGGCGGCTCCATTAAAGGAATTGAAAAAGGATTCTTCCAATCTGAAATTAGACAGAATGCCTATAGATTGAAAAAAGAAGTTGATAGTAATGATAGAGTAATTGTAGGTGTCAATAAATTCTCTGAAACTGAGACTACCAAACAAAAACTCCTCCGAATTGATGATGCAGTAGAAATCCAGCAAAACAAAGCACTAAAGAAATTACGCAGTACACGAGACAACAAGAAGGTAGAACGTGCTTTATCTAAGATGCAATCAGTAGCAGAAAAAGATGGGAATTTAATGCCATACATTTTAGATTCTGTTAAGGTATATGCAACAACTGGTGAGATTAGCAATACATTTCGAGAAGTGTTTGGCGAGTATAGACCAAAAGAGGTATTCTAGATGAAAATTGATCATATTGCTATAGCAGTAAATGATGTTGAAGAAGCTGCTAAAACCTACAAAGAAGCATTAGGTGTTGATAAAGTAGAATTTGAAACAGTTGAATCTGAAGGTGTTAAACTAGCTATACTTCATTTAGAAAACGGACGAATTGAATTAATGCAACCAACAAATGATTCTAGTCCTATTAAGAAATTTTTAGATAAAAAAGGTCAAGGCATACATCACATGGCACTACAAACTGATAACATTGAAGGTGAGGTAGAACGGATGGAGGGATGCGGGATACAATTTTTAGGAAAAATTAGACCAGGTTCTGAAGGAACAAAGGTTACATTTATTCATCCAAAGTCACTTAGCGGTGTTCTAGCTGAACTTTGCTCTCATCCAAAATAATTTACAAAAATTTGATTAGGACTAATAATCAATAAACAATATTTGACAGTTATACTTATTCCATCATCTTCAAAGTATCTGACGCAGTAATAATTCCTACAAA
>SMUY01014480.1_pt1 | contig 17208 bp, 17 predicted proteins | sample 2456441 | NCBI WGS metagenome assembly SMUY01 (sample SAMN11095931, study PRJNA526329) | marine sediment metagenome | biome: Marine sediment; feature: Surficial sediment; material: Deep marine sediment; isolation source: Hadal surficial sediment | place: Pacific Ocean | collected 2014-11 | depth...
CCGAGGCCCCCGGTCTGGCGGCGTTCCTGGTCGATCGAATACTGTCGGGATGCTCCCTCTTCGCACTGGCCGATCGCGGCATGAGTACGACGCCCGACAAATGCGGGCCGGTTATTGATCGAACCGCTAAGCGGTTCAAACAAAACCGTTTATCGTAACGCGTAGGTAACGCCACTGTCAACGCGGCGGGTGTCTGTGGCTAGCCGTGCTGCGGGCCCGGCCACGAGTGTAGCCCCCGCTCGCGGACCTCTGAGCAACACTCGGCCAGCGTGCGCGAGGCAACGCCTCGCACGCGCTACACGGATTTCAGCGTGTGCCCGAGCTTGGCCTTCTTGGTGCGGAGATACGAGCGTGCCGGCCCGGTGGTCGCCACCTCGAGCGCCAATGACGCCGTCACCGAAAGGCCGTAGCCTTCGAGCCCCACGAACTTGCGCGGGTTGTTGGTCAGCAATCGCATGCTCCGCACACCGAGCTCGTTCAGGATCTGGGCCCCGATCCCGTAGTCCCGCTGGTCCGGCTTGAACCCGAGCCGCTCGTTGGCCTCAACGGTGTCATAGCCCTGGTCCTGGAGCTCGTAGGCCCGGATCTTGTTCGTCAGGCCGATGCCACGGCCTTCCTGGTTCAGATACAGCAGGATACCCCGACCCTCCGCCACGATCCGCTCCATGGCCGTCGCCAGCTGGGCACCACAGTCGCACCGGAGCGAATGGAACACCTCGCCGGTCAGACAGCACGAATGGACCCGCACCAACACGTCCTCGCCGTCGCCAATATCGCCCCGCACCAGCGCCAGGTGGGTCTCGCCGTTGATGAGGCTCTCGAACGCCACGAGATCGAAGTCGCCATACTGGGTCGGGAGCTTGGCAGCCGCCGCCCGCCGTACGAGCCGCTCATTGCGCATGCGGTACTTGATCAGATCGGCGATTGTGATCATGACCAGCTTGTGCTTGCGCGCGAAGCGCCGCAGCTCCGGCACGCGCGCCATCGTGCCGTCCTCGTTCATGATCTCGCAGATCACACCGGCCGGGTGCAGCCCGGCGATCCGCGCAAGGTCGACCCCTGCTTCTGTCTGGCCGGCCCGCACCATGACACCCCCGTCGCGCGCACGCAGCGGAAACATGTGGCCGGGACGCGCCAGGTCATGTGGCTTGGTCGTCGGGTCGGCCGCCACACGGGCCGTCGCTGCCCGGTCGGCGGCGGAGATCCCTGTGCTCGTCGCGTCCTTGGCCTCGATCGACACACAGAACGCCGTGTCGAACTGCGAGGTGTTCCTCTCCACCATGAGCGGGATATCCAGCCGGTCGAGGCAATCGCCGGTCATCGGTAGACAGATCAGCCCGCGGCCGTACTTCGCCATGAAGTTGATGATCTCGGGTGTCGCCTTCTCGGCCGCGACAGTCAGGTCGCCTTCGTTCTCCCGGTCCTCGTCGTCGACCACGATGACCATCTGCCCATGACGGATCGCATCCACCGCGTCCTCGACCGGCGCAAATACGTTCCGGCGACGGGACGGCGAGGCGAGCGCCAACCCCGGCTGCTTCCTGCGAGACCGCTTGCCCGTGGTCTTCTCAGCCATCGTGGTCCTCGGTGCGACCGCTACGCGGTCGGGCCGACCCATATGCCCCGACCTCCATCGCGCGGACGACGTATTTCCCGATGATATCGCACTCGAGGTTGACGACCGAACCGGTGGCCGCCCTGCTCAGGTTCGTGTGCTCCCACGTGAACGGCACAATCTGCACCTCGAACCGCGTGTCGCTCAGCCCGGCCACCGTCAGGCTGATCCCATCGACCGCGACCGCCCCCTTGCGCACCAAGAACGGCGCCAGGGACGACGGGAAGGTCACCGTGACCCGATGGAACTCCGCCGCGTGCCAAATCTCCTCGATACGACCGGTGGCGTCGACGTGTCCCTGGACGAAGTGGCCACCCACGCGCGCATCCGCCCGCATCGACCGCTCCAGGTTGACCACCCAACCTCGCTCCAGCGCCCCGAGACCGGTGACCCGTACTGTCTCTGGCGAGATCTCGGCATGAAACGTGTCCCCATCGATGTGACTGACGGTCAGACAGACGCCGTTGACGGCGATGCTCTCGCCTAGGTCGAGCTCGGCCGCCAGCGGCGTCGCGACACGAATCCGGAAGCCGGACGGCATCGCCTTCAGCTCGGCCACCTCACCCAGCGTCTCAATCAAACCGTTGAACATCGGCCTCCAGCAACACATCTTGGCCCAGACACTGCGTCCGGCAGTCGGCGAGCGCGGCGAAGGAAAACCGCCCGTGCCGCATCCACGGGACCCCCGTCCGGCCAAGTACGACCGGCACCACATACAGACGCACCCGGTCGATGACTCCCGCGGTCCATGCTGCCTGCTGAAGCACGGCGCCGCCCTCGAGAAGCACGTCGCTGACCTCGTAGGCTACGAGACGGGACATCGCCGCGGCCGGATCACGCGCCGGCAGTGCCTCGATCACGGCACCCGCCCGCTCGAGGGCCGCCGCGCGCATCGGCCAGGCATCGACTGCGGCCTCGGTCGTGATGACGACGACCGGACCCTCTTCACACGTCGTCAGGACGCGTGCCGAGGGCGGTGTCCGCATCCGGGTATCGAACAGTACGCGGACGAGCGGGCGGCGCCGGGCCACGCCGCGCGCCGTCAAGAGCGGATCGTCCACCAGCACGGTTTCCGACCCGACCGCGATCGCGTCGACCTCGGCCCGAACCGCGTGCGCGTGGCCGAGCGCCGCCGCGCCGCTCATCGAGGTTCGCCGACCTGGGGCCGCGGCAATCCGCCCATCGAGGCTGACCGCCGCTTTCATCGTCACGAACGGCCGCGCGCGGCGTTTCACGGTGAAGAACGCCTCGTTGAGACGCGTCGCCGCCCGTCGGCGCACGCCGACCGTCACCGTGATCCCCTGGTCATGGAGATACCGGATACCCGCTCCGCTCACGCGTGGGTCTGGATCCTCGACACCAACCACCACGTCCCGCACCCCGGCACGCACGATCCGCTCGACACACGGCCCCGTGCGACCGGTGTGACAACACGGCTCCAGGGTGCAATACAGCGTGGCACCGTCGGCCGCACCGCCGGCCTCATCGAGCGCGACGACCTCGGCATGCGGACCGCCCGCCCGCGCGTGGAAGCCGCGTCCGACGACCCGGTCACCCCGCGTCAGGATGGCGCCGACCATCGGGTTGGGACTGGTCGCGCCGCGCCCTCTGGCCGCCAGCGCCAACGCCTCGTCCATCATCGCGTCGTCGATCACCTCGACATCTCCTCGTCACGCTCCCCCGGGAAAGCCGGGGGCGAGTTCCTGTCACCATGCCGGCTCGAACAAGGCCTCCACATACTCCGCCGCCGAGAACGGCACCAGGTCGTCCAGTTGCTCGCCGACACCGACATAGCGAATCGGCACACCCAGCTCGGCGGTGATCGCGACCGCGATGCCGCCTTTCGCGGTGCCATCCAGCTTCGTCAGCACGATCCCTGTCACCCCCACTGACTCGAGAAACGCCCGCGCCTGCGCCAGCCCGTTCTGACCGACGGTGGCATCGAGCACGAGCAGGGTCTCGTGCGGCGCGCCGTCGACCGCGCGTGCCGCGACGCGGCGAATCTTGTCGAGCTCGCTCATGAGGTTGGTGCGAGTATGCAGACGTCCAGCGGTGTCGACGAGGACCACGTCGCGCCCGCGCGCCTTGCCGGCCGAGATCGCGTCGAACACAACGGCGGCCGGGTCGGCGCCAGGACGTGCCCGAACGAAGTCCGCTTCGACGCGCCTCGCCCAGACTTCGAGCTGCTCGACGGCGGCCGCGCGGAACGTGTCCGCGGCGCAGATCACCGGCCGTTCCCCCGCCAGGGTGAGCAGCCGGGCCAGGCGGCCCACGGTGGTGGTCTTGCCGGTGCCGTTCACGCCGACGACCAACACGACGCGCGGGCGCCCCCCCCTCACCGGCGCCGGGGTCGCCGCCTCGAGCAGACGGCGCAGCTCGCGTTTGACGACCGACCGCAGGTCCGCGTCATCGGTCTGGTCCCGCACCGCCTCGATCAGACGCATCGCGGCGGACACGCCGATGTCGGCCTCGATCAGGATCTCCTCGAGGCTGTCCAGGGTGTCGATCGACACGGTCGGCGTCGCCTGTCCGACGGCCACTCGCGTCGCTCCGCCGGCGTCGAGCCTGTCGAAGCGTCCGACCAGCTGGTCCGTCGTGCGCCTGAGACCGGCACGGAGCCGTTCGAGGAAGCTCACCGCCCCACTATCTCACAGGACGCGAGATCGCCTCGCACGCCATGCCTCGAGGCGCCCAAACGGTCGGCGTCGCAGCGTCAGGGCCCGGTCAAGAATCACTTCACATGTCTGGCCGCCGATCCATCCCGTCTGGCGGCGTTGCTCGTCAGTCGAATACTGCCCGTATGCTCCCTCCTCGCGCCTGGCCAGCCGGGCGCATCGCCCGTCTCGGTGCGACGCTGGGTTTCACCACCGACTGCTAGTGTCCGTCGGCTTCCGGCCGCTGGCGGCGCAGCATCAGCTCCTCGACGGCGGTCCTCGCCCCGGTCCGGCCGGCCAGGACCGCTCCCATCTGCGTCGAGATCGGAAGATCCACCTGATGCCGCCGGCCCAGCTCCAGCGCGGCTTCGGTGGTCTTGACCCCCTCGGCCACGGTCTGCATGCTCCCGAGGATCTCGCGCAGCTGCCGGCCGCGGCCCAGCTCGACACCGACGTGCCGGTTCCGGCTGAGGCCACTCGTACACGTCAGGATCAGATCGCCGAGCCCGCTCAGCCCCGCCAGCGTCTCGCGGCGCCCACCCATTGCGCACGCCAGCCGAGAGATCTCCACCAGCCCACGCGTGATGAGTGCCGCCAAGGCGTTCGGGCCCAGGCCCAGCCCCTCGACCACACCGGCCGCGATCGCGATGACGTTTTTCATGGCGCCGCCGACTTCGACACCGATCATGTCGTCACTCGCATAGAGTCTGAAGTATGGTGCCCTGAACTCCTCTTGGACGGTCGCCGCCACGTCCGCACGGCGGCTGGCCACCAGCACTGCGGTGGGCGCCCCCCGCGCGACCTCGGCCCCGAAGCTCGGGCCCGACAGCACGGCCACGGGTCGGGACGCACCGAGCTCCTGCTCGATGATCTCGGACATGCGATTCAAGGTGCCGAGCTCGAACCCTTTCGTCCCGCTGACAATCGTCACATCCGGCCCTAACAGCGGGGCAACGCGACGCAACAGCTCTCGAGTGCCGTGGGACGGTACCGCCAAGACGACGCAGTCGGTCGCGCCGAGCGCCTCCTCCAGCGACGCGGTCGGTGCGACCGACGGTGGTAGCTGGGCGCCAGGAAGATACGTCTGGTTGCTGCGCTCCTCGCACAGCCGGGCCACACGCGCCGGGTCCCGCCCCCAAAGACGCACCGACTTGCCCAGACGACCCAGATGAATCGCCAGGGCGGATCCCCATCCACCGGCACCGAGCACCGCGACGGTCCTCATGGAGTCACCGTCCCCCACAATGCAGCAGCACGGTTCGAAGCACGCCAGCTGCTCCTGCCTCCCGTCTCCTTGGAATACACGCTAGATTCCTTGAACCACGTTTTGCGTGACAATTGAGTCACGTGTTGATCGTGTTGTTTCGCTCTCACCGACAGTCTCCGTTCAAGGAATCTACCCCCCGCGTAGCGGGGCTCTGAGAACAGCTCGGCTAGCGAGGCGAAGCCTCGCTAGACCCGTGTCCCAATCGATGCTCGGAGCCCGCGTGCAGCCTGATGAGGTTCGCGCGATGTCGAAACACCACCAGCAGAGCCGCACCAACCGCGCTGACGAACGCTGGAACATCACCGTGTGTCACGTACACGAGCCCCGGCAACGACACGACCGCCAGCATCGAACCCACCGAGATGTACCGGGTCGTGCAGACCGCCACACCAAACACCCCGGCCGCGAACGCGGCGGCAAGGGGAGACAGCAGCGTGAAGACCCCGAACGTCGTGGCGACACCCTTCCCCCCCTTGAACCGGAGCCAGATCGGATAGACGTGCCCGAGGATGGCGCCCCCACCCACCGCGGCGGTGGTGGTCACACCCGCGTCGACGCCGCTGGCGAACAACACGGCCGCGCAGCCCTTGGCGACGTCGAGCGCCAACACTGCCAGCGCGATCGAGGTCCCCCGCACGCGCAGCACGTTGGCGGCGCCAAGATTCCCGCTCCCGACCCGACGCACCTCTTCACCGCCCAGCAGCAGCGCGAACGGGATGGAGCCGAGCAGATACCCGACCAGGACGAGCGTCATCGTCATGCCGGCACCCGCCCCCGCGCAAGCCGTGTCATACATACGCCGGCATTCGGCCGCCGATACGGCCCGCCAGGGCCAGGACTGAGCTGCTGTTCAGCGGGATCGACGACTGCCGGCGTGCTCCCTTCCTCGCGCCGTGGGTGGGCCGTGCGCGGCGTCGACCTCGACGGCCCTCGTTCCTCGACACGTTCGGGACGTCTCGAGCCTGTCGAGAGGCGATGCATCGCCGTCCTTCTGCACCGGCGTCTGCACCGGGTTACGACGTCTCGCGTGATGGCGCCAGCCGCGTGGACTCGACGACGTGGTGGGTTGCCCCGCGTGACGACAACCGACTCGCATACAGCGTCACACGGTCCACCACCCAGCGCGCCGTCTCGGGCCGATGCGCAGAGAGCATGATCCGTAGCTCCGCACCCGAAACCGCGACCTGCCGGTTGACCCGCCCGAGCGTGAGGTGCGCCCGAAACGGCCTCGTCTCCGGCTCGAATCCGACGGGAACCAGCCGATGATCCAGCTCGGACTTCAGTGCGACCAGCGGCTCGCGCCCCTCGTCTAGACCCAACCAGATGACCCGCGGCGCGCCGGAGAAGGGAAAGACATCAACGCCGGCGAGACCGGCGTTGAAGGCACAGGTGTTCCAGGGGACGCTGAACGCACGACGCACCGATTCGACCTGCCCCGCCGCGACCTCTCCCAGAAACCGGAGCGTGACGTGCAGCTGCTCTGGTGGGACCCAGCGCACCGGCGAGCGCGCGCCGGCCCTGGTGAGCCGCCTGGCACAGGCGTCGGTACTGCCGGCTGCCGCCGACCGGGCCGTCTCATCCAGATCAATCGCCGCGAACAGTCGCACGCTCCCTCGTTCGACTCAGCAACACGCGTCGCAAGAGATCCAGCGCGGTCTGCGTGGCCAGCCGCCGGATCATGGCGCGGTCACCGGGAAACTGCGCCGTTCTGGCCTCCTGTTCGCTCCCCGGCCCGACGACCCCGACGCACACGGTGCCGACCGGCTTCTGCTCGCTTCCGCCCCCGGGTCCGGCGACCCCGGTCACCCCGACCCCGATGTCGGTGGCGCCCAGACGCCGCGCCCCCTCCGCCATCGCCACCGCAACCGCTTCGCTGACCGCGCCATCGGTCTCCAGCAGCACCGGATCGACGCCGAGCACGGTCCGCTTGACCTCGTTCGAGTAGGCGATCACACCGGTCTCGACGTAGCTCGAGCTCCCCGGAATGTCCACGAGGCGAGCGGTGACGAGCCCACCCGTGCACGACTCCCCGATCGCCACCCGGAAGCCGTCTCTCCGGAGCAGCGCACCCACGACCTCCGAGAGTGACCGGCCATCGGTACTGACGAGGTGATTCCCCAAGACGGCCGCCAGCTCACCGGTAGCGGCGTCGAGCACGGCCCGTGCCGCCTCCTCACTGGCGGCACGGGTCGACAGATGCAGCTCGACGAGACCCGGCGACGCCAGCACGGTGGTTGCCACCGGTGGCTCCGCCTGTCGCCACCGGGCGTACACAGGTTGCGTCATCTCGTCGACGTGCGACTCGCCGCGACCCGTCACCCGCAACACACGCCGGTACAGACGCTCCGGTGCCGCGCGGCTCGAGAGTCGAGTGTGGATCAGCGCCGTGAACATCGGCTCGAGCTCGCGCGGCGGCCCGGGCAACAGCACGACGACCCGGTCGCCCGTTTCCAGCCACAGCCCCGGCGCCGTGCCACGCGGGTTGTCGAGCACGACGGCTCCGTCCGGAACCGATGCCTGACGCCGATTGTTCTCCGGCATCGTCCACCCCCGGGCGGCGAACCGAGCCCTCAGATGCTCGACGATCGCGGGGTCCTCTGTCAGGGTCCGACCGAGCACGTCGGCCACCGTCTCGCGTGTGAGATCGTCGTCGGTCGGCCCCAGGCCACCGCAGACAACGAGCAGGTCCGCCCGACCGAGGGCATCCCGCACAGCTGGCCCGAGGTCGGCCGCCTCATCGCCGACAATCGACTTGCGGCGCACCACGATACCCAGCTCGTTCAACCGGGCAGTCAGGAACAACGAGTTCGTATCGGTCCGGAAGGGCGTCAGCAACTCGGTGCCAACCGCGATGATCTCCGCCGTCGACAGCCGGGCTCCGACGGACGACGCGGACGGGGTCACGCCGCGGCTCCCAGCCACAGGACGAGACGCAGCAGCGCCTGAGCATAGAGTCCGGCCACGAGGTCGTCGACCATCACGCCCCATCCGCCCGGGAGCCGTTCGGCCTGTCGCGCGGGAAACGGCTTGACGATGTCGAACAGGCGAAACGCGAAGAACCCGATCAGGGCGCCGGTGACCCCAACCGGCACAGCCACGAGCGTCACCAACATGCCGGCCACCTCGTCGATGACCACCAGTCCCGGATCCCGGCGGCGATACCTCGCCTCGGCGGCGGACGCTGCCGCCACCCCGGCCCCCGTCACGACCAGGAGCATCGCCACTTCGAGCCACGTCGACCGCGTCGAGCGGACCGCCCAGAACAGCGCCAGACCCACCACCGAGCCGGCGGTTCCCGGAGCAATCGGCGCAAACCCGATCGGTCCGACCGTCGCGAAGCCAACCACCGCGCGCCGGACCAGACCCGTCATTTCGGGACCATCAAGACGCGCGTACCGGCCAAGCGGTCGTGCAACGCGCGACGCTCAGTATCGAGGAACATCAAGACGACGCCCAGACCGAGCGGCAGTACCGACACCAAATACCCGAGCGCCCGGACCACGGCGACCGACGTGGTCACGGGGTGACCGGCCCTGTCCACCACACGCACCCCGAACGCCATCTTGCCGAACGTCTGGCCCCCGGCACGGATGAGGACCACGACATACCCCCCATTGAGCAGGATCAGGAAGCCGGCCAGCGGCGCCACCGGCAGCAGACCGAGCGACTGCAGATCGAGCTCCGCGAGCCTGAGCGTCAGCGCGATTACGACGGCATCGAGGCAAGCCAGCAGCGCCGCGTCGAACAGTCCGGCTGCCAGACGCACCTGAGGTGTCGCAACCCGCGGTCTCGGGTCCGCTCGCGCCGTGACCGGCTGGGCACTCTCGAACGACAGCGTCGGGTCCGACCGCCGACGTGACGCCCGCGACCGCACACGCGGCACCGCCGGTGTCGGCCGCCGCACCGCGAGCGGCGCACGCGGCGGTGACGGATCCTGACCGCGCTCACCTGCGTCTGCTGGAAACAGCGGTAACGCGGAGCTCGTGGCCAGCGGCCGGGCCGCCCGCGGTTCGGCACGGCTGGATGTCGTGCCGCGACGACCAGCGGCGCCCGCGCCTGGGCGCGTCACAACCGGACCCCGCGTCTGCCATCGTCGTTGATCACGTAACGAAGCTCTGCCGCCAACCAGCGAGTCCTCTGGAGAAATGCGCTTCGTTACGAGTCGTGCCAGCACGGCTAGCGCGTGACACCACTCCCACCTGGCCGGTCAGCGTACTCGACGGCCGCGCCGGCCGCCATCTCCGGCAACCGGCTCAATATCTCTTGCTGGATCGTGGCACGTAGCGTGTCCACGTCTCCCCGCAACCCGTCGCCAAGACCGACCGCGGCCAGCACGCCCAGAGCCTCCGCGTGCCGGTCGTCAGCAACCAGCGCCTTCGCCCGCTCCAGCGCGAGCTGCGGTACCGAGGGCACCGGCAGCGGCGCCGGTGGCACGCGCAGCGGGACCGGCGCGAGGTCTGCCTGATCCACCAGCCGGATCGGCACGAGCTGAGCCCAGGCACCGGCCAGATACAACGCCACGGTCGCGCCTGCGAACAGTGCAATCAGCAGCACCCAGGGGACCAGGCGGAATCGCCGTCCGGTGTCGCTTGACGTCACCGCGCCGCGACGCGCCCGCCGTGCGCCGGCGCGCCGGCGCGCGGCCGCGGCCGCCGGGTCGTCGACGCCGGCCACCTCGAGACGCTCGACCAGGTCCAGCACCGCCCTCGCCTCGTCGTCCGCTCCGCCACGCTCGATCGCAGTCGTGAGCAACGCCCGCGCTTCGGTGACGTCACCGCGGTCACAGGCTTCGACACCGGCATGCAGCAACGCCTCGGATTCCCGGACTCGTTCGGCGACCGCCGCCCGCGCCCGGTCGATGTAGGTCCTGGCCCGCGCGTGGCTGCTATCCAGGAACAACACCCGAGTCCAGACGTCGATGGCGCGCTCGAACCGTCCCCGAAAGTAGTGATCGAGACCCGATAAGAGCAACTGGTCAATCTTAGCCGCGTGATCAGCGCCCCCGATGTCAGCCGCTGCGGGCTCGTCACGCTGTGCGGAATAGGCCATGGGCGGGAGGCGCTGCGAGCGAACGTGAGACAACTCGGCGAGCGAGGCGGAGCCATCCGGGTCGGGACGGTCTGAGGCGGAGCCTCGCTAGATGTCTAGGTGAGCGATTATGAGCCACACCCAGGTGAGCGTCAACACGGGAACGCATCGGCCCGTCTAGGCCACCTGACACGCTCCCCGAAGCCCCCCTATGTTATATGTGCGGTGTGGACTTGATAGAAGCGGTGCCGAACGTCAGTGAAGGGCGGCGCCCCGAAATCATCGAGACACTGGCGGCCGCCCTCGCGGGCAGTCCTGGCGTCGACCTGCTCGACACCTCCTCTGACGCCGCGCACAACCGTACCGTCTTCACGCTGGTCGGAGCAGGCGCCGCGCTGCGGACGGCGTTGCTCGCACTCTACGCGGTCGCGGTCGATCGGATCGACCTCCGGATCCATGCTGGCGAGCATCCCCGCATCGGGGCGGTGGATGTCGTGCCCCTGGTACCGCTGGACCCAGCGGACATGCCGGTCTGCATCTCGGTCGCCACGGAGCTGGGCGCGGCGGTCGCCGAACGATTCGACATCCCGGTCTACCTCTACGAGGACGCCGCCCGGGTGCCGGACCGCCGGCGGCTCGAAACGATCCGTCGCGGGGGCTTCGAGGGACTGACCACGAAGATGCGAGCGGAGTCGTGGCACCCCGATTTCGGTCCGCTCCGTCCGCATCCGTCGGCGGGCGCCTCGGCCATCGGGGCGCGACGCATGCTGGTCGCCTACAACGTGAATCTGCAGACCGACGACCTCGACATCGCCCGACGCATTGCCCGGTCGGTGCGCGCCTCGGACGGGGGCCTCACGGCCGTCAAGGCGATCGGGGTGCGGACGAGTCAGCCAGACGTGGTCCAGGTGTCGATCAACCTGGTCGACTTCGAGCGGACGTCGCTCCACCGGGTGTTCGAATCGGTGCAGCGTGAGGCGGACCGGCTCGGGGTCAGTATCCGCGACAGCGAGATCGTCGGTCTCGTACCGGCAGCCGCCTTGATGTCGGCCACGACTCGCCAGCTCCAGCTCACGGGCTTCACGACGGATCAGATACTGGAATGTCGACTCGCCCGATGACCAGTTCGCCCGCCGCCCCGGCTCGCGCACGCCGAGCTTGTCTCACAGCTCCGCCACGCGAGGGCTAGACATCTCGTCGGCGTGACGACACCTTGATCCGAACGTAACCATGTTGCCCCTAGGAGACGTCTAGCGCGGCGCGCGGCGGCCGGATCCCGAACGACCGCATCTTGCGGTAGAGATGACTCCGCTCCAGCCCCAACGCGTCGGCGGTGCGGGTCACGTTGCCCCGCTGCTGGGCGAGCGCCTGCAGGATGTAGTCGCGCTCGAACCGGTCCCGTGCGTCCTGGAGCCGAACCGACGGTTGTGCCTGGACTGGTGGCGTGTCTGGACGCACCGGCGTCGTCTCGAGAAACCCGAGGTCCTGCGCCGTCACGATCGGGCCCGGCACCATGATGACGACCCGTTCGATCACGTTGCGCAGCTCACGCACATTGCCGGGCCACCGGTAGCTGCGGAGCATCGCCCGCGCCGCCGGGTCGACGGTCTGCACCCGATTCCCGTACTCGCTGGTGTAGCGCGCGAGGAAGTGTTCGGTGAGGCGATCGATATCCTCCCGCCGGTCGCGCAGCGGGGGCACGAAGATCGGGACGACGTTCAGCCGGTAGAACAGATCGTCCCGGAACCGCCCGGCCTGGATCTCCTCCTGCAGGTTCTTGTTGGTCGCCGCAACGACCCGGACATCCACCTCGACACCCATCCGTCCACCGACCGACTCGACCACCTGCTCCTGAAGCACGCGCAGCACTTTGGCCTGGGTCTTGAGGCTCATGTCGCCGACCTCGTCGAGGAAGATCGTGCCGCCATCGGCGATCTCGAACTTGCCCCGCCGGTCGCTGATCGCGCCGGTGAACGCGCCGCGCACATGACCGAACAGTTCGCTCTCGATTAGCTCGTCCGGGATGGCGGCGCAGTTGACCTCGACGAACGGCCCGGCCGATCGGCGGCTCAGCGCATGTACGCTGCGCGCCACCAACTCTTTGCCGGTACCGTTCTCGCCGTGGATGAGCACCCGACCGTTTGTCGGCGCCGCCAGCGCGATCTGTTCGCGCAATTGCACCATCACCCGGCTGTCGCCGACCATGACCTCGTGGCGGTCGACGTCGGCCCGCAGCACCCGGTTCTCCATCTCCAGCCGGCGCTGCCGCACCGCGTTCCGGACGAGCAGGACCGTCTTCTCGAGTGACAGCGGTTTCTCGAGAAAGTCGAACGCCCCCAGTTTGATCGCCCGCACGGCCGCCTCGATGCTCCCGTGGCCCGAGATCATCACGACCTGCGCCTCGACCGCCCGCTCACGTAGCGTCGTCAACGTCTCGAGACCGTCGATTCCAGGCAACCAGATGTCCAAGATGATCACGTCGAACACCTGACCAGCCACACGTTCGAGACATGCCTCACCGGAGTCGACAGCCGCGACACCGTAGCCCTCGTCGCCGAGCACACCGCTCAACGCCGACCGCACACCGGCCTCGTCGTCAACGATCAAGACCGTGGGCCTCACGCCTATCCTTTCGCGACCGGGGCCGCGCCGGCAGCTTCGCCAGGAGATTCATGCGCGCACGGTAGCTCGACCGTGAACCTGGTCCCCGATGGGACGTTGTCGGTCACGTCGATGCTCCCGCCGTGCTCGACGACAATCCGACGCACGATCGCCAGCCCCAGCCCGCTCCCCCGTCCCTTGGTAGAGAAGTACGGCAAAAACAGCTTCTCCCGATCCACATCCGAGATCCCGGGTCCGTTGTCGCTGACGATCACCCGCGCAACACCGTTGGTCGCATCGAGCTGGGTCTCGATGCGGATGATGCCCGCCGTGGTGGCGGCGCCGGTGCCCCCGGTCCGACCCTCGAGCGCGGCCACCGCGTTGTCGACCAGGTTCACCACGACGCGCTGGATCTGGTCCGGGTCGACCCGCACGGACGGCAGTCCGGCCTGGAACGCGCGCTGGAGGGTGATGTCCTCGAACAGTCCGTCGTAGAGCGCCAGCGTGTCGGACAGCAGCGCGTTGAGATCGACCGGCACCGCCTTGGGCGATGGCAGCCGCGCGAAGTGTGAGAACTCGTCCACCAACCCCTTGAGTGCCTCCACCTCTCCGATGATGGTTGTCGTGCACTCGTCGACCAGGGCCCTGGCCTGTGCTGGCGCGCCCGACAGGTTGCGACGCAGCCGCTCGGCACACAGCTGTATCGGGGTGAGCGGGTTCTTGATCTCGTGCGCCAAGCGGCGCGCGACGTCGCGCCACGCGGCGACCCGCTGGGCCCGAAACAGCGGTGTCACGTCGTCGAACACCATCACGACGCCATCCAGCTCGTGCTCGCCCGGCAGGCTCGTGGCCGCGACGGCGAGATGACACTCCCGACCGTCCCGCACCAGCGCCACCTCCCTCGGGGTGCGAGCCAGCGCCCCGCGCCGGGCCTCACGCAGCATCGACCCGAGCGGCGCGAGGTCCGGCCGTTCGAACACCGTGGCGGCCGGCTGCCCGACCACCGTCGCGTCGATGTCCAGCAGCCGGGCGGCCGCGGCGTTGACGGTGCTGAGACGACCTGCCGCATCGATCGACACCACCCCGGTGGCGATCCGCTCCAGGATGGTCTCGATGTAGCGTCTCCGGCGCTCTGCCTCGCGGGTCTTGTGCTCCAGGTCGCCCCGCGAGCGCACCAACGTACGCTGGCTTGCCGACAGATCCTCCGCCATCGTGTTGAACGCCTCGACCATCGCGCCGAATTCGTCAGATGACTCCGGCTCGATCCGATGATCGAACTCTCCAGCGCCGATACGCTGTGCCCCGTCGGCCAGCAACTGCACCGGACGGCCGAGCCGCATCGCGATGTAGATGCCGATCCAGGTTGCCGCGATCAAGATCATCAACGTCGTCATCAGGAAGAACGACAGATACGCGCCGGCCACCGGGTTTTTCAGCACGCGCAGCTGGTTGTAGGCCTCGTAGGCCCCGTAGATCCGCCGGGCACGCTGAGTCAACTCGCCGGACAGGGCGCTGCTGGCGACCACCACCCCGACGACCGGCCCGTCGGCGGTCCGGCGGATGACGGCGGCGCCGCGCAACCACTCCGCGCTCTCGCCCAGCAACTCGACGACGCCCGTCGCCGCGCGACCCGCCGCGGTGCCGGCGGCCAGCGCGTCGGCCGACGCCCGCGCGTAGCCGGGCGGCAGCGACGGGGCGGCCACCTCGACGAGCCGGCTGGTGGTGGTGCTCCCCGTGGCGTCGACCGTGACTCGATACACATCGATGACGGCCGCGCCACCCGGGCCCTCCCCGGCCTCGACGAACCTCCGGAGAGTTGCCTCGTCCATCACATCGAAATCGACCTCGGCCAACTGCGCTGCGACCCGACTCGCTCGCGCCTCCACCGCCAGCTGCTGGTCCTGGTAGACACTTCTGGCGATCGCGATGGCCGACGTCAGGACGTCGTCGATCGGCGCGCTGAACCAGCGCTCCGCGCTGTTGCGGATCACCTCACTCCCGACGATGAGCACCAGCACCGATGGGATCAGCGTCATCCCGACCAGCGCCGCGACGAGCTTGGCGCGGAACCGCGCGAAGGGCACCCTGCGACGGCGCTCAGCGATCAGCGTGATGACGTTGCGAGCAACGAGGAACCCGAGGGCCAGCAGCATGATCAGGCACGCCGCCGACAACGCATACAGTACGACCTCGGACAGATAGTCAGGCGCGAGCCCGCTGAACCGCTGCGCGAGCCAGATCAGACCGACGAGCGCACCCACCACGAGCCCACTGGCCACGAAGATGACCAGCGAACTGTTCCGCGGCGCCGCGCGGGCGGCCGCAGGGCGGCGGCGACCCGGTTGCGCTGGGGTCCGCCCTTCCGGTGGCGACTGCTCGGCCATTCCCGCGTGCTCCGCCACGTCGCGACGCGTGGCTGTCAAAGTGCGTGCGCGCGTCTCAGGTCGCGGGTCCCCGCCCCCGCTCTCCCGCAACCGCGGCTGCTAGTAGCCCGTGGTGAAAGTTCCGCTGCCTTCGACCGGCTTCATCCCGGTTATCTGCGAGACTGCTCGGTCGAACCCTGCCGGTATGTTCCCTCGCCGCGCCGTGCCGTGTCCGAGCGCGGCATCGATCAGGACGGGTCTCGGTACGACGCAGGACCGGCACCACCGACCGCTACGGAAGAAAGGTGAAGCTGGCCCGTCCACGGGCCGCCGGTCGCGCCCAGGGCCACCGAAACCACCCTGTGCGCGGGCGCCGGTCCATCCGCACGCGCACGCGGTACTCTCCGTTGGTCTCGAGGTCACGTGTGCTGAACAGCGGCAACCGCTCGAATGTGGTCAACAGCTGACGCACCGCGGCTTCCTCCTCGACGACCCACACCGGTTCGACCCGCCCATCCACGATGCGTCTGACCCGATACCGACCGGTCAGTCCGTCGTACCGCACGCTCGCCGACACCGACACGCGGTCGACAGTCCGATCGAGCCAGAACGCGACCGGCTGCCGCAGCTCTATCTCAAAGCTGAACGTCGTCTCGAGCCCGCTGGCCACGGCGTCCCGGATCTCCTCCGAGTAGGCGCCGGGCAGCTCGAGTGACACCAACACGTGGTCCTCGCGAGCGAGGGTCGTGACACGCACGGCGTCCTGCGCCCGCGCCACCGGGGGGCTCGCGACCGACACCACGCACACCACCACGCCGACCAGCACCCGCCGCATGCCGCCTAGCAGCCCGCGGGGAACGTTCGACTGCATCCGGTCCTACGGGTTACGGGTGACATCGTGACATGTGACGCACGTTTTCGCGACCCCGGAGCTGTCTGCCCCCCGCGTAGCGGGGCGGTGAGACACGCTCGCCGTGTCATTCCTTGGTATCGAGGAGGTCCCGCAGTTCGGTCATGAACTCCCCGATGTCGCGGAAATGGCGATAGACCGACGCAAACCGGACGTACGCCACTTTGTCGAGTTGCTTGAGCTCCTGCATCACAAACGCACCGACCTCGTCGGTCGGGATCTCCTTCTCGGGACGCTCGTGCAGCATCGCCTCGACGCGGTCCGCGATCGCCTCGACGGCGGCAACCGTCACCGGCCGCTTCTCGCATGCCTTGCGCATGCCCGCCGTCACCTTCTGCCGCTCGAATCGCTCCCGGCTCCCGTCCTTCTTCACCACCATGTACGGAATCTCGTCGATCCGCTCATAACTGGTGAACCGCCGCCCGCAGTCCTGGCACTCGCGCCGGCGCCGGATGACCTCGCCCTCCCTGCTCTCCCGCGAGTCGACGACCTTGTCACTGAGGTGACCACAGAACGGACATTTCACCTTCGTCCCCCTCTAGACATCTCCCACCGGTGACTTAGTAACGTTCGACGCGCGTGTGCATGACACGTGGAGATGTCTAGCAGCCCGTGGTGAAAGTCCCGCTGCATTCGGCCGGCGCTGCATCCGCCCTGCCTGCGTTGTTTCTCGGTCGAATACTGCCGGTATGCTCCCTCGTCTCGCCTTGCAGGGGCCCGGCGCGGCGTCGATCTCGACGACCCTCGGTGCGACGCGCGACTTTCACCAC
>SMUY01130847.1_pt1 | contig 17196 bp, 15 predicted proteins | sample 2456441 | NCBI WGS metagenome assembly SMUY01 (sample SAMN11095931, study PRJNA526329) | marine sediment metagenome | biome: Marine sediment; feature: Surficial sediment; material: Deep marine sediment; isolation source: Hadal surficial sediment | place: Pacific Ocean | collected 2014-11 | depth...
CGGATGGTCGAGCCCGGCATATTCCTGGTTGACGGCGACGCGCACCACCGAGAGATCGGCAAGCGCCTCGGCGTAACCGTCGCCCCGCCCCTTGAGCCATTCGATCAGCGCCGCCACGTCGCCGACCTCCGCCGGCGGTGTGACGTCCTCCTCGGCGACGCCGGTCTTGGTGCGCAGCCAGGCAAAATAGAGAATCTTCATGACGCCACCTCAACCACACCCGGTCATTCAGGGCCGCGCCCCCTCGGCGGCAGGACCCTCGGGCTATTTTCGGGCGGCGGAGGGGAATGTCAACCGGGAGAGGCAAGGGAAGATCGTTTAGAGCACAATCGGGCCGGATGGAAGCGATTCGATGGCCCCAATACGGTCTCTCGGGCAGGAGCGGCGGGACGCACCCGAGGGGCCGATTTGCCTCGACCTATGGCCGGGTTCTTTTGCGCCGTGGCGTCGCCCGGCCCCTTTGCCGATGCCCCCCATCGCCATGCGGCGCGCGCCGAGTACTTACTTGCATCGGAGGGTGCGACATACGATCGTTTTTCGCCGCCACCGGGTAGGAGGCGTCGCGCGGCCCTTGTGATGGACCGCCATCACGGCGGACCCCGCGCCGGGCCCGAGAGAACCCGCAAGGCCGTCGGATGTGTCGCCCTTCTATGAAAGTAAGTACTAGGATCCCTCGGAACGTAAAGGGCGGGCGCCCCGCATATCTTTCCGGGTCTCGTAATCGATGTGCTTGTTGTCCTTGTGGGGACCGGTCCGCGTCGCCATCAGGACCATGGGGCCGGTGCCGGTGTTTTCGAGCTTGTAGAACGACCCGCCCTCGATCAAGGCCACCATCCCCGGCTTGAGGACCGAGGCGTCGCCGTCGGGGAAATGCATGGTGCATTCGCCCTCCAGCAGCAGAAAGGTCTGATCGCCGGGATGGCAATGCATGTCGTCATGGTCGCCCGGATTGGGATAGGTATGCATCCAGGCGTGCATCTTGCGGGTATCCATGATCATCTTGCGCCGCTTGCGCTCATGGGCAAGGCCGATCACGTCGACGATCTCAATGGCCATGTCTAAGCTCTCCCTTGATCGCGGGTCTCCACCCGCGCAACGCCATACAAAAGCTTCAACCGGCCTCGCCCCTCGATCCCCGCGACCGGACATCCCCGGCGCCTGGACGAAGCCTCCCGCCTTCGCGCCTGCGCCGCCGGAGCGGCTTCGTCGCGCAGGCGCGAAGCCCGCTTCGGCGGGCGGAGGAAGGTCGGCCGGCGGCGGCGGGCCGTGGGGACCGCCGCCCGAACCGGGGCCGGCCCGATCCACCCGGTCGGTGGCCCGGTCCGTGGAGGGTGAGCAGCCCGGCTAGCTCTCGGTCGTCGAGCACTTCACCGTGTTGGCTTCGCCGCCGTCACCGGCGTAGCTGATCTCACAGACCATGCCGGCCTTCAGCGCCTTGCGCTTGGCCTTCTTGCCGTCGATCGAGACCTCGGTGCGGCTCGAACTGACCTTGGTCTTGTGCTCGGCGCCCTTGTTCTTGAAGTGCAGCCAGCGCCCGCCGCGCTTGACGGCAAGGAGCTTCACCTTGACCTTGAGGCCGGCGTCCCCGCCCAGCTTCTTGGCCAGGCGTTTCATCTCGTCATCGGTCATCTGGCTGGCCGGCAGGCCGAACTTCACCCGAAGCGCCCGCATGTAGCTCAGTAGGTCGTCGTCGGGATAGGCGGTCGCCCGAATGGCCTCGCCGACGTCCTCGCCGGTCTGGGGCGTGAAGTCGGCACTGAACTGCAACTTGCCGAACTTGATGAATTCAGGGTTCAGTGTCGCCTTGTTGAAGGCGGCGCGATAGGCCTCGACGATGTCCGCCGGGGTCTTCGGCGGCAGGGCGTACCATTTGTCGATCTGGTTGGCCTGGATCCAGTAGTCGAAGGCCTTCTTGGCGAGCCCCTTGGTCTTGCCCTTCATCAGGACGGTGATCAGCGGAACCTCCTTGAAGGAGGAACGGCGCCTGTGCTTGCCGCCGCTGAACTGTCCGATCTGGGCCAGACCAACGAAATCCCCGGTCTTGGCGATGCTCCTATGCACCGACAGCTGGGAGGTGCCGAACATGTCGATCTCGCCCTTGCGCGCGGCCAGGATCAGCGACGCCGAACCGGGATAGCCGACGACGAACTTGATGTTCCAGCCGAGGTATTCGGAGCCCCAAACCAGCATCTGCGCCCAGGTGCGGCTGCCGTCGATGACACCGGCGACCACCGGCTCCTTCGACTTGTCGGTCAGGTTGGCGAGGTTCGACTTGCGCGTCACGACGACCGACCCGCCGCGATCGATGCCGCCGATAAAGACGAATTTCGTCGGATCGAACTTGACGACTTTCTTGCGCAAATTGTTGGCATCCACATAGGAAGAGGAGCCGCCCATCCAGAACGACCCGTCGGCCTTGACCACGTTGGCGAAATAGTTCGACGCCTTGACGCCGTGACCCGCCGGCATGTTGCGATAGAGCATCCTGGGTGTGCCCGGCAGGTACTTCTCGAGGTAGCGGCCGACGAGCCGGGTGGTGCCGTCGGTCCCGCCGCCCGGCGAGGAGCCGATGATGACGTTGATCCGCTTGTCCTTGAAATCCGGCGTTGCCATGGCGCCGTTAGTGGCGCCGGCCCATCCCAGGATGGCGGCGGCCCCAAGCATGATGGATTTGGTGCTGAAAGGGTTCATCGATCCGTCTCCCATTGCGTAGCCCGGGTCTGGCGCCCTGATTTATGGGACCGGGCCTCACCGTCCCGAGGCCGCCTCATGCACCCGTTTAAGCCCTTGGATCAGGGGCCTTTTCGCATGCTTTATTGTTTACGGTCTGGCGTCATTAAACAACAATTTTTCCTCATTTATCCGCCGTAGAGGAAGGGCAGCAGCAGCGGCGTCGGCCAGATGACATGGATCACGCCGTCGAACAGACCGTAGAGGATGGCCAGCGCCATGACGCCGAGCATGATCGCCAGTCTCCAGCTACCGCCATAGAACCGCGCATAGGCAATGGGCATGATCAGGAAACTGATGTGGAATCCGATCAGCACGATGCCGACGAGGGTGCCGGCGAACCAGGCCGCGGCCTCGAGGTAGCGGCCGATCAGGCTGCTGCCCTCGATCACTTCCGTGGTCTTGCCCGGATTGCGCCGGTGGTGGATGTAGTCGAGGGAAAGCTGAAGAACCGTGAGCATGATGCCGAGGCCGGCCACGAAGTAGACGTCGAGCGCCGCGCGCAGCGGCCAGCTCGTCGCCGTGAAAACACCCCAGACCAGGACCGCGAGGAACAGCAAGGTGAAGACCACCCCGCCGACCGACTGCATGCGGGGCTGGTCGTCCTCCATGTAGTAATCCATCGTCACCTTCTTTTCCTTGCGGCTGCGCCACATCGGGAAGAACACGGTCGCGACGATCACGCCGATGATGATGATGACTCCCGGGAACAGCAGGAAATGCCAGGAATAGCGGTCGATCGACAGCCAGAGATAGGTCTGCACCTGCGGGCCCAGCACCACCGCCACCAGCACCGGCGGCCGCGGCCAACCATAGCGCCGCATGAACACCCCGATGAAGGAGAACACGACCAGGACCGCCAAATCCTCGTAGGAGAACGAAATCCCGTAGGCCGCGGCGATGGTGAAGATCAGGGTCATCGGCACGATGACGTAGAACGGCAGGATCGAGACCTTGGCGAAGGTCCCGGCCAGCCCCAGCGACAGCCCCGCCGCGAAGAAATTGGCGAACACGATGATGAAGATCATGGTGTAGAGGTAATGGGGCGTGTTGGAGATCATCGCCTCGCCGGGCACGATGCCGACGGCGGTGAAGGCGACCAGCACCAGCGCCATCGATGTCGAGCCGGGAATGCCGAAGAACATGGTCGGGATCAGCGCCCCGCCCTCCTTGGCGTTGTTCGACGCTTCGGGCGCGATCACCCCGCGCACATCGCCCTTGCCGAAATTCTCCGTGTTCTTCTCGGTCTGCGCGGCATGGGCATAGGCGAACCAGTCGGCCACCGAACTTCCCAGGCCCGGCAGAATGCCGACCCAGACGCCGACCAGGCTGCAACGGATGACGAGCCACCAGTGGATGAAGGAATCCTTCACGCCCCGCCACAGGCCGGCGCCGAGCTTGCCGGTATCGGAGATGGATGAGCGCCGGAGCGACAGGTCGATCAGTTCGGGGATGGCGAACATGCCGAGGCCGACGAGGGCGATGTGGACCCCGTCCCAGAGGTAGTAACCGCCCATGGTGAAGCGGTCGATTCCGGTGCGCGTCTCGGTCCCGATCAGGGACACGGCGAGGCCGAAAGCCGCCGCCATCAACCCCTTGACCGGGGTGTTGCCGCTGAGGACGCCGACCGCGCTCAACCCCCAGAGCACGAGCATCAGGAGCTCGGGCGAACCCAGCAGCAGCACCAATGGCGTCACGATCGGCAGCGACGCCATGAAGACGGCGCCGCCGAACAGCCCGCCCAGCAGCGATGCCCCGAAGGCGGCCCCGAAGGCGCGGTTGGCTTCCCCCTTCCGGGCCATCGGGTGGCCGTCGAGAATGGTCGCCTGGGAACCCGATCCCCCGGGCACGGCGATCAGCACCGAGGGAAAGGTATTGGCGGTGTTCGAGATAATGGTGATGCCGAACATCAGGGCGATGCATTCGTAGGGCGGCAGGGTCATCGCGAACGGCATCGACATCGCCAGAAGCGTCGACGATCCGACCCCGGGAAGGGCGGCGAAGATGCTGCTGACGACGATGGCGACCAGCATGATGGTCATTGGCCTGACTTGGAGGACCCCGGAAACGCCCTGCCAGATCGTGTCCCATTCGTACATAGACCGTCCCCGAATCCTTGGCCCCCGAAGCCTTGGCCCCCGAAGCCTTGGCTTTACCCTTAGACTTCTTTCTGCGTGGCGACGGTCCCGCGCTCCGTACCCTTCCAAGCGAGGTCGAGCTTGGTGGGCTTGAGCGGGACCGGGAACAGCGGCGCGTCGCGGCATTTCTCCGCCGCCTCGGCGTTGGAGAGCGAATCGTCCCAGTGCTTGGCGCTGAAGCGGCAACCGTTGACGCCGTCGGACTCATCGGAGGCGAGCCACAATGCCATGTTGTTCATGACCTTGGGATCGAGACCGCGGTCGCGGATTTCGCCGCGCCCGAACCGCGTGTTGACGGCGCCGCCCGGTCCGAGGCAGTTGACCGTCACCCCGGTACCCTCGGTCTCTTCCGCCCAACTCAGGGCCTCGGCTTCCACCGCCGATTTCGACGGGCCATAGGCGCCGGCGAAGGCTTCGTGCTGCGAATCGGCGTTCTTGTTGGTGATGATGATGCGGCCCCAGCCGTTCTCCAGCATCTTCGGAATCGCCGCCTTGGCCATCAGATAAGGGCCGAGGACGTTGGTGGTGATCACGTCGCGCCAGCCTTCGGGCTCGGCCTGCCAGAAGGGGATATCGCGTGGCCCGTGGTAGCGCTGGCTCTTGCCGGCGTTGTGAAACAGGATATGGAGCCCGCCGAAGGTCTCCACCGTGCGATCGACGGCGCTTTGGCAATCCGCCCGGTCGGTGACATCGGCGATCAGGCCGAGCCCCGTCCCCTCGCCGCCGGCCTCCTCGATCGCGGCCACGACCTCGGCCAGTTCCGCCTCGATGCCATCCCTGGTTTCGTCCGATGCCGGCGCGGCGGTGACGGTGACCCCTCGGACCCCCGCCAAGGCATAGGCGATGGCGATCTCGCGCCCCATCCCCCGGCTGGCGCCGGCGATGATGGCGACCTTTCGGTCAAGAGAAACGGTGTCCATGTTGCCCCCCTCGTCGCCGTTCCTTGGCGCCCGTCCGTCGAAGCTCTATGGCGCGCCGCATCGGCAACGCGGGCCCCGGCCCTACACTATGCACCAAACTCTACACTATGCACCGAACTGGCGAAGATCGCGAAAAAGACGGTCAAGTGCAAGCCCTGGCGGAATAAATTTCGTTCGCCAGCCTCTGCCCTTGAGCCCCCGGCGTTGCCGGACCCCAAGCGCCGCGGTTTCTGGCCGGGGCATTATCCAACCAGGTTCGCCTTGAGGAAGTCGATGGTGCGGCGCCACGCCAACTGCGCGTTTTGCCGATGATAGCGCTCGGCGTTGGTGTCGTTGTGGAAGGCGTGCTGGCCGCCTTCGTACGTATGGAGCCGGTAATCGGTACCCGCCGCCTTCAAGGCGGCTTCGTAGCCCGGCACGCCGGCGTTGATGTTTTCGTCGAGGGAGCCGTAGTGCAAGAGCAACTTGGCCTTGATCTTGGGCACGTCCTCAATCGCCGGCGACCGTCCGTAGAAGACCACACCGGCGTCGAGATCGGGCGCGTTCACCGCCACCTGGTTCGCGAGCGCGCCTCCCCAGCAAAATCCAACGCAACCGATCTTGCCCGAGCAGTCGTCGCGGCCCTTGACGTAGGCCAATGCCGCCAGCGCGTCGGCCTTGGTCTGTCCCATATCGAGCCGCTTGGTCATCTCCGGACCCTTGCTCTCGTCGTCGGGCGTTCCGCCGAGAGGGGCAAGGAAGTCCGGGGCCCCGGCGACGAAGCCCTCGACCGCGGCGCGGCGCACGACGTCCCTTATGTGCGAGGTCACGCCCTTGTTCTCATGAATGACGAGGATGCCCGGCGCCCCCGTTCCGCCCGCCGGTCTGGCCACATAGACGGGGATATCGCCGGAAGCGCCCTGGATGGTGATGGTGTCGGTTTCAATGCGTGAATCGTTTTCGGGAACGATCATTCTTGCCTCTCCTTCATGCCGATGAACCGATGCGAAGAAAGCCGCGATGGGGCGTGCCTGTTGAATCATGGCATATTATGCCAGAAAATGATCGGCGGGCGAAACCATGCCTACCGGCGCCCCAGGCGCCGCGCCCTCGGGGACGCCCGGCCCTTGAAAACCGGGGCTCGAAGGCCGATCTGACTGGGTAAGCGTTACTTTCACTCCTCCGGGCCGGCGCCGCCGCCGGGAGCGCGCCAAAGGGGCGCCAAAGGGGTGAAAATCGTTGACATGAAGGGGCTCGCGGCTATATTTGCGGCGCTTTCGCGGGCCCGCCCGCTTCCCTGATTTCACCTGGTGGTACAGCCGATGTTCGCGGTCATCCGCACTGGCGGAAAACAGTACAAGGTCAGCAAGGACGACGTCATTACCGTCGAGAAACTCGCCGGCGATGCCGGCGCCAAGCTCGAGTTCACCGATGTGCTTGCCATCGGCGACGGGCCGGACACCACCTTCGGCACGCCCATCGTCGCTGGCGCGCGGGTGACGGCGGCGGTGCTGGAGCAGACCCAGGGCGATAAGATCATTATCTTCAAGAAGTCGCGCCGCAAAAACTACCGCCGCAAGAGGGGCCACCGCCAGCAGCTTACCGTCCTGCGCATCACCGACATATCCCCCGGCGGCAAGGCGGCGGCGAAAGCGCCGGCCAAGGAGAAAGCCCCGGCCAAGGCCGAAACGAAGCCGAAGGCCGAAACGAAGCCGAAGGCCGAAACGAAGCCGAAGGCCAAGGCGAAGCCGAAGGCCGAACCCAAGCCCAAACCGAAGCCCAAGGCAAGCGCCAAGGCGCCGGCGAAAGCCAAGGCCAAGCCGAAGACGGCGCCCACGGGCTCGGGCAAGGGTCCAGGTAAGGATCCAGGTAAGGGTAAGGAGAAGAAGTAATGGCTCACAAGAAAGCGGGCGGCTCGTCACGCAACGGGCGCGATTCCATCGGCCGGCGGCTGGGTGTCAAGAAGTACGGCGGCCAGTCCGTGGTTCCCGGCAATATCCTGGTGCGCCAGCGCGGCACCAAGTTCCACCCCGGCGCCAATGTCGGCCTCGGCCGGGATCACACCATCTTCGCCACCGCGCCCGGCCGGGTGAAGTTCCAACGCAAGGCCAAGGGCCGCACCTTTGTGTCGGTGGAGCCGACGGGATAGAATAGCCAAAGCCATACCTTGAGCGTCGATGAGGGAATGGCCAGCCATTCCCTTTTTTGTTGCGGAGCCGGTGGAACGGACGCCATGAAATTCCTCGATCAGGCCAAGATATACGTCCAGAGCGGCGACGGCGGTAATGGCTGCATGAGCTTTCGCCGCGAAAAATACATCGAGTTCGGCGGTCCCGACGGCGGCGACGGCGGGCGCGGCGGCGACGTCGTGGCCGAGTGCGTGCCGGCGCTGAATACCTTGATCGACTTCCGCTACCGGCAGCACCTCAAGGCCAAGAAGGGCCGCCACGGCGAGGGGGGCAACCGCACCGGCGCCAGCGCCCGCGAAATCGTCGTCAAGGTGCCGGTCGGCACCCAGATATTCGACGACGACAACGAAACGCTGATCGCCGATCTCACCCGCCCCGGCGAGCGCCGCCTGCTGGCCCGGGGCGGCGACGGCGGCTTCGGCAACACCCATTTCAAATCCTCGACCAACCGAGCGCCCCGGCGCGCCGATCCCGGCCATCCGGGAGAGGAGTTCTGGCTGTGGCTGCGCCTCAAGTTGATAGCCGATGCCGGCCTCATCGGCCTGCCCAATTCGGGCAAATCGACTTTCCTCGCGGCCTGCTCGCGCGCCCGGCCCAAGGTCGCCGATTATCCCTTCACCACGCTTTACCCGCAGCTTGGCGTCGTCTTCATCGACGACGAGGAGTTCGTGCTGGCCGATATCCCGGGGCTGATCGAGGGCGCCCATGAGGGCGCGGGACTGGGCGACAGGTTCCTCGGCCATATCGAGCGCTGCGGCGTCCTGCTTCACCTCGTCGACGGCACAGGAGAGGATATCGAAGGCGCCTATCGGACCGTCAGGACAGAGCTTCGCCAATACGGCCACGGCCTCGCCGAGAAAGCCGAAATCGCCGTGCTCAACAAATGCGACGCGATCCCCGAAGCCGCGTTGGCAGACAGGCGCCGGGCGCTAAGCGACGCCGTCGGTCTTGACCCCGAGAATGCGCCGGCACCGGCGATATCGGGCGCCACCGGCAAAGGGGTAACCGGCGTGCTTCGCGCCATTCTCGCCAAGATAGGCGAACGGCGGGCCGAAGAAGCCGAAAGCCAAGCCGCGGCGCCGGCGGACGCTTACCTGGTCGACCGGGCATGAGCGGCGAAACCAAGGCGGAGCGCGCGCCGTCCGACTGGCTCGGCACGGCGAAGCGGCTGGTGGTCAAGGTCGGCTCCGAGCTCCTCGCCGATGAGGCCAAGGGCGCGATCCGCCATGACTGGATCGGCGCCCTGGCCGAGGACGTCGCCGAATTGCGTCGGCGTGGACGCGACGTGGTGCTGGTGTCGTCGGGCGCCATCGCCATCGGCGGGACGCAACTCGGGCTCGCCGGCCGGGCCATGAAGCTCGAGGAAAAGCAGGCGGCGGCGGCGGCGGGGCAGATCCGCCTGGCGCACGCCTATCAGGAGGCGCTGGAACGCCACGGCATCACCGTCGCGCAGATCCTCCTCACCCTCGATGACACCGTGGAGCGCCGGCGCTACCTCAATGCGCGCGGCACCATCGACACCCTTTTGCGCCTCGGCGCCGTGCCGGTGATCAACGAGAACGACACCGTCGCCACCGACGAGATCCGCTTCGGCGACAACGATCGCCTGGCCGCCCGCGTCGCGGCGATGATCAGCGCCGACACGTTGGTGCTGCTCTCCACCGTCGACGGGCTTTACACCGCCGATCCCGAGCGCGACCCCAACGCCACTTTGGTCACCGAGGTCAGGGACATCACGCCGGAGATCGCGGCGATGGCGGGCGACGCGCCGCCGGGCTACACCTCGGGCGGCATGGTCACCAAGCTGGAAGCGGCGAAGATCGCCCAGACCGCCGGCTGCGCCATGGTCATCGTCGACGGCCGGTGTTTGCGCCCATTGTCCGCCCTCGCCGCCGGGGCGCCCTCGACCTGGTTCCTGCCCAAGGGCGAGCCGCGCTCCGCGCGCAAGCACTGGATCGCCGCCGGGCTCAGGCCCGCCGGCGTGATCACGGTGGATGACGGCGCCCTGAGAGCGCTTCAGAACGGCAAGAGCTTGCTGCCGGCGGGCGTCACCGCGATCGAGGGCGCCTTCGAGCGGGGCGACGCGGTCTCCGTCGCCACCACCGGCGGCGAGGAGGCGGCGCGCGGCCTCTCGGCCTATTCGGCGGCCGACGCGCGGCGCATCATGGGCCACAAAAGCCGTGAAATTCAAGAGCTTCTGGGGTACCGTGGGCGCGACGAGATGATCCATCGCGACAATCTCGTCATGCTGATCGACGGCGGAAACGAACCAGGGAGTAAGCCGGGATGAGTGTCGTGACTTCGTTCGAGGGCGGCGATATCCCGACCCAGATGGCGCGCTTGGGCGAGGCGGCGCGCGACGCCGCCGGCGCCCTGGCGATGGTCGCGACCGAAGCCAAGAATCAAGCGCTCAAGGCGGCGGCAGGGGCGATACGGGCGAACGCCGCCGATATCCTCGCCGCCAACGATGCCGACATGGAAGCGGCCAAGACCCGGGGGCTCTCGAGCGCCATGCTCGACCGCCTCGAGCTCGATGACGCGCGTATCGAGGCCATGGCCAAGGGTCTCGAGGACATCGCCGCGCTCGCCGATCCCGTCGGCCAGGTGATGGCCGAATGGACCCGGCCCAATGGGCTTGTGATCTCGCGCGTGCGCGTGCCCCTTGGCGTCATCGGCGTGATCTACGAATCGCGGCCCAACGTGACGTCGGACGCCGCCGGGCTCTGCCTCAAGGCGGGCAACGCGGTGATCCTGCGCGGCGGCTCGGAAAGCTTCCACTCCTCGGCCGCCATCGCCCGGGCGCTGCATGAGGGCTTGAAAAGCGCCGGCCTGCCCGAAGGCTCGGTGCAGTTGGTGCCGACCCGGGACCGCGCCGCCGTCGGCGAGATGCTGACCATGAGCCAATACATCGACATCATCGTGCCGCGCGGCGGCAAGTCCCTGATCGAGCGGGTCGCGAGAGAGAGCCGGATCCCGGTGATCAAGCATCTGGAAGGGATCTGTCACGTCTATGTCGATGGCGCGGCGAAGCTCGGGATGGCGCGCGAGATCGTGCTCAACGCCAAGATGCGCCGCACCGGCATCTGCGGCGCCGCCGAGACCCTGCTCGTCGACGAAAGGGCGGCGGCGAGCCATTTGGCGCCGATCATCGGCGATCTCATCGAAGCCGGCTGCGAGGTCAGGGGCGACGGGGCGGCCCAGGCGGCGGACGATCGCGTCGTCGCGGCGACGGCGAAGGACTGGGACACCGAATATCTCGAGCCCATCATCTCGGTGAAGGTGGTGAACGGCGTCGGCGCCGCCATCGCCCATATTGCCCGGCACGGATCGCACCACACCGAAGCCATCGTCACCGAGGACGGGGCGGCGGCGGAACGGTTCCTGGGCGAGATCGACAGCGCCATCCTGTTGCACAACGCCTCGACCCAGTTCGCCGACGGCGGCGAGTTCGGCATGGGGGCCGAGATCGGCATCTCGACCGACAAGCTCCATGCCCGCGGGCCGGTCGGCGTCGAGCAGCTGACGTCCTACAAATACCTCGTCCGCGGATCGGGCCAGGTCCGGCCCTGAGCCGCGCCTGCGTTACCTTCGGCCACTATCACCGGCGATCAAGGCAAGATGCGCATCGGGCTTTTAGGCGGTTCGTTCAACCCCGTCCATGACGGGCACCGCCACATCACCCTGGCGGCGCTCGGTCACTTGCGCCTGGATCGGGTGTGGTGGATGGTCTCGCCGCAAAACCCCCTGAAGCCCGCCGCCGACATGGCGCCCTACGCCGAGCGCCTGACGACGGCCGCGAACTTCGCCCGCCATCCGAGGATCGAGGTCAGCGATATCGAGGCCAGGCTCGGCACCCGCTACACGGTGGACACGCTTGGGGCGCTTGAGCGGCGCAATCCCTTTACCCGCTTCGTCTGGCTGATGGGGGCGGATAATCTGATCGAGATCCCCAGGTGGCGCGACTGGACCGGGATCTTCGCCCGCGTGCCCATTGCGATTTTCAACCGAAACTCCTATTCTTTTAAGGCGCTGGCGGGAACCGCGGCGCGGCGTTACCGGTCCGGGCGCCTCCACGCCAAGGCGGCGCCGGAATTGGCGGAACGGACGCCGCCGGCATGGGTATACCTGCCGATCGTGGCCCATGGGGCCGCCGGGACCGAGATCAGGGCAGGCGGAAAACGGCAATCATAAGCCTCGTCCGCCGATGAGCGTGAGTCCCGGCCGATTTGAATGTTAACGGATCAAGGTGAATACGATAGCAAGGATTTCCAAGCCCGCCGATATAATCGCCCGCCTCCTGGCGCTGGTTGAAAGTTCACTCGATGACGACAAGGCGGAGGACATCGTCGTCATCGACCTCCACGGAAAATCCACCATCAGCGACTACATGGTCGTCGCCACCGGCCGCTCGCAGCGGCACGTGCGGACGATCGCCGAGCATTTGCGGGAACGGATCAAGGCCGACGGCCTCCACACCCCTTCGCCCGAGGGCGTGCCCCAGTGCGACTGGGTGCTGATCGACGCCGGCGATGTCATCGTCCATGTCTTCCGTCCCGAGGTGCGGACCTTCTACAATCTGGAGAAGATGTGGAGCCAGGCGCTGACCGGTCCGGAATTCTCGCCGGACGCCGGCCGCGCCGGTGAACTGACCGCCTGATACCGGGTCCGCAGGCCTTATGCGCATCCTGATCGCCGCCGTCGGTCGCGCCAAACGGGGCCCGGCGCTGGACCTCTACGATCATTACGCCAACCGGCTGCGCTGGCCGCTTGCCTTGAAAGAGATCGAAGCGCGCCCAGCCGGCGCCGCGAAAGTCCGCAAGCAACGCGAAGCGGAGTTGTTGCTCCGCGCCGTGCCGGCAGGGGCCCGGCTCATCGCCCTCGATGAAGGTGGCAAGACGCTCCCCAGCGCCGAGTTCGCGGCGATGATCGCCGAGGCCCGCGATTCAGGCGTCGATGATCTCGTCTTCGCCATCGGCGGCGCCGACGGTCACGCCGGGGCGCTGCTAAAGAAGGCCGACCTGGTGCTTGCCCTCGGGCCCATGACATGGCCCCATCTTCTCGTCCGCGGCATGCTGGCCGAGCAGCTTTACCGCGCCCAGCAGATCCTCTCGGGCCACCCCTATCATCGCGACTAGGCCTAATCTACCCGCCCGCCTCCCGCCTGCGCGGCCTGGCTCCGCCGAAGCGAGGCTTCGCCGAGGCGAGAGCCGCTCTCGCCACGCTTCGCTGGCGTAGCGGGTCGGCGAAGGCAGGCGGAGGGCAGGCGTGGAATGGCGCCGGCGGCCAAGCCCCGGCGCCACCCGGCGGTGACGAAACGCGCCCCTAATCATATAAACCGCCGGGGACTACCTTGACCGCCGGTGAAGACCCATATATGGCTGCCATGCCCATTTGCCGCCAATTGTCGCGATTGTCCCGATGACGCACCCTATCCCGGACCGCCCGCGTCCCGTCGTGCTTTGCGTGCTCGACGGTTGGGGGCATCGCGTCGAGCGCGCCGACAACGCCATCCTCGCCGCCGACACGCCGGTGTGGGACCGCTTGATCGCGGAGTGCCCCAACGCGCTGCTGCAGGCTGCGGCCGCCGATGTCGGCCTGCCCCAGGGACAGATGGGCAACTCGGAAGTGGGGCATATGAACCTCGGCGCCGGCAGGGTGGTCATGCAGGACATGCCACGGATCGACGCCGCCATCGCCGATGGTTCCTTGGCCGCGAACGAGGTGCTTGGCGCCTTCCTCGGTGACCTCAAGGCAAGCGGCACCGCCGCCCATGTCATGGGCCTGATATCGCCTGGCGGCGTGCATTCCCGCCAGGACCAGATCGCCGCCCTGGTCAAGATCGTCGGCGACGCCGGACTCAGTGTTAATGTTCACGCCTTCCTCGATGGCCGCGACACCCCGCCCGCCAGTGCCGCCGATTACATAGCAAGGTTCGAATCGGACATCGCCGGCATCCCGGGCGCGGCGATCGCCACCGTCAGCGGGCGCTATTACGCCATGGACCGGGACAAACGCTGGGAGCGCACGGCGCTAGCCTACGGGGCGCTGGTCGAAGGCAAGGGGGAACCGGCCGATACGGCCGCCGGCGCCGTGGCGGCATCCTACGCCGCCGAGGTCACCGACGAATTCGTCCTCCCCGCCGTGATCGCCGGTTTCCAAGGCATGAAGGATGGCGATGGGCTGTTGCTCGGCAACTTCCGCGCCGACCGCGTCCGTCAGATCCTGAGCGCGCTCTTGGATCCCGCCTTCGACGGGTTCGAACGGCCCCGGACCGTCCGCTTCGCCGCCGCCGCCGGCCTGGTGGAATATTCGGCGGCGCTGAATGAATTCATGGCGACCTTATTCGCGCCGGTGAAGCTCGATCGCATCCTCGGCCGGTTGGTGGCCGATGCCGGCATGACCCAGCTTCGCATCGCCGAGACCGAGAAATATGCCCACGTCACCTTCTTCTTCGACGGCGGCGAGGAGACCCAGTTCCCCGGCGAGGAGCGCATCCTCGTCCCCTCGCCCAAGGTCGCGACCTACGATCTCAAGCCCGAGATGTCGGCCCACGAGTTGACCGACAGGCTGACCGCGGCGATCGCGGGCGGCGGCTTCGACTTCATCCTGGTCAACTACGCCAATGCCGACATGGTGGCCCATACCGGCGATATGGATGCCGCGATCAAGGCCGTGGAGACGGTGGATCATTGCCTGGGGCGCATCGTCGCGGCCGTCGGCGAGGCCGGCGGCGCCCTCGTCATCACCGCCGATCACGGCAACGCCGAGCTGATGCGGGACGACGAAACCGGTCAGCCCCACACCGCCCATAGCCGCAACGCCGTGCCCGTCATCCTGGTCAACGGTCCGGCGGCGGTCAAAGGCCTCAGGGACGGCCGTCTCGCCGATGTGGCGCCGACGCTTCTGGAACTCCTGAAGCTGGAGCAGCCGCCGGAAATGACCGGCGTCTCCCTCGTCGACAGAGCCGGAGGGCCCCGTGCCGTCACCGGTGAGCGCGTCTCCGCCTGAAGGCATGACGCCGGGCCGTCGCCCTCGGCGGGCCTTCGCCACGCCGAAGCGGCTCTCGCCTCGGCGAAGCCTCCGGCGGAGCCAGGGCCGGTCGCGCAGGCGGGCCGTGATCGGCGCGGTCTTTGGCTTGGGCGCCGCACTACTCCTTGCCGACGCGCTCGTCGCCGTGGCCGAGGAGACCGGCGCCGATGCGCCGGGGACGGCCGTCGGCGACAAGCTGAAGGAAGTCGAAAAGGCGCTCGAGAAGAGCCGCCGCGAGGATCAGGCGCTCGCGCGCAAGACCGACACGCTGGGCCGTCAGATCGCCAACTTGCGGGCCGATCTGATCCGGACCGCCAAGCGGGCGCAGGACCACGAAAAGGCGGTCACGGCGCTTCAGGAAACGATCGCGGCGCTGAATGCCAGCCATCGGGCCAAGACGCGGGCGCTGGAGCACCGGCGTGCCCGCGTCGTCGAGATGATCGGCGCCCTGCAGCGACTCGCCCGCCAGCCGCCCGAGGCATTGATCGCCCTGCCGAGCGCGCCCCAGGATACATTGCGCAGCGCTATCCTCTTACGCGCCGCCGTACCGCAACTGGAGGCCCAGGCCAAGGCGTTGCGGGCCGAGCTTGAGAAGCTGGCGAGATTAAAGGCGCATATCGCCGCCAAGCAATCGGCGCTGGCCAAGGAAAGCGGCTCGCTTAGCGGCCAGCGCGGCCGTCTCAAGAAGCTTCTGGGGCGCAAATCCGCGCTCGAGCAGAGCACCCGGAAGCGGCGCCAAACGGCCCATGCCCGGGCGCGGCGGCTGGCGGCGCGGGCGAAGAACCTGCGCGAGCTGCTGGCCGGCATCGAAACGGCGCGAAAGAGGCGGCTGAAGGCCGAGAAGGTCGCCCGGCTGGTCCTTCGCCCGCCGCTAACGACGCCGGTCTTGCGCTTGCCGAAAAAGCCCGAAGGGCCTGCCCGGACCACCCCTCCCGCCGATCCCGGCGCCGCCGGCCGGCTGAGGCTTCAGGCCCCCCAGCGCCCCTTCCGTCTCGCCCGCGGGCGACTCGTATTTCCCGCCCAGGGACCGGTGGTCAAGCGCTTCGGCACGAAGAACGCCTTCGGCGGGGAAGCCAAGGGCATCACCATCAAGACCCTGCCCGCGGCCCAAATCGTCGCGCCCTATGATGGTCAGGTGGCCTTCTCCGGCCACTTCCGCGATTATGGGCAACTCTTGATAATCGAGCACGGCGGGGGATATTATACTTTATTGGCGGGGTTGCGCCGCATCGACGCCGTCGCCAGCCAGTGGTTGCTCGCCGGGGAGCCGGTTGGAATCATGGCGCTTCCCGAAAAAGGAAGCCCAGAGCTCTACATAGAATTGCGCCGCAACGGACGGCCTATCAACCCATTGCCGTGGCTGGCGCCACCCACCAACCCACCCATTGACAAGGTAAGCGGATGAACAAAAAACTCGTATTGGCAGCAATCGCGGCTCTGGTACTGACATTGCCGATCGGGATCTTGACGGCGCAGGAGAAGAGTTCGGCGACCTATCGGCAACTCAACCTGTTCGGTGACGTGTTCGAACGGGTGCGCGCGGATTATGTGGAAGAGGTCAGCGACAAGGAGCTGATCGAAAACGCGATCAACGGCATGCTGACGGCGCTGGATCCCCACTCGAGCTATCTCAACGAGAAGAACTACCGGGACATGCAGGTCCAGACCAAGGGCGAGTTCGGCGGTCTCGGCATCGAGGTGACCATGGAGAACGGCCTGGTCAAGGTCGTTTCCCCGATCGACGACACGCCGGCCTTCCGCGCCGGCATCCAGCCCCAAGACCTGATCACCCATCTCGACGGCGAGCAGGTCCTCGGCCTGACCCTCCAGCAAGCGGTGGAGCGCATGCGCGGCAAGGTCGACACCGATATCCGCCTGACCATCCGCCGCAAGGGACGCAAGCCCTTCGACGTCACGCTGACGCGCGCCATCATCAAGATCCGGTCGGTGCGATCCAGGATCGAGCGAAAGAACATCGGCTACGTCCGCATCACCTCGTTCAACGAGCAGACCTACAAGGGCCTGGTCAAGGCGATGGAAAAATTGCGCGCCGACGCGGAGGGTGGCCTAAAGGGCATCGTCTTGGATCTTCGCAATAATCCGGGCGGCCTTCTCGACCAGGCCGTCGCCGTTGCCGACGCCTTTCTCGACAAGGGCGAGATCGTTTCGACCCGCAGCCGCCGGAAGGAGAACGCCCAGCGGTTCAACGCC